>Ga0157361_1000020_pt1 | contig 101831 bp, 90 predicted proteins | sample AttlaeALBM2_FD_111481 | JGI IMG/M metagenome (GOLD analysis project Ga0157361, IMG submission 111481) | Fungus gardens microbial communities from leaf cutter ant in Ribeirão Preto, State of São Paulo, Brazil - Atta laevigata ALBM2 | ecosystem: Host-associated > Fungi > Mycelium > Unclassified ...
CGGCAAGGGTTTGCCAGAAGTGAATATAGTCAGACGACTGGCTATAGGCCGGGCTGCAAAACAGGCGATGGTGCTGGCCCTGAATCTCATGCAGCTGATAGCCGGTGACCTGGAGAAAAAGGGGATTGGCGCTGAGTATTTCACCGGTGGGTGAAAACTCAATCCAGGCGACGTGCTGTTTAATGGCGTTAATGTCTTTCACTACGTCACCGGTTTTGGTAAACGGCAGAGAGTAGCTCGATTTTTTCACCCCGAACATGAGAGACCTCAGGCGATTGTTATGCTGTTGAACAAAGTGCGCGAGAGCGTTATCCCGCGCAAACGCATCAGCACATCACAGGATGTGCCGTATGATTTCCCCTGTCGTTCATTCACCTGCAGCATATCGCGACAGGGATGTCTCGCTGCATAGGGCTTATGCAGGTCGGGGTTTTTTAGTCATAACTTACCTGGTGTTGTGGCAGCAGTGATAAAGCTGACTCTGCTTTACCTGTTTAGTTATCGACGCGAACAGCGAAAATTTGAGTAAAAAAAGTGTTAAAAGCGCAGCCGTAAGAGAATCAATATTAATTTTTTATTACCTTTCCGGCAGATGCGCTTATATTAACGCGCAACTTGTCGTTCACATCTCAACGCGCGTCATCAGGGGTAAGCATGATTTCTGCACAACGTAAACCCGGTGCAGCAGGTGCGCCGCTCAATGTCGGTTTTGTCCTGCTCAATCGTTTTACCCTGCTGCCGTTTGCTGCATTTGTAGACTGCCTGCGCCTGGCCGCAGACGAGGGCGATCGCAGCCGCCAGCTGCGCTGCAGCTGGACCTTCATGTCCGCGTCCGGTGAAGAGGCGATGTCGAGCTGCGGGGCAGTGATTTCACCCTGTGAAGCGTTAAAAAATCCGGAGAGTTTCGACTACATCGTCGTAATTGGCGGCGTACAGGAGGAGAAAGATAAAACGGACTATCGCGCGCTGGAGTACATTCGCCTGGCCGCCCGCTTTGGTACGCCGCTGGTGGGGCTGTGTACCGGCGTGTTTGCACTGATTCAGGCAGGCGTGATGAAGGGAAAACAGTGCTGTGTCAGCTGGTATCACCATGGTGATTTACAACGCCGCTTTCCGGACATCACGCCGGTGGCCGACCGCATCTTCGTTGATGAGGGTAAACTGATCACCTGCGCGGGAGGTGTCGCGGCCGCCGATGTTGCGGCATACCTGATCGAGCGCCATTTGGGTCGCGCCTGGGCGATCAAAAGCCTGCACATTATGCTGATTGACGAAGCGCGTCCGACGGCGCATCCGCAACCGCAACCGGTTATCTTTGAGAAAATTAGCGATCGGCTGGTACGCAGTGCCGTGGATATTATTGCTCAGCATATGGGTGAAGTGATTGCGGTGGAGCAGCTGGCGCAGCGGCTGAATACCTCCCGGCGCAATATTGAGCGTAAATTTCAGGATGAGCTCGGTATCAGCCCGCAGCGTTTCGCCCGGGATTTACGCCTGCGCTATGGGCTTTGGCTGCTGCTGTACACCACCAAAAGCGTCACGGAGATCGGCGAGCGCTGCGGCTTCTCCGATGCGGCGCACTTTTCCCGCCATTTCCGCGATGCTTTCGGTTATACGCCTTCATCGACGCGTAAGCAGTCTGCTAAACGCGATCAGCAGCATGTTGATCCATTCTTTATTCATATCGATAGCACCATTGATGGACGTTGATTTTCGCGCCTTTTTACGCTTGCGCTATTAATCTGCACCACAGTACCGCGCTTTTTGCCATCCCCGCCACAGGCTAACCCGCGTAGCCGCGCCCGGCATCATCACCATTTCTTATTTATACGTGACTGAGTTCAAATAATGCAGCGCTATCTGTATTTTTAACTGCATGATTTATATGGAGTGTCGCGAAGTTGTCATGTTTCCTGTCGCAAACATTCAAGCTTAATGCTGAAGGCTTTGGGTAACGTTAATCGGGTACTTAATCCGTTATCTGAACCTGATTCGAGGGTGAAGCAATGAATGCAAATGATTTGAATAGCACGGACCCACAGCTGTTTGCCGCAGTGGTTGAAGAACTGGTACGACAGGAAACCCATATTGAGCTGATTGCCTCTGAGAACTACGCCAGTAATCAGGTGATGTCACTACAGGGCAGTCAGTTGACCAACAAATACGCAGAAGGCTATCCCGGCAAACGTTATTACGGCGGTTGTGAGCACGTTGATACTATCGAGCGTTTAGCCATCGAGCGCGCCTGCATGCTGTTTGGGGCCGATTACGCCAACGTGCAGCCGCACTCCGGCGCACAGGCAAACGCCGCAGTGTTTATGGCATTGATTAAACCGGGCGACACCATTTTAGGGATGAGCCTGGCGCACGGCGGCCATTTAACTCACGGCGCTGCGCCAAATGTTTCCGGTAAGCACTACAACGCCGTGCAGTACGGTCTTAATCAGGAGACGGGCGAAATCGATTATCAGGAGGTTGAGCGACTGGCTAAGGAGCATCAGCCGAAGCTGATCGTCGCGGGGTTCTCCGCCTACTCGCGCATTGTGGACTGGAAGCGCTTCCGCGAGATCGCCGACAGCGTGGGGGCATGGCTGATGGTTGACATGGCGCACGTTGCCGGTCTGGTTGCAGCACGCTGCTATCCTAACCCGCTGCCACATGCACATGTTGTCACGACCACCACGCACAAAACACTGCGTGGGCCACGCGGTGGGCTGATCCTCTCCGCGCTGGGTGATGAAGCACTGTATAAAAAACTTAATGCCGCGGTATTTCCGGGTCAGCAGGGCGGCCCGCTGATGCATGTGATTGCCGCTAAGGCGATGGCTTTCCGTGAAGCCATGGATCAGGACTTTATTCACTATCAGGCCAAAGTGATCGACAACGCCAGAACCATGGCGAAGGTCTTTATCAAACGCGGCTACGACATTGTCTCCGGCGGCACCGACAACCACCTGTTCCTCGTCTCACTGATTCGTCAGGACATCACCGGCAAAGAGGCTGATGCAGCCCTGGGCCGCGCCCATATCACCGTTAATAAAAACAGCGTACCTAATGACCCGCAAAGTCCCTTTGTGACCTCCGGGCTGCGCATCGGTACGCCTGCCGTTACCACGCGCGGTTTTGGCGAAAAAGAGTGCGCCACCCTGGCGGGTTGGATTTGCGACATTCTCGATGTGCTGGCGAAGAAGCAGGACAGCGACAACATCGAAGCCTGGGTGCGTTTCAACGTGTCCGAACTGTGCGCCAGACATCCGGTATATGGCGACCACGCCCAGCAGCGTATGGCACAGAGAGCTATTGCCTGATTCTTTTCCGGCGCAGCCCGGAATATTAAGGAGACGAATATGCAACGTTTTTCCGGCTTCGGGCTGATTAGCCACGGCCTGAGTTACCACGAAAACTGGCAGAAGATGTGGCGCAATCCAACGCCGAAAAAATCCTACGACGTGATCATTATCGGCGGCGGCGGACATGGTCTGGGGACGGCTTATTATCTGGCAAAAGAGTTTGGCATCCGCAATGTGGCGGTGATCGAAAAAGGCTGGCTTGGCGGCGGCAACACCGCGCGTAACACCACCATTGTGCGCTCCAACTATCTGTGGGACGAAGCGGCCGCGCTGTTTGAGCACTCAATGAAGAAGTGGGAGGGGCTGACGCAGGAACTGAATTACAACGTGATGTTCTCTCAGCGCGGCGTGCTCAATCTGGGCCACACCCTGCAGGATATGCGTGATATCCAGCGGCGCGTAAATGCCAACCGGCTCAACGGTATCGATGGCGAAGTGTTGAATGCGCGTCAGGTACAGGATCTGGAACCGCTGCTGGACTGCTCGGCGCGGGCGCGATTCCCTATCAGGGGCGCCTCCTGGCAGGCGCGCGGAGGGGTAGCGCGTCACGATGCGGTGGCGTGGGGCTTTGCTCGCGGCGCCGATGCACACGGTGTCGATATCCTGCAGCAAACAGAAGTGACTGGCCTGATGATCCGCGACGGCCAGATCTATGGTGTCCATACTAATCGCGGCGACATTGAAGCCAAAACCGTAGGTTGCGTAGTGGCGGGCAACTCCGGCGTTCTGGCAAAAATGGCGGGTATTCGCCTGCCGCTGGAGTCACATCCGTTACAGGCGCTGGTATCCGAGCCCCTGAAGCCGGTAGTCAACACCGTGGTGATGTCGAATCACGTGCACGGTTATATCAGCCAGTCGGATAAGGGCGATCTGGTGATTGGCGCCGGCATTGACGGTTACACCGGTTATGGTCAGCGCGGAAGCTATCCGATTATCGAACATACCCTACAGGCCATCGTTGAGATGTTCCCGGCGTTTTCACGCGTGCGCATGAATCGCCAGTGGGGCGGCATTGTGGATACCACGCCGGACGCCAGTCCAATCATTTCGAAAACCAGCGTCAACGGGCTCTATTTCAACTGCGGCTGGGGCACGGGTGGCTTCAAAGCCACGCCGGGATCGGCGCATGTCTTCGCGGCGAGCCTGGCGAAGCGTGAGATGCATCCGCTGGCGGCCCCGTTCTCTATCGATCGTTTCCATACTGGCGCGCTGGTTGATGAACACGGCGCAGCAGCAGTGGCGCACTAATCTGGCACGAGAGGATATCTGACATGTTTCATATTTACTGTCCATGGTGCCAGGAGCACCGCGAAGAAGAAGAGTTTCATGCCAAAGGTCCGGCGCACCTGGCGCGGCCTGCCGATCCGGAAAACTGCAGCGATGAGGCGTGGGGCGAATACCTGTTCTTCCGTGATAATCCGCGCGGCGTGCATCACGAGCTCTGGGTACATGCCGTGGGCTGCCGTAAGTTTTTCAATATCACCCGCAACACTGTTACCTATGAAATTCTGGAAACCTACAAAATCGGCGAACAGCCGGCAACAGGTGCAGAGGCTGACGTTGTGACGCTACCGCGCCGTCAGGATGCCCAGCCGCAGCCTGCACCGCAGACAAAAGTGCTCGCGGGAGGCGCATCATGAAGCAGATCAATCGCCTCAGCCACGGCGGCCGCATCGATCGCTCCCGGCCTCTCACCTTTAGCTTCAACGGTAAAACCCTGCACGGTTTTGCCGGCGATACGCTGGCTTCCGCGCTGATTGCCAACGGCATCGACGTCGTAAACCGCAGCTTCAAATATTCCCGACCGCGCGGCATCGTCGCGGCCGGTGCGGAAGAGCCCAATGCGGTAGTGCAGCTTGGCAGCGCTGAGCAGACGCAGATTCCCAACGTACGTGCTACGCAGCAGGCGCTGTATCAGGGGCTGGAGGCGCGCAGCACCAACGGCTGGCCAAATGTCGACCGCGATCTGATGGGCGTGGTGGGCAAAATAGGCGGGCGCTTTATGCCACCGGGTTTCTACTACAAAACCTTTAAGCAACCGGCTTCCATGTGGAAAACCTATGAAAAGTATATCCGTAAAGGGGCCGGGCTGGGTCGCAGTCCTGGGGCGGCCGATGCCGATATCTACGATCACTTTAACCAGCATTGTGACGTGCTGGTTATTGGCGCGGGGCCGGCAGGACTGGCCGCCGCGCTGGCTGCCGGGCACAGCGGAGTACGCGTTATTGTTGTGGATGAGCAGGAGGAGATGGGCGGTAGCCTGCTGGATAGCCGTGAGCAACTTGACGGTCAAGACGCCGCGCAGTGGGTGAGTCAGACGCTGACTCAGCTGGAGAACATGGCGAACGTCCAGCTGCTCAGCAGAACCACAGCCAATGGTTATCATGACCACAACTTTGTGACGCTGATTGAGCGCCGTACCGATCACCTGGCCATCACCGCGCCACTGATTAACGGTCAGCGTCAGGCGCGCCAGCGTATGCATCGCGTGCGCGCCAAACGCGTCGTGCTGGCCACCGGGGCACACGAACGCCCGCTGGTCTACAGCGGCAACGACATTCCCGGCAACTACCTGGCTGGCGCAATCTCAACGTATATCCAGCGCTATGGCGTGATCCCGGGTAATAAACTGGTGGTCTCGACCAGCAATGATGAGGGCTATCGCGCCGCGCTGGACTGGCTGGAGAGCGGACGCGATGTTGTCGCAATCGCTGATGCACGGCCCACGCCGGACGGCGATCTGGTGAAGCTGGCGCGACTAAAAGGCATTGTAATCATCACCGGTAGCGCGGTGATTGAGGCGCATGGCACAACGCGCGTACGCAGCGTAGACATTGCACGCATCAATACCGAGCGGTTCGTGGTCGCCGGAAACGCCACGCGCTATGCCTGCGATACCGTGGCCAGCTCGGGCGGCTTCAGCCCGGTGATACACCTTTCCTCTCACACCGGTGGCCGCCCCCAGTGGCGTGACGATATTCTCGGCTTTGTGCCGGCACCTGTGAAAGGGATGCTGATGGCAGGCGGTGCACAAGGCATTTACAGTTTAGCGGCCGTGCTCAATAGCGGGCGTGAAGCGGGCATGCGTGCGGCCTGTGAGGCCGGCGGGCAGGAAAAAGCGCCTGCCTTACCACAGGCCCGTACCCGCCGTGACGGGGCTGCAATTGCGCTATATCAGGTACCCCATCGCAAAACCACGCTGCGTGCGCCTAAGCAGTTTGTCGATCTGCAAAATGACGTTACGGCGGCTGCCATTGAGCTGGCAACGCGCGAAGGCTTTGAATCGATAGAACATATCAAACGTTACACTGTCATGGGTTTTGGCACCGATCAGGGCAAACTGGGAAATATTAACGGTCTGGCGATCGCCGCCCGCGTGCTGAATCGTACCATCCCTGAGGTGGGTACGACGGTGTTTCGTCCCAACTATACGCCCGTCGCCTTTGGCGCCATCACCGGCAGGCACTGCAACGAACTGTTCCAGCCGGAGCGCTATACCGCTTTGCATCAGTGGCATGTGGAGCAGGGCGCGATGTTCGAAGATGTCGGGCAGTGGAAACGTCCGTGGTACTTCCCGCAGCACGTAAACGGAAAGCTGGAGACGCTGCACCAGGCGGTCGTACGTGAATGCCGTGCGGTACGCGAAAGCGTGGGCGTGCTGGACGCCTCAACCCTCGGCAAAATCGACATTCAGGGGCCGGATGCGCGTGAATTTCTGGAGCGAGTTTATACCAATAAGTGGGCGAAGCTGCCGGTTGGGCGCGTGCGCTACGGCCTGATGTGTCGCGATGACGGCATGGTGTTCGACGATGGCACCACCAGTTGCCTGGCGCAGAACCATTTCCTGATGACCACCAGCACTGGCAACGCTGCCACTGTGCTGGAGTGGCTGGAGCTGTGGCACCAGACCGAATGGCCTGAGCTGCAGGTCTACTTCAACTCGGTGACCGACCACTGGGCGACTATTACCCTTACAGGTCCGAAAGCGCGCGAACTGCTGTCAACGTTCTGCGATATCGATCTCAGCCGCGACAACTTTAAGTTTATGGACTGGAAAGCAGGCAAAGTGGCTGACGTCCCGGCCAGGGTGTTCCGCATCTCATTCACCGGCGAGCTGGCCTATGAAATTAACGTACAGGCTAACTATGCGCTGCACGTGTGGGAAGTGCTGTTCCGCCACGGTAAAAAGTACAACCTGACGCCCTACGGCACGGAAACCATGCACGTCTTACGTGCGGAGAAGGGTTTCATCATTGGCGGCCAGGATACGGACGGGTCCATGACGCCGCACGATCTCGGCATGGAGTGGTGTGTCGGCAATGACAAGCCCTTCTCATGGATCGGCAAACGGTCTCACAGCCGCACCGATGTGCTGCGTGAAGATCGTAAACAGCTGGTGGGTCTGCTGCCGAAAGACCCGCGCGTCGTGCTGGAGGAGGGCGCGCAGGTGGTCTTCGATCCGCAGCACGCCATTCCGATGCCGATGTCCGGCCATGTGACTTCCAGTTACTACAGCCCGACGCTAGACAGCGGTTTTGCGCTGGCGGTGGTGACCGGTGGTCATCACCGCATGGGTGAAAGCGTCTGGCTGGCGAGCGCTGATGGCCAGTTCCGTGAAGCCAAAATCGTCAGCCCAATCTTCGTTGATCCAAAAGGGGAGCGCCAGAATGTCTGAGTCTTTCGCTGTGTTTAACACCCATCCCACCGCCGGGGTACAGGTGGAATCCCCACTGGTGTGGTCGTATCAGCAGACGGCTGCGCCGGTTGTGCAGGGGAAAGCCGGCATTATCTTGCGTGAGCGGCCCTGCCTGGGGCATCTGACGCTGCGCGGTGCGGCAATCGCGCTCGACAGTGCACTGCGTGCGGTGCTGAGTCTGTCACTGCCGGCGCAACCTCTGTCGATCACGCAGGATGCCTCTGGCGATTACAGCGCACAGTGGCTATCGCCGGATGAGTGGTTACTGATTGTGCCGCCGGGTGAAGAGTTCGAAGTTGAGAACCGCCTGCGTGCTGCGCTGGGGGATGCGCATGTTGCTATCGTCAACGTCAGCGGCGGGCAAACGTTGCTGGAGCTGGAGGGCGAGCACGTACGCGATCTGCTGCAAAAATCGGTGATTTATGACGTGCATCCGCAGAACTTTCCGGCGGGCAAAGGTGTGATGACGTGCTTTGCCAAAGCGTCAGTGATCCTGCGCCGCCCGGATGCGCAACGCTGGCAGCTGGTGATTCGCCGCAGCTTCGCTGATTACAGCTATCGCTGGCTGCTGGATGCCGGCGCAGAGTACGGCATTGACGTATTGAGTTAATCCCTTATTCAGGCACAGACCGCTCCGGCGGTCTTTTACAGGATGCTGGCTATGAGTCGTAACAATACCAACTGGATTATCACCGCGCAGTGCCCGAGCAAGCTGGGCAGCGTAGATGTTGTGACGCGTTTTCTTAAGGAGCAGTGCTGCTATATCAATGAGCAGCATACCTTCGATGATAAGTGTGCCAGACGCTTTTTTATCCGCACCGAGTTCCAGCCACAGCGGGCGGGATTTGATGCAGGAGCGTTTCGCGATGCATTCGGTACGCGGGCCGCTGAGTTCGATATGACCTTCGACTTAACCGAGCCGGGATACAAGGTACCGGTTGTGATCATGGTTTCAAAGACCGATCACTGCCTGAATGATCTGCTGTATCGTCATCGTGCCGGCAAGCTGGCCATTGATATCAAAGCGGTTATCTCCAACCATCCTCTGCTGGAACCGATTGTCACGTGGCACGGTTTGCCTTATCACTATTTCCCGGTGGCAGAGGAGAATCGTGCCCGGCAGGAAGCGCAGATTTGGCAGGTTGTGCAGCAGACCGGGGCGGAGCTGGTGATACTGGCCCGCTATATGCAGGTGATGTCGGCCGATATGTGTCAAAAACTGGCCGGACGTGCCATCAATATTCATCACTCGCTGCTGCCCGGATTTAAAGGGGCCAAACCCTATCATCAGGCTTACGACAAAGGGGTTAAACTGGTCGGGGCAACGGCACACTTTATTAATGAAGATCTCGATGAAGGACCCATTATCAGTCAGAAAGTGGAGGTGGTAAGCCACTCTGATTACGCCGATGATTTGGTGGACAAGGGGCGTGATATTGAGCGCCTGACGCTGGCGCACGCGGTATCCTGCTATGCCGAGCGGAGGGTCTTTTTATACAACAACCGCACCGTGGTGTTCTCCCGCTAAGGTGCAGTGCGTATGGATAATTACCCAAACATCGATCCTGCACTTTCTGCGCCGCCGCTGCGTCCGGATATCCGCATCGGCTTCGTACTGATGAACAACTTTACTTTGCACTGTGTGGCGGAGCTGATCGAACCGATCCGCTTTGCCGCAGATGTGTCGTTTCTCAGCCGACAGATCTTCTGCCAGTGGGAGTGGATGAGCTGTGATAACCAGCCGGTGACGTCAAGCTGTGGCATGTGCATCACGCCGACAACCCGGTTCGATCTTGATGCTAACTGGGACTATGTGGTCTTTGCCGGAGGCTTGCTGGATGAGACGCGTCATCCAGCGGATTCACTGCTGCGCGAAATGGTAACGCTACAGCAGCAGCGTACTCCGATCATTACGCTCTGCAGCGCCACCTTTATGGCGGCAAAAGCGGGTTTGCTCAACGGTAAAAAGTGCGCGATCCACTTCACTACGCGCGATGAGTTTCGTCAGCGCTTTCCTCAGGTTACGCCGGTGATCGATCAGACATATATCAGCGATGGCGGCATCATCTCCTGTCCGGTAGGCACCGCCCGCGATCTGGCGCTGGACATCATTCAGCAACACTGCGGTGAGTTACGAACCAGGAAAGTGCATAAGTATCTGCTAATGGATGAGCCAAAGCGGCGCGCTTCGCCCGGTACCATCGCGCGTCAGCCGGCGCTGAAAACCTATGACGACCAACTGGTACAGCGCACAATTGCCTATATGCTGCAGCACCTGGCGGAACCGGAACCGCTGCATATTATGACCGAATCGCTGCAGATTACGCTGAGGCAGCTTAATCAGGCTTTTTTACGCAGCACCGGTGATACCGCTGCGGTGCACTGGCGAAAGCTGCGGCTGGAACATGCGCGAAAATTAATGACCGGCAGTAACCTCAGTATTAATAGCGTGGCAAAATCGTGCGGCTTTTCCGATGCATCCCATTTAATTACCTGGTTTCGTAAACAGTACGGTGAAACGCCTGCTGATTATCGTAAGCGACGACGTGATGTTGGGCGATTAATTACGCCAGAAAAGATTTGATAATTAATCACCGCCTGAGTTGCGGTGATTTTTTGTGACCTGAATATCGCATTATAAAATGTCATGCAATAATGCATGCTTTTTCTTTACCTGCTACGCCCTCTTAATTAACGCCTGTTGCATTCAGATAATTTAGCGCTGTTTCACAAAAATAAGAAAAGGATATGAATGAAATGTTAATAAGGCAAAGGTCTGTTTTTACTGGATATTACCTGGCGGGCTGTGGCTAATCTTACAGGATAGTGCTTTTTTATATTATTTTCGCCCGGCGTGTATGTTGACCAATTGTTAGAAGCAGTGCAATTATTTCCTTACGAATTCACGGAAATGTTGTGAGGCTGAAAATGAAAGGTGCAACCTGTAATCTGATAGCGCGCACGGGCATTCCCCATAAAGCGTATGGCAGGCACCGCGCTAAAGGGAAAGTCAGAAAGATTGATGTGATATTCTGCGCAGTAAGCAATGGCATTATTGAAACATCCTACATTAAACCGGGCAAGACGCTGATGCGAATTATACAGGCATGCTGGCGGCTCATCAGTGCTCCCAATATCCATAAAGCAGAGAAGAGAAATTTCCATTATTAGATTATCAGGGCTCAATGAGCCCTTCTGTTGTTTGTCCTTAACATCATTCTTACACGCTATTCTCAATAATTATATTTAACGTGTCGGGTACGCTTTATCGCAAAGCGGAAATATCAAACAGTCTGTATACAGCGTACTCTTCCGCAGGGGCGTGGCTGTGCGCTTAAGTACCCGCACGTTAATTGCCGGAGGCTAAAAGAATATGTCCACAACGATCTCAATCGAAGATGTTCCGTTTAATCGTTTTCATAAAATACTTACCGTGCGTTCGGTCGGCGGTCTTTTTGTTGACGGTTATGTGCTGAGTATTATCGGTGTGGCGCTTGCCACGCTCTCACCTCAATTGGGTCTGGATGCATTCTGGCAGGGCTTGATTGCTGCCTCGGCGCTGGTGGGCATTTTTGTCGGCGGTTTTATTGGCGGTGCGCTAACAGATAAATTAGGACGTCGTCTGCTCTATTTTGTCGGGCCGGTGATGTTCGTGGCATTTTCCGTGGCGCAATTTTGGGTGCAGAGCGGGGAGCAGCTATTCGCGCTGCGTTTTATGATTGGCATCGCTGTGGGTATTGAGTATCCGGTGGCGACGGCCTTTCTGGTCGAGTTTTTACCGAAGAAGCAGCGTGGCCCTTGTCTGGCATCCCTTAATGTCATGTGGTTTGCCGGTGCGGCGGCAGCCTTTATCGTCGCTGAATCGCTGCTGCACGTTGGTGGCGCAAATGGCTGGCGCTGGACGCTTGCCAGCACAGCGGTGATTGGCGCGCTGCTGTTTATTATCCGTCTTGGCACGCCGGAGTCGCCTCGCTGGCTGATGAGCAAAGGCCGGCATAGTGAAGCTGAAGCGGTTATCCGCCGCGTCTACGGGCCACGTTTTAGCCTGGCCAATCTGCCGGAGAATCGTGACGGCAGAAAGCTTAAAATCCACGATCTGCTGCACGCTGGCTACGGGAAACGCATGGCCTTCGTCTCTATTTTCTGGACCTGTTCAGTTACGCCAGTGTTCGCGGTATATGCGTTTGCCCCGCGCGTACTGGACGCACTGCACCTGAGCGGAGAGTGGGCATCGTATGGTTCGATTGCGATCACGCTGCTGTTTGTGGTGGGCTGTGTACTGGCAATGCGCAGGGTAAACACGCTGGGACGACGTAAGCTGCTGATTCGCAGCTTCCTGTGGTCAGCGCTGGCGCTGCTGCTGTTGGGCTGGATGAATAATGGACCGTCACTGCTGATCCTGGCGCTGTTTGGCGCTTATGCGGTATGCATCGGTGGGGCGCAGGTATTGCAGTTCGTTTATCCCAACGAAATTTTTCCTACTGAGATACGCGCCGGAGCGGTTGGATTCAGCGCCTCGCTTTCACGTATCGGTGCAGCGGCAGGCACCTGGCTGATTCCGCTCTCGCTGCAAAACCTTGGCATTGCCAGCACCATGTATATTGCAGCGGGCATTACGCTGACAGGACTGGTGGTTTCATGGCTGATGGCTCCGGAGACTAAAGATCTTAATCTGGATGATGCGGCATCGCTCAGCACCGATCCGCAGGCGTATGCGCGTTATCGCGACACGATTCAGTCAGAGCGCCCACGCTCCGCGATTAACGATCGTCTCTGACGCGAAGAGGCAATGGGTTGCCAGCCAGCCTATCGCCACTAAAATTGCATGTAAAATGTATGTTAATTTAAAGTTGTATGCGTTGTAATAGCCCCGGTGACTTACGACGCGGATAACGACAATGGCCTCCACTTTGTGTCAAACCCTTAACATAGACTGGCCCCTGATCCAGGCCCCGATGGCGGGCGTATCGACCCCGCAACTGGCAGCAGCAGTGAGCAATGCCGGCGCGCTCGGTTCAATAAGCGTTGGCGCGGCAACCCCTGAGCAGGCAGCAGAGATGATCGCAAAGACCCAGCTGCTGACCCGCAAGCCATTCAATGTTAACGTTTTTTGCCATGCGCCAGCGGTACGCAACGCTGGGACAGAAGCTGCGTGGATCGCGCGCTTTAGCGGCCTTTTCGCGCAGTATGGTGCTGAGCTACCCCGGCAGCTAACCGAAATCTATCAGACCTTCCTGCACAACGCGGCGATGCTGGAGGTGCTTGAACAGGCGCGTCCGGCGGTGGTGAGTTTTCATTTTGGCCTGCCGGATGCGGCCGTCATTGAACGGTTGAAAGTCCGTGACATTGTCACTTTAGCCAGCGCGACCAGCCCGCAGGAGGCGGCAGAGATTGAGCGTCGCGGTATCGACGTGGTGGTTGCACAGGGTTATGAGGCGGGCGGACACCGCGGGCAGTTTGATCCCGAAGAGGTCGATCAGCAACTGTCGACCTTTGCGCTGGTGCAGGCTATTCGCCAGCAGAGCCGCATACCGATTGTTGCCGCTGGCGGCGTTATGGATGGCCGCGGCATGGCGGCCATGTTAAAGCTGGGCGCCGGCGCGGTGCAGCTTGGTACCGCGTTTATACTCTGCCCGGAGTCGGCCGCCGGTGCCGCGTACCGTACGGCATTGAAACAGGCCGATCGCAGCGGCACGGAAATGACCGCTGCCATCTCAGGGCGCCAGGCGCGCTGCCTGCGCAACGCTTTCTGTGCCTTCAGTCAGGGTATCCGCGCAGAGGAGATTCCCTCTTATCCACTCACCTATTCACTGGGCAAAGCCCTTGCCGCTGCGGCAGAGTTACAGGGGGAGCCGGGCTTTGGCGCGCAGTGGGCAGGTCAGGGCGCGGCGCTGGCGCGGGAGTTGCCAGCCGCTGAACTGGTCGCCACGTTAATCAACGAGTGGCAAAGCGCCTGATCGGTAACGTAGCCGGAGAGTTCTTCCGGCTACCGTCTCTTCAGAGCTCAAGCGCGCGTGAGACCGCTTCCGGCATCGAAGGACGGCCGTTTGCCAGGCAGGTGGCGACGAAAGTGGCTTCAGCGTAGACCACGCCTTCCACTTTAATCTGCTGCACGAAGTTGACGCGATTGCGCTTCTCGTTTCTTTCCAGCACACAGGTCACTTCAACGTTATCGCCTTTCACCAGGCTCTTACGGAAGCGCAGGCTGTACTCCAGCACCATATAGATTTTGCCCTGCTTAAACTCCTCTTCGATATCAATACCCAGGGCTTCGCGCATGTAAGCGTGGCGCGTCCACTCCATATAGAACGGATAGTAAAGCCCGTCCACGACGCCCTGAAAATCAATGTGGCTATCATCAACATCGTAATGCTTTGAGAACATTTCTGGTTCCTGTTTTCATTGGTATGCGAAAGAGGGAGAGCGCCACTCACCGGGAGTTAACCGGTGAATTGCACTCATTAATCAGGCTTTTACCCGCAAAATGTGGCGCTGAAAAAGTGCCAGAGTCGCCGACTTCCCGCAATCTGCTTTGTGTTACAGAGCATAAAAGTGTCGCTGTGCTGCTGAGCAAGTGGCGCCTGGCAGCGTCATTCAGAACGGACCCCACTTGATCGCCACGCCAATCAGCAACATGACCACGCAGATGACAAACCAGATGGCAATAACCGGCGCCACAAAGCGCAGCCACTTACCGTAAGGTACACCTGCGGTGGCCAGCACGGCCATCAGCACGCCGGAGGTTGGGCTCATGCAGTTCACGATGCCTTCTCCCAGCAAGACCGCCTGTACCATGACCTGCCGCGTTAGCCCAAGGTTATCCCCCAGCGGGGAGAAGATGGGAATCAGCAGTGCCGATTCACCCGAGCCCGAGGAGATGCCAAAGTGAATCAGCGCCGCGCTGATAAACATACCAATGGTGGCGGCGTGCGTCGGCACGGGTGCCAGCAGGTCAGAGAGGAAACCGACAATCGGGTCCAGTACGTTGCCCTGCTGCAGCACCAGTGAGATAGCTGCCGCCATACCGACGATAAACGCGCCTTTAACCAGCTTTGCACAGCCGGCAAGAAAGGTGTTGGCGATCTCCGAGCCGGAAATACGGCCCAGCAGCCCAACGATTATGGTCAGCAGAATAAACATCGCTGACATCTCATTGGTGCCCCAGTGGAATTTCACCGTGCCGGCGATAAACAGCACTAACGCCAGCGCCGTAGTGCCCAGAATCAACGTGTGGCGGCCGGTCACCTGCAGCGTGTCGCTCTCCTCCGGTGGCTGCGACGGCCGCAGCATACCCTGCTGGCGCGTGCGGCAAATCGACCAAATCAGATAGATAACAGCAGTGAGCACAAACAGCAGGCAGGTGAGCCCGCGTAACAGCATGCCTGAGAACAGCGGCAGCTGCGCCAGATGCTGCGTCAGGCCGGTAGTCGCCGGATTAAGGATCGCCACGTTGAAGCCAGCCGCGCAGGTCAGATAGACCAGTGCCGCACCCAGCATCGGTGACAGGCCCATGGAGCGTGCCACCAGCAGACCGATAGGCACAAAGGCGACCACCGCATTCACCACCACGCCTGTGGTACCCAGCAGGGCGAAAATCACCGCAAAGATAATCACGATGCGCGCATCGCTTAGACGTGTGCTGCGTGACAGTGAATTGAGCGCGGTCGCAATAGCGCCGGTTCTCTCAATCACCGCCAGCACGCCGCCGGTAAACAGAATCAGAAAGATAATCGGCGCCTGCTTCACCATACCCTGGACGATCGCCATAAAGATCTCCAGCGGATAGACGCCGCTTTGTGCCACGGCGTGCAGGCTGCCTTTGACCGCAAACTTAATGCCTTCCCGCGTTTCATAGTCGTAGACACCGGCCGGGATCAGCCAGGTCGCCACCGCTGACAGCACCAGAATAATAAACAGTAACAGATAGGGGCTCTGTCCCTTATCTGACGCCGCAGCCGGCGATGTGGCTTGTTCAGTATGCAAATGCGTCATGGCGTCTCTCCTCCGGCAATGATGCCGGCCAGTAAAGCCGTACGATCCACAATATCGGCCATGATGATGTGTTCATGGCGGGCGTGAATACCGGCACCGGTGGCGCCCAGGCCATCCAGCGTTGGCAGGCCCAGCGCGGCCGTGAAGTTACCGTCGCTGCCGCCGCCTACGGCTTTGCCCTCAAGAGAGAAGCCCAGCTGTTGCGCCACCTGCTGCGCACGATCAAACAGCGCACGGGACGCGGCCGTCTGGCGCATTGGCGGGCGGCTCTGTTCACCTGTCACCTGCAGGGTGACGCGGGGATCTACAACCGTGAGATGGCGAATGGCTTTGTGTATGCGCGCAGCTTCCTCTTCTGAGGTTACCCGGGTATCAATACCGAGCTGTGCACGGTCGGCGACGACGTTTACGCGGCTACCACCGTGCGCAATGCCGACATTCACTGAGGTACCACGCTCCGGCGCATTCAGGCTATGCAGATAGATAATCTGCTTTGCCATCTCCTGAACGGCGCTGGCACCCTCTTCGGGGTTATTGCCCGCGTGGGCAGCCTGGCCGGTAATGCTGACCTCATAGCGGCCAACACCTTTGCGTGCTACCTTCAGCGCGCCGCTGCCCGCGACAGCCGGTTCAACCACCAGCACCTGTGCGGAACCCTGCGCATGCTGCTCAATCCAGGCGCTGGAGCTGGGGCTGCCCAGCTCCTCATCGCTGTTGCACAGGAAAACAATGCGCTGCCCAATCGGCCCTTTACAAGCCTGTAGCGCGCGGACGGCCCAGATGGCCTGGATCAAACCTGATTTCATGTCAAGAATACCCGGCCCGTAGAGCTTACCGTCCGCTTCACGAAGCGCCAGCTCCCCTTTATCCCACACGGTATCAAAATGGCCCAGCACGGTGGTTTGTGGTCCGCTGGTGCCGAGCACAAATTTTCGATGATTACCGTAATCGCGCTGTTCGGCGATCGCCGCACTCAGCCCGAGCCGCTGCTGAAAAATGGCTTCCAGTACATCACCACAGGCATCTACCGCCGCTTTGTCATGCGAAGGTGACTCTGCCAGTACCAGGCGTCTGATATCACCCAGAATCTCATCGGCATGCCGGGCTAACCAGGTTTGTATATTTTTCATGTAATTACCCTGTCTGTTGAGTTTGCTCAGGCAGTATGCGCAGATTAAATGCTGTAAAAAAATGAGGTGTAATGGCTATTATTGTTGCTCTGTGAGCAACGAATAAGTGAAAAATATGACGCTCTCCACCTATCCGGAGAAATCCATCAGTTATTTGTATGAAGTGGGGATGCACGGCGGGATTCGGCGCGCCGCGGATGCGCTGGGGATCAATCCCTCGGTGGTCAGCCGCCAGCTCTCCCTGCTGGAGAGAACGTTACAACTGCCGCTGCTGGAGCGGCGCGGACGCAACGTGGTGCTCACCGAAGCGGGCAGGCTGCTGGCCGAGGATTACGCGCTGACCGCTCAGCGCCGTAAACAGCTGGCGCGGCAGCTACAGGATATGCGCCACATGCGCGGCGGAACGATTACGCTGCGCATCGGACAGGGGATGGTTGATGAAGTCATCCGCAACGTGATCGCCGAGTTTTCCCAGGCCTATCCCGGCGTGTTTGTGAATATTCAGTCCGGAGATATGCAGACCACGCTTACGCTGCTGGGAAAAGGCGAAGTGGATATGGCGGTAAGCTTTGGCCCCGCTGGGCCGCCAGGCTTTAAGTGCAACAGTTTCCGCCGTGGCCCGATTTGCGCCATTGTGCGGCCAGACCATGCACTCGCTGAACTTAGTTCAGTTAGCCCACAGCTTCTGTCGGAGCAGCGATTAATCGCGATGAGCGAACACTTCGGTTTACAGCGCTATCTGAATGCCATATTCAAAAGCGAAGGGTTGATTTTGACGCCGTCCTGGTGCTGCAACCTGTTCACCAGCGCGATCGCGTTGTGTCAGGCGGGACAGGGCGTTGCCTTTATGACGCCGCAAACGTTGCAAAGTATTCAGTATCATGATCAGCTGGTTGCCGTGCCGATAGCGCACCGCATCGCGCACGAGAGTCAGTGCCATCTGTTGCACAGTACCGATCACCGCATGACGCCTGCAGCACACTACCTCTGGCGTTTGCTTAACAGCTACTTTGCTGCGCAACCCCGGCAGGCCTGACAAAAAAAAACCGGCCAGCGCATTACGCGCTAACCGGTTTTCAGTATTACCGTTTGCAGCAGATGTGGCTGATTACAGCGCCATATCCTGCTTTGCAGACTCTTCACGCGGCTTCGCCTGCAGCGGTGCAGCCTGCTGATCGCCCATGTTGATCACTGGCGGTTTAGTCAGCAGCAGCGTTGCGGCAGTATTGTCCCAAACCTGCTGAGTCAGCGCGGTGTTACCATTCAGCTTCTGGCCAAAGCTTGGAATGATGCTACGAATTTTCTGCTGCCACTCCGGTGAAGCGAACTGCTCCGGGAACAGCTTCTTCATCACGTCCAGCGTGATCGGTGCAGCCGTTGAGGCACCCGGTGACGCACCCAGCAGGGCCGCAACCGTTTTCTGCTGGTCGGTGACGATCTCCGTACCCAGCTTCAGCACGCCGCCTTTCTCAGCATCTTTCTTGATGATCTGAACACGCTGACCGGCCTGAATCAGCTTCCAGTCCTCTTTACGCGCATTCGGATAGTACTCTTTCAGCGCAGCAAAGCGGTCATCATCATTCAGCATCACCTGACCAATCAGGTATTTCACCAGGTCAAAGTTATCAATGCCTACGTGGGTCATCGGCATGAAGTTGCTGGTGGTGGTGGCGCTCAGCAGATCAAACAGTGAACCGTTTTTCAGGTACTTGGTTGAGAAGGTCGCGAATGGCCCGAAGAGCACCACTTTTTTGCCGTCGAGGTTACGCGCATCGATATGCGGAACCGACATCGGCGGCGCACCGACCGAAGCCTGGCCGTACACTTTTTGCAGGTGACGGCTGGTGATCTCCGGATTCTCAGTCATCAGGAACGAACCGCCAACCGGGAAGCCACCGTAGTTGTCCGCTTCCGGAATACCGGTTTTCTGCAGCAGTTTAATGGCTGCGCCGCCCGCACCGATGAACACATACTTCGCGTCCACTTCACGGTTAGCGCCGCTCTTCACGTCTTTAATGGTGACGTGCCAGGAGTTGTCGCTGTTACGTTTGAAATCAGTGACTTCAGAGGAGGTTTCCAGCTTGAAGTTCTGATCTTTCTTCAGGCTGCCGATCAGCTGACGGGTAATCTCACCGTAGTTAACATCGGTACCCACCGGCGTCCAGGTCGCAGCCACTTTCTGCGCCGGATCGCGGCCTTCCATCACCAGCGGTGCCCACTGCTCAATCTGCTTGTGATCGGTCGAGAACTTCATGCCCTGGAACAGCGTGGTTTTCTGCAGTGCCGCGTAACGCTTCGTCAGGTACTCAACGTTTTTGTCGCCCCAGACAAAGCTCATGTGCGGGGTAGAGTTGATAAACGAGTGAGGATCGTGCAGCACACCGCGCTCAACCTGGCTGGTGAGGAACTGGCGGGTGATCATGAAGGATTCATTGATCTCCAGCGCCTTGGTCACGTCGATTGAACCGTCTGCACGCTCTGGCGTGTAGTTCAGTTCCATGTTGGCGGAGTGGCCGGTACCGGCGTTGTTCCAGCCATTCGACGACTCCAGCGCGACGCCATCCAGACGCTCAACCATCAGCTGTTTCCAGCCCGGTTGCAACTCCTGCAGCCAGGTGCCGAGTGAAGCACTCATGATGCCGCCGCCAATCAGCAGCACGTCGGTTTTTTCTGGTGCGTTTTCAGCGTGAACCGCTGAAGAGACAAGCAGTGCCGTCAGCGAAAGCGCGGACACAATTTTTTTGGTCTGAGTCATGCCAGTCCTGTCTTTATCAATTTTGTGCAGATGAACGTTAAAAATTCGCTGAGCAAATTAAAAGATTGTTACGAAAAGATTAAGTTATTTTTAGTTAATAAAGTATTGGTGTTAATTACTTAACTTATAAAAGAGAAGAGGCGGGGAAATAGTGCGCAGAATATGCCGGGTGCTGAGAGGAATATAAGTCAAATAGCCGCGAGTATGGCGCGGTTATTATTTATATCGGGCTATGACACTTAGGTCAAATAATTCCCGCGGCTGTCGCCACACATCATGCACAGGCTCTGCACGAAGCGTGTTCATTCTCCCGGCATGAACTGTAGTACCCTGGTGACTCTCAATAGCCGATACATCCTTGACGTGGGCAACAGCATGGCCGGAAAAACACTCTACGAAAAGCTGATCGATCAGCATGTGGTGCGCAGGTTAGATAGTGAGGGGCATGTGCTGCTCTATATTGATCGCTCCATCCTCAACGAATATACCAGTCCGCAGGCTTTTAGCGGCCTGCGCGACAGCCAGCGCCCGGTGCGCCATCCGCAGACCATCCTGCTTAATGTCGATCACGTTAACCCAACCCGGCCGCTGCGCGATGCCGCCATGACTGATGCCGGCGGTCAATTACAGGTTGAGTATTTCCGGGAAAATGCCGCGCACTTTGGTATTGAACTGTTTGATGTGCTGGATCCGCGTCAGGGTATTGAACACGTTGTCGCGCACGAGCAGGGCCTGGTCATGCCGGGCATGGTGATCGCTGCAGGTGACAGCCATACCACAACCTATGGCGCGTTTGGCGCCCTGGGCTTCGGCATTGGAACGTCTGAGATTGAACATCTGCTGGCAACGCAAACGCTGATCTATCGCCAGCTGAAAACCCTGCTGGTCACGGTGAGCGGTGAACTGCCTTACGGCTGCTCGGCTAAAGATATCATTCTGGCGCTGATTGAGCAGATTGGTGCCTCCGGCGCGACGGGTTATGCCATTGAATTTGCAGGAAGCACCATTGATGCGCTGAGCATGGAAGGGCGCATGACCCTGTGCAACATGGCGGTAGAGGCCGGAGCGCGCGGTGCCATTATCGCGCCGGATGAGAAAGTGTACGCCTATATTGAAGGCAAGCCACAGATGCCGACCGGCGCACTCTGGCAGCAGGCGAAAGCCGAGTGGCAGACGCTGCGCAGCGACGCCGATGCGCAGTTTGATCGGCGGCTTAGCCTGGCGTGCGAGGCGCTGGAGCCTAAAGTCACCTGGGGGATCAGTCCGGATCAGACCAGTGCAATCTCCGGACGCGTGCCCGATCCGGCGCAGGAGCGCGATCGAACTAAACAGCAGGCGATGCAGAGTGCACTGCGCTATATGGGGCTGGAGCCCGGCATGCCGCTGGAGGAGATTGTCATTACGCACGCGTTTATCGGCTCCTGTACCAATGGCCGCATTAAGGATCTGCGTGCGGCTGCGGCGGTGATCGGCTCACGCAAAATCGCCCGCCACGTACGGGGGATAATCGTACCGGGCTCGACGCAGGTTCGGCTGCAGGCTGAAGCCGAAGGGCTGGCGGCTATCTTTATCAATGCCGGGTTTGAGTGGCGTCAGTCAGGCTGCTCAATGTGTCTGGCGATGAATGAGGATGTGCTGGCCGCGGGTGACCGCTGTGCATCGGGTACCAATCGCAATTTTCCCGGCCGCCAGGGGGCTGGCGCCCGCACCCATTTGATGAGTCCCGCCATGGTGGCGGCGGCGGCACTGGCGGGACATCTGGTGGATGTTCGTCGCTACACGCATTCGGAGGTCTGACATGCAAGCCTTTCAGCGCATGACCGGTAAGCTGGCGCCACTGCCGGCAGCCAATATCGATACTGATGTGATTATGCCCAAGCAGTTCCTTAAAGGCATCGATCGCCAGGGCCTGGATCGTGGCGTATTTTTCGATCTGCGTTTTCTGGCTGACGGCACGCCTGATCCGCAGTTCATCCTTAATCAGCCCGGCTGGCAGGGGGCCACATTTTTGCTGACCGGGCCGAACTTTGGTTGCGGCTCAAGCCGGGAGCATGCGGTGTGGGGGCTGCATCAGTTGGGTATCCGCGCGATAATCGGCACCAGCTTCGCCGGCATCTTTGATGACAACTGTCAGCGGAACGGCGTGCTGACGCTAACCTTAAGCGATGATGATTATCAGCGGCTAAGCGCGGTAGCCGGTGACGCTGCACGCAATACCATCACCGTGTCGCTTGAACAACAGACCATCACTTTCGGCGAGGGTGACATCATCCCTTTCATGGTGAGCGCACTGAAACGTGACATGTTGCTGGGTGGCGGCAGCGCCGTTGAGTGGACCCTGCAATATGAGGCGGATATCCGCGCCTTTGAAGCGCAACACTTTGCGCAGCGTCCGTGGCTGCAACGTACACAGGAGCGGGGATGAGCAAGATTATCGCCCGGGGCGCATCGCCGTTTATTCCGGGCTTCACGTTGCAGGATGTCACGCTGGATAACGGCGTGACGCTTCGCGTGGCGCGTGGCGGGCAGGGCGCACCGCTGTTAATGCTACATGGCCATCCGCAAAACCATCTGGCATGGCGCAAAATAGCGCCTCAGCTGGCGCAGCACTACGAGGTCATCCTCCCGGACTTGCGCGGGTACGGGGACAGTGACAAACCCGCCAGCGATGAGATGCATCAGCCATACAGTAAACGCGCCATGGCCGGAGACATCAGTCAGCTGATCGATGCGCTCGGGCTTAAGCGCGTCGCCTTTGTCGGGCACGATCGGGGCGGGCGCGTAGGACATCGCCTGGCGCTCGATCACCCGGAGAAGGTGAGCTGCTGCGTGTTCGTTGATATCGCACCCACAGCCACCATGTACGCCCGCACCGATAAAATATTTGCCACGCGCTACTTCTGGTGGTTTTTCCTGATTCAGCCCTGGCCACTGCCGGAGACGATGATCGGTCACGATCCGGCTTTCTTTCTGCGTAAACACATTGATGGTCAGCTGAAAACGCCCGGTGCCACAGAGCCTGAGATATTCAACGACTATCTGCGGTGCTATCAGGATCCGGCCATGATTCATGCGGTGTGCGAAGATTATCGCGCCGCCGCCAGCCTCGATCTGCAGCATGACGCCGCCGACAGCGCCAGACGCATCGGTTGCCCGCTATTGGCGTTATGGGGCGAAAAGGGCACGGTTGGTCAGCTCTATGATGTGGTGGAAACCTGGCAGGATGTCGCTGACGACGTACAGGGTTACGCGCTACCCTGCGGCCATTCGCCCCACGAAGAGGTACCGGCGCTGTTTCTGCAGCAGCTTGAGCGCTTCCTCGCGTCTGTGTGATAACCTAATAGCCCTTGCTAACCCTGTGGTGTGGTGAAAGAGTGCTTGCCGGAAAGAGTTATCAGAAGCCGCTTCAGGGCTGGCCTGCAGTAGAAGATCTCTATGTGTTCATCAGCGTTGCGCGCCATGAAGGGTTTGGTCGCGCGGCGCTTGAGCTCGGCCAGTCGCCCTCTTACATCAGCAAACGTATTGCCATCCTGGAGAAGCAGTTGGATACACGGCTGTTTTTCCGCAGCAACCGCGCGATCCGTTTAACGCCGGAGGGCGAAAAAGCGCTGGAAGGTGCGCTGCAGGTGCTGCACGAGATGGATGGCTTTTTGCAAAATTTTCAGCAGTGGCGCGGTGAGCTCTCCGGTGAACTGACGGTTGGCTGCTCATTCGGTTTTGGTCAGGAGTACCTCTCTTCCGCCATTTCGGCTTTTATTCAACAGCATCCCCGGCTCAATATCAAACTGATGCTAAGCGATCGTGAATTTGATCTGCTGCAGAGCGGCACCGATATCGAGATCTGCGTGGGCGACGATCTTAATCCCGCCTATATTGCACGTAAGCTGATCGCAAACCGGCGCATCCTTTGCGCCTCTGCGGACTATTTATCCCGCGCCGGCACGCCACAATCGCTGGATGATTTAATTCATCACAGCTGTTTGATGATTAATGAACGTGGAAACTCTTTTGGCAACTGGGCGCTAACCGATGGCAGCCAGCAGGTTTTGTGTCGGCTAAATAGTCATTACGCGTCAAACAGTGGCAAAGTTATTCTTAACTGGGCGTTGCATTCGCACGGTATTGCATTGCGTTCTGCATGGGATGTAGGCCCTTATCTGGCGAGCGGACAATTAGTACAACTATTACCGGAGTGGTATCAGGAAGCGAATATCTGGGCGGTCTATACGCAACGGGCATCTGAATCCCAGCGTATTAAAGCTTTTATTGATTTTCTTGCCGGCTATTTTAACCAGCAAAGCCTGCCGCCAAAAGGAGACAGGCTTTAATGATCGATCTGAAACAGGGTGAACATTAGCCGTACGCCACTTTATCGTTAATGTGGTACAGCGTGGCGGTTGCCGCCATAACATGCTGACCATCGTGGCCCGGCTCATGGGATTCCACATCCGTAATATGATATCCCACGGCCCCTGCCGCCCGCGCTTTTTTGACAATGGCATCGGTCAGCTCCTCCATTGAGGTCGCCCAACTCACAGACGTAACGCCCAGTGGATGAATGGATGATAATTCGCGGTGGGTTAAATCCGCACGAATTAAAACGGGTTTAACATTTTGCGGTGTAAAAATGGAGATAACATCGTTAATTAACTCTTTCATGGTCTTACTCCTCAAAGAAGCTGAGCCGATGTTTTAACAGCAGCACAAAATCATTATTGCTTGTTTGTTTTTAATTACCGGCAGTAGCGCACATCAGGTGATGGCTGCCGACAGCTTTAATAAACACGTTTTGATGTAACGCGTTTTGGCTTTAATTGCTAATTAGATGTTAAGAAAAGTTCCGCCACAACTCAGACAATGTTTCGGGAATATTTTTTCATCTGGTTACATTTCTCACGGAATCTTAATTATCACCTCGACAGTTAAAAGCCTGCGTTAATGTGGCAATAGGGCATTAAGCTATGGCGGCCCTGATGGGTCGCCACTCCGAAAGTCAAACGCGTCTTTATAATCAGGGACCGCATTGATGGGGCCGTAGCCGTTTCAGGCGAGCTCACGCTCGCTGCTGACCGGGCTCAAAACTCGCGCTGTCCGCCCAGCTCAATGACCCGATTGGGTGGGATGCTGAATTGTTCGTGCGCGCGTAATGCGTTGCGCTGGCAAAAATGGAAAATGCCACCGCGTATACGCGCCAGCCCCTTACGTTTCTTCATCACCAGCGTATCGTGTGAGGTGAAGAATGAGGCCTCATTCACCGTGCAGCCAAAGCCTTCCAGCCCGCACAGATGCAAAATCTCTTTCATCGACGGCACTTCGCGCCAGCCATACGCCGCGGTAACCTGCCAGAAAGAGGGCGACAGCGGTCGGATGCTGATGCGCTTCTGGTTATAGACGCGTGGGGTATCAACCGTACGGATATGCAGCAGCACGACGCGGCGATGCAGCACGCGGTTATGCTTCAGGTTATGCAGCAATGCCTGGGGAATCTCAAACTCTTTGCGCGACAGGAAAATAGCCGTGCCATCAACGCGCGTGGGCGGATTGCTCTCCAGCGATCTCACCAGCGCCAGCAGGCTCTCCTGGTCGCTGTCCAGACGCCGGATCAGCCGGTTGCGCTCCGTGCTCCAGATCAGCATCAGCGCCATCATGGTTAATGCCAGCAGAACCGGCACCCAGCCGCCGGAGAGCAGTTTCATCAGGTTGGCGGCAAACAGCGGCAGGTCAATCATCCACATGCAGAGTAAAAACAGAAATGCCAGCGGCCACGGCCAGCGCCAGTTGCGCAGCGCGACAACCCCGGCGAGGCCGGCCGTGATCACCATAGTGCCGGTGACCACGATGCCGTAAGCCGAAGACAGCGCGGAGGATTGCCGGAACGCCAGCACAATCACCGTGACGGCAGCAAACAGCAGCCAGTTAACCACCGGGATATATATCTGACCGGCTTCCGTGTGCGACGTGAAGATGATGCGCATCGGCGGCAGAAAACCCTGACGAATCGCCTGATGCGTCAGAGTATAAACGCCCGAAATCACCGACTGCGCGGCGATCACCGTCGCCAGCGTCGAGAGCACGATCAGCGGAATCTGTCCCCAGCCTGGCGCCAGATTAAAGAAGGGGTTAGCAAGCGCTTTCGCATCGGCAATCACCAGCGCACCCTGACCAAAATAGTTGAGCACCAGCGCCGGCATCGCCACCAGCAGCCAGGCCAGGCGGATCGGTCTCTTGCCCAGGTGGCCCATATCCGCATACAGCGCCTCCGCACCCGTTACGGCCAGCACCACCATCCCCAGCGCCGCAAATGAGAGCGCCTTGTGCGTAAGCAGGAACGTCACGGCATACGTGGGGCTGAGCGCCTGCAGCACCTCAGGATTGAGCAGAATACCTCGCACGCCCAGAACACCAATCGTAATGAACCACAAAAACATCACCGGGCCAAACACCCGGCTGACCTTCTCCGTACCGTGTTTCTGAATCATAAACAGCAGCGTCAGAATCACCACCGCCAGCGGCACCACATACTTCTCCAGTTCTGGCGAGACCACTTCAATCCCTTCAATAGCGGAGAGCACCGAAATGGCCGGCGTGATAATGCCATCCCCGTAAAAGAACGCGCCGCCAATCAAGCCCGCCAGCACCACAATGTGCCCGACCTTCGCGCTCACATGACGACGGGCCAGCGACATCAGCGTTAAAACGCCGCCTTCGCCATCGTGGTCGGCCCGCATAACAAAGCAGACATATTTCAGCGTCACGATCAGCGTCAGCGCCCAAAAAATCAGGGATAGAAAGCCCATGACGGCAATTGCCGATGCACCGCTTCCTGGCAGAATCGACAGGCACTCTTTCAGGGTATATAGCGGGCTGGTACCGATATCGCCAAAAACAATGCCGGCGGCAGCCAGCACGCCAGCGGGCAGAGACTGTTTCTCTGATTGACTCATAACGTTCCTGCTTAGTCAGGGAAGATTCGCGAGCGCTGCCTAATCACAAAACGTGCAGCCTCACGCCGGAAAATGCTGGCGAACATACCGTTTTCAGGGCGTTACGGGTAGATTGTGGCGATTATTTGTACGCAATTTTTATACAAATCGCCGATATTTTTACGCCATTTTTACACCCTGCCTATTTTTCATCCTGACTATAGCGGGTTTTAGTGACGCGGGGGGAGAGGGCGCGCGGTCATAACAAGCACGACCGCGCAGGATTCAGGATGCGGTAACGATTACCAACCTTTGATAATGTCGCCTTTGTAGATCTCGTTGGCTTTATCCAGCACCGCCTGAGAACGGAACGCCTCTTTCAGCTTCTGCACGTTGGCGCTCTCTTTGTTGTCTTCGCGCGCTACGATGGCATTCACGTAAGGTGACGCTTTGCCCTCCATAAACATACCGTCCCGCGAAGCTGACAAGTTAACCAGCGCAGCAAAGTTGTTGTTGATGATGGAGATGTACACCTGCGGATCGTCCAGCGTTCGCGCCAGCTGTGGCGTGTCCACTTCCACAATCTTCAGCTTTTTCGGGTTTGCGGTAATATCCAGCGTCGTCGGCAGCAGGCCGGCTTCTGGCTTCACCTTGAGCAGACCCTGCGCCTGTAACAGCAGCAGGCTACGGCCAAGGGTGGTGGCTTCGTTGGAGATCGTTACCGTCGCGCCATCTGGTAGCTCGCTCAGGCTTTTGATTTTGCGGGAGTATCCGGCAATCGGGAAGACAAAGGTGTTAGTGACAACCGCAAATTTATACCCGCGCTCTTTTGACTGCATCTCCAGATATGGCAGGCTCTGGAAGGCGTTAGCATCCACATCTTTGTTAAACAGCGCTTCGTTGGGCTGCACGTAATCGTTAAACGCGATTACATCCACATCCAACTGGTACTTATCGTGCGCCACCTGTTTGACCGTCTGCCACAGCGCTTCATCAGGCCCGGTATTGATCGCCACCTTAATCTTGTTGTCACCGTTTTGGTCGCAGGCGCTCAGCAGCGAAACAGAGGCGGCCAGCAGGGCAGTAAGCAGAACTTTCTTCATCGGAGCGGTTTCCTTATTGTTGTAGGAGATGGACTATAATATACGTCCAGACGTCTGTACATCCGCTCACGATGCGATCGATGCTTATTCAACCAGCTGCCGTATCAGCGTGGCGTGCCCTGCAGGCAGGCAAGATAGTGCTCGCCTGAGCTGCGCACCCGCTGTCTGGCGTCGGCGGTAATCTCTCGTCCGGCGAACGCGCCATACAGGCGCTGATACGCAACCGGCTCCAGCCGGGCGAGCATGTCGCTAACCGATGCCGCCGCCAGCGGCAGCATATTGGGGTAGCTCCACATAAAAGAGACCGCGTTGGCGCCGGGCGTTACCTGCACAATATCACCGCTCAGCAACACGCCTTGCTGGTGTGCCCAGTGCAGCACCGTGCCACCGGCAAAGTGCCCACCGAGGCGCAAGAGCGTCACTTCCGGGGAGAGCGTGAGCGCTTCACCCTGCCACAGGTGAATATGCGGACTGGCGCGCTGAATCCATTCGCTGTCGCTGGCATGCAGATAGATGGGCGCGTCAAAGGCGGCGGCCCAATCCTGCATAGTGCTGTAGTAGTGCGGATGGGAGATGGCGATCGCGCTGATGCCGCCCAGTGCCTGAATGAGGGTCTCCGTCGCGTCATCCAGATGGGCAATGCAATCCCACAGAATATTACCGTGGCGGGTCTGGAGCAGAAAAGCACGCTGGTCAATGGCGAAGGCCGGCACGGTTTGCACACTCAGTAAGCCAGGTTCCAGCTGCTGCCACATATTACGATGCGTGGCACGTAGCTGAGTCTGGCTTAGCCACTGCTGTCCGCTGGCGGGAACAAACTGGCGCGCATCCTCGCAAATATTGCAGTGCGCTGGCTGGCCGTGCGTTGAATCATAAGAGGTGCCGCAGGCGGTACAGATTGTGATCATGATTGCTCCTCATCGTGTGATGAGGATAAGGGTAGGCGCTGGCGTGCGATGCCGCGCGTCTGTTACCCGTTTTGTGGCTGCAGCTGATAGATCCACGCGCGCATCTGCTCTCCATCAACGGTGGTTACAGCCACTTCAACACGGTCATACCCCTCTTCAAACGCATCAAGCATCGGCCAGTGCTGATCCAGCCGGGGTGAAGTAAACACATAGCCGTTGACGTGTGCGCCTTGTTGATCCAGCACGATACCGGGAAAATCGGCGGCGGCGCCCCAGCCGCGTTCATAGAAAGTCCCGTTCACCGAACCGGCCAGCCACTCACCGCCGATGTTCTCCAGAATATGTGCATTGCTGTGGCCGGGCTGCAGCGTGCCGTAAACAAAGAGTGGTTTCATTTTTCCCTCGTGAATGTAAAAAGTGTTCGTTGCAGTGATATATCAACGGGTTCACCGCCCATTATGTGATGTCCGGCTATAACAAAGCCGCTATTCTGAACTACCCCCGATGCCAGGTAAAATGACAATGTTGAATTGTTCAGGCGTGTCCCGCTGGAGTAATAAAAGCTATCCGCAATCCGCCCAGTTTGACGGTAAGCGGTTCCGTAATTCCCGTCCGCGCCAGTCGCTGAGCGTGGCGGATTACAGCAAAATGATGTGGGATTTCTTCTTTAATAAACCGCGCGATACCGTACCGGATCATGCGCTACCGCTAAAAATCATCGACGCGCACGCGCTCTCTGCTGCGGCTGACAACACGGTATTTCGTCTCGGGCACTCTTCGCTGTTACTGAAATTAACCGGCAAGTACTGGCTGGTTGATCCGGTATTTTCCGAGCGCGCATCGCCTTTTAAAAGGTTTGGGCCCCGACGCTTCCAGCCTGCGCCCATTGGACTTCGCGATCTGCCGCCGCTGGAGGGGATAATCATTTCACACGATCATTACGATCACCTCGATCGTCAGACGGTAATAGCGCTAAAAGATCGGGTGACATATTTCCTGGCGCCGCTGGGCGTTGGCGACTTATTGGTAAAGTGGGGTGTGGCAGCAGAGAAAATTACCCAGCTTGACTGGTGGCAGTCGCACGATATTGGCGATATCCATTTTGTCGCCACTCCATCACAACACTTCTCCGGGCGCGGTCTGTTCGACAGTAATAAACGGCTATGGTGCTCCTGGACACTCATCACCCCGGAACTGCGACTATTTTTAGGCGGCGACTCAGGTTATTTTGACGGTTTTAAAGAGATTGGCCGTAAATATGGGCCGTTTGACGCTGCTTTTCTGGAAAACGGCGCATACGATCGGCGCTGGGCCGATATTCATATGCTGCCCTTGGATACCCTCAATGCATTTAGCGATCTTAAGGCGAAGTGGCTGTTCCCGATTCATAATGCTGCCTTCGATCTGGCGTTTCATCCGTGGGATGATCCCTTCAGGCAAATGGTGAAACTGGCGGCGCAAGGCAACGTTGCGCTGTGTCAGCCCATGCTCGGCCAGGGGATTGATCTGTTACAGCCGCAACCGCAGCCCGCCTGGTGGTAACGACTGAAGGGGAAACGCCACTGTGCGTTTACCCCTGTGCGGTCAGTTCATCGTACAGATTGCGCAGCCGGGTGCGTAAGAACAGCACCGCTTTATGCTTGCGCGATAGCAGCGCCTGCACGCTGGTACCGCTCTCTGCGGCCAGATCCTGATAGCTGTATCCGAGCAGTTCGGTCTGCTCAAAGACCTCACGCTGGGCGGCAGGCAGCTCTGTCAGCGCATCCTCCAGCTCCTCCCACAGTAGCGTTTTTAGGTACTCATCTTCCGGGGTTTGCGGCACGCCAAACAGCGTTTCCGCAATCTCATCTTCGACAAACGTCCCTTCGTCGTCGCTCCCCGGCAGAGGCAGTTCGCGTTTCTTACGCGAGCGATCGGTCATCTCATTGCGGGCCGCGCGAAATAGCCAGGCGCTGACATTCTCAACCGGTTGCTCCACCTGCATCAGCTTAGAGACAACCTCCTGCAAAATGTCATCCGCATCGTCGCGGCTGGCGCTGCGTCCGCGAATGAAGGCGCTTACCCTGGCGTAGCAGGCGTAGAGTGCCGATATCAGCAGTGAGTCTTGCGCCATAAGAATCAGCTGGCGTCAGGCGAATCGGGATGATTTTCATCGCGGCGTTCATCGCGACGGCCGTGACGATCGCAGCGCCCACCGTGCCGAAAACGTTCACGGCGATGCTGCATAAACTCTTCGCGCTGTTCAGGCGTCATCTGCATCCAGCGTTCATGCATGCGCCGGCGAGCCATACCAAACATGCCCGGGCGGATGCCTAAGCCGCCAAACAGGATACGGCACAGTACCAGTAGCCCCAGCGCCTGCCAAAAGCCGATGGTTTTTATGCCGGTCAGTTCAGGCAGCAGGGCATTCCACAGGGTCATTACCAGCAGTCCCAGCAGGACGAACAGCCCGGCAGCCAGCAGCAGGGGCCTTGCCATACGGTGGCGACCAAAACCCGGGCCGCGCGAATGATGCATATCAAAATCTCTCATGGTATTTCCTCATTACAGTGTGTGAGGAGGTAGACGAACCAGCGCCAGAAATATTGCTTACTTTTTTTAGCCGCAGACGATTCATGGCAGCAGCTTGACATCCAACCTTCCAGTCAGTAGGTTCAGCAGCAGTTGTCTATTAGTGGAATTTGTTATGGCTGAACGTTCACCCAAAGCGCGCGAAATCATCGCCTATACCCGCCAGCTGCTCACCTCCGGCGGCTATAAAAGTTTTAGCTATGCCGATCTGGCTGAACGGGTCGACATCCGCAAAGCCAGCATTCATCACCACTTTCCGGGTAAAGCCGATCTGGTAAAAGCGGTGGTGGAGGAGTATCGCGCCGAAGCGCGTGCCGGGCTTAAAGCCATGGATGAACAGATAAATGATCCGCTGCTGCAGGTCAAAGCCTACGTGGATTACTGGGCGCACTGTATCAAAGAGGGAAACTCGCCGTTCTGTATTTGCGTCATGCTGGCCGCCGAGATGCCAATCCTGCCGGAAGAGGTGGCGCATGAGGTGACCGGCCATTTCAGCGATCTCTCTGGCTGGTTAGCGCAGCAGCTGGCCAAAGGCCAGGATGCCGGTGTCTTTCAGCTGAGCGCTGGTGCAGAAACAGAAGCGAAAACGCTGATGGCAAGCGTACACGGTGCCATGCTCTCAGCCCGCGCATTCAAAAACGCGGAAGTGTTCGATCAGATCGTTTATCCGCTGCTGCGCAAGATAACTTTACAGGCGTAAAACGCTGGCGATCGGTACGGTCGCCCCTGCAGAATGGCGCTCCCGCGCCTTTTCACTCCTCTACCGCACATTTCCGTAAAAGTGCGCGTTGACAGTGTATCTACCAACTAGTAGGTTGTTGTCACTGGCGTATGCCTTCCTGTTCTTCTATGACTTCGCCGACCGGGCAACGGAGCAACTATGTCTGAGACAACAACACACTTTTACCGAACCCATCCTGAGCAGTGGCTGAAACACTACTACTTCATGCGCACGCTATTTTCCGTGCTGTGGGTGGTCACGGCATTCGCCATTGGTCAGCACTCGCTGGCACTGGCTGCGGCGATGCTGGTGATCTATCCCGCATGGGATGCGCTGGCGAATTATGTTGATGCCGCCTTCAGCGGCGGGCTGGGCCGTAACCGTATGCAGACCCTTAACATTGTGGTGAGCATCATCACAACGCTGGCGGTTATCGTGGCGCTGCGTATTAGTGCCAATGCGGTGATTGCGGTGTTTGGCGTATGGGCGATTATTTCGGGTTTACTGCAGCTGGGTGCAGCGTTACGGCGCTGGAAGCGTTTTGGCGCACAGTGGACCATGATTCTTAGCGGGGCGCAGTCCGCGCTGGCGGGCGGCTTCTTTATTTTCCAGGCGAAGATGCCGGTACCACCTTCGATTCTGAACATCGCCGGCTATGCTGCCGTTGGCGCACTCTACTTCTTCATCTCCGCCGTGTGGTTAACAGTAAGCTTAAGAAAAAAACACGCTATCTGATTTTCGTACCGTTCAGTTAAGTCCTGATTTCGTCTGACACACACTCCGTAGCAGTGCGATCCATCGCGCAATAAATTGCGCCGCTACGATAGTGTGCAAGCCGGGTTAATCGTTTTCATGTCTTAACTGCGCTATCTGATCCATCTGGTTTGTGAGCACACCTATGAGCACCTCATCGCTATCTACCCGTCAGAAAGCCTTTCGTCTGGCGCTGGCTGGAGTCATACCTCTACTCCTCGTTGTGCTGTTTCTCTGGGCGGGCGGCTGGTTAGCGCCACAGCGTCTGAGCGCAGATAAACTGGTCACCGTGCTGCAGCAGTCTGGCGGAAAACACGCCGGTTTCCGCCGTAATCATGCCAAAGGCCTGTGCGTAATCGGCGATTTTGTCTCGAACGGCAACGCCAGCAGCCTGTCAAAAGCGGAGGTATTCGCTCAGGGGCAGATCCCCGTCATCGGCCGCTTTGCCATTGCCGGCGGCAATCCTCATGCACCGGATTATGCCGTGCCGGTGCGCAGCATGGCGCTCTCATTCCAGCAGGGCAACGGGGAGCAGTGGCGGACGGGCATGAATGCCATGCCGTTCTTCCCGGTCGCCTCGGTTGAAGCGTTTTACGCGCTGCAAACCGCAACGCTGCCGGACCCTGCTACCGGCAAGCCGGACGCGAAAAAGCTGCAGGCATTTGTAGCCGCGCACCCGGAAATCAAAGCGTTCTTCGGCTGGGCAAAACAGTATGTGCCATCCTCCAGCTGGGCGAGCGATCGTTACAATAGCCTGAATGCGTTTGAGCTGATTGATCGCGACGGCCATCAGCAGCTGGTTCGCTGGAGCATGGTGCCCCATACCGACTATGCGCCTCTCAGTAATGCGGATAAGCAAGACAGCAATTTTCTGCAGCACGATTTAACGCAGCGACTGGCGCAGGCGCCTCTGGAGTGGGACCTGATCATTACGCTGGCGCAACCGGGTGATGCCAGTAACGATGCCAGCAAAGCGTGGCCCGCCGATCGTAAAACCATCAATGCCGGTACGCTGATACTGAAACAGGCAGAAGCGCAGCAGCAGGGGGCGTGCAATGACATCAACTACGATCCGTTGATTCTGCCGGCGGGGATTGCCGCATCAGATGATCCGATCCTTAATGCCCGCTCTTCGGCGTATGCGAAATCCTACAACGCCCGCACCCGTGAGCAGGCACAACAGGCTGGAGAAGCACCATGAAACAGGTAACCGTCTTTCATCCGGCACTGCGGGCGCTGCACTGGCTCATGGCCGCGGCCATCCTGGCGATGCTGTTTATCGGGGTAGGCATGGTCTCTACCGTCTCTTCCTGGCACGGTTTGCTGGTATCGATACACAAGCCGCTGGGCGTGATGATTCTGCTGCTGGTAGTGGTTCGCCTGTGGCTGCGCTTCGCCACTGTAAAACCTGCGCTGCCTGCATCAATTCCTGGCTGGCAGCGGGCAATGGCGCACCTCTCACATCTGGCGTTATATCTGCTGATGCTGGCCCAGCCGCTGGTTGGCTGGGCGATGCTGTCAGCAGCAGGTTACCCTGTCACGTTAGCGCCAGGCGTGGTGCTGCCACCCATTACCGGAGTAAGCAACGACCTCTATGCGCTGTTGCGGCCGCTGCACACCTGGCTGGCTCTGGCGCTGTTTGCCACCGTCATGCTGCATCTGGCCGCCGCGTTACTGCATGCTTTCGTGCTGCGTGACGGCGTGTTTGCCAGTATGGCCGGCACCCGTAAACAGTAGCTGGCGCCTTATTGCTGCACATGGGGCAGCAGCGTCAGCACCTCTTCAGAGGGGCGGCACAGTTTGGTTCCCAGTGGGGTGATCACGATAGGGCGGTTAATCAGAATAGGATGCGCCAGCATGGCATCCAGCAACTGCGCATCGGAGAAGGTGTCACTGGCGAGGCCGAGCTGCTCGTAAGGCTCGGTGTTTTTACGCAGCAGCGAACGGACCTCAATGTTCATCGCCTCGATCAATGCCGTCAGCTCCTCGCGGGTTGGCGGCGTCTCCAGGTAGTGAATAATGCGCGGCTCCGTGCCGCTGTTACGAATCAGAGCCAGCGCATTGCGTGACGTGCCGCAGGCGGGATTGTGATAAATGGTGATCTCAGACATATAAAAGCCTCTTGCAGTGGGGCGGCCTGCGCCGCAACAGACATCAGAACGACAGGCGCAGCGCCAGAGCCGCCAGCGTAACCGTCAATATCGGCAGCGTCATCACGACACCCACCCGGAAGTAATAGCCCCAGCTGATGCGGATATCTTTCTGCGCCAGAACGTGTAGCCACAGCAGCGTCGCCAGGCTGCCGATGGGGGTAATTTTAGGCCCCAAATCACAGCCAATAATGTTGGCGTACACCATGGCATGGCGAATGGTACCCTGAGCGGTGCTGGCATCAATGGATAGCGCGCCAACCAGCACCGTGGGCATATTGTTCATCACCGAGGAGAGAAGTGCGGTGAGATAGCCGGTTCCCAGCGCAGCGCTCCAGACGCCGGAGGCGGAAAAGTGATTCAGCAGCGCGGTCAGATACTCTGTCATGCCGGCATTGCGTAAGCCATACACCACCAGATACATGCCCAGCGAGAAGATCACGATCTGCCAGGGCGCGTTTCTCAGCACCTGACCGGTGTTAATCACGCGGCCGCGGCGGGCAATCAGCCAGAGGATCAGCGCGGCCACCGCCGCAACCAGGCTGACCGGCACGCCAAACGGCTCCAGCGCAAAGAAGCCAGTGAGCAGAAGCAGCAGCACCAGCCAGCCGGCGCGGAAGGTACTGATATCGCGGATCGCCTCCGCCGGAATTTTCAGCTTTGCTGCATCGTAGCGGGCGGGGATCTCACGACGGAAAAACAGATGCAGCATGAGCAACGTGGCGGCAATCGTTACGAGGTTGACCGGCACCATCACCGCCGCGTAATCGCGAAAGCCCAGCCGGAAGAAGTCAGCCGAGACGATGTTAACCAGGTTTGAGACAATCAGCGGCAGGCTGGCGGTATCGGCAATGAAACCAGCGGCCATGACAAATGCCAGCGTGGCGCCCCGGCTGAACCCCAGCGCCAGCAGCATGGCGATAACAATCGGGGTTAATATCAACGCCGCGCCATCATTGGCGAACAGCGCGGCGACTGCCGCACCCAGCAGCACAATATAAGTAAACAGCTTTTTGCCACTGCCGCCGCCCCAGCGCGCCACGTGCAGCGCTGCCCACTCAAAAAAACCTGATTCATCCAGCAGCAGGCTGATGATAATCACCGCGATAAAGGTGGCGGTAGCGTTCCAGACAATCTGCCAGACCACCGGGATATCCCCGATATGTACCACGCCGGTAAGCAGCGCGAGCGCAGCCCCGGTAACCGCACTCCATCCAATGCTCAGCCCCCGCGGCTGCCAGATAACCAGTATCAGGGTAAAAATAAAAATTGCGCCTGCCAGCAGCATGCATCCTCCGGGTTTAGCGTCATTAGAGATTATACATATATGATAAATCGAATGTGTTTACCTAAAATTTTTAGCGGCAGAGCACGTTGCTCCGGTCCTGCGCCTGCGGAGATTGCGGCGTCAGCGCGCGAATAGCATCACGCTGGCTCAGCCATGCCTGTTCAATGACGGCGGCAGCCCAGGCGGGCATCTGCGGAGAGAGTCGGTAGTGGATCCATTTTCCGTCGCGCCGATCAAGCAGCAACCCGCTGGTGCGCAGCAGTGCAAGATGGCGGGAGATCTTTGGCTGCGACAGCGCCAGGGCATCACAGAGTTCACACACGCAGAGTTCACCCTGCTCTTTCAGCAGAAGCACCAGCGTCAGGCGCGTATCGTCCGAGAGGTTTTTAAACAGCTGCAGCGGGGTAAGGTGTGGCATGATGCCTCCTGGCAGAAAGAGCCACAGTATCTGGTGCGGCCTGCATGAAGTCAATAACACATTTGTTTTTTGATATGTGTTTCAGCGAGTATAATGCCGCGTCTTAGTGCCAGGCTATGAAGCGGCGTTACACTCGCAGGATGATGCGCAACAGTTCGTGCGTACCGCTGATGTTACTGTTCAGATGTCGCCATTTTCCGTCCTGCTCGCTGTGCCACCCGCGGCAGAATGTGCTGTTTTACAACGTAACCATCCGGATCCAGTCCCCATCCGTGCTGCGCTGCGGCATCTACAATCGCTTTGTCCCACTCCAGTCGCTTACGCCCGTCACCTGCGGTCGTCAGGACAATTTCACACTCACCCTGCTGCGCCTGATAACGTCTCCAGCAGCCAGCGGGGACAGAGATGACCGAGCGCTCCGGTGCCTCAAGCGTCACCTCTTCGCCGTCACGGTTAAAAGTGATTGTCAGAGAGCCTTTAAACACCATCAGCACCTGTACCCGATCGCAACGATGCGCGCCCATCGCACCGTTAGCGGGCAGTGCCAGCCACTCCACGGAAAAACCATGGGGTACGGTGATAGCGGGATGAAGCTGACGATCCTGGCTGATGCCATAACCAATCACCGGTGCCAGTTTCGTGCCATGGCCGGGCAGCATGCTATCCAGCAGGGCATGTTCGCGCCATTCGCGCTGTTCGCCGGTGAGCGCAAACTGCGCCATCTGCGCAGGCGTATACGCCTGTAGCTGCGCCATATCACCGGCAGATAAGGGCGGCATACGCTGTGTTTCATCCGGAACAGCTGCGCCCGCTGAGACATCAATCAGCATGTTGTCCGGACTAAGGTAAAGTCCATACTCTGCTGCCGCGCTCATGACCTCAGGATGCCAGATAATTCCGCCGGTATTGTCGCCGCCCAGCACCGTAAACACCCATCCATCGGTGTCGGTCGCCGAAACGTTGGTGAAGCCGCGAAAGATCCAGGTCGGCAGACTGACGATAGCAGGCGCCTCAAGCTCCAGCGCATGTTCGCCCTTATTACCCCAGCGGAAACGCCAGCGTCCCTCATGAATCAGAAACACTTCTGCAGTGAAATGCAGGTGCAGATTATTGGTTACCCCTTTCGGCATTGCGGCTGCCCCAATATTGAACCCATGAGCTTCAGGGATATTAACCACCTGCTCGGAGGATTGCGTGACGCCCGGGCCAATTAATGAATAGTTCTGCTTGAGGTGGGAACCTGGCAATTTGCAGTCTATAAACGCAAGGTTACACGACACCATATCCTGCGGCGTAATCAGGCGCGCGCGCGCGGCTTCAGCAGATAAGTAGGGTTGTTTCATTTTCTCTCCTTAATAACCAGAACCGGAACGCGCCGGCAGCGTATCGCCACGTGCAGAGGCAACGGCATGGCGTGCCGCATGGGTAAGTTGCATCACATCATTGGCGGGGGTAACAAACCGGAAACCCTGCGCCACACGCAGAGCGGCAGCATCTCCGCTGGTGCAGAAGATGCCAGCCAGTTTGTGACAGGCACGGGTTTGCGCCAGCACGCGATCAATCGCCTGTAGCATCTCCGGGTGTTGCGATTCGGCGCTGGCCTGGCCGGTCAGCGTCAGCGAAAGATCGTTGGGGCCGATAAAGACGCCATCCAGGCCTTCAACATCCAGGATCGCGTCGAGGTTGGCTAATCCGGCGCGTGTTTCAATCATCGCCAGCGTCAGAACCTGCTGATTAGCCAGTTGCGGGTAATCTTTACCGCCATAGAGGAGGGCTCGGGCCGGGCCAAATGAGCGCGATCCTTGCGGCGGATAGCGACAGGCCTCTACAAACCGCTGCGCTTCTCCGGCGGTATTGATCATCGGGCAAATGATGCCGTATGCCCCGGCGTCCAGCATCCGCATAATCTGCGCAGGTTCGTTATGCGAAACCCGCACCAGCGGCGTCGCCGGGGTAGATGAGAGGGCCTGCAGCATAGTGAGCGCAGCGGCAAAGTCGATCAGGCCATGCTGAAGATCGACGGTGACGGCGTCAAAGCCCTGATGGCCGACAATTTCGGCGCTGTAGCTACTCGGGATGGCCAGCCAGCCATTAATGATGGGGCCCGTCTGCTGTTTTAAGGGATTGATACGCACTCTTCACACTCCTCGATCCAGGTTTGCAGTGCGCAGGCACACGCCTGCGGCATTTCCAGCGGCAAAAAGTGACCGCACTGTTCCAGGGTTATGTGGCGCGCAGCAGGCGCCGCATCGGCAAGCAGGCGATGGTGTTCCGGCGTACAAATGACATCGCTGTCGCCATTCATTATCAGCAGCGGCACCGTCAGGGAAGCCAGCGTATGGCGCAAATCACGCCGTTGTATGGCTATTGCCGTCTGCTGGCGAAAACAGGCCAGGCTGCTGCGCGCCGCCATGCCGGCCAGCGTTTCAAACAGCTCATCATCCTGGAGCCGTGAAGTATGAACCGAGTGCGGCCATAACTGCTCAATCACCGTCCGCATGCCCGCCCGGGCGGCCTGGTCCGCCAGCGCAATACGTCCTGCAGCACGGTGCGGCGCATCGGCCAGCGGATTGACCGCTATCAGCGTCAGGCCAGCAATACGCGCGCGGGCTTGTGCCTGCATCTCCAACGCCACCAGCGCACCGAGTGAAAATCCCACCAGTAAAAAGCGCGCCGGTAAGGTCACAAGTAGCTGAGCGGCGAGCTGCTCAGCGCTTTCAGCTCCGCTTATCGGCGGCGTGATGATGTTATGGGGCGGCAGGGTACGGCGCAGTGGCTGCCAGAGTGCGGCATCACATAGCGTGCCGCCGAGTAAGACTAAAGGCAGTGACATGGGTTAGCCCTCCGCCGCAGGTCGTGCATTAACCATGCGCATAACATGGCGCACCAGCAGCAGTGAGAGCAGGGAGATCACGCCAATGACCAGAAACCCCTGCTGCATCGCAAAGTAGTACTTGATGTAACCAACCAGCACCGGACCGAAGAAGATGCCAGCGGAGTAGATGCTCTGATAGAGCCCGACGCGCGTGGACTGTTGCCATGCTGGCGTGCGGGTCACAATCAGCGAGTTGAGTACGGTAGAGATCATGCCAAAAGCGCAACCTGCCAGGGCCTGCAGACCATATAGCACCCAGATCGTCGGCGCGTAAGGCATGGCTATGGCCACCGCGCCCTGCAGCAGGCCGCCGATGATGGCTGTATTGCCTAACCCCAGCGTGCGATAGAAAAAGGGGGCACACAGGGCAGTCGCCAGCGCATAAAAGAACAGGTGAATGCCGCTCAGGGTTGCCAGTGACGCCGTTGCCATGCCAATGCCTTCAGCCAGTAGTGGTGTAAGCGTGTCACGGGTGGCGAAGGGCACCATCATTACCAGGGCGCACAGCCCACCCAGATACCACACCGACGGGTCGCGCAGCTGAATGCGTACCGCAGAAACCTGGCGCTCCTGCGGCGTGGTCTCAGGCCGTTGTTCACGGATAAAGAAGGTCAGTAGCAATGCCAGTAGCGCGGCACAGGATGCCACGAGAAAACTGGACTGCGGGCCAAAGTGACGCGCCATGAATCCCGCCAGCGAGATCCCGATAAAGGTCCCCACAGGCGAAGTAACACTTAACATCGCCACGGCTGCAGCGGCCTCCAGCGGAGGGAAAAAAGCGACAAACATTACGTTGTAAACCACCCAGGTTGCGCTGGTTACCCCATCCGCAATCTTGGCAATAAACAGCGTTTCCGGCGTTGGCCACAGAAATACCACCGGCCATGCAAGCAGCGTAAACAGCAAACCTATCTGAATGATGCGCTTCCGGCTGCGGAAGCGATCGGACAAGATGCCTGTCGGAAACCGCAGCAGCATAGAGGCCAGACCGGTCGCTCCGATGATTACCCCCATCACGCGCGCCTCAACGTTTAGCGAGGTAATGTAGGGCGCCAGAAATGGATCGAAGGCGTGAATACTGATAAAAAACAGCAGACTGATAGTGAAAAACAGTCGCACCTCGCGGCGCAGCAGTGCTTTCATAGTAATTTCCTCAGTAAACCGTCCAGCCGCCATCGACCTTCAGCGCGCTGCCGGTGATAAGAGCCGCTGCGGCCGATGCCAGAAACACAATCGGCCCCATGACATCCTCCAGTGTGCCCAAACGCCCGGGCTGAATACGGCGCAGTGCTTCCTGCCGGAAAGCTTCATCCGCCAGTGAGGCCTGCGACAGTTCGGTTTCGATAAAGGTGGGGCAGAGCGTATTAACGCGAATCCTCTCGCGGCCCAGCTCCAGCGCCATTGCACGCGTCAGCCCTTCCAGCGCAGCTTTCGAGGCGCAATAAACGCTACGCTGTGGGCCTGCGACGTGGGCCATCTGCGAAGAGAGGTGAATGATGCTGCCACCGTGTTGCGCCGCGCGCATTCCCGCCGCAACCTGCTGTGAAAGAAAGAAGGTGGCACGCAGGTTCACGGCCATTACGGCATCAAAATTGGCTTCGCTGACCTCTGCGAAGGGCTGATGACGAGCTAATCCGGCGCTGTTAACCAAAATGTGAAAACTTGATAAGTTTGCCAGCGTTTGACGCACAGCCACGGTGTCGCACACATCAAGCGGCAAAGCGTGCAGCGTCAGGCCGACGCTGGCGGCCTGTTGAACAGCACTGGCGAGGCGATCGTTATCGCGCGCAGCAATCCAGACCCGGGCACCAGCGTCTGCCAGTGCCAGCGCGGCGGCAAAGCCAATACCACGCGATCCGCCAGTCACCAGCGCCCGCTGGTTATCAAGACGGAATGACGGCGTAACCGGAATCATCTGCGCCTCCCTGGTTGTCCATTACCGGTGCAGGTGACGCATAGGCTACGTCCTGCTGACCATAGCGGCGTACGCGAATATTGGCCTGCTCGGCATGGCCGGCAAACCCCTCCAGCAGCGACAGCCGAGAGCAGTATGCCCCGATCTCCGCTGAAGCGGCGTCGCTGGTCACGCGCTGCCAGGTACAGGTCTTCATGAATTTGCCTACCCACAAGCCGCCGGTGTAGCGTGAAGCGCCGAGCGTAGGAAGGGTATGGTTGGTGCCGATAACCTTATCGCCATAAGCGACATTGGTGCGGGGGCCGAGAAACAGCGCGCCATAGTTGCGCATATGCTGCTGGTACCACGCATCGCGATCGGTCATCACCTGCACATGTTCAGACGCAATACGGTTGGCTTCCTGCAGCATCTCTGCATGATCGGCACAAAGAATAATCTCGCCGAAATCGTGCCAGGCTTTTTGCGCCACGTCTGCGGTAGGTAACCTCTTCAGCAGTTGCTGAATTGCCTGCCCGGTGTCGCTTGCCAGCTGGCGCGAGCAGGTGAGCAGGATGGCAGGTGATGTCGGACCATGCTCAGCCTGACCGAGCAAATCGGTGGCGCATAACTCCCCATCAACGCTGTCATCAGCAATAATCAGCGTTTCGGTTGGCCCGGCAAACAAATCAATGCCCACCCGGCCGAAAAGCTGACGCTTGGCTTCTGCCACCCAGGCGTTACCCGGCCCTACCAGCATATCAACCGGGGCGATCAGTTCGGTGCCAATTGCCATCGCACCTACCGCCTGGATACCGCCCAGCGCATAGATCTCATGCGCACCCGCCATAGCTTGCGCGGCGACAATTGCCGCCGCAGGCTGACCCCGAAAAGGGGGCGCGCAACTGACAATGCGCTCGCATCCCGCCACTTTGGCGGTAATGATCGACATATGGGCAGAAGCCAGCAGGGGATATTTGCCGCCGGGCACATAGCAACCCACATTGCTTACCGGGATGTTGCGATGTCCCAGCGTCACGCCGGGGCGCGTCTCAATTTCCAGATCGGTCAGGCAGCTTTTTTGCGCCCGGGCAAAGTTATAAACCTGCTCCTGAGCAAACTCGATATCGCGGATATCCTGCCGGGAGAGCTGCTGCAGGCAGGCATTAATCTCCTGTGACGTTAAGCGAAAATCATCGCGAGTGAAGCCGTCAAATTTACCTGAGAGCTCGCGAACGGCGGCGTCACCGCGTGCTTCGATGTCGCGTAATATCGCTTCCACATCGCTGCGTACCTGCTGCTGCTGCTGTTGACGCTCTGCCTTTGCTGCCGCCTGTTTTAACCAGATTGCCATGATTTTTCCTCGTGATTGCATCCCGGAAAATAGATTTGCATACGTATGCAAAGAGCGTAAAGAGAGAAAAAAGGAAAAGGTGAAAAGTGAGAATCTGCGCAGTTTTCCCGGGCAACAGGCAGCAAAAAGCCCCGTGAGGCACAAGGCAGCACGAGGAGGGACAAGCCGTACTAAGCGTTACAGCCGGTGATGTAGCCGTTCCAGCGCCAGCGCTAATGCCAGTAACGCGTGTTCATCTGTTTTTGCCGAGAGCAACTCCAGCCCGAGTGGTAAGACATCGTTGATTCTGCCAAAGGGTAAGGTCACGGCAGGTAAGCCACTGATTGCGGCCAGTTCAGGTGCCCAGCCGGGCGGCGTTTTCTCCAGCGAGCTGGGCGGACACTGGCTGGTTGGATAGATCAACGCATCCAGCTGTTGTGACTGCATTAGTTGTTGCAGGTCGTGGCGTAGTTGCCGCTGAAAGCGCCGCTGCTCGCGCCAGCCTTCGCAGACCAGCCTGGTGCGCTCAAGGTGCTGGCGCAGAAAAGGATCAAATTCGGCAAGGTGTTCACCACGTTGTATCAACGATTGCAACGTTTCGGGTGCGTAATCCATGGTGCTAAGCCAGTGGTTGATCGCCGGGTGAAACTCACGCAGGCTCAGGCAGGGTTCCTGCGCCACTCGCAGAGCATGGGGTAATTTAAGCGGAACCAGCGTCACGCCTGCCCGTCGCAGAGCCCGCCACCCCTGTACCAGCGCCATGCGTTGATCAGGATGCTCACCATGTAGTGCATTGATGATGCCCAGCCGTACGCCATACAGCGAGCGGGCTTCCAGCGGATGGACGGGCTGCGCATGCATAATCTGATGCAGCAGCGCGACGTCTTCAACGCACCAGGCCATCGGGCCAACGGTATCTTTGCTGAGTGACAGAGGCGCAATGCCCTGTAGCTGAGCGCGCCGGAAGGCCGGTCGCAGGCCGACTAAACCGGTCCAGGCGGCAGGGATGCGGATCGAGCCGCCGGTATCACTGCCGAGTGCAGCATCGGCCATCCCTGCAACAACTGCGGCGGCACTGCCGCCGCTGGATCCGCCCGCTGTAAGCCGGGGATCAAGAGGATTGCAGACATCACCCGCCAGAGAGCTGCGCGAACGCACATCGAAGGCAAATTCTGAAAGATTCGTTTTAGCCAGGATTAGCGCACCTGCTGCTTTCAGGCGCGCGATGACGCGAGCATCCTGCCGCGGCTGTGCCTCTGCCAGAGCGCGGCAGCCCAGCGTGGTAGCCATGCCAATGCAGTTGATATTGTCTTTCACCACCAGCGGCGTACCGTGCAGCGGCCCTGTTATCCTGCCACGGCGCCAGGCGCGGTCATAACGTGCCGCCTCCGCAAGGGCGTCAGGATTAATGCCGACAATCGCGTTGAGTGAACGCCCCGCCTCAATGGCGGCCAGCCGACGCTCAACCTCGGCGACGCTGCGGGGCTGCGGTTTCAGGTGTGCCCATCTCATTTCAGCACACCCTGCGTCAGGGTATTCCCTGTCTCAGTCGCAACAGAAGGCAATTTACGTTGGTGCACGCGTTTTACCGCCAGCGGCGTGAGTATGCCCGCCACTAAGCACAATCCACCGATCACCCAGTAGCCAGCCTGCAGGTTAACGTGCTGCAGCAGGACACCCATCAGCACCGGGCCGAAAAACATCCCGCAGGAGTAAATGGTCTGGAACAGGCCCATCCGCGTGGTTTGTTCATTTTCGGCGGTATTCATAACGCTGAGTGACATAAACACGGCGAAGGCCATGCCGAATGAGAAACCTGCCAGCCCCTGCCAGCAATAGATCAGCCACAGGTTATGCGTCAGCGGGACAAATATCGAAGAGATTATCTGTAACCCAATACCCAGTAAGGCGGTATTCACCAGCCCCAGCCGCCGGTAAAACACGGAGCTGCAGAGCGCTACGGCAATCGCGTAAAACAGCAGGTGAATATTGCTCAGGGTCGCCAGCGTCCCAGCCTGAGCACCCAACTGCTGGGCATAAATCGGTGTGAGCGTGTCGCGCGTTGCGAACGGCACCAGAATCACAATGGTTGCCAGTAAACCAATAAACCAGATCGATCCATCACCCAGCTGCGCTTTGGCGCTGCGCACGCAGGCTTTCAGATGTGGGGCTCTATGAATGTCTTCGCCCTCCTGCACCAGCATACTCAGCATCAACGCCAGGCAACCCGCAATCGCCGGGACAAAAAAAGCCTGGGTACTGCCGATCCAGTGGGCAACCATGCCACATATCGCGTTACTGATAAACACGCCAATCGGCCCGGCCAGCGCCAGCAGTGCTACGGCAGCGGGCGCTTCGTCACGCCGAAAATAGCGAATAAATATAATGTTATAGAGGACCCAGCTCGCAGCCGTGAATCCGCAGGCCAGCTTAGCCAGCCAGAAGGTTAATGCGCCGGGCATAAGCCATGCAAGCGGCCAGGCAATCACCGGCAGCAGCAGGGCAATCTGAATAAACACCTTCCGGTTTTTCAATACATCTGAGACCACGCTAAGCGGAAAGCGGGTACAGAGCGAAGCCAGCCCGGTCGCGCCCATGATCAGGCCAATGGTTTGAGGTTCAATGCCCAGCTGCACCATGTAAGGTGCGAGCAAAGCATCAAAGCCGTTAATACAGATAAAAAACAGCACGCTCATCAGAAAAAATGTCAACAGCTCGGGACGGCTAAACAGTGCACGAAACATGGTGTTGAACCTCTTGTCAGCCTTTACCCATGAAGCCTTTCGACGCAATCGTTCAGCGCCAGGTGTTCATCTGCTGCACAGACTGCTGCAGGCACAGGATCACCTCACATGCTGGCCTCCTGCCGCCTAAAGGATTCGGGTAAACAGAGTAAAAAACGCGGGTTTCATCCTGAGTCCGGGTCAGTATGTTATCGGTATGAATACGTATTCAATCGGCGAAGTTACGAAATGATTTCATCTTTGTAAAGTGCATGCATAGCAATGTGAAAAAAAAGTTATTGTGTGTTGCATACGGATGCAAAACTGGTGTAAGACTAAAAAACACACACCGCAGCAGGTGAGCCTGGCAACAAAAATTCGCTACAATGCCTGGCAGGAATCCGCGCATCAGTGTGCTAAACAGGAAGATAACGCAATGAAACGTAATACCTTTGGTCCGGTGACATCACATCAGGTTGCGCAGCATGCGGGCGTTTCCCAGTCTGCGGTGTCACGCACGTTTACGCCTGGCGCCAGCATTTCGCCCGCCACACGCGAAAAGGTGCTGCAGGCGGCACGTGAGTTAGGTTATCGCCCAAATGCGCTGGCACGATCGCTCAACACGTCACGATCGCGCATCGTCGGCGTCGTGATCTCCTGTTTCGATAACCCACTGTATCCGCATGTGCTGGAGGCGTTAGGGCGTGAACTGGATGCACTGAATTATCACTTGCTGCTGTTCGTAAGCGATCGCGACAGCAACGTTGATCGGATCTTTGATCAGATTATGCAGTATCGCGTTGACGGGATTGTGCTGGCCTCCGATGCACTGCCTGAAGCGCTTACGGAAGAGTGTCACGGCGCGGGCATACCGGTAGTACTGTTTAATCGCACGGCTGAGAGTGGTATGGCGTCCAGCGTGAATACGGATAACCGTGCTGCTGCGCGCCAGGTGGCTGAATTTCTAGTCGCCGGTGAGCATCAGCGCTTTGCCTGTGTCAGCGGGGCAGATAATGCCTCGGTTAATCAGCTGCGGCTGGAGGGATTTCGCGATGCGCTGCGCGTGCGTAACATCAGCGTCACGGTAGTCGCGGGCAACAGTGACAGGCACCAGACGGCGCAGGCTGCGCGTCAGTTGTTCAGTGGTGACGCACCGCCGGATGCCATTTTTGTGGTGAACGATCACATGGCGCTAACGGTAATGGATGTGGCGCGGTATGAGTTTGGCCTGCGTATTCCGCAGGATGTTTCGGTGGTCGGCTATGATGATGTTGGCCCGGCGGGCTGGCCCTCCTATGCGCTGACCTCTATAAGCCAGCCGGTGGAGGCCATGGTGCAACGCGTTATTGCCGTGCTTATGCAGCAGATTGATAGCGCCGTCATCGCACCCGAACAGATTGTCATGCCCGGTACGCTGGTTGTGCGTCACTCTGCGCGTCGCCCGCGCCAGGGCATGGTCGAAGAGAATGGTCAACTGCTATTTCGTTCTGAGGAGAGTGAGTAATGCAATTGCCAGGTTTCAGTCCTCAATTTGATTCCATTCAGCAGTTTATCCTGACGTTGACGCATGTAGTGTGGGAGCAAAAAGACATCGGGCAGCTGGCAGACTTCTACGCCACCCCCGTGGTGTTTCATACGCCAGAAAAGCGCCTGACTGAACTGAACGATTTCATGCGGCTCACGCTGGAGGCCTTGCACTGCTTCCCTCAGCGCCAGGTGTTAACCGAGGATATTCTGACGGTGCGTGAAGAGGCCACCTGCTGGTATGCCTCACAGCGCACGCAGGCGCGCATTCAGCATCTGGGTGAAGGCTTTTTCGGTAAACCGAGCGGCAGGACATTGTGGGTACGCACCTTTGCTGACCGTATCTGTCGTGATGGCCTCGTGGAACAGGAGTGGTTATTGCAGGATCGCGCCGCGATTTTGACGCAAATAGGTGTTGATGTGGCAGAGTTTGCTCAGCGTGCCGCTCATTTGCGCCAGCAGCAGGGCGTTGATTTGCCGGCACCGGAAGAGCTGGAGGCGCGCTGGGCGGGAGGGCCCGATGGCGACGATGTCGACGGTGCGCTTGCCGGTTTAATAGAGCGTTATCTGAGCATGTGGGCGGGAGGAAACAGCGGCCTGGTACCGGGCGTTTATCACCCAGCCGCCAGCCTGCATGGGCCGGGGCACAGCACCTTTACCGGCGAGCAGGAAATTGGCAGTTTCCTGTCAGGCTATCGAGCCTCCTTTGCTGACAGTGAAACGCATCTGCACCATTTAGTGGTGCGGCGGGATGCTAATGAGCCGGTGCGCATCAGTCTGCGCTGGTCGTTCATCACCTGGCACGATGGCTATGGCAAATTCGGAGCACCAACACGCAAGCCGGTCTGTATTGTCGGTATTTCTCATCTGGAATTACGTGATAGCTTAATTATGCGTGAATACCTCGGTATTGATGAGCTCGCCATCTGGTCACAACTTATCAATTAATCAGCAGCATTTTTAATATACGCAGTTTGCCCCGGTAATAATTCGCTTTATTACCGTCGGCTCTCTGCAACCAAAATTCAGCCGGGTGAACCAATCGCGCACGATGGCGAGGACCTCGCTCACCCTTAATTCGTCAAAAGCAGGAGTGTTTATGTCTACAACGGATACGGCTAATAAAGCCACCGCCAGTGAAAAAAACGTCGAAAAAGCCCCGGCGCGCAGCCATGCTGAACCGGTGTTACAGGTTGAGCGTCGCGACTTTGTCGATTTAGTGCCTGAAAACCGGGCGCGAGTCCAGTCCATGCGCGGGTTTGACCCCTGCTATACCGATATTGTCGATTACATTGTGCGCTGTACGCATAAAATCTGGGACGAGCGGGATGTCGGTCTGATCTATACCCACTACACGCATAACTGCGTGCTCTATAACGCGCTGGGCACCATGTATACGCGTGAACAGGTGATTCTGGATACTCTGCAGCGGCTGGTGGCATTTCCTGAGCGTCGCGGGATGGCAACGCAGGTCATCTGGAACGGTAATGATGTGGATGGTTTCTATACGTCGCATCTGGTTACCGGCAATGGCCGACATACCCAACCCAGTCAATATGGCAAACCGACTCACCGGACTTTCACCACGCGGACGGTAGCGGACTGCATGATTCTCGAAAACAAGATTTATCGTGAATGGGTTGTCAGTGACAACATGTCGCTGATGCGTCAGTTAGGGCTGGATACCGATCACATCGCGCATGCCATGGCAAAAGAGCAGTTTGATAAAGGTTTCCGCCTGACAGATGTGGGCGAGAACCGGCGTCTGATTGGCCAGTATCCGCCGGAAAGTGAACCAGATTACACGCTGGCGCACAGTGATACGGAAGCGCAGGTGCTGGGATGGCTACATGAGATCTACAACAAGCGCATGCTGGGTAAAGTGAAAGAGGTCTATGCCAGTAATGTACAGTGGCACGGCCCATTAATGAAAGAGTTGTATGGTCAGGCCTCGGTTATTCATCAAACCTTAGCGCTGATCGGCATGATCCCTGATGGGGCCTGGCTGCCACAGCACATTTGCTCCAATCCGTGTGAGGAGGGCGGCACCAAAGTGGCGGTGCGCTGGGTGATGGAAGGGCATCATCTTGGCTTTGGCGAGCTGGGTAAACCCACCGGTCAGCGCTTGTTCGTGATGGGCATGAGCCACTATCACGTGGTGAATGACAAGATCATCGATGAGTGGGTGGTATATGACCACCTTGCGATGCTGGCACAGATCAAACTGGGACAAATGGCGGAGACCGAAGCATGAGCGCACAGCAATTTACGTTTATCAAACAAACGGCTGGCGCAGACGCACAAGCGGACGCCAGCCTGGCGGCAACCGTGGGCGATATCATCACTCAGGTGCGGTTGCGCGGTGATGAGGCGCTACAGGAGTACTCGCGTAAATTTGACGGCGTTGTGCCTGAGCAGCTGGAAGTTTCCGCGTTAGAGATTGAGAAGGCGTTAGCGCAACTGGATCAACAAACGCGGCGCGACAGTGAGTTTGCCATTGCGCAGGTAAAACGCTTTGCCGAAGCACAGCGAACCACGTTGCAGCCGCTGGAGATAGAGACGCTACCGGGCGTGCATCTGGGGCACCGCATCATTCCAATTGAAACCGTGGGCTGCTATGTGCCAGGCGGACGCTACCCGATTCTCTCCGCACCGGTGATGTCCATTGTTCCGGCGGTGGTGGCAGGATGTAACAATATTATTGCCTGTCTGCCGCCTGGCGCGCATCCGGCGATGATTGCGATTTGCCACCTGGCTGGCGCGCAGCGCATCTTTAAAGTGGGCGGTGCGCAGGCGATTGCGGCGATGGCGTTTGGTACGGCATCCGTGCCGGCGGTGGACAAGATCGTCGGTCCCGGCAATGCCTTCGTCAACGAAGCGAAACGTCAGGTGTTTGGCAAAGTAGGTATTGATGCACTGGCAGGACCCAGTGAAATTTTCATCATGGCAGATGACAGCGCCGATCCACGCATACTGGCGGCCGATCTGCTGGCCCAGGCGGAGCACGACGTGCGTACGCGTGTAGGCCTGGCGACCACCAGTGAACGGGTAGCCTGTGAAACTCTGCGTGCTGTTGAGGCGCAGCTTGCCTCACTGCCTACGGCGCAAACCGCAGGCGAAGCCTGGCAGCGGCAGGGCGAAATCGTTCTGTGCGCTGATGACGAGGCCATGATTCGCTACACCAACGATATCGCCACTGAGCATCTGCAAATTCATGCGCGTGACGCGCATGGGCTGGCGGCGCGCATCCGCAACTACGGTTCGCTGTTTATCGGACAAAATGCCAGCGTGGTGTTCTCGGATAAATGTTGCGGCACTAACCATACGCTCCCGACCATGGCGGCGGCGCGCTATACCGGCGGATTGTGGGTAGGGACCTATCTGAAAACCTGCACGCATCAGTGGATTGACGATAACGGCATTGCCGCTATTGCGGCACCGGCGGTACGTCAAAGCCGGACCGAAGGGATGCAGGCCCATCGGCGGGCGGCACAGATTCGTCTGGAGCCGGAAAAGCTCGCCGCGATTCTGCAAGGGGATGAGGATTGAGCGGGCGGCTGACGGCGCTCTTTTCACCGACCGTTTCAGTTTTTTAAATAAGCGGAGAGGCCGCATGACGGCCTCTCCGTGCTCGTTAAAACACCCGCTATCAGGCCGTTTCCGGTAATCCCGCCAGCAGTTTATCCAGCGTCACCGGATAATCCCTGACGCGAACGCCGGTTGCATTATAGATAGCATTCACGATGGCCGCGCCCACGCCACACAAACCCAGTTCGCCCACGCCTTTGGCTTTCATGGGCGAAGAGATCGGGTCGGTGTCGTCAAGGAAGATAACCTCCTGCTGTGGAACATCGGCATGGACCGGCACTTCATAGGTCGCCATATCGTGATTCACGAAATAGCCCAGCCGGGTATCCACCGCCAGCTCCTCCATCAGCGCACCGCCTAAGCCCATGGTCATGGCGCCGATCACCTGGCTACGCGCGGTTTTTGGATTGAGAATGCGGCCGGCGGCACAGACGGCCAGCATGCGGCGCACGCGCACTTCACCGGTGGCGATATCCACTGCCACCTCGGCAAAGTGTCCGGCGAAAGTGGACTGCTGGTACTTCTGATCCAGATCACCAAACTCGATGGTATCTTCGGCCGATAGCGTGCCGCTGGCCGCCGCGGCCGCCAGTGGCATACTTCTGCCGCCGGCACGAACCTCGCCCTCAATAAATTCAGCTTCCTGCACGTCAAAACCCAGCACTTCAGCCACGCGCTCGCGCAGTTTCACGCAGGCTGCATAAACGCCTGCTGTAGAGGTGTTTGCACCCCACTGGCCGCCCGAGCCGGCTGAAACCGGGTAGTCTGAATCACCCAGGCGCACGTGCACTTTTTCAGGCGCTACGCCCAGCATCTCGGCGGCGGTCTGGGCGATAATGGTATAGCTGCCGGTTCCGATATCGGTCATGTCGGTTTCCACCGTGACGATGCCCTGCGTATCCAGATGCACGCGGGCGCCCGAAGCGGAGAGCAGATTATTGCGGAAACCTGCCGCCATCCCCATGCCGACCAGCCAGCGACCGTCTCTGACCTGCGCCGGCACAGCATGACGTTGCTGCCAGCCAAATTTGTCAGCGCCCGTCTGCAGGCACTCTATCAACTGGCGTCGCGAGAAGGGGCGTTTGGGATCGGCGGGATCAACCTGGGTGTCGTTGAGGATGCGGAACTGTACCGGGTCGAGGCCCACACGCTCCGCCATTTCATCAATAGCGATCTCCAGCGCCATCAGGCCCGGCGCTTCACCCGGTGCGCGCATTGCATTGCCTTCAGGCAGATCGAGGGTAGCCAGGCGCAGGCCGGTAAGCCGATTGGCTCCCGCGTAGAGCAGCTCACTCTGCTGAACCGCGGTTTCGGGCGTCCCGCCGGGCAGATTACCAGACCAGCTCACATGCGAAAGGGCGGTGATGCGTCCCTCGCCATCGGTGCCGATACGAATATGCTGATTGGTCGCCGGGCGGTGCGTGGTGTTATTGGGGATCATTGGCCGTGGTAGCATCACCTTCACCGCGCGCTTTACCACGCGTGCGCCCAGCGCCGCCAGCAGCGCATCGCTACGCAGGAACAGCTTGCCGCCAAAACCGCCGCCGATGTAAGGCGACCGCACCCGCACTTTCTCCTGCGGAATCACCAGCGTTTTAGCCAGATCCGAGCGGCACCAGTTGATCATCTGATTGGAGGTCCAGACGGTTAGCGCATCGTTATCCCAGACCGCCATTGACGCGTGCGGCTCCATCGCCATATGGCTCTGGTCCGGCGTGGTGTAAACCGCATTCAGCGTAAAAGTCGCCTGCGTCAGGGCCTGCTCAACGTCACCGACGGTTTTATCCGGCGATGACTCTGGTGCACCAGTCACTGACGGCTTCTCCTGCGCCAGATCGTAAGCTCCCGCTTCACGCTCATAGTGCACTTCAACCAACTGCGCTGCTGCCCGCGCCTGCTCAAATGTCTCTGCTACCACCAGCGCAACCGCCTGGTGATAGTGTTCAATCTGATACTCCGCCAGCAGCCGGGCGGTGTTCATCTCACCAAGCTCCAGCTTGCCCGCGTTGGCGGCGGTGATCACGGCCAGCACGCCGGGCGCTCTGCTGGCCGCTTCGGTCTCCAGCGCGCTGATGTGACCTTTGGCAATCGGGCTGGCGACGACATAGCCATACACGGCATCCGGCGCTTCATCGTGCCACTCATAGGCATAGTGGGCGCTGCCGGTGGTTTTAAGCGGGCCGTCGATGCGATCGATCGGCTGGCCGACATAGCGCAGTCGATCAATGGGATTCTGACCCGCAGGTTTATCAAATTTCATGGTTTTGCCCTCGCTTCTGCCAGCACGGAGGCGAGCGTACGCTTCGCCAGAACTAACTTGAACTCGTTAGCTGCGGTCGGGTTGGCATCGCCCAGTAAGCGGTCATACACCGCCTGGGTACCATCGATCAGCGCGTCATCCGCTGCCTGGCGGCGCCACGGCTGGTGGGCTACGCCCCCCAGTGCAATCCGGCCACTGTTATCCGTTTGCACAATCGCCGCCACCGATACCAGCGCAAACGCATAGGATGCGCGATCGCGGACTTTACGATAGATATGCGTGCCCCCAACAGGCGGTGGCAGGATGACTGCCACAATCAGCTCTCCCGGTTGCAGCACGGTTTCCAGATGCGGGGTATCGCCCGGGTGGCGATAAAAGTCGGCAATGGGAATGGCGCGTGCCGTGCCATCCGGGTTAATGGTCTCGACCGTGGCATCCAGCAGCCGCATTGCCACAGCCATGTCGCTGGGATGCGTGGCAATGCAGTGCTCACTGGCGCCCACGACAGCGAGCTGCCGGCTATACCCTTGCAGCGCCGCACAGCCACTGCCTGGCGTCCGCTTATTGCACGCCTGGTTGGTGTCATAGAAATAGGGGCACCGCGTGCGCTGTAACAGATTGCCTGCGGTCGTTGCCTGATTGCGCAGCTGACCGGATGCACCCGCCAGTAACGCGCGGGCAAGGACCGCATAGTCGCGGCGCACGCGCATATCCGCCGCCAGATCGGTGTTGCGCACCAGCGCACCAATACGCAGGCCGCCTTCAGGCGTTGCCTCAAGAGTATCGAGTGAAAGGCCGTTCACATCAATCAGATGAACCGGGGTTTCGATCTCCAGCTTCATTAAGTCCAGCAGGTTGGTGCCCCCGGCGATAAATTTCGCGCCGGGGGTTTGCTGCGCCTGAACGGCGGCTTCAAGCGGCGAGGCGACTTTTTCATAGGTAAAGGCTTTCACGATGGCAGGCCTCCGGCATACTCTTCAATCGCATCAAGGATATTGGCATAGGCGCCGCAGCGGCAGATATTGCCGCTCATCCGTTCACGAATCTCATCGGCTTCGGGTGCCGGGGCGGCCAGCAGATCGGAGGAGACGTGGCTGGGAATACCGGCTTTAATCTCTTGCAGCATCGCCACTGATGAGCAGATTTGCCCTGGCGTACAGTAGCCACACTGATAGCCATCGTGTTTGATGAACGCGGCCTGCAGCGGATGCAGATCGTCTGGCGTGCCAAGCCCCTCTATGGTTGTTACCTCAGCATTATCCTGCATCACGGCCAGCGTCAGACAGGCGTTGATGCGGCGACCATTAACCAAAACGGTACAGGCGCCGCACTGACCGTGGTCGCAACCCTTTTTGGTGCCGGTAAAGTGCAGATGCTCACGCAGGGCATCCAGCAGCGTGGTTCGGGTATCCACGTGTAAGGTATGTTCACTGCCATTGACCTTTAGCGTGACCGGCATCATCTCTGGCGCAGGCGTTGATGGCGGCACTGTGTCACCACATGCCAGTTGCTGATTTTCATTCGCTGGGTTGCTCATACCCGGCCTCCAGTTAAATAGCGGGTGCCAGAAGCACCTCTTTTTATAAGGTTTTTGGAAGCTTTAAGCATAGACGCCAGATCGGCGAGACGGGAGAAGAAAGGCTAAAAGCAGACAATCAGCCTCGTTCTGGGCATCCCGGGTGGTCATCTTCCTGTTGAAAATTGCAGATCTCCCGGCAAAAGAGCGTAACTGTATAAACACATCGCCTCCGGGAGGATAAGGTACGGGCTTTAACGATGGGGCAAAGCGATGACAGATATCACCACTCTTCTGAGTAATGGATCGGCACGGGCGATCGGAGAAGCTATTGCAGCGGGCCAGATCACCTCCTATGCGGCAACACAGTGGTATCTGGCGCGCATCGCTCAGATAAGTGGTGGCGAGAGTGGACTCAACTGCGTCCGCACGCTCTCGCGTATGGCGCTGGAAGAGGCGCAGCGCGCCGATGAAGAGCGCGCGGCCGGGCGCATTAGAGGACCGTTACATGGCGTACCCTGGCTGGTGAAGGATAATGTGTTCACCACGGACGGGAGCTACTGCTCAGCGGGGGCGAAAGCGCTGGCGACGTTTATTCCACCTTATGAAGCCACGATTGTTGCGCGCCTGCGGGAAGCGGGAGCCGTGCTTCTTGGTAAAACCAATCTGACGGAGTTTGCCGATTTTGTGTCAGATGTTATGCCAGCAGAGTTCAGCGGCGCCGGCGGCGTGGTCCGTCATCCGCTGGGCTCATCATACGGGCGCGGGCAGGGGTCCAGTGTGGGCTCCGCCGCCGCGGTCGCGGCCGGGCTGTGTGCTTTTGCCATAGGCTCCGAGACACAAAACTCACTGCAGACGCCGGCGATTTACAGTTCTATCGTCGGTTTCAAGCCTACACCGGGCTGTGTGAGCCGCCACGGGCTTATTCCCCTGGTGCCAAGTCAGGATTCACCGGGCCCGCTGACGCGCACGGTGGAGGATGCCGCGCTGGTACTTAACGCCATTGCCGGCGCAGACATGAATGACACCGCAACGCTGGTAAAGGTTACTGCTCGTGATATCCCTGAAAAAGCGCTGCACGGTGTGCGGATTGGAATACCGCGCCGCGCTGTCGCTGACAATGTGATGACGGAGAGCCGGCAGCACGCGTTTAATGAGACGCTGCGTTTACTGGCTGAGGCTGGTGCTGTTATCGTGGATCCCTGCGATTTCCGCGAAGCAGATCAGCTTGACGCCGTGCGATCCTGCGTGTTCCGCACGGAGTTCCGCGAGAGCCTGAACCTGCTGCTTGCCCGGCTGACGCCCTGTGGCATGGAATCCCTTGACGACATCCTGCGCTGGAACAGCGATCATCCGGAGGCTATTCCGTACGGGCAGTCGCTGCTGGAGGCCACCCGCCAGGCACCGGATATTGGTTCGGCGCAGTATCGGCAGGATCGCTTGCGTGATATCAGGCTAAGCCTGCAGGAGGGGATTCTGGCTGCGCTGGCGGATGGCAATGCAGACATCCTGCTCTCACCGATGTCTGCCGCCGCAAAATGTACCGGAAAAGCGGGTGCGCCGGTTATCGCTATCCCGGCTGGCAAAGATGATGATGGCCTGCCGTTTGGGATCACCCTCTACGCTGCGCCGGGCGAAGATTGGGCTGTCCTGCAGATCGCTTCAGAAATTGAGCGCGTAGTGGGTCAGCGTATTCTCTCGCCTCTTACTGGCGGCTGACCCGGATACACGAAACAAAAAAGGCTGCCTGATGGCAGCCCCTTCTGGCAACTCCTTTTGCGACCATGATCAGTGGGTCAGACGGGCTGTCATGTGCACCTGATTTCCCGCATAAGCTTCCGTAATGCTGTAGCCCATGCCTGCCTGTTTAGCCTGTGCGGCAATTTGTGCTTCAGCGCTATCGAGCGTTGAGCCGGTTGCCGTGATGGTTTGCGCAAAGCTGGAGGCTGAAAGCAGGGAGAGAGCAGCAACTGCAACGAAAGTTTTGATGTTTTTCATGGTCATTTCCTCAAAGTATTTTTTAATTTGTGAGGCGTTGTGCCTCGATGGAAGCTATAGTAGGCGCAACTCACTCTGATGAAAATGCTCTGCGGTTGACGTTATAAATCAAAATATTTGAATGATTTTGAGCGGCAGTGATGCGAGGCAGATAGCGGTAAAACGTTGACTGATTTTCACCATGGCCAGCCGCTGCACGTGACTGACCATAGAGAAAACGATTAACGGCTGAGCGTCATATTCAGGGCATCGATGGAGGTCTGCAGGCCTGCTTCCACGCTCATGGTTAAATCCTCCATTTCAAGCGAGACATCACCGTCATAGCCCGTCATACGCAGAACCGAGAAGAACTCTTTCCACCACTTCAGATCCTGGCCGCATCCCACTGCCACATAGTTCCAGGTGCGGGTTTTGGTGCTGGTGACCGGCTGATAATCCAGTAAGCCGTCAACGTCAGCGAGGCCGCGCTCTATACGCGCATCTTTGCCATGCACGTGGAATACCGCGCCCTCCAGCGCCCGCGCCGCGGCAATCGGATCCGCCCCCATTGCAATCAGATGCGACGGGTCGAGGTTCATCCCGATCATATTGTCGACGGCGTTACGCAGCCGCAGCAGGGTAGCTGGGTTGTAAACCAGCTGGCTCGGAAACTCTTCAATGGCAATCTGCTCAACGCCATGCTGCTTTGCATGCCGCACAAACTGCTTCCACCACGGAATCGCCACATCGTTCCACTGATAACGAATGACCTCGGGCATATAATCCGGCCAGGAAACCGTAGAGGTGATCCAGTTAGGAGTGCGATCTTCCGGACAGCCACCGGGCAGGCCGCTCATCATGACGATTTTTTTTACGCCCAGCTTCCCTGCCAGCTCCACGGCGCGGTAGCTGCTGCGGGTATGAGTCTCACCCAGTGCGCCGGGCGCCAGCGGATTGCCAGAACAGTTCAGCGCGACGATGCGCATCTCCCGTTCAGCCAGCTCTTGTTTGAACTGTTCCAGTTTCGCCGGCGAGGCCAGTAACGCTTCTGTGTCAACGTGCGGGCAGGGTGACCAGCCCCCCGCGGTCATTTCAACGCCGCTGATCCCGTAGCTTTTGACTCTATCCAGCATTGCCGTAAAGGGTAAATCCGCCAGAACATCCGTACATAGTGCAAGTTTCATCTCTTTATCCTTTATGCGCGGAAGCGCTCAAACTTTCTCAAACTGTTCAATAAAATCGTGTTTGGTTTTGGCATTTGCCAGTAAGGTCGTTTTCACTTCATCACCCAGCAGATCGGCTATATTGGCCAGTACAGAAATGTGCTCATTCTCTGTGGCGGCTACGGCGATCATCACAAAAACAACTTTGCCTGCGCCCCAGCTGACGCCATCGGGAAACTGAAAAACCTGAAAGCCCGTTTTTATCACCAGATCGAGGTTCTCTTTCGCGCAATGGGGGAACGCTATGCCGGCACCGATATAGGTCGACACACTTCTCTCACGCGCCAGCATGCCGGCCAAAAAGCCCGGCTTCACATAACCGGCCACTTCCAGCGCCTCTGCCGCAAGGGTAATCGCTTCCGTTTTATTCAGGGCACGGCATTGAAGATGCAGTGCCTCTTCAGTCAGGTTCAGCATGAGTAACTCCTTACATTCATTACGATCGGCGTATTAGCGATACAGCGCAGGCTGCTGTGGAATCACAACATCGTGCTTTTCGCCATCGTTCAGTGATGCCAGACCGGCATCGCAGACCAGCGCGACCACATAGCCATCCCACGAAGAGGGGCCGCTCATCTCCAGGCCGGCGCTGACGCGGTTAACAAAGTGCTGTACTTCCCGATCGTAAGCCGTGGCAAAGCGCTCCATGCAGGATTGGGCAATATGCTGAGCGTTACCCGTTAATGAGCGCGTCGGAATTAGTTGCTGCTCAGTTAAAGCAGCAATACTGTTTTCACCAATCACTTCACACCGAATGTCGTAACCGTAATGGCAGTTAACGAACAGTTCATCGTCAATGCGTACGCCCGATTCGGTTTCAAAAATCACGATAAGCGGATCCTGCAGATGAGGCAGGGCGCGGCTGGTTTTTTTGCGCGGCTTATCAACGCGCACGGAGACGATGTTTTCGTTAAGCAGATAGCGAATAATGTCGATTTCATGGGTCGCGGAGTCATTAACCGCCATCTCCAGGGTGTAGCTCTCCGGCACTGAAGGGTTACGGTGCGCGCAGTGGATCAGCATAATATCGCCGAGCGCCCCGCCATCAATGGCCTGTTTCAACGCCTGGTAACCCGGATCAAACCGGCGCATAAAGCCCAGCTGCAGCAGTCGCTTACCCGCTTTGACTTCAGCATCAATGATCTCCCGGGACTCATCAGCGGTTGGCGTCAGCGGCTTTTCACAGAATACCGGCTTACCCGCGTTAAAGGCCGCCAGTATTTGTGCTTTATGTACCGGGCCGATTGAACAGATAAACACGGCGTCTACGGTTTCAGAGTTGATCATCTCTTCTGCATCGTAAAACGCGGTAACACCGTACTCACTGGCGACAGCATCTGCCGCTGCGTGGTTAATATCACAAACTGCTGTAACCTCTGCGCCCGAAATAACGTTGCGAAAACGCTTCAGGTGATCCCGGCCAATCATGCCCAGACCAATTAAGCCGATTTTGATACTCATTTAACTATCCTCAATTGCAGTAGCGTTAAAAACGAAATTTCTTTTCAATCTGCTCTAATGTCATGCCGCGCGTCTCCGGCAAATATTTCACCAGAAGAACAAGCATGATCACGTTGGTGGCCGCGAAAAAGCCAAAGGTTACGCTTCCGCCATAATGGCTGAGCAGGTAAGGGAAAATGGACTGGATCATGAAATCAAATATCCACAGGCCAAATACGGCGAAGCCCATTCCTACGCCGCGCATTCTCAATGGATAAATCTCAGCCAGCATCAGCCAGAATACCGGGGCAATCCACCCCTGCATGAATACCAGGAAAACCAGCATCAGTCCGAGAATTACATAAGGCGCATGGGCAAAATTAGCGCGCAGCGTATCAACACCTGCAACGGTTTCAGTATGAAAGAAGAAGTTAAAGGCCAGACCAATTAAGATCAGACTGATGGTGACGCCGGCCTGACCGGTAAAAAACATTTTACGGCGTGAGTGTTTGCCGATTAACGCCATGCCAAGCAGGGTAGCCAGTACGGATATAATGCCGTTCGCAACGGCGCCCGTCACCGCCGCTGCGTCGCCCAGCCCGGTCGCTTTCAATACCGTGGGTGCATAATACATGATGGTATTTACACCGGTTACGCGCGTTGCCAGTACTATCATTAATCCGATCAGCACCAGTTGAATAACCCAGCGATTTTTTAACTCGGCGAATAAGTTGAATTTAACTTCATCAGCTTTAACAATTTGCTGAATCTCCCTGACTTCACGATCAACCTCTTCAGGTAAGCGCAGCGTCTTTAGCACCTTAACTGCTTTCTCTGTCTCCCCGCGGCGAATAAAGAAGCGCGGGGATTCCGGCATCATCAACATACCAAACCACAGCAGCGCGCCAGGTAACGCGGGTATTGCCAGCATAATGCGCCAGTTATGCTGCATCTCCGGATAGAGGTTAACGATGGCGGCGTTAACCGTATAGGCAAGAAACTGCCCGGTAACAATCATCAACTCATTTACTGTCACCAGTCGTTCCCGCTGGTCGGCGCGTGCCAGTTCAGAGATATAGATAGGCACCGTCACGGAAGCACAGCCCACGGCTAAGCCGAGGATAAAGCGCGCCACGATCATCGAGGGCACATCCCAGGCGAATGCAGTACCCAGCGCACCAAACATGAAGATAGCCGCAACCCATAACAGGTTTTTCCTGCGTCCCTGCTTATCGGAGAGATAGCCGCCAAAGAGCGATCCCAGCGCAGCGCCAAATAGCAGGAAAGAAGTAATGAATCCCTCCTGCGCAGGTGAAAGATTGAGGTCATATTTCATAAATATCAGCGCCCCGGAAATGACGCCAGTATCGTAGCCGAAGCATAAACCGCCAATCGTTGATACGAGGGTAATTAACCGCATGCGCTGCGGGTTTTGCAGGTTAGTTTTATTATACATAGCTGTTCCGTCTGGTTGTAAATTACGCCGTTGCAGGTCATTTTTTTGGTCAGTTAATGACTGTTAAATAAGTGCCAGCCTGAAGCAGAACATAAAATAGTGATGCTATGAGCGAAATGAAGGTGTCTTAGATCACCCTTTTTAGAGTGACGAGGCTCCTCTCTTTTATGACGACGTTATATCAAAGCAGAATTTAAACGCCAGACACCCGGTGGCATGACAGTTTGGCCGCGTGGCGGCGATCAAAAAATCGAGATAAAGATTCTGCTTTCACATGACAAACATCACAGAGCTGACAATTTTCGTTGACATAGCAAGAATGAATAGATTTTTTTACGCTGATTTTTGCCTTAATGATGTGCGCTACTGGCATAACGTATTGGGCAGTGAAATGGAGAGTAACTTTAACGATAAATAAGAGAGAGTTTACGCAGAAAGCAAGATTGATGATATTTCCATTTTATTCTTAAATCAGGCCGAAAAATTAGTCGGATTTAGATTTCGGCAATAGTTGTGCAGCCCCGGACGTTTACATGTTCATCGCCTAAAAAACGCGGTAAGAAGCTTTTTTATAACTCCCTGTTTTTTGATCGCAATAATCGGGAGGCAGGTGCAAATGTTTTTAGTAAATCAGGTGCATTTCAACGTACTCATATTGTATAAAAAGCGAGAATGAGAAGGGGGGCTGCGCTGCATGAGTCACCATCGCTTACGGGACAGCGATATCCGCGTGGCCAGCGTTGACGACTGCTACCGCTATGATTCACTCTCGATTCTGATCGATACTGTAGGGCAGAATGTGCCGCGACTGGCGCAGACGGTTCTGCCTGCCACCTTGCGCTTGCGTAATCCGAAAGCGCAGCAATGATTCCATCAACCTGCTGATTACGCAGGAGACATTATGAGTAACGTGTTGTCCCGGAAAGCTGAGCATAAAATTGCAACCGGCGTAATTGGCCTCTCTATCATGGCCATGCTCTGCCTGCTTATTTACTATTGGCAGGATTTCGTCCAGTACTGTTTTAGCGTCCAGATAACCTTGCACCGCTATCTGGTGCTGTATCTGCTGCAGCAAAACAGCCAGCAGCTGAGCGGTGGTCTGATGCTTATCGTTGGCAGCTTTATTTATGGCTTGCTACACGCTGTTGGGCCGGGCCACGGTAAGTTTGTAATCACCACCTTCCTGGCGACTCACCGTGAAAAACTGCAAGCCAGCAGGCTGATTACCCTCTCCGGCAGCCTGATGCAGGGCGTAGTCGCCGTGGTGTTCGTGGTGGTACTGGCAATCATGTTTAATCTTTCCACCGGCGATCTCAGCCGCAGCCGGTACTGGATCGAGAAAGTGAATGCCCTGCTGATCGCCGCCTTCGGCGTCGTGCTTATCTGCCGTGCGCTGGGGATCAAATTACGGCTGTTTAAACGCGGGCGGCAGGCGGCGTGCGGATGCGGGCATCACCACTATCCTGCTGAACATGCTCTCTCTACCGGCTGGCGTAATGCCATCTGGCTGACGCTGACCATCGGTATTCGGCCATGCAGCGGCGCGCTGATGATTTTAGTGTTTTCCAATGCCATCGGGATGTTCAGCTGGGGCGTTGCGGCCGTGATGGCCATGTCGCTGGGTACTGCGCTGTCGATCATCGTTCTGGCGTCTTTAGTGCACTATGCCCGGGAGTGGATGATCGCCGCCAACAGCCGCAGGGTTAGTCAGTCTGCTGCTTCTGCAGCACAGCTTGCGCTGTTAGTCGGGGGCGTTGTGCTGATTGTATTTGCGCTGGTGCTCTTCAATACCGTCATTCCGGTGAGCGCAAACGGGGATTTTATTACCGCTGGTTGCTGATATTCACCATTTCTCCGGTCCGGGCAGGGCTCCGATGTTATTGAAGCCCTGCCCGCAGTGATTGATTTACTGCCTATTCGCGGCCCTGGCCAAACCGAAAGGTTGCCGGATAAGCCTGATACTCAGTACCGATCCTGCGGCAAGGCAGCATGCGATCGCTATTGTCGCGGTGGCAAAGGCGTGAATAATGTCTGCTTCAGCCTCACTTTTACCTAATGTATTGTAAAAAATGGTGCCGAACACCGCCACGCCAAGCGCCGTGCTGATTTGCAGTGCCGAGCTTGTCACGCCAGCAATCATGCCGGAGAACTCTGGCGCTACGCGGCCTGTTATCATGCGCATAAGCGTCGGCATGGCTAAACCCTGACCAAAACCCGTTATAAAAAGTAACGTACCGAGCGGCATCACCGGAGGAAACGCGTGCAGGGGCGTTTGGTTGATTAACCACACCAGCGCGAGTAATCCGGCGGCTTCGCATCCCATACCAATGGCGCATAAATAATTTCCTGCAAACTTTCTCAGATAAGGGGTCAGCAGAGGACCGATTAAAAACCCGGCACCAAAGGGTAAAAAGATCACACCTGCCGAGAGTGCCTCTAAATGTAAGGCTTTTTGCAGATACACCGTAAAGAGCAGGAAGAAGGCGGCCAGTGAATAGAACAGCAGGGCGATAACCAGTCCCAGACCAATTCCCGGCGCGCCTAATACCACGGGGTCGAGTAAAGGTGCGCCGCCTTTCTGACTGAGCTGCCGTTCATAACGCCAGGTCAGCGTGGCCAGTACGGGCACAGCCAAAAAGAGTAAACCTATCCACCATGCCCAGCATGCCTCACGACCTTCAACCAGAGGAACAATCAGTGCACAGAGCGTTGCTGTTGCGAAAAACATTCCACCCGGGTCCAGTTTTCGGGCATTTTTGACCCGCGTCTCTTTCAAAAAGCGCATGCCAAAAAGCACAACCAGCAGGGCAACAGGCAGATTGACCAGGAAAATAACTCTCCAGCCCAGGTTAAACAGATCCAGCGAGATCAGAACACCGCCCAACGCCTGACCAATAACGGAAGCCAGTCCAAACACGGCTCCATAGAGACTTAACGCCAGCGGTTTCTCTTTTTCAGGAAACAGGACCTGCACTGAAGCCAGCGCCTGAGGCGCCATGATGGCAGCTGTCGCGCCCTGCATAATTCGGCCAGCAATGAGCATCCCGGGTGAAGAGGCTAATCCGCACAAAAGCGACGCGGCGGCAAAACCCATTAATCCCAGGAAAAACATCTTCCCACGCCCATAAAGATCGCCCAGGCGCCCACCCGTCATTAACATCACCGCATAGACTGCGGCATAGGACGAAATAACCAACTGTTCAGCGGAAGAGGATGCGCCCAGCTCTCCCTGAATAGAGGGCAGAGCCACATTAACAATAAAGAAGTCCAGCGGTGGCAGGAATGTTCCAACCAGTAAGATAGAGAACATTACCCAACGGCGCGGCTCGGGTTGCGTCACATTATATAAAATCATAGATTGCTCCATATATAATTAATTTCCCCAGAGGTAAATGTTTCAACTTATTGAAGTGGCTTTTTTAAACGTTGTTAAATACAGGGGTATCTGGCCCCGGAATGCTTAAAGCAGCCCGATAAAAACAGACTAATGCCTTATTACGGCATATTTTTAAAATGGGACAAAATGGCTTCTGATAACGGTGGTTGCATCTGTGAAAAAGGGCACATCCGCCATTACCCGGGCTGTCTCATTTGATTCCAGCGCAAGGGTAATATCCTGCAAGGTGTTAAACGTATAGACGCCTATCGACAGCCAGCCACTAAGCTGGGCTGCGGGATAAAACGCCTCTGCCGAAACCAGACCATAAGGTTTCCAGCACTCAAGAGCGAGCGGCAGATGGATATTGGCATAATATTCACGATCGAAACGCGTGTTTTCATCGCCCGTACATACGACAATCATTTGATGCATATTTCCTCTGCTCTCTTTTTTTCAGTTTCAGATCAGGCTGCAGCACTGTTCACGGATAATGTGATGATGGCGCTTACAACACTGTTTGGAAACTGTCATTTCCTTTCTTTCTATGTACATTTTTGAACGGTTGTCGGGAGTTGTATGCTGTCATGGCTGTCGTTCGGCGGCCACGGTAGAAGCCACTCGGACTATAACTCAGGCGCAGATAGTCATCTCTGAGCTTTAGGCTAACCTTAAACCTCAGGTTCAAAAGTAAAGAGGAGAAAGTAATGGCTGATCCAATACTCATTGATACGCTGGAGTTTGGCGCGGAGAGTGCGTCCGCGCAAAAGTACGAAATTTACGGTGATGATGAGAAGTCGCCTGGCTATGCGCTGATTTATCGTCACAGCGATGGCGAGTGGCGCAAACTTGATGAGACGCTGGAGTTTGCTGCCCGGGATGAGCAAAAAGCCGCGACCTCGACCATGGATTATGGCTCCGGCGACGTCCTGCCGGAGCTGCGCGATCTTCCGGCTGAAGCGAAAGAGCGCTGCGAAGCGCACTGGCAGCAGAGCCAACAACAGAGTGATGACTAAGCGAAGTAAGAGAGCACAGACGCCGGGTTCTTTACGCTGAATCCGGCCGAATTTGCTGAGATCTACGTCCGCGTGATGTGCGATGATCTGCGGGCAATTTCATATCAGCCGGGAAATCACGTATTTACCGGCACGATTACCGAGTGCGCATAATCATGATTATGTTAAATCGAATATTTTGTCAGTTCGTCTGTGCCTGTGACACCGGCCTCTGCCTTTAAATCCCCTTCCTCCGATGCTGCTCCGTCAACTTTATGAAAGAAATTATCCTGGCATAAATGTGATATTTTTCACATGCGCGCCGAAGATTAATATGGAGTGGCATTACGTTATGTCAGGATTCATTTTGGCCATTTGCCCTACGGCAAAATTTCTATGAGATCATTGACTGAGTGGTGTTTTTTTAAATCTATGTAATTGATGTATCTCTAAATATTTTTGGGCCACTATTCATCATGACTGAATCCAGGTTCTTCATCGCCCTTTTGATCGATATTGTTCTCGTTAAAGCCATAAAACCGGCTCACATTTGACAGCCGTATCCCTGAAATTTTATAGTTAGCCCGTTTTCACTTCTCATCAGAGGTATTCGTCCAATGCGCAATTAATGCCCCCGTCACCGTTGACGGCCTTCATACAGCTTCTTCCGGAAGGTGTTTTGGTGCATTAATTTCAGGATTACCGCATGACGAACTCTATTCTTACGCTGGAACGCGTCTCTTTTGTATTGCCTGACGGCAAGCCGCTTTTATCAGAACTCTGTGAACAATTTGATCACCGGCATACTGGCTTAGTGGGTAGAAATGGCGTGGGTAAGAGCCTGCTGGCTAAAATTCTGGCAGGTCAGGTTATGCCAACTTCCGGCCAGCGTCGTTGCTCAGGCCGCGTCAGGTATCTGGCGCAGCATCTGTCGCCACACCACGCCGCTAATGTTGCCGTGCTGGCAGGCGTTGACACCCAGTTGGCCGCGCTAAAACGCATTGAAGCAGGAAGCGCCGACCCGGCTGATTTTGACCTTGTGGGTGACGATTGGGATCTTCGTCAGCGTTTGCAAACCCGGTTAGCGTCAGCGGGACTGGGCTACCTTACCCCGGAATCCGCGGTCAACCGACTCAGCGGCGGAGAGGCGATGCGGGTGGCACTGACTGGGGCGATGCTGTCAGAGGCAGATTTTCTTATTCTGGATGAACCGACCAACCACCTGGACGCAGCCAGCCGATCAGCGTTGATGCAGCAGCTGCAACAATGGTCTCGTGGCCTGCTGGTAATCAGTCACGATCGGGCGTTATTGCAGCAGATGGCACGGATTGTCGAATTATCATCACTTGGTTTACGCAGCTATGGCGGCAACTATGATTTTTATCAGCATATGAAAGCGCAGGAGACAGCCACCGCTTTACATAATCTCGAGCGGCTTAAAATTGAGCGTAAACATGAGGAGAAGAGCTTGCGTGAGCAGCGTGAACAGCTCGACAAACGCCGTGCGCGGGGCACTCGTCAGGGCAAAGAGGCTAATCAGGCGAAAATACTATTGGGCCGTCAAAAAGGCCGCAGTGAAGCTTCGGCAGGAAAGCGGGTAAAACTGCAAACCCAGGTGCAGGAAGCGCTCAGCCAGAGGGTGCAGCAAGCCACAAAGCAAGTTGAGACATCAGCATCTATCGTCATGCACTCAACCTCTTTATCCGGGGTATTACCGCAGAATGTTGCCAGACTTACCGACGCCGTTTTACCCTTTGTCCCGGCGCCCTTACGCCAGATAACGCTGACCATCAACGGAGGGCAACGGATCGGTGTTAAAGGCGCAAACGGTTGTGGTAAATCGACGTTGCTAAAAGTGTTAGCAGGGCTGTTGCCCTTAACGTCTGGGCACCGCGAGCTCCGGGGTGAAACAGCATACCTTGACCAGCAGCTCACCATCCTTGACCGGCAAAAAACGGCGCTTGAGCAACTTCTGGCGGTGAACACTCAGGCGGGAGAACCCCAACTGCGTATGCAACTTGCCCAACTTGGACTGGATGCCACTCGCGTCTCCCTGCCCTGTGACAAACTCAGCGGCGGTGAGCAGCTTAAAGCTGCGCTGGCGATGGTAATATATACCGACTCCCCCGCCGGTTTTTTACTGCTTGATGAACCAAATAATCATCTGGATCTTCCGTCCCTGCATACGCTGGAGTCTTTTCTCAAACAGTATCCGGGAACCTTGATGGTAGTGTCACACGATGAGGTATTCCTCAGTCAGATTGAGCTGACACATTGGCTGGTTGCGGGAAAGAGTGGGTGGGAACTCTCTTCGCAATAACATCCCGCAGGCTTCAGCCTTAATCACGCTCTCCTTTTGATGACGTCGCTTTCACCCTGCCCACCGAGCCACGCACGACCATCCAGCCTTCAAATTCTGGGAGTGCGCCGGCGGGCTGCTGGCGGATGTGGCAGATTAATCGGCGTGCGGCTTCTCTGCCCATTTCATAAACCGGCTGGGCCACTACGGTTAACGGCGGCGTCATCAGTTCTGTCCAGGGAAAATCATCGTACATCACAAACGAGATATCTTCCGGCACGCGCAACCCACGCTTTGCCAGACCGCGCAATATGCCCATTGCGATAAGGTTGTCAGAGGCGATCAAGGCGCTGGGCGGCTCGGCATTGGCCAGCAACTCACTTAAAATCTGTTCGACCAGGTCGTCACCGATGGCATTGAGACGCACCATTGCCGGATCAAGCGCTTTTCCCGCCTCCTGATACGCGTCCTTCATCCCTTGTACACGCTGTGCAACGGGTGTTGGCCCCAGCGTCATCATGTGAGAGTAAGGTGCGGCGATGCGCATACTCGAAAGATAAGCGATGCGTTGATGGCCGGCTGCCAGCAGTAACTGCGTTGCCTCTTTGGCCACGTTCAAAAAGTTCGCCTGGATGGTTTCCACTTCCAGCCCGGCGACTGCCCGGTCAAAAGTCATTAACGCGCGGCCTTCCGCCAGCACCTGCCGGAGATGCTCATTATCATCAGCCAGCGAACTGCATGGCGCCACGATGATTCCATCGACGCGTTTATCCAGCATCACGCGTACGGCTTCGCGCTCTTCATCCAGGGTTTCATCGCTGTTACTCAGGAGCAGATGAAAACCTGCCTGCCGGGCAACATCGGCCATGCCGCGCAGTGCGAGACCAAAATGGGGGTTTTCAATATCCCCGACAATCACGCCCAGCGTGTTAGATCGCCCGGTATTCATGCTGCGTGCCAGCTCGTTCGGCCGGTATCCTAACGTCTCTGCCGCCTGGCTTACCCGGCTCATGACCTCTTCACTCACAGAGCCGTATCCGCCCAGCGCCCTCGCCGCCTGCGCTTTCGAAACGCCGGCGAGACGCGCGACATCGGCAACGGTCGGACCCCGTGAAGGCTGATTTTTTGTTGTCATAATTATTTCGAATCACAAGTTGATAACGACAGAATTGACGCTGCTTCCAGCGTGTGCTTAATATCAGTATATCCATTTGAGACCGGTCTCACAACTGACACCGGTCTCATTTTGAAACGCATTGAGACCGGTCTCAAAAATAACCGCCGGCTCAATGGACTCTGAAGTTTCACCTGCCAAGACGGAAGAGCCTTATGACATCGCATAAAGTAGTGACTCACCTGACCGCGGCCCTGTTCGGCACCGCCGTTATGTTTTCGACCGCCTTCAGCACCCATGCGGCAAGCGATAAAAATCCTTACGGATTGATCGAGCCGGGACATCTGCGCGTCGCCAGCCTTGGCGATGCCAAACCCTATACCTTTACCGACAAGAGCGGCAACTTTACCGGATTCGACGTCGAATTTTTCAAGAATGTGGCGCACCGCATCGGCATTGATCAGGTCAGTTTTGTCGGCCAGGATTTCTCCGCCATCCTCCCTGCCGTGGCTAACGGGCAGTACGATGCCGGCGTGGCGGCGATTGGCATTACACCGGCCCGGGAAAAGACCGTTGATTTCTCAACAGGCTACCTGGCGGGCTATCTCACCGTGCTTACCCGCAGTGATTCCGGGGTGAAAAACATTGAGACGCTGGCCCACAAGCGAATGGGGGTGATTCAGGGAACGCTGCAGGAGAGTTATGCGCTTAAGCACTTCAGGCAGACCGATCTGGTGCGTTTTCCGGATAATAACGCTGCCGTTTCCGCGCTGAATAACGGCACGCTGGACGCCATGTTCCTGGATTACGAGGCCGCGAAAGATTACGCCACCCGCTTCAAACTGGTCACCGCTGCCGATATTCCCTCGTTCGATGCTCCTGCGGGCGTGGCGATAGCCAAAGATAAGCCCGCCTTTAAAGCGGCGCTGGATAAAGCCATTAAAGAGGCGATGCAGGATGGCACCTGGAAACAGCTCTATGAGAAGTGGTTCCCGGGGTCGCCTATGCCTGCACAGTATCTGCCTCAGGGCCAGTAAACGCCTGCGCATATTCCGTGTGTGAGACTGCATCCGGTGACCGCAACGGCGGGTCACCCGTAACAGAGAGTCGGCTATGGATCTGATAACTATTCTTTCCCGTACCTTTTTCGATATCCCTTCGATGATGGACGTGCTGCCCCAGCTGCTGGCAACAGGGCTGGTCAACACCATTATCATCTCAGTGGCGGCTACCGTGCTGGGCACCGTTTTTGGCCTGATACTGGCACTGATGGGAATCTCCCCTTCACGCTGGCTGCGCGTCCCCGCACGCCTCTATACCGATCTGTTTCGTGGCCTGCCCTCGATCCTTACCATTCTGTTGATTGGGCAAGGTCTGGCGCGCTTCAGCTATCAGCTGTTTGGCCCTACGCCTTACCCACTCGGCATTTTTGCGCTCAGCCTGATTGCCAGTGCCTATATGGGTGAGATTTTTCGTGCCGGTATCCAAAGCGTTGAACAGGGCCAGATGGAGGCCTGTCGCGCGCTCGGCATGAGCTACAGCCGCGCCATGCGACTGGTGATCATTCCACAGGGGATACGCCGTGTACTGCCTGCCATCGTTAATCAGTTTATTGGCATCATTAAAGACTCTTCGCTGGTTTATCTGCTGGGGCTAATGACCAACCAGCGCGAGCTGTTCCGCGTAGGCCAGGACGCCGCAGTACTGAGCGGCAATCTCTCCCCGCTGATGCTGGCCGGTCTGTTCTACCTGATCATCACCGTGCCGCTGACGCATGCGGTGAACTATATCGATGTTCGCTACCGGACCGGGCGCCGCCGCGCCACGCCCCCACAGAGTGGCTTAAAGGAGGTTGATGAAGTGGATCATAAACGGGCAATAGTACCCGCTGCCTCATTCACCAGCGAGCGGGGACACTGATATGACGACGTCTACGGCCTTTCACGGCGCCAGCCTGGAGTTACGCAACCTGACGCTGGCTTACGGCCCGATTGAAGTGCTGCGCAATGTGTCGCTGAGCATCGAACCGGGCACCACCACCTGCATTATTGGCCCCTCGGGCTCGGGAAAATCGACCCTGCTGCGCGGCATCAATCGTCTGCATGAGCCCAAAAACGGCGATGTGCTACTGGCCGGCCGATCCGTACTGAAAGATAAGCCAGATGCGCTGCGCCTGAGAATTGGCATGGTGTTTCAGCACTTCAATCTCTTTCCCGATCATAGCGCGCTGGAGAACGTGGCGCTGGCGCCGTGGAAAGTTAAAGGCCGGCCAAAAGCGGAAGCCATAGAGATCGCGCGCCAGCGTCTGGCGGAGGTGGGATTAGCGCAGCGTGCCGACCATCGCCCGCGCGATCTCTCCGGCGGTCAGCAGCAGCGTGTCGCGATAGCGCGCGCGCTGGCGATGGAGCCGGAAGTGATGCTGTTTGATGAGGCCACTTCGGCGCTCGATCCTGAACTGGTCAAAGGGGTTCTGACGTTAATGGCGGAGCTGTGTCAGCGCGGCATGACCATGGTTGTGGTGACGCATGAGATGGGCTTTGCCCGCCGCGTGGCCGATCAGGTGGTATTCATGGATGAGGGCGAGATCGTTGAAGCGGGCACGCCCGAACAGATCTTTGAACGCCCACAATCTGCCCGTTTACAACGTTTTCTCTCCGAGGTGCTTTGATGACACATGAGCGGGTCTCCGGCCCCATTCGTACAGCGCTGGTTGGCTTTGGCATAGCCGGGAGCGTTTTCCATGCGCCCCTGATCGCGCATAACCCTGACTATGTGCTGGAGGTGATTGTCAGCCGCGATGCACAGCGCGTGGCCTCCGCGCAGGCACGCTATCCGCAGGCGCGCATCGTACCGGACTGGTCAACGCTATTGCAGCTGATTGATAGCGGCACCATTGCGATAGATCTGATTGTGCTGGCAACACCGCCTGACCAGCACCCTGAGCAGGCTTTGCAGGCCAGCAGGCGCGGTATTCATCTGGTAGTGGACAAACCTTTCGCGCCAGACGCGCAGGCTGCCGCCGCGATGATCGACGCCGCCCGCCACGCGAATACTCTGCTCACGGTGTTTCATAACCGCCGCTGGGATGGCGATTTCCTGACACTGCAGCGCATGGTTAAGGCAGGCGCATTTGGCACGATCCGAACATTTGAGTCGCGCTTCGAGTGGTGGCGACCGCACGGGTTCGGTAACTGGCGTGACAACGTCACGATCAGGCAGGGTGGCGGACTGTTGCTTGATCTCGGCAGTCATCTGATTGATCAGGCTATCCAGCTGTTTGGTCCGGTACAGGAGGCCACAGCTGAACTGGCGCGCCACTCCGGCACGCACTCTGACAGCGATGAGGAGTGCTTCGTCTCGCTACTGCACAGGAGCGGCGTACGTTCGCGCTTATGGATGAATGGTCAGGCTGCGCTGAATGCGCCCCGCTTTCACCTGCTGGGCAGTAAAGGCGCCTTTACTCACTGGGGACTGGATAATCAGGAGCCTCAGCTGGCTGCCGGGCTATCCCCTGGCGCGCCTGAATACGGCGTCACGCCTCCGGAGGGGTATGCCCGCGCAGGTGTTGTCGGGCAGAGCGACCTTATCCCGCTTGAGCGCGGCAACTATCCTGCGTTCTATCAGCAGCTGGCCAGCGCGCTGTTACATGGCGCGCCCTCTCCCGTTGATGTGCACCAGGCGCTGGATGTTCCGCAGCTCATTGATGCGCTCCACCAGCAAAACAGCGTACGCATTGCCTGACGGGCGTACATTTTTAAACAGAAGGAAAAAATGATGTCTGAAAAATCTGTGGCGAAAACCGTGATTGTACTGGGCGGCGGGATCCTTGGCGTATCAACGGCCTGGCAGCTGGCGCTGGCTGGCGCGAGCGTGACGCTGGTGACGGAAGCTGCACTCTGCTCTGGCGCGTCAGGACGTTCGCTGTCGTGGCTTAACTCTGCCGGTGAGCGTTCGCTGCCCTATCACGCGCTGCGTATGGCAGGGATCGACCGCTATCGCACGCTGCATGCCCGCCATCCTCATCTTGACTGGTTGCGTTTTGACGGCGCGGTATGCTGGGCCGCTAACGACGACGCGGGAACGCAGGCGCGCCATGCGTTTGAGAAAGCCCACGGCTATGACTCTCATCTGATTAACGCGGCAACCGTGCATCAGTACGATCCGCACATCAATCCGGCCAGCCTGGCCCGCGTGGCGATCGCTAATCCGGGTGAAGGTTGGGTAAGCCTGCCGCATCTCATCGAACATCTTGCGCAGGCATTGCGAGCCTCAGGCGGCGAAATTATCGAAAACGCCGGCAAAGCTGCGGTCATGACGGCAGACGGACGCGCAACGGGCGTCCGCAGTGAGAAGCGCGGAGAGTTTTACGCAGATAAGGTGCTGGTAGCCTGCGGCCCCTGGACGCCGGATGTTGTGGCGCCGCTTGGCGTACAGATTCCCAACGGATCGCCCGTTTCAATGCTGGTCACCAGCGAAGCCGACGCTCGCGGATTACAGGCGGTATTAAACACGCCGCGCGCGGCGATTCGCCCCAATCCCGGCAATACTATTGCCGTTGATCATGACTGGTATGAGGCGGATATCGTGGCGCAGCAGGATGGCCACTACAGCATTGATGCGTCTGTGGTCAGGCAGCTGATGACAGAGGCGGGTCAGCTCATCGGCGATGGCAAGCCGCTGGTGGCAAAAAGCTGGAAAATCGGGCTGAAGCCGATTCCGGGTGACGGCGAACCGGTGGCTGGCGAACTGGCGAGCGTACCGGGATGCTTTGTCGCGTTCACCCACTCCGGCGCGACGCTGGCGCTGATCCTCGGCGAGATCCTTGCCCAGGAGATGCTGACCGGGGCGAAACATCCGATGCTCGCCAGTTTCCGTCCGGAACGCTTTAGCTGACGGGGTGTTCAGCGCCACAAGGAGGATGGCGCTGAAACACAGCGTGTTTACTGCTCATGCAAAAAGCGGCCCGGATGATCGGCGGTCAGGGGATGCAGCGTATCGTAGCGCCCAAACAGGCGGTAGCGATTATGCGCGATGCGGTTATAGATAAAGTCAGAGAGCGCGTGCGGTAAAAAGCGCAGCAGCGAGATCAGCCGCCACGGCCAGGGGAGCGCACGCATGATGCGAAAGATGGCGGCGGAGCGAAACCAGTGCCGATCGCCCTCAATCAACACAATGGTGTGAATATTCTCTGCGGACTGCCCAATCTGCCTGAGCAGTGCAGCGCCCGCCGGGCTCTGAACCGGCGCAAAGCGGATGTTGCGCGCCAGACGATGCGCCAGTAAAAAGCGCACCCAGGCGTTACAGAGTCTGCATACGCCATCATAGATGACCACGGGTTCGCCAGGTTTTGTCATCTCATCCTCTGCATAGTAGTCATTAGTGGCTTCCCGGCACCGGAACGTGATAGCCCCGGTCGCGAAGCTAAGCATACCTTTAGTTTAGGCCAGGATTGATCGGCGCGAAGAGGAGCGCGCTTTTTTGGCTGCGAAAGAGAAAAAGAGGCGATCGTCGCCTCTTTTTCCTCTTACTTGCTGCGCGCTAAATCCGCGTTGTTGTTACCGCATCATTTTGGCAGGGCGTACACCACGACCTGGTCGCCCACCTGATCTTTCAGGATGGTATTGCCGCCAGCGACAAAGGCCACATACTGGCGCCCTTTATACTCATACACTGAAGGGTTGGCGACCGCTGGCGCTTCGGCCTGATCCGACCATAACTCTTCGCCCGTCTCCAGCGAATAGGCGCGCACTTTGGCATCCATAGAGGCCCCGATAAAGATGACGCCGCCCGCCGTTACGGCCGGTCCGCCAATGGTCGGCGAACCCCAGCTCTCCGGCATGAAGAAACCATACTGCTGCGATGCCCCAACCGGGCGACGCCATTTCACATCACCGGTGTGCATATCAAGCGCTACGATCTCACCAAACGGCGGTTGCCAGCAGGGCATGCCCAGCCAGTTGTTCGCCACCATCAGGCGCAATCCATACGGCGCGCCCTCTTGCGGCGCAAAGCCGCTCTCATTACCGGCGCCGTTATCCGCTTTGTTGTAATCCTCACGATTGTAGAGCTTCACGTACTGCACAATGTGTGAGGTGTTCACAATCGCGATTTGACGCTGCGGATCAAATGCCACACCGCCCCACTGCACGCCACCGGCGCTGTCCGGATAGGTCAGCGCACCCTCGCCTTTGGTGGTGGGCGGCGTGTACATACCGTCATAGCTCAGCTTCTCCCACAGACGCGAGCACTGACCAGCACCCACGATATCCGCCAGCTGCCATATCTCCGGCTTTTTCGACTGATCCAGTAGCGGTGCCGGTTTGGTCGGGAATGGCTGAGTGGGTGACAGTTTTTCACCCTGTACGGAGCCATCACCCTGCGGTACCGGGCGCTCTTCGATCGGCCAGACATCCTCGCCCGTCAGGCGATTCACCACAAACAGGAAGCCCTGTTTGGTCGCCTGTATCAGCGCCGGAATCTGCTTGCCGTCGACCGTGATGTCCATCAGCGTAGGTGCCGAGTTGATATCGTAGTCCCACACATCGTGATGTACCCACTGGCGTGACCAGACAACTTTACCGGTGTTCACATCCAGCGCGGTGGTCGAGGTGCCAAGCGGAATATCTTCAACGCGGTTACCGCCCCAGTAATTAGGCGAAGGCGATGAGACCGGCAGGTAAACCAGGCCATGGGCTTCGTCAGCAGACATGTGCGTCCAGACGTTTGCCGTGCCGGTACGTTTGCGGATGTCGGCGGGAATCGCGTCGAATGTCCATTCGCGCTCGCCCGTCTGCGCATTGATCGAAAATACGGTACCCGGAGGCGCTTCCGCGTACGCCCAGTCTTTGCCAGCCCAGCCGACAATCAGGTGGTTGCCTACCACCGTTGGCGGTTGCAGCAGCGACAGCGGGAATTTCGCGTTCACGGTATTCCACTGGTCGACATTCAGCACGCCTTTATCTGCAAAACCTTCACACGGCGTTCCGGCGTCGGCGTCCAGCGCATACAACTTGCCGTCCACGGTACCCATATAGACGATTTTCTGGCACGCCTGTCCGGCAACCGGGTTTTTCGCCTGCCAGTAGGAGACACCGCGATTTTTCAGCACCGGCTGCGTCAGCGCTTTGCGCGGAGATTTTGTGTCGTAGTGCCACTTCTCTTTACCGGTTCCCGGGTCCAGCGCAATCAGACGGTCGAACGGCGTGCCGATATAGAGGGTGTCATTGGCGAAGATCGGCGTTGCTGACCAGACGGTGGCGGGCGTATCGCCTTTACCATCGGAGACGTCACCGGTATGGAATTCCCATACTTTCTTCAGCTTACCGACGTTCTCCGCATTGATCTGCTTGAGCGGACTGTACTTCTGCGCATTGAGCTGACCATGGAAGCTGTCCCAGCGAGCGGATGAGGGCACCAGCGGCGTTGCCGCGTTATCCTGCGCAACCGGCTGACCCGCCTTCTGCTGCGAAGCCTCATCGGTGGTATGCGTGCTGCCGCCTGCCTGCTGATCGGCGGCATCCACATTAAGCTTCTCCTGCGTTCCCTGAGAAGCTTCAGCGGCTTTATCCTGTGCCTGTAATGTGAATGGCGTCACCAGAAGGCTAAACGCGGTAACGCTGGCTTTAATCAGCGGGCTTTGTTGATGTTTAAGCACGAAGGCGATCCTCAGTTTCTGACGTAGTTATTATGACGGGCGGCGTGACGGCTCATAAGAATGACACCTGCCATGCCCGCCACCATTGCAGCAGTGATGATCCACTGATGCAGCAGTGCCGCAGCAAAGGCGATACCGGCCAGCAGCAGCAGGATCACAACGATCCAGAAAACCCGCGCACCGCGGCCGTGGCTACCGCGAAGAATAAAGGCGAGCAGCGCCAGAACAGCGTTGGCGATCGCCACGCCTAAGGCACCGATGGTGCCCGTTACGCCGGTTAACGGCGTCAGCCAGGCGTAGAGCGCCACCGCGAAGCCGATTATCGCTGCCAGAAGCAGCAACAGGCTGCCCGCGCGATGAGATGGAGAGTGCAACATACCTGTAGATTCCCTGCGTTGAAAAAGTGATGAGGCCACGGTGAGGTGTTCAGAACCGGTAAAAGCCTCAGTAGGGTAAAACCAGCAGAAGTATAGATGAGGCTGATTAATTCGCTCCGATTAAGCCCCTGCCGGCGGGTAATGCAGCTTACTTTGGTGCTGCCGCTTAAGTGAGGTATCCTGACCGCCACTCTTTCATGGACGTTCATATCAGCTGATTACATGCGAAAAAACACACTCCGTACCTCTGGTTCAACTCTGCTTAAGACGTCGCTGGGCAGAAGCATGACGATGTTTTTATTGCTGACGAGCCTGTTGGTGATCGCGATTAACGCCTGGTCGCTGTGGCACTCCTGGCAGCAAACGCTGAGTGAGAAGAATAATGATGCCCGTAACCTGTCAGTCTCGCTGGCAAAGCAGGCGGAGGACGCTTTTCTGCAGGTGGACATTACGCTGGCGGATGCGGTCAGGCAGTTGAGACAGCGCGGTAATGATTACGCCGCAACGCCTGATTTCCTGCGCCAGCTGAAGGAGCAGCAGAGCAAGCTTCCACAGCTGCATGGGCTGTTCGTTTATGATACCGACGGCCACTGGATCGCCTCTTCCGGCAATTTCATTCCAACCAATGCCAGCAATGCCGATCGCGCTTATTTTATCTGGCACCGTACCCATAACGACGCCAATCTGCTTATCAGCAGCGTGGTGCGCAGTCGCTCAACCGGCGATCTGGTCATTCCTGTTTCGGTTCGTCTTAACGATCCCCAGGGGAACTTTGCCGGCGTGGCGCTTGCCACCGTGCGGGTCGATTACTTCCGCCAGCACTACAGCTACTTCGCTTTAGGGGAAAAAGATACGCTGGGATTGATCCTGGCTGATGCAACCGCGCTGTATGTTCGTCCGTTTTCTGATGCCTATATTGGCCGCACCCTGGCTTCCAGCCCGTTATTTAAAAAAGAGCTTAAAGCTGCCTCCAGCGGTAATGCCACCTGGCGATCGTCACTGGATGGCACGATGCGCGTCTTTGGCTACGCCCGGCTTGAGCGCTATCCGCTGATCGTTACCGCCGGGTACGAACTGCAAACGATTCGCAGGGAGTGGATGGCAGAGAACGTGGTTAACGTGCTGCTGAACGTGGCGCTGCTGCTGGCCATCACCGGCATGGGGATTCTGGTGCTGCGGCAGGTGGGCACCAATGTGAAAAATCAGATCGAACTGACCTATGTACGTGATGAACTGACCAGCATCAATCATACCCTGCAGTCGCTGGCGCTGGTGGATGGTTTAACCGGGCTGGCTAACCGGCGGCAATTTGATGCCCTGCTGGAGCAGGCGCTGCTGCGATCGCACCGATCCGGCGCGCCCATCGCCCTGGTGATGATCGATATCGATTTCTTCAAGCTCTATAACGATACCTACGGGCACGTAGCGGGTGACGAGTGTCTGCAGGATGTGGCGATCGCCCTCAAGGAGAGCGTGCACTATCACGGCGATATTGTTGCCCGTTACGGCGGTGAGGAGTTTGCCATCATCATGCCGAATACCGATCTGGCAGAAGCGGGCATCGTGGCCGAGCGCGCGGTGAACAGCGTGAGAACCTTGGGCATTGCCCATGAAGCGACCGCGCTTCCGGCAGGTATTGTCACCATCAGCGCAGGTTACAGCGCGCTGGTTTCTGAAGGAAAAGCGGATGAAGCCGGTCAGCTGAAGCGTCATGCCGATCAGGCTCTGTATCAGGCAAAACGCAGTGGCCGTGACCAGTCAGTTTCGGGTTAGTGCGGCAGGGGCAGCAGGGCTGGAACATCGCTGTGGTTACTGTGCCGGGCCAGAAGGGAGAGCGAGCACGCCCCCTTCTTCCCTTATGCATCAGCGTGGCTGTTTCTGAATATCCAGCGCTTTTGACTTTCGCAGTGGCGACCCGTCAGGGCCGCCAGGCGGTGGGCGCCTTACGATACCGGCCTCTCAAGCGTGACCAGCATCCGGGGCAGCATGGCTTGTGTTAAAGGACCAATGCAGAGTGCAAACAGCACCGTGCCGGGCCCGAACAGCGCAGTGCCGCCCAGCGCAATACCGATCGCCAGCACGCTAATCTCCAGCGCTGTTCGCACCGCGCGTAATGAATAGCCGGTGACGCGGTGCAGGCCGGTCATCAGGCCATCGCGCGGCCCGCGCCCCAGCTGTGCGCCGATATACATGGCCGAACCTACCCCGCACAGCAAAATTCCGCCGAAGGTTAAGGCGATGCGTTCAGCGATATTGGCAGGCGAGTCGGAGTATTGTAGCGCCAGCTCCGCTACGGTCCCGATGATCAGCGCATTCGCCACGGTACCGAGCCCTGGAATCTCACGCAGCGGCAACCAGAGTAGCAACACGACAACGGATATCCCCACCACCACGGCGCCAAAGCTCAGCGGCAGGTGCCGGGTAACGCCAATGTGCAGTGCGTCCCAGGGCGCTAATCCCAGATTGCCGCGGATCATCATCGCCATGGATAAGCCATAGATAACCAGCCCGGCAGCGAGCTGGATCAGTCGCCTGACGATTCTGCCCGCGAGCAGCTGCTCCAGCGGCCCTAATTGTATAAGTTCAGATGAGGTTTTCATCGCGTGATTCCGTAAATAAGTCATTGTTGCCGGGCCTATTTATTAACCTGGTTCGGCCCTGCGCTGCATGACATTCGATGCTGTGGAACCACACAATGCGTGAAAAGCGTGGCGCGCCTCTGCTTTTTATCCAGGCACGTTACACATAGCCCATTAATTTCAGCATCGACTGTGCCTGGTGCATGGCTTCAGCGCGGTGAGAGACACCCAGCTTCTGGTAGAGATTACGGATGTGCGTCTTAATGGTGGTAGCCGCCACATCCAGCTCGCCAGCTATCTGTTCATTGCTGTAACCCGAGTAGATCAGCCCCAGTACCTGCCACTCGCGCTGCGTCAGCGGGCTGGTGCGGATCAGCTCCGGCACGTCGGGATGATTTAACAGGCGGCTGACAAATCCTTCGTCGAAGTGGGCAAATTTATGACGGTGATATCGGTTGATTTCGCTGAGAATGCGCCGCGCGCGATGCTGATCGAGCTCTGACAGCGTGTTGAGCTGGATTAGCTGGCGCAGCTGCTGCGCCATCATTTCGCCCTCGATGACAAAGTGGCTGACAAAACCGGTACTGCGCGCCAGCTGCAGCGCTTCAATCAGCGCCTGCTGCGCCCCGGCTTTACGATCGGTCTGCCAGTAAATTTGGTTCAGCAGCAGCAGATTGCGGTTCAGATCGCTCATCAAACGCAGCGCACGGGCATTCTCGTTCAGCTCATCCAGTACCACTTCCGCCTGGCTCAGATTGCCCAGCAGAATCTGCGCCCGCGCCACATTTCGCCACTGCCCCTGCAGAAAGTGATTATTGGCAAAGGCCGGTTTCGCGGTATGGCGCATCCAGTGGCTGGCGCTTTGTGCATCGCCCGTCATCTGCCAATAGATCACCCTCACCTTATCCGCATTCGCGATCCAGTCACTGTGCAGCACGCCGTTGCTCATCAGGTTCTCCAGGCGGCTAAGGTAGCTGCGCGCATTATCCAGATTGCCCCGGGCCAGCGAGCACTGAATCAGCAGCCCCAGGCACTGGATCTGCTGCTGCGGCGGATAGCCCTTTAGCACTTTAATGCCTTCACGCGCGGCGTGTTCTGCATCATCCAGCCGTCCCCACGCCCACATCAGTTGGGCGCGAATCCGCAGCAGAAACTCATGCAGCGGGAAGTGGGCCAGATGTTGCTCCGCAACCAGCACGAACGCCTTCTCCTGAATCTCCCAGGCGGCCTGTAAAAAGCCCTGCGCGAAGAGAATTTCACTCTGCTGGATCAGGCTCCACAGGGCATAGTGCCAGGCGTCATCACGTCGCGCCATCTGCTCGGTCTGGCGCATCAGCGCCAGCGAATTGGTCAGATCGCCCTTGCAGTGCATCACCTCGCCATGTACCGAGGTGGCAACAATGCGACTATAACAGCGCGTTTCCGGCAGAGTCTCCAGCGCCAGGCGTGCCAGCCGCTCCGCCTCATCGGCGTTACCGTGGTTAATCGCAACCTGCGCCCGCACAGCATTGAATTCGCCCTGCAGCACCGTATCAATGCCGCAGGTACACTCCTGCTCAAACCGCGACAGCAGCCGGTTAACCTCTGAGAAGCGATGCTGGCTCTGCATCAGCCAGGCCTGCAACAGCACCAGCTTCGGGTTCTCCAGCAGCGTTGTCCACGGCAGCGCACTCAGCGACTGCTCCAGCAGCGCCAGTTCGCTGCGGTTAAAGAGCGTCCACGCAGACTGCAGCAGCACATCGCGCAGCATATCGGTATCGCCGGAAGCCAGCGCATGCTGGATCGCTTCGCCGGGGAACCCTTGCGCCATCCAGCTCTGCGCCGCCGCACGGTGAATCGCCGGCAGCTCGGCCGCCAGTTCCCACTCGCAGCGCTGGCGTAAAAAACTGCCAAACAGCGGGTGATAGCTATACCACTGCCCCGAATCATCCATGCGCTGCAGAAACAGACCCTGACGCTCAATCTCCTCCAGCCGCATCCGGCCGTTGGCTTCGCCTGTTACACAGCCAACCAGCGCATCATTCATCGATTGCAGCAGCGCGCTCTTCAGTAAAAAGCGGCGCGTCGTGGCATCAACATTGTCCAGTACCTCTTCCACCAGATAATCGGCGAGGTGGCTGGCATTGATGCCGGAGAGGCGGCGCGCAGAGTCCTGAGCGGAGCCCGCGCCCTGGCGTGCCGAGAGCGCAATCAGCTGCAAGGCCGTGGCCCAACCGGCGACATCGTCGCACAGGCGCCCGCTCTCATCCGGCGCAAGCGGCGCTGTCAGCCGGCAGTCAAAAAACTGCTGCGCCTCCTGGTGAGTAAAGGCTAACTGCTGACTGCTCAGTTCCAGCAGCTGTTCACGTACGCGCAGGTTGGCGATGCCGAGCTGCGGCAGATTACGCGACAGCACAACCAGCGTCAGATTGTCCGGCTGATGGCGCAGGAAAAAGCGCATCGCTTCATGCACCGCGGGATTCGTAATGTGGTGATAATCGTCGATGATCAGCCACAGCGGCTGGTGCCACGCGGTGAGATCGTTGAAGAGTTGAGCAAAAAGCGCGTTGAGATTAATGTACTGGCGCTTCTGCGCCAGGCTTTCGCTGCGGCCGCATGCCCCTTTAGTTGCCTGCTGCAGTGCGGCGATCAGATAATCGGCGAAGCGCTCCGGCTGATTATCGCCCTCATCCAGTGAGTACCAGCCCAGGTCACTCTTATCCGCCGCCCACTGGGATACCAGCGTGGTTTTACCGTAGCCGGCCGGGCTGGCAATTAACACCAGCCGGTAATTCGCTGCGGCGCTCAGCTTTTGCAGCAGACGATCGCGGGTGACGGTGCTTTCAAGACGCACCGGACGGCTGAGTTTCGAGGGTATCAACATGGGCGCACGCTTCTCCGTTAACGTTCAGCGCATCATTTTTTTACGCTTCGTAATTAATCTTCATACACGTTCATAGATTCGTTAACTGAATGCAAGCGAACTCATAAGTCGGGCTTTACAAAAGCGAGTGGAATCACACTCCTGTCTCGCTTTCAGATTTACCTCACCTTCTCCACCCTCCCTTTCCTCCCTGGGGAATTACCTGCAGGAGGAGGCACACCACGGAGGCTGGCGGCACACTGCATCGATACCTTTTTTTGTATAACAGGATACCTTTGCGATGACACAGCCGACTTTCGATCAAGAGCATTTTAGCGCCGCGCTGACGCGTCAGTGGCGACGCTTTGGCCTGCACGATGCGCAGGCGATGACGCCCGACCAGTGGTGGCACGCCGTTAGCGGCGCCCTGGCGGAGTGCCTGACGGAACGTCCGGCGCGCCCTGCCAGCGGACCGCAGCGCCACGTGAACTATCTTTCGATGGAGTTTCTGATCGGTCGTCTGACCGGCAACAACTTGCTGAATCTCGGCTGGTATGAGGGGGTGAAAGATGTTCTCGCTGCTTCCGGCGTTGCGCTCAGCGATGTGCTGGAGCGTGAAACCGATCCGGCCCTGGGCAACGGTGGCCTCGGCCGCCTGGCGGCCTGCTTTCTGGATGCGATGGCGACGACCGGCCAACCCGCGACAGGCTACGGGCTCAACTATCAATATGGGCTCTTCCGCCAGCAGTTTATCGATGGTGCCCAGCACGAACAGCCGGATAACTGGCAGCGCGAGGCTTATCCCTGGTTCCGGCATAACGCGGCGCTCAATGTGCAGGTTGGGTTAGGCGGAAAAGTAACGTCCGCAGAGGGCGTTTCCTGCTGGCAGCCAGCCTTTGTGCTGCAGGGCGAGGCCTGGGATCTGCCGGTGGTCGGGTTCCGCAATGGCGTTTCGCAGCCGCTGCGTCTGTGGCAGGCGAAACATGCCAGCCCGTTTAATCTGCAGCGCTTTAACGACGGTGACTTCCTGCGTGCCGAACAGCAGGGTATTGATGCTGAGAAACTGACAAAAGTGCTCTACCCGAATGACAACCATCAGGCAGGGAAAAAACTGCGCCTGATGCAGCAATATTTCCAGTGTGCCTGCACCCTGAAAGACATATTGCGCCGTCATCTCGCGGCAGGTCGCACCATTGAAACCCTGCCTGATCATGAAGTGATCCAGCTGAACGATACCCATCCCACGCTGGCTATCCCGGAACTGCTGCGCCTGCTGCTTGATGAGCACGGCCTTATGTGGGAAGCCGCCTGGGATATCACCCGGCGCACCTTTGCCTATACCAACCATACGCTGATGCCTGAAGCGCTGGAGTGCTGGAATTTACGGCTGGTGCGTACCCTGCTGCCGCGTCACATGATGATTATCAATACCATCAACGCGCAGTTGAAAAGCGTGGTTGAAGCACGCTGGCCGGGCAACGAGGCGATGTGGGCAAAGCTGGCGGTGGTGCATAATCAGCAGCTGCGCATGGCTAATTTGTGCGTGGTTAGCTGTTTTGCCGTGAACGGCGTCGCCGCGCTGCACTCGCGTCTGGTGGTCGAGGACCTTTTCCCCGAATACCACACGCTGTGGCCGGAGAAGTTCCATAACGTCACCAATGGCATCACGCCGCGCCGCTGGATTAATCAGTGCAACCCGGCACTGGCGGCGCTGATTAACAAGACCCTGCAACGTCCGTGGCTTAACGATCTGGACGCGCTCAGCGATTTGGCACCGCTGGCAGATGATGCCGCTTTCCGCGCCGAATATCGCGCCATCAAGCAGCGCAATAAAGTCGCACTGACGCAGTGGATTGCGGAGAGGACAGGCCTTCAGGTGCAGGCCGACGCACTGTTTGATGTGCAGATAAAACGCCTGCACGAGTACAAACGTCAGCACCTGATGCTGCTGCACATCATCGCGCTGTGGCAAACGCTGGTAAGCGATCCGCAGGCTAATCTGGCCCCGCGCGTTATGCTGTTTGGCGCCAAAGCGGCCCCCGGCTACGCGCTGGCCAAAAATATCATCTACGCCATCAATAAAGTGGCTGAGGTGATCAACGCGGATGCACGCGTGGGCGATCGGTTGAAGATCGTCTTCATTCCTGACTATAACGTTTCGGTGGCGGAGCGCCTGATCCCGGCCGCGGATCTCTCTGAGCAGATCTCCACCGCGGGCAAAGAGGCATCCGGTACCGGCAATATGAAGCTGGCGCTTAACGGGGCGCTCACTATCGGCACGCTGGATGGCGCTAACGTTGAGATCGCCCAACAGGTGGGTGACGAGAATATTTTCATCTTTGGTCACACCGTTGAGCAGGTCAGCGCGCTTAAGCAGGCAGGTTACGCGCCGGCAACCTGGCGGAAAAAAGATCCGCAGCTCGACCGGGTGCTCACCGCACTCGAAGATGGCACGTTCAGTGGGGGCGATCGCACAGCATTTACGGCCCTGCTCGACAGCATGGGCCCGGCGGGCGGTGACCCCTATCTGGTGCTGGCAGATTTTCGTCACTACCTTAACGCGCAGCAGCAGGTTGAAGCGCTGTGGGCCGATCCGGAAGCCTGGACGCGCGCCGCCATTCTCAATACTGCGCGCTGCGGTATGTTCAGCGCCGATCGCGCCATTCGCGACTATCAGCAACGTATCTGGCAGGCCGGGCGCTGAGGGACGTTATGAAACCAAAACATTATCTCGAACAGAGTGCCGACGGGCTGATTGCACCTGACTATATTGACGCGCACGGGCGGCCGCAGCGCATCGCCGACCCCACACGTCAGCGCTTGCTGGCGCTGATGCACACGTGTGTGGTGGCATCCTCGCCGCTGCCGCCGGCGGCTATTTTCACCCACGGGCAGCCGGCGATCCTGACGCCGGCGCTCAGTGCGGATGCGATGTGGCAGCTGGTCAGTGAAAACGGTGAAACCCTGTCTGGCCGCTGTCGTCGCGGAGAGACGTTGACGTTGCCCGCGCTGCCGCAGGGTTATCATCAGCTGACGCTGCACAGCGACGCGCAGTCTCACGGCTGCTCAATTATTATCGCCCCCGCGCGCTGCTATGAGCCCGACGCACTGCTGGCGGGAGAGTCGCTGTGGGGCAGCTGCATCCAGCTCTATACGTTGCGTTCAGAGCGCAACTGGGGGATAGGCGATTTTGGCGATCTGCAACAGATGATCGTGGAAACCGCACGGCGCGGCGGTGCCTTTGTCGGACTCAATCCGCTGCATGCGCTGTTTCCGGCAACGCCGGAGAGCGCCAGCCCGTATAGCCCCTCTTCGCGGCGCTGGCTGAATATTCTCTATATTGATGTGAATGCCGTGCAGGATTTTCAGCAGAGCGATGCGGCGCAGGCCTGGTGGCAGCAGGAGAGCACCCGACAGGCAGTCCAGGCGGTGCGAGAGACGGCGTGGGTCGATTACCGCGCGGTGGCGCAGCTGAAGCTTGCGGGGCTACGCCTTGCCTGGCAACAGTTCCGTCGGCGTGATGCCGATGACAGCGAGCGCCAGGCGTTTGATGCCTTCATTAAAGCCGGCGGCGACAGTCTGCTGCACCAGGGGCTGTTTGACGCCATGCACGCGCAGCACAGCTTACAGACGGCAGATGGCCACGGCTGGCCACGCTGGCCGGCCGCCTGGCAGGATCCCAAAAGCGCGGCCGTGCTGGCCTTCCGTATTGAGCACAGTGATGAGGTGCGCTTCTACATGTGGCTGCAGTGGCTGGCAGCCTCGCAGTTCTCTGACTGCTGGCAATTGTGCCAGCAGCAGCAGATGCCTATTGGTCTTTATCGCGATTTGGCAGTGGGCGTGGCGGCAGACGGTGCGGAAACCTGGCGGGAGCGCGATCTCTACTGCCTGGAAGCGAGCGTCGGCGCGCCACCGGATATTCTCGGCCCGCTGGGGCAAAACTGGGGGCTGCCGCCGATGGATCCGCAGGTGATGGTGGCGCGCGGCTACGAGCCGTGGATTACCCTGCTGCGGGCCAGCATGCGCGACTGTGGCGCACTGCGTATTGATCACGTAATGGCCCTGCTGCGTCTGTGGTGGATACCGCAGGGTGAGAGCGCGGCACAGGGCGCGTATGTCCACTACCCGGTCGATGCGCTGCTGGCGATCCTGGCGCTGGAGAGTCAACGCCATCGCTGCATGGTGATCGGTGAGGATCTCGGCACCGTGCCGGCGGCCATTGTGGATAAACTGCGCGATGCGGGCGTGTACTCCTACAAAGTGCTCTATTTCGAGCAGGTTTCACAGCGCAGTTTCCGCGCGCCGGCACAGTGGCCGCGTCAGGCGATGGCGGTCACCACCACGCATGATATGCCGACGCTACGCGGCTGGTGGCAAAGCGATGATCTGCGGCTCGGCAGCCGGCTGGGACTCTATCCCGATGCCGCGATCCTCGCCGGGCTCTATCGCGATCGGCAGAGCGCAAAAAAGGCGCTGCTGCAAACGCTGTTGCGCAGTGGCGATCTGCCACCGCGCAAGCGTTTTCAGCGTACTGGCGCACGCATGAACCGGCAGCTGAGTCGCGCCATTCATCGCTATCTCGCCCGGACGCCGTGCGGCCTGCTGGGCCTGCAACCGGAGGAGTGGCTGGATATGTACCTGCCGGTTAACGTGCCCGGCACGGTTGATCAATACCCTAACTGGCGGCGCAAACTGCGCGTGTCGCTGGAGGAGATGGCGCAGGATGACCGAATCGATGCCCTTCTGACGGCGGTCAAAGGTCGTAGCAACCTGAAAAACTGATCTCCGCTCCATCGGCCTGCCACGCGCAGGCCGTTTTTTTGCGCATAAAAAAGGTGCGCCGAAGCGCACCAGGTGGGGCAACTCAGCACTGTCGGGGTCGCTTCACCCCTTGCCTTTAACACTGCTGATAAAGGTGTTACGCGCCGAGGTCGATCCCAGGCGCTCTGCTTCATTCAGCAGCTTAAGCGCTTTGTCGATATTGCCCTGATCCACGGCCTGACGGATGCTTTGATTGAAGTAGCTCTCGGTCTCATTGACCAGCGGAGCCGCCGGTGCGGTGGTGCTGCGCACAGCAGCAGGCGCCACAGGCTGCGTATTGCCCACCGTAACCGGTGCCGGGCGAGAGGAGCCAAACAGCGGCCCCACGAGAACGGACGCGCCGGAGCTGGTTGACACCTTCAGCTTAATTTTACCATCGCGGCTGTGCTGCGCTACGGGATCGGGGATATCCGGCACCGCATGGCCCGTACCTTTGGCATAGGCTTTAGCCGGATCGATTAACGTGGTGGTCTGTGTCAGATCCTGCGAGGTAGTGAACACCAGCAGATAGATTTTTTGCTGACCGAGCGCCGGCGTCAGCCTCATCACTCCCTCCAGCCGATCGGCGCTCATTACGCCCGGCTGCTGATAGGTGAAAAAGCGGCTCGGGAACCAGGCTGCCGGCTGCAGATTTTCATCCAGCACCAGCACATTTGGCGCAAACACCTGGTTGCGCACCACTTCACTGCTCAGCGTGATGGTCAGTTCGCCCTGGTTAGCCGGCAAACTGTAAGCCGCGACCGCCCCGGTCAGCCCGTTCACATCCAGCTGCGTACCGCTTTGCGTGAGCTGAGTCGTTTGTGCATGAGATGTATCGACCGGCAGCCAGCTTAATTGCTGTAGCCGTTCCGCCGGAATAGCCGGCGCCGCTGAGAGATCCTGCGGCACCAGATTGATATCCGCCTGTGCCGGCATAACAGCACCGGTCAGCAGCGCAGCGCTCAGGCAGAGCGCGGTAAGCGTTTTTTTCATTATGATATCCCTACAAGCTGTCAGAGAGCGGCTCACGCCAGGCAATGGCCACCGCTGCCCGAAAAAGGGCCGCGCGCAGAGCGCACGGCTGCGGTTTGCTTTACGCGGTGCGCTTTACCACCAGATCTCCATCTGCGCGCCAAAGGTCCACTCGTCGTTATTGCCACGGCTGTTGGTAAACAGGCCGTTACCGGTGCTGTCGGTTGCCGCCAGCGTGGTGATATCGCCGTCGGCGTTTTTGCTGTAGCCCCACTTCTCATCCCACTTCGCATAGGTGGCGAACACGCGCAGCGCCGGACGAGACCAGATGCTGTCGCCCGCCTGCCACTGTTGTGCCAGCGTGATTTTGTACTGACCGTTACGCTCGCTCACCTGCTGCGACTTCACGTTGTCGTAACCCACTTCCAGCAGGGTGCTCATGATAGGCGTCCATTTGTACATCGGGCGCACGCCCACGGTGTACCAGTCGGTACCGCGGTTGTTATCCAGATCGATATTCTGGTACATGGCGACGTACATCAGATCCCAGCGATCGGCCAGCGAGATCGCGCCGTGATCGAGAATGCGGTACATCTTGCCGTTGTTATTGATGTTGGTGCCCTGCGGCACCCCCTTGCCCTGGGAGGTCAACGCATCGGTGGCGTACTGCAGCACAAACTTGTTGTAGCCCTTGAGCATGCTTTGCGTATGCTCCGCGGTAAACATCCAGCCATCTTTCGATGCGCCGTCTTCAATCCGGTAGCCATCACGCGCATTGGCGCGGCCATAATCCACGCCCAGCTCCAATACGCCGTCCGGGTTGGTCTGCAGCCCGCCGAGGCGCACGTCGAACACATCGTTGGCGGTGCTGGTAGCGTAATCACGGATCTGATCGCTGGAGAAGGTATACGAGCCGCCCGCTTCAGAGGAGCGCGTCGCTGCGAAAGAGAGCTTACCGAAACCGAGATCAACATCCTCCAGGCCGGCACCCGGGCCAGAAATATCCCAGTAGTAGAAGTCAATCATATGGACATCGTGGCGCTGATAGAAGCGTTTACCGGCCCAGATGGTAGCGCCTGGCAGCGCTTCGATCAGGTTTTTACCCTTCACGTTCGCTTCGCGGAAGGCTGGCGAGGTGGCCTCCCAGTCGTTCTGCTGCGAGACCGAATAGGCGACGTTGGTGTCGAAGTAGAAGCTCTTATCGCCCTCTTTCCACACTTCCTGTCCCAGTTTCAGTTCCGCGTAGGTTTCACACTCGTTACCCAGACGGTATTTGCTTTGCGCGCCGGTTGACTGAAAGCACTGCTGCTCGCCGCCGCTGCCGGTCCAGCCGATGCCGGAGCGGGCATAACCGGTAAAATCGACCGCCATTGAGGGGGCGGAGAGTGTACCCGCCGCGATGGCAATCGCGACGGGAAGTTTGCGCAGAGTTAACATTTTCTATCTCCTGAGGTCATTGCTTTTTATTGTTTTGCAGCGCTACACACCGGGTTCCTGATGTAGCCTGCGACAGGCGCTCCCGTCCTCGCGGAACAGGTGACAGCGCTCCGGTGGCAGGCCAATGCCCATCAGGGCGCCCTCTTCTACCAGCACAACGTCCTCCTGGCGGTAAACCAGGTTCTGACGAATGGCGGGAATCTGGATATGAATTTGCGTCTCGTGTCCGAGCTGTTCGACCACCTGCACCTCGCCCTCCAGGGTGACATCGGCGATATCGCTGGAGAGCAGATGTTCAGGGCGAATGCCCAGCGACATATTGCTGCCGACCAGCACGCCCGCGCTGTCCACCGGAAGCCAGACGTGCTGGTTATTGGGCAACCGCACCTGCACCTGATCGATGGCGGTGGCAGTGACCTTAACGGGCAGGAAATTCATACGCGGTGAGCCGATAAACCCGGCGACAAAGCGGTTCGCGGGGTAGTGATAGAGTTCAAGCGGTTTGCCAACCTGCGCGATGCGGCCAGCCTCCAGCACCACGATCTTGTCGGCCAGCGTCATGGCTTCGATCTGATCGTGCGTGACGTAGATCATGGTGCGCTTCAGGCGCTTATGCAGCCGAGAGATCTCAATGCGCATCTGCACACGCAGTGCCGCGTCAAGGTTGGAGAGCGGCTCATCGAGAAGAAACACGCGCGGTTCGGCGACCAGCGTACGGCCAATCGCCACGCGTTGACGCTGCCCGCCAGAGAGGGCTTTGGGGCGCCGATCCAGCAGATGCGCCAGCTGCAACACTTCGGCTACCTGATTGACGCGCTGCTTAATCTCGCCGCGCTTCACGCCAGCCAGCTTCAGGCCGAAAGACATGTTTTCCGCCACCGACAGATGGGGATACAGGGCATAAGACTGGAACACCATGCCGATGCCGCGCTCGGCGGGCGGCACATCATTCATACGCTGGCCGCCGATCAGCAGATCGCCGCTTGTGATGGTCTCCAGCCCGGCAATCATGCGCAGCAACGTCGATTTGCCGCAGCCAGACGGACCGACGAACACCACAAACTCCCCTTCGCCGATCTCCAGATTGATATCTTTTGATACTTCAGTATCGCCCCAGGTCTTGGTGACATGGTGTAACGCGACGCTCGCCATGATGCTTTCCTCTTCGCATGCTCATCCTTGCCTGCTGCACCGCAGGCAGACTCCGGCGACCACTATGGGCAGGCACAACGGGTTGAACATCCTCCGCCCTGGCGCTTTTTAACGGGGGATGAGCCGGGAGGAGGAGGAGCGCATGACAGCGGCCAGCGTTATGGCGGCACGGCTAAATTTGTGAGCCATCACGCAGAGCGGAAGCAGGGATTGTGTGCGCCAGGCCGTATTACGGCGCATTTTTGCAGGCGCGATCACGCATTAGCGCGATCAGGCGTAGAGAGCGGGAGGATGAGTAATCTGGCTGGCTCACCACAATAGTGCCGACCAACGATTTCCGTTTCCGCTTACAGGATGGAGTTATGACAATGAAAACCGGCGCACGCGTTCTGGCCCTTTCCGCCCTTACGGCCGTACTGTTTTCGGCTTCGGCCGTTGCAAAAATTGAAGAGGGCAAACTGGTTATCTGGATCAACGGCGACAAGGGTTATAACGGCCTTGCCGAGGTCGGGAAGAAATTTGAGAAAGATACCGGCATTACCGTCACGGTCGAACATCCGGACAAAATGGAGGAGAAGTACCCGCAGGTCGCCGCTACGGGTGACGGTCCGGACATCATCTTCTGGGCACACGATCGCTTTGGCGGCTACGCGCAGTCAGGCTTACTGGCTGAAGTGTCACCGGATAAGAGCGTCCAGGAGAAACTGTTTCCCTTCACCTGGGATGCGGTGCGCTATAACGGCAAGCTGATTGGGTATCCGGTTTCTGTCGAGTCGCTGTCGCTGATTTACAACAAAGATCTGCTGCCGACGCCACCCAAGAGCTGGGAAGAGATGGCGGCAATTGACAAAGAGCTGCGCGCCAAAGGTAAGAGCGCCATCATGTTTAACCTGCAGGAGCCCTACTTCACCTGGCCACTGCTGGCGGCGGGCGGCGGCTATGCCTTTAAGCAGACCGCAGATGGCTACAATGTGAAAGACACCGGGGTTGATAACGCCGGCGCGAAGGCGGGCATGCAGTTCCTGGTGGATCAGGTCAAAGCCAAAACCCTGAATGCCGATACCGACTATTCAATTGCCGAGGCGGCCTTCAATAAAGGCCAGACGGCGATGACCATCAATGGACCCTGGGCGTGGAGCAACATTGATAAGAGCGGCATCAATTATGGCGTGACGCTGCTACCAACCCTGAACGGTAAGCCCTCGAAGACCTTTGTCGGGGTGCTGAGCGCCGGGATCAATGCGGCCAGCCCCAATAAAGAGTTGGCGAAAGAGTTTCTTGAGAACTATTTGCTGACAGATGGCGGGCTGGATGCGGTGAATAAAGATAAACCGCTGGGTGCCGTGGCGCTGAAATCATTCCAGCAGACGCTGGAGAAAGATGCACGTATCGCCGCCACCATGAACAATGCGCGCAACGGCGACATCATGCCAAACATCCCCCAGATGGCCGCTTTCTGGTATGCGATGCGCACCGCCACGCTGAATGCGCTGAGTGGTCGTCAGAGTGTGGATGCCGCACTGAAAGATGCCCAGGCACGCCTCAATAAGTGACACCGTCACAGGGGCGGTATGTGCCGGCTCATTACAGGTTGTAAAGGAAAACCGAATCATGTCAGGAATACCGCAAAAGAGCGCGTCCGGCCTGGTGCTGCGCAGCGTGCTTATCGGGATCTGCTGTCTGCTGGTCGGCTACCTGCTGGTGCTGATGTATGCGCAGGGGGAGTATCTGTTTGCGCTGGTGACGCTGATCGTCAGCGCGACAGGGATCTGGATCTACGCTAACCGCCGGGCCTGGGCCTGGCACTATGTCTACCCCGGGCTCGCCGGGATGGCGCTGTTTGTACTGTTTCCGCTGGCCTGTACGGTGGCTATTGCGTTTACCAACTACAGCAGCACTAACCAGCTAAGCCAGGCCCGTGCGCAGGAGGTGCTGCTCAGCCGTCAATATCAGGATGGTGCCGGCATGAACTTCGCACTCTATCCGGCAGGCGATCGCTGGCAGCTGATGCTTAACAACGGCGCTGAGACATTTATCTCCCCGCCCTTTGCCTTTGGTGGCGCGCAGCAGCTTGATTTGGCGCCCGGCGCACAGCCGGCAGGAGCGCGCGCCACGCTGAAGGTGATCACCACCCATCGTCAGGCGCTGGCACAACTGCGCGCCCGGCTGCCGGATGGCCGGGAGATGGTGATGAGTTCGCTGCGGCAGTTTTCCGGTACGCGTCCGCTGTATGTGCTGGAGCAGGATGGCACGCTGAAAAATCAGCAAAGCGGCGCGTACTACCGGGCCAATGCCGCAAGCGGTTTCTATCAACGTCTGAATGCCGACGGCAGCTGGGACAGCGAGCAGCTGAGCCCGGGCTTTACGGTTAGTGCCGGCTGGAAAAACTTTGCCCGCGTCTTTACTGACGAAGGAATTCAGAAACCCTTCCTGGCGATTTTTGGCTGGACGCTGCTGTTCTCACTGCTCACCGTGGTGCTGACCGTGGCCGTTGGCATGGTGCTGGCCTGTCTGGTGCAGTGGGAAGCGCTGCGGGGCAAAGCGATCTATCGCGTGATGCTGATTCTGCCCTACGCCGTGCCGGCGTTTATCTCCATCCTGATTTTCAAAGGGCTGTTTAACCAGAGCTTTGGCGAAATCAACGTCATGCTCAATGCGCTGTTCGGCTTCAAGCCCGCCTGGTTTAGCGATCCCACACTGGCGCGCACTATGCTGGTGATGGTTAACACCTGGCTGGGCTATCCCTACATGATGATCCTCTGCATGGGGCTGTTAAAAGCGATCCCGGATGATCTCTATGAAGCCTCAGCAATGGACGGCGCAGGCCCGCTGCAGAACTTCTTTTTGATTACGCTGCCGCTGCTGCTGAAGCCGCTTATGCCGCTGATGATTGCCAGCTTTGCCTTTAACTTTAATAACTTTGTACTGGTCCAGCTGCTGACCAACGGCGGCCCCGATCGCCTCGGCACCACCACGCCGGCCGGCTATACCGATCTACTGGTGAACTATACGTGGCGTATCGCTTTTGAGGGCGGAGGCGGACAGGACTTTGGCCTTGCGGCCGCGATTGCGACGCTGATCTTCCTGCTGGTGGGCGCGCTGGCGGTGATCAACCTGAAAGCGGTGCGGATGAAGTTTGATTAAGGAGACGTTATGGCCATGGTTCAACCCAAATCGCAGAAGCTGCGTTTGCTGCTGACGCACCTGGTGCTGCTGCTGTTTATTGCAGCGATTCTCTTCCCGTTGCTGATGGTGATCGCTATCTCGCTGCGCAGCGGCAATTTCGCCACCGGCAGCTTAATCCCGGAGCAGATCTCGTGGGAGCACTGGCGGCTGGCGCTGGGGTTCAGCGTCACGCATCCCGATGGTCGCGTCACGCCACCGCCCTTCCCGGTGCTGCTGTGGTTATGGAACTCGGTGAAAATAGCGGCCATCAGTGCGCTGGGGATTGTGGCGCTTTCAACAACCTGCGCCTATGCTTTTGCCCGTATGCGCTTCGCTGGTCGCGCCAGCCTGTTAAAAGGCATGCTGATTTTCCAGATGTTCCCGGCAGTGCTGTCGCTGGTGGCGCTCTATGCGCTGTTTGATCGACTGGGACAGTACATCCCGTTTCTTGGGCTCAATACCCATGGCGGGGTGATCTTCGCCTATCTTGGCGGGATCGCGCTGCATGTCTGGACGATTAAAGGCTATTTTGAAACCATCGATGGATCGCTGGAAGAGGCCGCTGCGCTGGATGGAGCGACGCCGTGGCAGGCGTTTCGTCTGGTGCTACTGCCGCTCTCGGTGCCAATCCTGGCGGTGGTATTTATTCTGGCGTTTATCGCTGCGGTGACGGAAGTGCCGGTCGCTTCGCTACTACTGCGTGACGTCAACAGCTATACCCTGGCAGTCGGTATGCAGCAGTATCTCAACCCGCAGAACTATCTGTGGGGCGATTTTGCCGCCGCTGCTGTGCTCTCTGCAATTCCCATCACGCTGGTGTTTCTGCTGGCGCAGCGCTGGCTGGTCAGCGGCCTGACCGCAGGCGGTGTAAAGGGGTAACCGTGTTACAAAGCAATGCCACTGCTTCCTCAATATCAACCACATATTGAGGCTTTTGGCGGCCCCAGGGCCGCCTTTTTTATGCCTTTCGCCGGTGTGTGGTTTTGTCGTAGTATCAGTTCATTTCGTCGTTGAGACCTGCAAGGGTATGCAGATAAGGCACCTGGCGGATGGCCTGCTCCGGCTCCGTAAAACTTTCCAGCCAGGTGCGGGCAGCGGCGATCTCTTGCAGCCGGGCCGCGCTGCCGCCGGCTTTGTCCATATATTCCAGCTCATGAATCAACGACTGAACGCTAATCTTTCTATCACTCAGCGCGAGACTCAGTGCCGCTTCGCCAATAATAACGTAGCCTTTCCCATCGTGCTGAATAGACAAATTATCCTCCTCCGTTTCAGTTTAATGACAGCCTCTTCTTTACTGTAGGCTGCAACGGGGAATATGCCGGAATATTATTCTGAAAAGGATTCAAAAGGGTGTATAAAATTATAGATAAGATATGAAAATTATCGCCATGCTCTTGTTTCCACGGCGATATTCAGCATGAAGGGAGTAATGTAAATTATGCGCTCACCTGAACGCGCATCACACTCAGGCGGCGGTGACCATGGTCTGATCGGGTCCGCCCAGTAACGCAGGCAATCCGTCGCGCAGTCTGTGACGGTAGTTCCAGAACATCAGCTGTGAAATACCGGCACCGCACCACATCAGATGATGCTCGTAATGTTTTTGCGGATTCGCCGGAACGCCGGTTGCTTCGGATGACACTTCTACCCGGCAGCCTTGTCCGGTCAGACGAATGGCTTCCATCCAGATTTCGGTCGGATCAGTGACGCTGACCGCTTCCAGAAACAGCGGCACAGTCTTACGCCGGTGAGCAGCATCAATCACTTTACTGGCGTGAAATAGCACTGCCTGGTGAAACCGCTCCTGACGCTGTGCCGCCCCTTCACTGCTGTCTGCACGCAGCCAAAGGTTGAGCGGCCGCAGGTAGCGGTTAACAAAATCGTCGCCGCTGTAATCAGTACCGACCTGCCGGATACGATTTTGTAGCAGCGTATCGCTGGGATGGAACAGTTGGGCGATCAGCTCCTCCTGCCGGCACTCCCAGCCGCTCTGCATCGTGCTTGCCCGGCCAAACAGGCGTAAACGGATCTCACCGAGCGTATCGCCTTCGGCGCTCATCTCCAGGATGGTCAGGATGCGGGTAATCTGGCCGGGGCCGTAACCTTTCTCTTTATCGGGTGCTGCTATCAGTCCGGCTCGGCGCCAGTTCCGAAGCGTGGTGGGCAGAATACCGGCCAATCCGCAGACGGTATCTGTAGTGTGATAAGACATATTTGTCCCCCTTGTGGGGTAAGTTGTCCGGGATTCACCCGGCTAGACAACCAGTGTGAACCTCACAGATGACAAATGATACAAAAGCGGCATTATTTAATCAGTTTTACAGTGGGACATGCCCTGTAAAAGTGTACAGGTTTTTGGACGGTGGCCCCGCTATCTCTCAAGCCAGACGCGAGCGCTACTCCGTTTACCATCAGTATCACTGATTAGTTTCATGATGACCGGAGCGCCTCTGATTACTCTGACTTCATATAATTGGCATTATATGAAGTTAGGATCCTGCTCTCGATCCTGGTATGATGACGATCTTAAGCTCCTGACCTTAAACATTGCGCATAATTGCGGCAGCGCTACGCCAATTCTGCAGGGCTGCACCTCTGCGAAACGCGCAGAATTCACGTAGCGACGCCAGTGATTATTCTGCCGGATATACAGCCAATATGACCGAATTATTACCCGCCGCTGGGCTTACGCTGGCAGACGAGATCCTGCTCGCGGAACGTTTGAATGAGTTTGTTCAGGATCGTGAGGCTTTCTCCGATAACACCTGGAAACAGCTCCTTAGCGTTATGCGAACCGGGAGCCGCTGGGCCAGCGAGCATGGGCGCTCATTCCTGCCAATGTCCCCGGCCGATCTACGCGACTATCTGCTGTGGCTTCAGGCATCCGGGCGCGCCTCTTCCACCGTCAGCACACACGCTGCACTTATTTCCATGTTGCACCGCAATGCCGGTCTGGTGCCGCCCAATATCTCGCCGCTGGTATTTCGTGCCGTAAAGAAAATCAACCGCACGGCGGTCATCAGCGGCGAGCGCGCCGGTCAGGCTATCCCCTTTCGGATTGGTGATTTGCTCAGGCTTGATGCGCAGTGGTCAGGTTCCGGGCGGTTGCAGCAGGTACGTGATTTAGCCTTCCTGCATGTGGCTTATGCAACTTTACTCCGGGTTAGCGAGCTGGGCCGGTTGCGAGTGCGTGATATCTCGCGTGCGGCCGATGGGCGGATTGTGCTGGACGTGGCCTGGACGAAAACCATTGTGATGACCGGGGGACTGATTAAAGCCCTGAGCGATCTCTCCTCGCAACGGCTCACCGAGTGGATCACGCAGTCAGGCCTTATTGCTGAACCAGATGCGTTCCTGTTTGGTCCGGTACACCGCTCGAACCGCGCCACCGTCGCACTGCTCAATCCTCTTTCCACCCGGGCGCTGGAGGATATTTTTGCCAGAGCCTGGCGCGAAGCCGGTCCCGGCAAGGATGCGCGTCCGAATAAAAATCGCTACCGCGGCTGGTCCGGACACAGTACCCGCGTCGGTGCCGCTATTGATATGGCGCTGAAAAAGTACAGTACCGCGCAGATAATGCAGGAAGGAACATGGAAGAAGCCGGAAACAGTGATGCGCTATATCCGCCATGTGGATGCACACGCGGGGGCAATGGTGGATCTGATGGATAAGTACGCCTCCTCCTGAATTCATCGTTGTGTACCGTAATGTATCAATGCGTAGCTGACACATATAAACCGACAAAAACCGGCGCTGCCGGAAACACACTGAACACATAGGGTGCGTTAAATAAGCGTACTGCCAGCGGGCAGACGTTTATCCACCGTTATGAGGTTCACGATGAAAAGATTAGTCCGACATTTCTCCGCCGGCCTGCTGGCCCTCTCTGTCGCGCAGTTCGCGCATGCCGCAACGCCGCATACCGTGGTGCTGGTGCACGGCGCATTCGCTGACGGCAGCAGCTGGGATCGCGTCATCCCTAAACTGCAGGCCAATAATTACCAGGTTATTGCCGTCCAGCTACCGCTGACCTCACTCAAAGATGATGTTGCCGCGACCGAACGCGCAATCGCCCGGGCGCAGGGTGATGTGGTGCTGGTCGGGCACTCATGGGGCGGAACTGTAATTACCGAAGCCGGCCAGGATAAAAAGGTTAAAGCGCTGGTGTATGTCGCTGCTTTCGCCCCCGATAAAGGCCAATCCACCGCCGAACTGGCGGACAGCTATCCTGCACCGCCGGGCAGCGCCGCCCTGGCGAAAACCGGTGACGGCTTCCTCTATCTCCCGCCCGAAGGGCTGGCAAAAAACTTTGCGCCAGACCTGCCGGCTGCGCAACAGAAACTGCTGGCCGTTACGCAGGGTCCGATCCGCGCCGCTGCCTTCGGCGATAAAGTGACGCAGGCAAGCTGGGCACAAAAACCGAGCTGGTACCTGGTGAGCCAGCAGGATCGCATGATCAATCCCAGCCTCGAGCGCGCAATGGCGCAGAAGATACATGCGCACACCCGTGAAGTTGCCGCCAGTCATGTTTCGATGCTGAGCCAGCCGGATAGCGTGGCACAGATTATCCGCGAAGCGGCAGACGCAAAATAACGACTGCCCCATCTTTAAATATTATTCAGCCGATTTCATGAAACCATGAGGTAAATCTATGTCTGCAGATGATCATACAAAATCCGGAATTAGCCGCAGAAATCTTATTATCGGTTCAGCGCTGGGCACGCTGGCGTTGGGATTGGCCGGGTGCACCGCCACGGCCGCCGAAAATATCACGCGAATACTCAGCGATAATAATATCCATCCTTTCAGAATTGCTATTCCTGATGCAGATTTGGCGGATCTGAAATATCGTCTGCAGCGCACACGCTGGCCTGATAAAGAGACGGTAAACGATGCATCCCAAGGATTGCAGCTGAGTAAAATAAGTGCACTGGTAAATTACTGGGGCGAGCACTACGACTGGCGTAAAATTGAGAGCCACCTGAATAGTCTGCCGCAGTTTATTACCCGGATTGATGGGTTATCGGTGCACTTTATTCATGTCCGCTCGCGTCACCCGCATGCCATGCCGATGATCCTGACACACGGCTGGCCGGGGTCTATCCTGGAATTTATGAAGGTGATTAAACCGCTCACCGATCCGACAGCCTGGGGCGGCACGGCAGACGATGCGTTTGACGTTATTATCCCCTCCATTCCAGGATATGGTTTTTCTGAACGGCCGCATGATACAGGCTGGGACCCGGCGCGCGTGGCGCGTATGTGGGATACGCTGGTTAAACGTTTAGGTTATACAAAATATGTTTCGCAGGGTGGCGATCACGGCTCCGTTATCTCCAATGTCCTGGGGCGCCAGGCACCACAGGGATTGCTGGGTATTCATCTGACCATGCCCGCTGCAGTCCCCGGTGAGCTGATTACTGCGATCAACGAAGGCTTACCTTCTCCTGTGGCGCTCGCCGCTGATGAACAGAAAGCCTTTACGACATTGAGCCATTTTTTCACGCGCAATGCCGCTTATGGCGCCATGATGGTGACGCGTCCGCAGACCATTGGGTATGCGCTAAATGATTCGCCTGCGGGTATGGCCGCGTGGTCGTATGACAAAATCGCGCAGTGGACCGATAGCCATGGCGATCCTGAACGGGTACTGACGCGAGATGAGATCCTGGATGATTTATCGCTCTACTGGCTGACGAATACCTCAACCTCAGCCGCCCGTTTTTACTGGGAGAATAACAACAATAATTTTAGTTCGGCGACGCAGAAAACGCGGGACGTTAAGGTTCCGGTCGCCATCAGCGTATTTCCCGGAGAGATTTATCAAACACCGCACAGCTGGGCTAAAGCGGCCTTCCCGACGCTGGATTATTTCAGCGTCGTGAATAAAGGTGGCCATTTTGCCGCATGGGAGCAGCCAGCGCTATTTTCCGAAGAGATGCGCAAAGCGTTCCGTCCACTGCGTAAACAACTTTTGTAGTAGCGAATTTTTTGCCCGTTATGGCGTGCTTTGATGATTATATTTCTTCATGTAGCAAAACTGCTTAAGTCTACATTAGGTGACAAAAATCGCGGTTTATGAAATATCGGGAACACACTGAACGGGTTAAATAGCCACATGCACAAAGCGTGCTGAAAATTATCTTAAATTAATCTGACTGGAGTTAATGATGAAAAAGTTACTGATCGCTGTTCTGGCTACTGCCACCTTTTCCGCATCCTTTATGACCTTTGCCGCGCAGGAGATCCAAAATCCTGCCGGGTTAATCAAAATTGGTACGGTATCAGATTCCAGTGGTGCGCTGACGCTGAGCGAGCTGGAGAGTAAATTGCAGGATAAAGCGAACATGTCAGGCGCTTCATCGTTCCGTATCACCTCAGCAGGCGGCACTAACACCCTCTCCGGCACGGCGGATATTTATCGTTAAACGTCACGCTCTGTCCGCCGGGCAGAGACCAGCAACCCGGGCAGCAGGAACATCCTGCTGCCCTCACCTTTTCCAGCCTGGATTTGCAAAAGTAAAACGATCGGTTTACTTTTAAGTCATGGACAAGAGACGCGATATCATCAATACAGCCGAGTCGCTGTTTTACCTCAACGGTTTCCACGCCGTCAGTACCGATCGCCTGTGTCAGGAGGCGAAGGTCTCTACCCGCACGTTCTACAAATATTTCCCTTCACGTGAAGCACTTACCGCCGCAGTCATGGAGGCGCGTGAAGCACGCTTTTTTGCGCTGCTAAGTGCACCGGACGATCCACAGGCGATTGCGCGTTTGTTTGACGTCATGGGGCAGTGGATGAGAGAGAACGGCACCAGCGGGTGCTTCTTTCTGAAAGCGTGGGGCGAATATTCAGGCGAAGATCCTCTGCTGGCCGATCGGGCCATGGCCTATAGGCGCGCAATGCGGGATTACATCGCCCGTTGCGTTGCCTCGGTGTGCGGACGCGAGGAAGCTGAACTGGCAGATACGGTCTGGATGCTTTTTGAGGGCGTATTAACCACGGCGCTGCTGCTCGGCGCGACCGCCGCGGCGGAAACAGGCAAAGCTTCGGCGATGATGCTGCTTAACAGGCGCAAAAAACCGTGAAAAACTGTGCTGCGCTGGGAGGAACCGGTTTTGCGCTGATCGCCATCTCATACGGTTTAGCGCGCTTTGCCTGGGGACTGATGCTGCCGGATGTGACGCGGGAGATCACGCTTACACCGCGTATGGCGGGCCTGCTCTCCGCCTGCAGTTTTGCCGCCTACTGCCTGGCGGTGTTAGCCGCGCCACTGCTGACCCGCTGCGCCGGCCCGCGTGGCACGGCGATGATCTCTGCGCTCTGCGCCGCAGCTGGCCTGCTGCTGCTGGCCGTTGCACCCTCGCCTTTTATGCTGGCCGCCGGTCTGCTGATCGCCGGGCTGAGCGCAGGTTTCTCCTCGCCCTCGCTGGCCGCCGCCGTCAGCCTGAAGGTTGCCGCTCCGCGACAGGCGCATATGAATACGCTCATTAATGCCGGCACCAGTGCCGGCGTGATGCTGTCCGTTCCGGCACTCGCCTGGCTGCCCGGCGGCTGGCGCATGGCCTGCATGGCGTTCGGCGCACTGGCGTTGCTCTCTCTTCTGCCGCTGTGGCGCTATATTCCGGGTAAAAGCCCGCAGCCGGCGACTGAATCACTGCGCCAGATTGTGCGGGATCGCCCATTACAGCGCCTGATGGCGATCGCCTTTGTGATCGGCGTGGTCAGCGCGGCATGGTGGTCATTCGGCCCTGCGCTGCTGCAGCACAAAGGCGTGAGCGCCCGTCATATAAGTCTGCTGTGGCTCAGCGCCGGCGCAGCTGGCATTCTTGGCGCGCTGACCGGGCCGCTGGCGGCAAAAATCGGCCTGCTTTGGGTGTTCAGGCTCTCACTGCTCGGCATGATAGTGCTGCTGTGCGTATTCGCCGGTTTTTCGCATGAAAGCGGATGGTTTTTTCCCGCCGTCATTGTGGGCGGGGCCGGCTATGTGGCGCTTTCCGGCGTACTGCTGGTATGGGGTGCGCAGGCCACGTCATCCGCGCCAGCGATCGGTGTCAGCGTACTATTTTTTATGCTGGCCGCCGGCCAGATGGCCGGTTCCGTGGCGTTCGGTCAACTCTATGTCATGCTGGATGCCGTTTCTGCACTGCTGATCTGGGCCGTGCTGGCGCTGTTCATGCTGTTTGCGCCAAAGCGCACGGCGTAGTATCGCGCAGCGTCGTCACTATTTTGTCATTTTCGCGTCAGCGGTTTGTTGGACCTCAGACGGTACAGTGCTGAATACATCCACTGTGCATATTGAGGTACATTATGAAATCACGTCATCTCTCTGTTATCGCTGCCCTGCTGATAGCCGGATTAAGCACCGCCGCCGCCCATGCCGCCACGTCTGCTGCTACGGAGGAGGTCAAAAATATTGTACTGGTTCACGGTCTGTATGCCGATGGCTCCAGTTGGGGAAAAGTGATTCCGCTGCTGCAGGCTAAAGGACTGCACGTCAC
>Ga0157361_1000021_pt1 | contig 101416 bp, 80 predicted proteins | sample AttlaeALBM2_FD_111481 | JGI IMG/M metagenome (GOLD analysis project Ga0157361, IMG submission 111481) | Fungus gardens microbial communities from leaf cutter ant in Ribeirão Preto, State of São Paulo, Brazil - Atta laevigata ALBM2 | ecosystem: Host-associated > Fungi > Mycelium > Unclassified ...
AGACATGATCGCATTCCGCTCCACTTAAACCGGCTGCACGCCAGCGGCCAGCAGCGCCTGCTCGAACTTGTCGAGGAACACTTCCAGCTCCTGGTTGGTGATCAGCAGGGAAGGCAGCAGACGCAGCACGCAGCCGTGACGGCCGCCGCGCTCGAGGATCAGGCCCGCTTCAAAGCACTTCTTCTGCAGCAGCGCAGAGAGGTCGCCGTCCGCCGGATAGCAGCCCAGCTGATCTTTGGCTTCGTTCGGCTTGACGATCTCGATGCCGATCATCAGGCCCAGGCCGCGTACGTGACCGATAACCGGGAAGCGCTGTTGCATCTCGGCCAGTTTGCCTTTCAGCCACTCGCCTTGCTGCGCCACTTTGTCGGCGATGTTCTGCTCTTTAAGGATCTTCAGCGTGGTGAGGCCGGTGGCCATCGCCAGCTGGTTGCCGCGGAAGGTGCCGGTATGGTGACCCGGCGCCCATGCGTCGAACTGCTTTTTAATGCCCAGCACGGCAAGCGGCAGGCCGCCGCCAACGGCTTTCGACATCACGATAATGTCTGGCTGAATGCCGGCGTGCTCGAAGGCGAAGAATTTGCCGGTACGCGCGAAGCCCGCCTGCACTTCGTCGATGATCAGCAGAATGCCGTGCTCTTCGGTCACTTTACGGATGCGCTGCAGCCACTCGGCCGGCGCCGGGTTCACGCCGCCTTCGCCCTGAACCGCTTCCAGGATCACCGCCGCAGGTTTGCGCACGCCGCTTTCCACGTCGTTGATCAGATTTTCGAAGTAGTAGGTCAGCGCTTTCACGCCCGCTTCGCCGCCAATGCCCAGCGGGCAGCGGTAGAGGTGCGGGTAAGGCATAAACTGGACTTCCGGCATCATGCCGTTGACCGCTTCTTTCGGCGACAGGTTGCCGGTGACTGCCAGCGCGCCGTGAGTCATGCCGTGGTAGCCGCCGGAGAAGGCGATAACGCCTGAACGGCCGGTGGCTTTTTTCGCCAGCTTGATCGCCGCTTCAACCGCGTCCGCGCCGGACGGACCGGTGAACTGCAGTTTGTACTCTTTGCCCTGGCCAGGCAGCAGCGACAGCAGGTATTCAGAGAACGCATCTTTTAAAGGCGTCGTCAGATCGAGAGTATGTAACGGCAAGCCGCTGGTAATGACATTTTGGATGCTCTGCAACACGTCAGGATGATTATGACCCAGCGCCAGCGTGCCCGCGCCTGCCAGGCAGTCGAGGTACTCTTTATTGTCGGCGTCGGTGATCCATACGCCTTTCGCCTGGGTGATCGCTAACGGTAACTTGCGGGGATAACTTCTGACGTTTGATTCGAACTCAGCCTGACGGGCCAAATAGGTTTCATTGTTTGCGTTTGAAGTGGCATCTAAAGAATCAATACGGACTTTATCCGTCATCATATCTCTCCTACAACCGGGGCAATCGACTGTGCCGCAGTTGAATGAATGTTAAAAATTCGGGTTACCTGATTTTAGGCGCGGCCAATATAGAGCTTTTGCGATTCGGGCTCAATCTTTTATTTTGTTTAGATTTGTTCGCGTTTATTTATAACTAACTTTTCCTGCCTTACGACCTGACCGTAGAGCATGCGCGGGCCTGATGACGCCAGTGTTAAGAAGGTGTGACGGCTCGACACCGCCGGTGGGCTTAACCGCGGTGAAAAACGCTAACCGAAGAAGAAACAGGCAATTAAAGCCCTTTTTTGTTGACGTATTAAACAAACGACTCGAAAAAAATTATCACGCCGTAAATTAATCCGCAGCGCGAAGGTTAAGTTATATAAAAGGCTTAACCTTACGTGCGGGAAACATATTTAAACCAAATTGTTTAAACCAGGAGTTTTTAGCGCAGCAGCGAGGGAAACAGCGCAGCGGATACGGCATCATGCATCAGGCGCTGGGCCTGCCCATCCAGGCTGCGGTTGTGCCACAGCGTAATCCCGATACGGCCCGCCACAGGCAGCGTCCCGTCGACGATATGCAGGCTACGCGGCAGCCCGATGGGCGAGCGCAGCGTAATACCGAGCCCCGCCTGCACGGCCGCCCAGATGCCGCTCAGGCTCGGGCTGGTAAAGACCACGCGCCACGGAATCCCTGCCTGATCCAGCGCGGCGATGGCGCGGGATCGCATCTGGCAGGGCGCGTCAAACATCACCAGCGGTAAAGGTTCGCCGCTCGCCAGCAGCGTCCTGAATTCTTTCTGCGGCGAGGCTATCCAAACCAGCGGACACTCCCCCAGGAAATCGCTCTCGTCGAGCGCCTGCTCGGGCTGCCACAGCAGCGCAATATCCACCTGCTTCTCTATCGCCGCCTGACGCAGAGCGCGGTTGCGCTCTATGCGCGCCGTGATGTTAAGACCCGGATGCTGACCAGCGAGCTGGCTGAGCAGCGCGGGCATCAGCGATTCGCCAAAATCTTCCTGCATGCCGATACGCAGCTCGCCTTGCAGCAGTTCGCCGCGCACGGCGCGCTGCGCTTCGTCGTTGAGCGCCAGCAGGCGGCGCGCGTAGCTCAGCAGCTTCTCGCCTGCGGGCGTCAGCGCCAGCTTGCGCCCCTGTTTCACTACCAGTTCGGCACCGCACTGCGCTTCCAGCTTTTTGAGCTGAGCGCTGACGGCGGAGGTCGATCGACAGAGCCGCTGGGCGGCGAGCGCAAAGCTGTCGCATTCGATGCCCGTCACGAAGCTGCGCAGCGCATCCATATCGAGAGAAACCGGGAGCCTGTTCATATCATCCTGTTTTTCGGGATTGAGCGTACTGAATAATTTGATTTTCAGGATAGTAGCAGAGGGCGAGACTGAGGGGCAGCGATAAACAGAGAGGAACCATGATGAGCAACGAACTCGACAAAGAAATCCTTCAGCAGGCGTCGCCAAAGCTGGCGGAGATCACCAATAACCTGCTGTTTGGCGATATCTGGCAGCGCGATATTCTGACGCCGCGCGAACGCAGCCTGATCACCCTGGCCTGTCTGGCCGCGCTGGGACGCGAGAAACAGCTCGGCTGGCATATGCGCTTCGCCGCTGAAAACGGCCTGAGCCGCCGCGAACTCAGCGAAGTCTTTACCCATCTGGCGTTCTATGCCGGCTGGCCTGCCGCCGTGACCGCGCTGCACTATCTGCCTGAAAGCGATTTGCCAAAGGAGGAAAGCCCATGCCGCTGACCCGCATCACGCTGCACGAGCAGACCAGCGAGGCGCGCATCGCGCAGATTTCCGACATCCTGCACCGCACGCTGGTAGAGACCTTCGATGTCCCGCCGCATGACCGGTTTCAGATAGTAGAGAAACTGCCCGCGGCGCAGCGCATTTATGACCTGCATTATCTGAGCGGCAGGCGCAGCGACGATTTCATCCTCTTTACGCTGCTTGCCGGCAAGCCGCGCTCGGCGGCGCAGAAATCAGCGTTCTGCCGCACGCTGACAGAGCGGCTGGCCGCACAGTTGGCTGTCCGGCCCGATGACGTGATGGTGGTGATCCAGTTCAACACCGCAGGCGACTGGAGCTTCAGCAACGGCGAAATGCTCGTCGAGGAGGCGTTATGATCCTGATGCACTACCGCTTTACGCTGCCCGCCGATTACGACATGGCGATTATTGAAAGGCGCATCACGGAAAACGGCGCAAAGCTCGACGGCTTTCCCGACCTGATATTCAAGGCCTACCTTTATGCGCGACGCGACGAGGGCGCAAGAGCGAACAGCTACGCGCCGCTCTATCTCTGGCGCGACAGCGCCGGAATGATCCGCTTTTTGCAGAGCGCCGGCTTTGCCAGGCTGACGCAGGATTTCGGCTGGCCAGCGATTCACAGCTGGCTGGGCGTGAAGGCGCCACCGATCGCATCGCTGCGCGACGCGCGTTTTGCGGCGCTGCGTCTCAGGCCGATTGAGCCCTATAGCGATCTCGCCGCGCTAAATCTCGATGCGGCGCTGGTGGGTTGGGATGTTTCGGACCAGTCGCTGCTTCAGGTTGATTTCGCCGCTGCTGAAGGGTTGCCGGGTGAGGGCTACCGCATCGGCTATCTTGCTCTCGGCGAACCTGCTATGCGGAACGCGGTAACATCCTGAAAGAATAAATTTAACATCTTTAGTCCCGCCGCCGCCGCACTCAGGAGCTGCTCGCCTACGCTAAAAAGGATAAGCACTGGAGAGCAACGTCGTATGAAAAAACAAAACAGTAATATTGGTATTGCGCCTTATGGCGGTTCGGCAGGCGGCTGGGGCGCGCTCAAAGCGGTAGCGGATGCGATTCGCGGTCAGATGTCGGTTAAGCAGGATGTTATTGCACTGTTCAAGGTCAACCAGCCTGAAGGGTTCGACTGCCCAGGCTGCGCCTGGCCTGACCCGCAGCACCGCTCCTCGTTTGAATTTTGCGAAAATGGCGCCAAAGCGGTCTCCTGGGAAGCGACCAGCAAACGCACCACGCCGGAGTTTTTCGCCGCGCACACCGTGAGCGAACTCTGGCAGCGCAACGCCCTGGAGCTGGAAGGCGAAGGGCGGCTGACCCATCCGATGAAATATGACGCGGCGAGCGACACCTATCAGCCCATCGAATGGGAGACGGCGCTGAACGAGATCGGCACGCTGCTGCGCAGCTATGAGGATCCCGACAGCGTCGAATTCTATACCTCCGGCCGCGCCTCTAACGAAGCCGCCTTTCTCTGGCAGCTCTTCGCGCGCGAATACGGCACCAATAACTTTCCCGACTGCTCCAATATGTGCCACGAACCGACCAGCGTCGGCCTGCCGCAGTCGATCGGCGTAGGCAAGGGTACGGTCGAGCTGGAGGACTTCGATTACTGCGATCTGGTGCTCTGCATCGGCCACAATCCCGGCACCAACCATCCGCGCATGCTGGCGACGCTGCGCGACGTCTCGAAGCGCGGTAAAACCATCGTGGCGATCAATCCACTGCGCGAGCGCGGCCTGGAGCGCTTTACCTCGCCGCAAAGCCCAATTGAGATGCTGTCGATGGGTTCGACGCAGCTGGCGTCCACCTATTACAAAGTGCGCGTCGGCGGCGACGCGGCGATGCTGAAAGGCGTGATGAAGTCTCTGCTGTCGATGCATGAAAAAGCGCTGGCGGCGGGCGAGCCGGGCGTGATCGACGAAAGCTTTATCAACGAACACACCGAAGGGTTCGCCGCGCTGAAGGCGGATCTTGAGGCGACCGAATGGCCGCATATTCTGAAAGTTTCCGGCATGACGCTCGAAGAGATTCAAAATATCGCCCATCTCTACGCCGCGTCGGAAAGCACCATTATCTGCTACGGCATGGGTATTACCCAGCACCAGTACGGCACCCAGAACGTGCAGCAGATCGCCAACCTGCTGCTGATGCGCGGCAATATCGGCAAGCGCGGCGCGGGTATCTGTCCGTTACGCGGTCACTCCAACGTACAGGGCGATCGCACTGTCGGCATTACCGAAATTCCGCCGCAGTGGATGTTGGACAATATTGAAAAGGTGTTTGGCTTTAAGCCGCCGCAGAAGCACGGTCACGGCGCAGTGGCGGCGATCCAGGCGATGCGCGACGGTAAAGCCAAAGCGCTGCTCTGCCTGGGCGGCAACCTGGCGGAGGCGATCTCCGATCCGCAGGTGACTTTCGAGGCGATGCGCAAGCTCGATCTGGTGGTGCATATGGCCACCAAGCTTAACCGCTCGCATCTGCTGCTCGGCAAGCATAATTACCTCTTCCCGGTGCTGGGCCGCACCGAAATCGACCGCCAGGCGTCGGGCGAGCAGAGCGTGACGGTAGAGGATTCGATGTCGATGGTACACGCCTCGCGCGGCACGCTGAAACCCGCCTCGCCGCATCTGAAATCGGAGCCGGCGCTGGTGGCCGGGCTGGCGAAAGCCACGCTGCGCAACTCGCGCGTCGACTGGGACAAAATGGTGAGCGACTACAGCTTTATCCGGGACGCCATCGAGGCGGTTTTCCCCGGCTTCGACGATTTCAACAACCGCATCCTGACGCCGGGCGGCTTCCGGTTGCCGGTGGCGGCCGCGCAGCGCAAATGGCTGACGCCGAGCGGCAAGGCGCAGTTCAAAGTGATGCAGGGGATCAATGAAGATCCGCGCTCGCTGGTCTGTCACGATCTGGTGCTGACAACGCTGCGCAGTCATGACCAGTACAACACCACGCTTTATGGCCTGAACGATCGCTATCGCGGCGTCACCGGCCGACGCGACGTGTTGTTTATGGCGGCGGACGAGGCGGAAAAACGCCAGTTCCGCGTTGGCGATAAGGTGAATATGGTGGCGCTCGATCCGCAGGGCAACCGTACCGGACGGCGGCTCGATAACCTGACCGTGGTGGTGTATGACATGGCGCCAGGTTCGGTAGCGGCTTACTACCCCGAGGCCAACGTGATGGTGCCGCTCGACAGCCACGATACCGAAAGCGGCATTCCGGCCTATAAAAGTATCCCGGTAGAGCTGGAGCTGTGCGAGGCGCCTGTAGAAACCTCAGGCGCGCTGCGATGAGACGTAGTGGGTAAATTCAGGGGCCGCGCTAGCGGCCCTTTTTATTGCCGATATCGTCCAGCGCCGCCAGCGCCTCATCCGGCAGCGCCAGCTGCGCTGCCGCCAGGTTTTCGCGTAGATGTTCCGGCGACGAGGTGCCAGGGATCAGGAGAATATTGGGCGAGCGCTGCAGCAGCCAGGCGAGCGCCACCTGCATCGGCGTGGCGTTAAGCTGCTGCGCCACCTGAGTGAGCTGCGTAGACTGCAGCGGCGTAAAACCGCCGAGCGGGAAGAAGGGCACGTAGGGAATGCCCTGGGCGGCGAGCTTGTCAATCAGCGCGTCATCGTCGCGGTTGGCGAGATTATACAGGTTCTGCACGCAGGCGATCTCGGTAAGCTGCTGCGCCTCTTCTACCTGGCGCGCGGTGACGTTGCTCAGTCCGATATGACGGATCACCCCTTGCTCTTTGAGTTCCATAAGCGCTCTTAGCTGCGGTTCAAGCGAGCCTTCTGTCGGTTTTTGCGGATTGATCATGCTACGCAGATTCACCACTTCCAGCACGCCGAGATCGAGGTTGCGCAGGTTATCTTCTATCGCGCTGACCAGCTCGTCCGGCGAGAAAGCGGGCAGCCAGCCGCCTTTCTCATCGCGGCGCGCGCCGACTTTGGTGACGATAATCAAATCTTCCGGGTAGGGATGCAGCGCTTTTTTTATCAGCTGATTCGTCAGGTGCGGGCCGTAAAAATCGCTGGTGTCGATATGCCGGACGCCGGCGGCGATAGCGTCGCGCAGCACCTGGATCGCGCGCGCTTCATCTTTTGGCGGGCCAAAGACGCCGGGGCCGGCAAGCTGCATCGCGCCGTAGCCGACGCGGCCGACCTCATCGTCGCCAAGACGATAGCGAAGGGAAACCTGAGACATAGTAACCTCCTGATGAAAGGGACTCAGTAAGTGTACTCGCTGCGGCCTGATTGCGCGCTGAAAGGGCAGGGAAGGAAAGAAGAGAAGGCGGCCGCTCAGGCGACCGCGGGCAGTTGCGGATAGAGATGATGGACGCGGCGGTCGGGGCCGCAGAGCAGCACAGGATGGCCATCATTCAGACGCGTCAGATAGTGCTGATGCATCATCTCCGTCAGGCCGGCGCCGCACCAGTAAAGATGGTGCTGATGGGCGATCTCTGGCAGACAGATGGCGTTGAAGGCGCGTACTTCGACGCAGAAGCCCTGACCGCCGAGCCTGATCGCCTCCAGCCAGATTTCAGTCTGGTTTTTCTCGCTGACATTTTCCAGCAGCAGCGGAATGGCGGCGGCGCGCGTAGCGTGGCGTGCCATGCTACGCGCATAGGCGACAATCAGATGGTGAAAACGCTCAATCCGGCGGCCGGCGCCGGCACGGGTATCGTCTCGCAGCCACTGATGAAGCGGCAGCAGCAGCCGTAACACGAAATCATCGCCGGTAAAGTTGCTGGCAAGCTTGCGCAGCAGCACCGCCAGCGACTGCTCGCTGCCGAACTCGAGCTGCCAGAGCATGTCGCCGCGCCGCGCCGCCCAGCCGCCGGTGCGGACAGGATGCGCACTGGCCTGCGCCGTTTTGATCTCGCGGATCGTTGCGCCCTGGCTGGTCAGGCGCGTCATATCCATCACCTCCTGCAGCTGAGCTTCAGTCCAGTCATGACCGGATGCATGTTTATGGATAAAGCCGCTTCGAGTCCAGCGCTTCAGATTATGAAGAGCGGCACCCGATATCGCGCAGATGGTTTCAGACGAATAAGTCATATGCTGTCCTTGAACGGAGAGCGAATAGCCACCGCCTGCGGCAGTGGATGAATATACAGTCTGAACCTGTCGCAGCGAAATTAATACAGCATAAAATATTGTTTTACTTGCCGTTTCGCTTATTCAGGAGCGAGTATTCTTTGTAATTAGTAACTTATCAGTTAACGTAATGATATGTGAATATTTTGTTTAGAAAGGTGATTTAGCTGCATAAAAGATAAACGCAGCGACATTTTGCCTTTTTCTGGCGAAGCTACGCTCCGCCCTCTGCGCTGGAATGCCTCCATGTGCTTAACTTATCACAAGCATTTCTAAGAGGCGGGACATGAAACTAAAAAGGAGAAGCGATCGGTCAACGTCGTTAAATCGTTCGCTGCCCCGAAGCATCGCAATGGCCGGGCTGCTGCTGACGCTGGCGGTGACCGGGCTTAACCTCTGGACGATGCGTGAAGCCTGGCGCGATACCCTGATTCAGTCTGAACAGATGGCGGTAAACCTTTCTCTTTCTCAGGCGCGTCAGGCGGACGACACCATATTGCAGACAGAGCTGTCGCTGCGGGAAATACAGCATCAGCTGATAAGCGAAATGGCGTCCGGCGTCAACGGCGCCGCCCTTAGCCAGACCATGCAGGAGCTGGCCAGCCGGCTGCCGCAGCTGCATGGGCTGTTTTACTACGACGCGCAGGGCAAGTGGATCGCCACCTCGGCGCAGACCATCCCCAAAGGCATTAACAACGCCGATCGCGAATATTTTCACTACCACCGCATGAACCCGCGCGACAGCGTGCATATCGGCCCGGTGATACGCAGCCGCAGCACCGGCGATCTGGTGATCCCGGTGTCGCTGCGGGTTAATGACGCCTCCGGCGGCTTCAATGGCGTGCTGCTGGCCACCATTCGCGTCGACTATTTTCGCCACTACTACAGCTACTATGAGCTGGGGCCGCAGGATGTGCTGGTGCTGATGCTGGCAGACAGCACGGTACTCTACGCGCGGCCGATGCCGGACAGCTATATCGGCAAAAACCTTTCCTCCAGCCATCTTTTCCAGACGATGCTCGCCAGCGCGGACAAAGGAAGCGGCCAGTGGCGCGCCGCGCTGGATGGCCAGGCGCGCATTTTCGGCTTTGCCCGCTCCGAGCGTTACGGGCTGGTGGTGGCGGCGGGCTACGATAAACAGAACCTGTTGAGAAACTGGATCAAAGGACAGGCAGAGGATGTGCTGCTCGATCTGGCGCTGCTGGCGGGGATTATGCTGCTCGGCGCCGGTATTCTCAGCCAGGCGCAACGCAGCCTGCGCTATCAGCAGGAGCTGACCCGCCTGCGTGACGAGCTGACGGCGGCTAATGTTTCGCTGGAGAACCTGGCGCACGCCGACAGCGTGACCGGCCTGGCGAACCGCCGCCAGTTCGACCATTTCCTGCAGCAGAGCCTGCTCGACGCAGCGGAACAGGGCCAGCCAGTATCGCTGATTTTAATGGATGTCGACTACTTCAAGCGTTACAACGACACCTACGGCCACGTCGCCGGCGACGCCTGTCTGCGAACGGTCGCCAGCGCTTTGACAGGACTGCCGCTGCGCAGCAGCGATAAGTTGGCAAGATATGGCGGCGAAGAGTTCGCCATTATTTTGCCGGGGGCCACGGGACCGGACGCGCTGAACATCGCCGACGCGGCGGTGAAAGCGGTGAGCGCGCGCAATATTCCCCATGACTCCTCCTCGATCGCCGCGCACGTCACGCTGAGCGCGGGATGCGCTACCTTTCTGCCCGAAAGCGATCGTCCTGAGCCTAAGGCGCTGATCCAGAAGGCGGACGAGGCGCTCTATCTGGCGAAGCATGGCGGTCGCAACCAGGCGCGGCGTGATGCCTGAGCGCTACAGCGAGGTTGGCGCGGCGCAGTAGGTTTCGACGATCTGCGCCAGTGGCTGAGGTTTGCCGAGGTAATAGCCCTGCAGACCGTCGCACTCCATCAGTTTAAGCTGCTCCATCTGAGAAGCGGTTTCAACGCCCTCTGCGGTAATGCTCAGCGAGTAGGCCTTGCCGAGTCCGACCATGTTCTCGACAATCTGCCGCGCCTGCGCGGAGTCGTTCAGTGGAAAGATGAACGATTTATCGATCTTGATGCCGTCGAACGGAAAGCTGCGCAGATAATTCAGCGAGGCGTAGCCGGTGCCGAAGTCGTCGATTAAAAACTTCACCCCCAACGCCTTGATCGCCTGCATCACCTCAAGCGTGGTTTCCGGATCCTGCAGCATGGCGTTTTCCGTTACCTCGATCTCCAGCCGACCGCTCGGCAGGCCGGAGGCGTCCAGCGCGGCGCGAATACGCCGCGGCAGGCCTTTGTCGCTGAATTCCACTGCGGAAAGATTGACCGACACCGCCAGGCCCGGCAGGTCGCGCCGCGTATCTTCGCAGGCGCGCAGCAGCACCCAGTCGCTCAGCGCGCCGATCAGCCCGGTCTCTTCCGCTAGCGGGATAAACTGATCGGGCATCAGTACGCCGTGCTGCCTGTGGTGCCAGCGCACCAGCGCTTCGACGGCGGTGACGCGCGCGGATCGCACATCGTAGCGCGGCTGCCAGGCGAGCCGGAGCTGGTTGGTGTGGATCGCCTCGCGCAGTTCGCGCTCCATTTCGCGTCGCTGAACGATTTTCTCTCCCATGTCGCGCTGGTAAAACACCCAGTTGTTGCGCCCGGCGTTTTTCGCCTTATAGAGGGCGATATCCGCATAGCGCAGCAAATCGCCAGGATCGTTGCCATCCTGCGGCGCCAGCGCGATGCCCAGGCTGGCGCCGATAAAGACGTCGCCGCCGTTGATGGTGAAGGGCAGATTGATCTGGGCGATGATGCTGCTGCACAACGCGTCGATCGCCTGCTGGCTGTGGATATCGGAGACGATCATAACAAACTCGTCGCCGCCGAGACGGGCAGTCATCCCGGCATCCTTAAGGCAGGCGTTAAAGCGCAGGGAGACCTCGTGCAGCACGCTGTCGCCGGCGGCGTGGCCGTAGAGATCGTTCACCGGCTTAAACTTATCCAGGTCGATCATAATCACCGCCAGCAGGCAATCGCTCTGCTGCGCGCCGCTAAGCTTGCCCGCCAGGCAGGCGTTCATCTGCGCGCGGTTGGGCAGGCCGGTCAGCTCGTCGAACTGCGAGAGATAGCGGACGCGCGCCTCGGCCTCGACCTCGAGCGTGACGTCGGTGGCGGTGCCGCGGTAACCCTTTTTCCCCTGCGCCAGGGTAACGGGACGCAGCGTGAGGTTGCAGAAGCGAATATGCTGCTGCGCGGAGCGGTAGCGGCAGCGCAACAGGGTCAGCGGCTCGCCGGGCTGCTCCCGCTGCGTCAGCTGCTGCGGCAGGTCGGCGTCGTCGAGCAGAAAAGCGTGCAGCGGCTGCTGCAGCCAGTCCTGGCTGTGGTAGCCGGTGACGGCAGGGAAACGGCCGGAGATCCAGGTAAAGCGCAGCTGCGCGTCCGCTTCCCAGATCCAGTCGGTGGTGCTCTCCGCTACGTCGCGAAAGCGCTGCTCGCTGGCGGCCAGCGCCTGCTGGCTCTGCTCCAGCAGAAAGGTGCTGACGTCGCTATGGCGCGCTTTGCGCAGCGCGCTGCGCAACAGCATAGTGGCGCTGAAAAAGGTGGCGCACATCAGCAGCGCCAGCAGCGGCAGCAGCCAGGTGAGCAGCGCGCCGCCGGGATCGTCGCTCTGCCACTTCAGCGTCACGACGCCGCCCAGCGCCGACGCGAGGTAGCGGTCATGCTCGCCTGCGCCTTCAGGCAGCTCGTCGGCGTAGCTGAGTTTTTTAATGCCATACTCCGCGCCCGCGCTTTCCAGCTTGGCGGGGGTCAGACGATCGACAAAAATCATGATTGAGGGCGGGCCCGCGACCATTTTTACGCTGTGGTCGCCACCAGGGGTAATCCAGGCGGCGCCGAGCAGCGCAAGCTGGTCGCCGACGCGCACCAGCCGCGCTATCGCCTTGCCGTCACTCTGCTGTAGCCGCTGCTTCAGGGCATTCAGCGCATCCTGCCCCAGCCACGCCTGAAAGCGCGCGTGGCGCAGCGCGCCGTCAAGCACGCTGTAGCGCGTTTCGCCATTCGGCGCGATGACGAATACGCCCTCATAGCCAAAGGTTTTGAACAGCGATTCGCCCAGGTTCTGGTTGCGCCAGGCCCAGTCGAGGTTCAGCGTGCGATGCAGGTTGTTATAGGCTTCGCCCCATTCGGCGTTGTCGCTGAGGTGAAAGCGCATGCTCTCCTCGCTGCTGGCGAACGCCTTACCCAGCAGCAGCCCGCTGCGAAGATCCGCTTTATCGTTTAGATCGTCGGCCACACAGAACAGCGCGGTCAGCGCGGCGCAAAAAGAGAGGCCCAGCAGCACCAGCATAATGAGCATCGGTTTTCTGACCAGGCCGCGCGCGCGTCCGTCAGAGGAGGGATGAAAAGCGTAAGTCGTCATGTTTAGTCGCCGCGCCAGAAAGTCGATAAAGGGTATTGCAAATACCTCTCTCGGTTATCGGCAGCAGGGCCATGGACTACAGCCTGAGTAGAGAGGAATGACGATAATCTGAGGGAGCTGTCAAAGCGCGGTAATAAAATTAATTAAAGGTGAGGCGTTGCCGATGATAAGGAGGCTAAACCCTGCCTGAATACATAAGGTCAGGGACATTTACCTTATGGAGAACAGGATGAATATCACCCAACGCCTGCTGTTGGCATTTTCGCTGCTGTTTGGCGCGATTATTTTACAGGCCGTACTGGCTATCTCGCTGCTGTCCGGATTTCAGGATCGCTTCGAATATGTCCAGGCCAACGCCATTCCCTCGATTAAAGATCTGGGGAAAATGATCGATGAAGGCAATCAGCTGGCGATCACCCTTTACAAGCACCAGAGCCAGACTGAAGACGCGAAATTTGCGGATGTGGAAAAAAACATTGCCGCGCGCCTGGCGCAGATTAAATCGCAGATCGACTACTACATGGCCAACGATATATCCAGCGACGAGGACAAGCGCCTGACCAACCTCGCCTATGAGAATCTGCGCGCCATTAGCGATCGGCTACCCGCGTTTCTCGCCGCATCCCATGCGCATCAGGATAGCCTGACGCTCGGACTGATCGAGGGCAATGAGGGCGTCGGCGCGGCGATTCGCCAGATGATTGCCGACTACCAGAAACAGCTGACGCTGAATATCGATATCAGCAACCAGCTGCGCGATACCAACCGCGGCCTGTTCACAACCGTGCTGTGGGCCACCATCGGCGGTGTCATCGCCACCGTCGTGCTGTTCGGCCTTTTCTCCGCCTTTACCATTCTGCGCATTCGCCGCAGCCTGTCAGCGATGGGCAACGTGATGGCGCGCGCCAGCGACAATCTCGACCTGACGCTGAACGCCGATGAAAGCCGCCGCGATGAAATTGGCAATATGGCACGCGCCTTTAACCACCTGATGCAGCGCGTCGCCTCGGCGCTCGCCTCGGTTAACCAGGCGTCGCAGTCGGTCAGCAGCGCATCGGTGCAGATCACTGCCGGCAACGAAGATCTCTCTTCGCGCACCGAGCAGCAGGCAGCGTCGCTGGAGCAGACCGCGGCCAGCATGACCGAACTGAGCGAGACGGTGCGCCAGACGGCGGATAATACCCGTCAGGCGAGCCAGCTGGCGGCCAACGCCAGCAGCCTCTCGGAGAAGAGCGGCGAATCGCTGACTACGATGCTGGCGACGATGGACAATATTCGCGGCAGCTCGCGCAAGGTGAACGATATTGTTTCGCTGATTGAAGGCATCGCATTTCAAACCAATATCCTGGCGCTCAACGCCGCGGTAGAGGCCGCGCGCGCCGGCGAGCACGGCAAAGGCTTTGCCGTCGTAGCGGGCGAGGTAAGAAACCTGTCGCAGCGTTCTACCGCCGCCGCCCATGAAATCAAGGCATTGATTGAAGCCTCGCATCAGCTGACGGAAGCGGGCGCCGCGCAGGCGAGCGACGTAGGCCGCAATATGGACGTGATGAAAGACGCGATTCGTCAGGTGAGCGATCTGGTCGGCGAAATCGCCGCCGCTGCGGTCGAGCAGAGCCAGGGCATCGCGCAGGTGCATCAGGCGGTGAACCAGATGGACGACGTGACGCAGCAGAACGCCGCGTTGGTGGAAGAGGCGTCGGCGGCGGCGCAGTCGCTGCAGGAGCAGGCCAGCACGCTGACCGAACTGGTCGGCAAATTCCGCGTTGGCAATGACTTCGAGGCTCTCGCGCCGCGTGCGCCGGCGGTACAGCCTGCGCGTCTGCGCACCCCCGCGCCGCAGCGCGTCGCAGTGCTCAACGAAGCGGACTGGCAGAGTTTCTAACGCCAAAAACGGGGATGCCGCATGCGGTCATTCCCGTTGATACGCAATATCCATCCGGAGGTGAGTTCGCCTCCGGATTTTTTTATCTTTTAAGCCGCATTTCCGCACACTATGAGAAAACCAGACAATCCGATCGCATTGAAAGATCAGACCGATAAAATGCGCTCCGACCGTTATTTTTTCTTATTGAGCATCGCCTGTAAGTCAGCGAAGGGGTTATAGGTGGCGGCACCGATATCGTTTTGCGCATCCTCGCCCGCTACCACCCGTGTGCCGTACTGGTCCGCTTCCGTGTACTTTGAGTGTTCGTGGTCGTGACAGTAGAGGCACAACAGCTCCCAGTTGCTGCCATCTTCCGGATTATTGGTGTGGTCGTGATCGATATGGTGGACGGTGAGTTCTCGCAGGTTCGAATAAACGAACTCGCGCGCGCAGCGCCCGCATACCCACGGATAAATTTTCAGCGCTTTCTCGCGGTAGCCGCTTTCCAGCCGCGCGTAGTTTTTGGGGATCAGAGCCATGGTGGTTGTTACCTGTTAAATAATATTGCCTGTGCAAACCCAGCTGCAATTGATGTAAGCCGTAAGTCAGCGATTTCATTTTATGATAACTGTTATGTCGTCATTCAATGAGGAAAATAAGATGGACCAGTCATTCACGCCAGAAGAACAGCGGATAATAACGCCGATTACCTGACCATCTTTCTCTTCGGTAAGCTATTTGACCGTCTGCACGAAGGCAATCTGTCACTGGGAGAGAGGATTTTAACGATGGAAGCGAAACGGCTCGGCATTAGCCTGCACGTGGAGTAAGGTTCAGGCGGCGGCGCGCATCACCGAGGATAATCCTCCTCTTCGCCAGCCCTGACGCGCCGACGATGACAGTCGGATGGTGCCAGTCGCGCCCCGTCGCAGGAGCGCACTTCTAGCGGCTCAACCGGCATGCCATGGGCATTATCCACCAGAACCGAGAGCGTTTCGCCTTGTTCAAACAGATAGCGCTCGCCCCACTGACGTATTGCCACCACCACCGGGAAAAGGGTTTCGCCCTTTTCGGTCAGAACATATTCCTTATAGGCGCTGCCGTCTGAGGCCGGGCAGAGGTCAAACACGCCAATATCAACCAGGTGTTTTAGCCGGGACGCCAGAATATTTTTCGCCAGCCCCAAATTTTTCTGAAACTCGCTGAACCGGCGCACGTCGTCAAACGCCTCGCGGATGATCATCAGAGACCAGCGCTCGCCAATCGACTCAACCGTCCTGGCAATGGGGCATTCGCTGGTCTTGAGTGATTCCTGTTTCGCCATCTGTTAACGCTCCGCTCGCTTCTGATGACGCCAGCATAATCCGTCGCAAAAGAGGTTGCAAAAAAAAACCACCACTGTAGATTTTGTCGACAAGGTAGTTTCAAAAAGAAACCAGAAGAGAGCCTATGCAGACTAAGGCAGACACAAATCCGGAAGTTGCGATAACGCCCGCACAGACTCACCCGATACTTTCGCCCTGGATAACCTTTTTATTCTCGCTTACCTGCGCCCTGGCGGTGGCGAACGTCTACGCGGCACAACCTCTGCTTGAATCCATGGCTGCTAGCCTCAATGTGGCACCCGGCCTTATCGGCAGCGTCGTCACCCTGACGCAAACCGGCTACCTGATTGGCTTGCTCTTTCTGGTGCCGCTCGGTGACTGGATGAACCGCAAAATGTTAGTTATTGCGCTGCTGCTATTCTCGGCGCTGGCTTTAGCGCTGGTCGGGCTGGCGCCAAATCTGCCGATTCTGCTGGGCGCGATGCTGCTGGTCGGCCTGATGGCGGTGGTAGTGCAGTTAGTGGTGGCGTGGGCCGCGGTGCTGGCCGATTCCAAGCAGCGTGGCAAGGTTGTCGGCACCGTCACCAGCGGCATCGTGTTAGGGATCCTGCTGGCTCGCTTTATCTCAGGGGCGATCGCCGACCTTGCCGGCTGGCGCGCGCTCTATTGGCTTTCCGCCTGCCTGATGCTGGCGATCGCCCTGGTGCTGGCCAGGCTTATGCCCGCGACCCCGCAACCGGCGGAGCGGCCCCGCTATGCTACGCTGATGGGCGCTTTTTTCCGCCTCTATGCCACAGAACCGCAGCTCAGGACGCGCGGAATTTTCGCGCTGCTGATCTTTGCCGCTTTCAGCATGCTGTGGACCACGATGGTCATGCCGCTCACCGCTATGTCGCTTTCCCATACGCAGATCGGACTGTTTGGTTTCGCGGGCGTAGCGGGCGCGCTGGCAGCGTCGCGAGCCGGAGGATGGGCAGACAGCGGCAGAGGTCGGCGCGCAACCGGCGCCGCGCTGGCGTTGCTGACGCTCTCATGGTTGCCTATTGCCGGTGCTGAATTATCGCTGCTATGGCTGGTTATGGGCATCATTGCGCTCGATTTTGCCGTGCAGACAGTTCATGTGATTAATCAGAGCGCGATCATTGCCGCGCGGCCTGCCGAGGCCAGCCGTCTTGTCGGCGCCTATATGGGCTTTTACTCAGTGGGCAGCGCGCTGGGCGCCTTCGTCGCCACCCAGCTCTATGCGCTGTGGGGATGGCAGTCGGTCTGTCTGGCTGGCGCGCTGGTAAGCCTCTGCGCCTTTGTTTTGTGGGCCAGGCTGCATGAGTCCTGAAAGTATATATCCTCGTTTAAGGAGCAATAAGAATGCTCACAAAGGGATATACGCGCGAGAAGGGCGAATGGATGCAGAGGGGGAACATTATTTTCAGTTATGTGTGGCTGAGCGCGATCAGGAATGAGTGGCTGCGTCTGAATATCTCTCATGGGTTGAGGCTGGGTTTCAGCCCGGTCAGGCGCTGCCTGACCGGGCTGCATTTTCACGTAGCGCTCGTCCCGACGTTACTTCGCCAGCAGCTCTCTTCTGACAATCTCCGCGCCCGCGCTCAGCGCATTGAGCTTGCCGTTCGCCACGTGGCGAGGCAGCGGGATCATGCCGCAGTTGGTGCAGGGATAGAGCTTATCGGCGTCAACAAACTGCAGCGCCTTGCGCAGGGTGCTGGCCACCTCTTCCGGCGTCTCGACAGTGTTGGTTGCCACGTCGATGGCGCCCACCATCACTTTTTTGCCGCGAATCAGCTCAATCAGATCCATCGGCACGCGCGAGTTCTGACATTCGAGCGACACGATATCGATATTTGATTTCTGCAGCTTCGGGAAAATCTCTTCATACTGACGCCATTCCGTTCCCAGCGTCTTTTTCCAGTCGGTATTGGCTTTGATGCCGTAGCCGTAGCAAATATGCACCGCCGTTTCGCACTTCAGACCTTCAATGGCCCGCTCCAGCGTCGCGATACCCCAGTCGTTCACTTCATCAAAGAAGACGTTAAAGGCAGGCTCGTCGAACTGGATAATATCGACGCCGGCCGCCTCAAGTTCTTTAGCTTCCTGGTTGAGAATTTCGGCGAACTTCCACGCCAGCTTTTCGCGGCTCTTATAGTGGCTATCGTAAAGCGTATCGATCATCGTCATCGGGCCAGGCAGCGCCCATTTGATCGGCTGGCTGGTCTGCTGACGTAAAAATTTCGCATCCTCGACGAAAACCGGCTTTTGACGGCTCACTTCGCCGACCACGGTCGGCACGCTGGCGTCGTAGCGATCGCGAATTTTCACGATCTCACGCTTTTCAAAATCGACGCCGCTCAGGTGCTCAATAAAGGTGGTGACGAAATGCTGCCGCGTTTGCTCGCCATCGCTGACGATATCGATGCCGGCCTGAAGCTGATCCGCCAGGCATAAACGCAGGGCGTCTTGCTTGCCGTCTGTCAGCTCGCGGTCCTGCAATTTCCAGGGCGACCAGAGCACCTCAGGCTGTGCCAGCCAGGAAGGTTTAGGTAAGCTGCCGGCGGTAGAGGTTGGTAATAACTTTTTCATCAAGCGTGACCCTGTCGGTTAAATAATCAAAGAACGGAATGCGCAACCCATTGTTCAAGCATCGTCTGGTAGGGTTTAATAAAGTTCTCTTCGGTGAACTTACCCTGCTCAACGGCCAGCTGGCTACGTTCTTCGCGGTCGTAAACAATGCGCGTTAAAGAGTAATCCTGATGATTCAGGTCTGGCTGATAACGTTTCCCCGCCGCTGAATTGGCGTTATAGATTTCAGGCCGGTAAATCTTCTGGAACGTCTCCATGGTGCTGATGGTGCCGATCAGCTCAAGGTTGGTGTAGTCCGCCAGCAGGTCGCCGCTAAAATAGAAGGCCAGCGGCGCGACGCTATTAAACGGCATAAAATAGCGCACCTGCAGCCCCATTTTGGCAAAGTAGCGGTCGGTTAAAGAGGGTTGATCCTGCTGATATTCGACGCCCAGCACCGGGTGGTGATTATTGGTTCGGTGGTAAACGTTTTTGCTGGAAACGCTCAGGCAGATAACCGGCGACTTTTGAAAGCACTCTTTATAAGCCGCCGACGCAACGAAACCTCTGAAGATGGCGCCGTGCAGATCGCCGAAATCCTCAGGAATGGTGAATTCCGCTTTATTTCTATTGTGCTCATTGAGCCGTACGCTGAAATCGTAATCGCGCACGTAAGAAGAGAAGTTATTGCCTGGAATACCTTCGATACGCTGGCTGGTTTTGCGGTCGATGATATCAGGTCTTAATATTTCAATTACCGGAAAAGTGGCGCGGCGGCCTTCCGCCTCGATAATCATTTCAGCAGAAATAATATCGACTTCGACGGCATAGCGATCGCTGTTCGGGTTATCCCATTGCGCCAGCGAATTGAAACGGTTGTCAATCATCGCCAGCGCGTTGCGCAGATTCTGCTGGCGTTTGTCGCCTCGGGCCAAATTGGCAAAGTTGGTGGTGATGCGCGTATTTTCCGAAGGATTATAATTTTCGTCGAAACGAAGAGTTTTAATCGTAAAGTTGAAGGGTTGCGTCATTTTAATCTGGCATCCTAATTCGTGATGGGCAATCTGGCGTTAATTCTTTCTTTTCAGGATATCCCGATTTGTTAAGCTGCTATCTCGTTCACAACTTTTCGCGTTACCAATACTTAACATCCATGTATCTTTTATGCCTGAGTCGGGAATCAACGAAAAGTGATATAAATTCAACGAACATGAGCTTTTTTCATGATCGCCTTTGCCTTCATGCGGTGGGCAGAGCAAGCCCGGAATAAAAAAAGCAGGCGTTAAGCAAAACTTAATGGGGCGGATAAATTCACTAAAGCATTAACAAATATAAGAATTAACTCTCGATCAACCCGCGTTTTCGGTGGTGGCCGGTCGTCCGTCATGATATTAACTCTGGATGACGTTTTATCCTGTCCGCCTGCTGGAGAGAATAATGAAAAAGAGTCTGTCCTTCGCTTTACTGCTGTCGCTGGGCGCGTTTAGCCAGCTTTCGCTGGCCGAACAGACGCTGCGCTTTGGCGTCGATCCGACCTTCCCGCCATTTGAATCCAAAGCCAGCGATGGCTCGCTGCAGGGTTTTGATATCGAGCTGGGCAACGCCATCTGCGCGCAGGCGAAGGTGACGTGCCAGTGGGTGCAAATCGGCTTTGACAGCAGCATCCCCGCGCTACAGGCGAAGAAGTTCGATGCGATCCTTTCGGCGATGTCGATGACGGAAAAACGCCGCGAGCAGGTCGACTTCAGCGCAATGATCTACAACACGCCGAGCGCGCTGCTGACGCCGAAGAACAGCGCGCTGACCGACGATATCCGCACGCTGCGCGGCAAGTCTGTCGGCGTGGCGCAGGGTACGATTCAGGAGACATACGCTAAAGCGAAGTGGGCGGCGCAGGGCGTCAATATCGTTTCCTACCCGAACCAGATGGAGATCTACCCGGATCTGGTGGCTGGTCGCCTTGACGCTTCGCTGGCGAACGCGGTGTCGGCGGCTCAGGGCTTCCTCAATACGCCCGAAGGCAAAAATTACGCGATTCAGGCGACGCTGGTCGATAAAGAACTGCTCGACAACGGAGTCGGTATCGGCCTGCGCAAGGGCGACGCCGCGAATCTTAAGTTGATCAACGACGCGCTGGCGCAGCTGCACGCTAACGGCACCTACGACCGGCTGGCGAAAAAGTATTTCGCCTTTAAGGTTTACCCATAAGCAGCGGTACGCATCGCCCTCAGCCGCTGGCCGGTTGGGGGACGATCCGCCGCTGCCCGCCACAGGAAATCCCATGTTCGATCTGCCGCATTACGCTTCCCAACGCGCCCGTTTTGTCGCCGCCGTCGAGCGCCAGAATGGCGTTCTGACCTCTTATCGGCATCCGCTGCCCGGCCCGCAGGGCGAAGCGCTTTTTACCGATGTCGCGGTGCTGGGCGATCCCCAGGCCGCTAACCTGATGCTGATTATTTCCGGCACGCACGGCGTAGAGGGTTATTACGGCTCCGACAGCCAGATTGCGTGGCTCAATCGCTTTCATCTCACCGCCTTGCCCGACGATACCGCGATCGTGCTGCTGCATCTGCTTAACCCCTGGGGAGCGGCACATTTGCGGCGCGTCAATGAAGACAACGTCGATCTCAATCGGAACTTTATCGACTTCGCCCAGTCGCCGCCCGCTAATGCGGTCTATGCCGAATATCACCATTTTTACCACGGCGAACGCGCTCAGGCCGATCGGCTGCTGCAGGCGGCCCTCGACGGCGCGGGCTGGGGCGCGATAAAGCCGGTGGTGGAAGCGGGGCAGTATCGTTTTGCCGACGGCCTGTTTTATGGCGGTTCGCAGCCCAGCTGGTCTTATCGCACCCTGCAAACGATCGTTGAACATCATCTCGCGCGCGCGACGACCCTCCTCAGCTTCGATTTGCATACCGGCGCGGGCGCGTGGGGACATCCGATGCTGCTCTCGATCGCCGAACGGCCCGTCGCCGCACATCAGTGGGGAAAAACGCTCTACGGCGAATGGCTGACCCTGCTGTTCACCGGCGCCGGACGAGAGAGCGACACCGGCGTAACCGCCACCGCCACGGGCTATCTCTCGCAGTTCCTGCTGGACGCCTTGCCCGATACGCATATTTTGCCGCTGGTGGTGGAGTGCGGCACCTTTCCCGTCGAAGAGATGCATCGCCGCGTACGCGACGATCACTGGCTGCACCTGCAGGGCGATGCGGCCAGCGAGGCAGGGCATGCCGTCAAACAACGGCTGGCGGAAGGGTTCTGGCCATCAGACCGCGACTGGCGCGATCTGGTGGCCTTTCGCACCCAGCAGATTTTCACGCGGGGGTGGAACGGCTTACTCGGCCTGGATCACAGCCGTCCGTAAAAGGTCATGCGCGCCGTCTCGGAGAGCGCCACGCCCGGCTGGGTATTGTAAGCGAGCACGGCCAGCATACGCGTGATATCGCCCTGGGTCGGCGTTACCCGGTGCAGCGAATTGCGGCCGCGAAACAGTACCAAATCGCCAGAATCGATCTCCAGCGCCTCCACCGGCCGGCGCTGATCGAGCACCTCGGCCACGTCATCGAAGTTCATCTCGCCGGCCTCTGCATCGCGCAGATCCTTCACATACTGGAACAGGCCGCCGCCGCGCGGCTTCTGCACCAGCAGGGTGATGGCGAAAGAGGAGTTGTCAAAGTGCCAGCCGAGCTCCTGTCCGTCGGGCGCGTAGTGCAGGTTAATGGAGGAGAGCGGATCGGCATAGGGATAGAGCGCGTTTTCTCCCAGCACATCGCACAGGAACTGTTTAAACAGCGCGTCGTTATAGAGCTGGCGCAGCGGCGACTCGGCGCCGATCAGGTCGTCGGTAATACAGCCTTTGGTGCTGTTCACATCGCGATTGCGCGGATGATCGGCGCTATAGGCCGCGTCGGGTTTCATCAGATAGACGTTGTGCTTGCTGACGGTATGAAAAGCAAGATGGCGCTGCGCCTCGCCTTCGGCAACGATCGCCTGCAGCGCGGCGGGCTGTAAAAACTGACGCAGCACCAGCGCGCCGTGCTGGTTGAGCTGTTCCCGGCAGTCGCGCCGCCAGCGGGCGTCGGCGAGCGGGTGTAAATCGAAACGGATCAAATCCATAGCGGCGGTTCTCATCATAACAGGTGGGTGAAAACTGTAACCTGCTGATATGTTGGTGCATAACGATAGTTATTTAACGACCTGTTAAGGAGAGATTAATGCCCGCCCAGTCGCCGCGTTTGCCTAAAATCAGCGTTATTCAGTCGTTCAAAGTTGCTGCGGAGCTGGGCAGTCTGGCGAAAGCGGCCGCCCAGCTGGCGCTGACGCCCGCTGCGGTAAGCCAGCAAATCCGTCAGTTAGAGGAGCAGCTCGGCAGCGCGCTTTTCGTGCGCACGCAGAGCGGCGTCATGCTCACCGAAACCGGCAAAGAGTACCTGCGCTACGTGACCGAAGCCTTCGATATTTTGCATCTTGGGCAGCAGAACCTGCGGCACGTCGCCGTAATGCCGAAGCTGACGCTCTATGCGCTGCCGGCGCTCGCCTCAAAGTGGCTGTTGCCCAACATAATGCAGTGGCGCGAACGCTGTCCCGATATCGATCTCTCGCTGCACGGCACCCACGCGCAGGTGGACTTCAACGCCACGCCGGCGGATTTCGTGATCTGTTTCGGTGAGGATCGCTATCCGCAGCTCGATAAGCAGCGCCTGTTTGCGGATGAGGTGGTGCCCGTCGCCAGCCCGTCGCTGCTTCAGCGCTATCCGCTGGCGCGCGCGCTGCAACAGGCGCCGTTAATTCATCTCGACTGGGGTAATGAGGGGCGGTTTCTGCCGGACTGGCGTAGCTGGCTGCAGGCCAGAGGCGCGGCGACGCCGGCGGCTCAGCCATCGCTCAGCTTTAACCTGACCTCGCTGGCGATTGACGCCGCGGTCGCCGGCGCAGGTTTACTGCTAGGGCAGAAACGGCTGATCGCCGCGGAGCTAGCGCGCGGCGATCTGGTGGCGATTGATGCGCTCAGCCTGCCGCTCAGCAAAGCCTATTATCTCGCCTGGCCGCAGCGCTCGCGCAGCCAGCCGGGCAGCGAAGCCCTAATCGCGTGGCTCGCCCGACTCGCGGCAGAACCTGCGGTTTACGGCGTTACTCCAAACTCCATCTGATTACGCGCCAGGGTTTTATTGCCGCTATCGACAATGCGCGTCGTTACGCGCAGCGCCCCTGTGCGTGACGGTGTCACCGGCAGCTCAACCACTTTTTTTCCGCTGTCGGCGGCGATATCGACCGGCTGCTTGCCCTGCGCCAGCACGCTGTCGCCCTGGACGATGCGCCACTCAAGCTGGCTGCCGTGGTAAGCGACCGGCCAATCGTTGATGGCCCACAGGTTGATTTGTCCGGTCTGACCGACTTTCCAGTCGAGCCTGTTGGGCTCTATAGACGGCAGCAGCGGCTGATAGGCGCGCTGCATCGCGAAATAACCCGCTTTCGGCTGGCGCAGATAATCGACGACGCCCCAGTTTGCGGAAGGCCAGGTTTCCACGAACATAAACTGAAACAGCGCGGTGACCGGCTGAAACCGCTGACGCCGGTAGCTTTCCGCAGCGATAGCGACCAGCTGCGCCTGATAGCGCTGGGTATTGGCGATAAAACTCTGAATAGTGTCGCCGCGTGAAATTTTCGCGTTCTGGAAGGTCTGGATAGGCTGAAAATTGTGATACTTCCAGCGCACCCACTTCGGATCGCCCGGCTGGGTAGTGGCAGGCCAGAGCTCGCTGCGCGGAATAAAGGTGCGCAGCGTGGCGAGCCGGGGCAGCGCCTGGGCGCCGAACTCGGTGATAGTGGCGGTTTTTGCCGGCTCCAGCAGATTCGCCAGTGAGCCGAAATACCAGCCTGCCCAGTAGTGCTCTTCCACAGCGGAGAAGGGATGCACAATGCGGCTGGTGTCCTGCGCCAGCGTATCGGCGACGCGCTGCATCAGGTTCCGGTTAAGATCCTTATGCCAGTCGGGAAAGCGCTTGCCCATCCACGGCGAGTTGAACGGCGGCTCGTTTTGTCCGCCCCAGACCACCACGGCAGGCGAGTTGCCGAACTGCTCCACCATCTCCTGCGTCTGCCTGACCGCGTTGTCGGCGAAGGCGACCGTATCGTTATAGCCCCACTGCAGCGGCACATCCTGCCAGATCATCAGCCCGCGCTCGTCCGCCGCCTGGTAGAGCGCGCGGCTGGCCACATGACCATGCACGCGAATGGCGTTGGCGTTCATCCGCTCCACCATATCGAAATCGCGCGCGTAGCGCGCCTTGTTCATGGTGCCGAGCCAGGGGGAGCCGATGTAGTTGGTGCCGCGAATAAACAGCCGCTGGCCGTTAACCAGCCAGCCCTGATTTTGCGCCTGCTCGACAACCTGACGCAGTCCGGTGCGGCTGCTGCGCTGGTCGAGAACGCCCTGGTCGTCGCGCAGTTTCACCTCGACCTGATAGAGCGCAGGCTTGCCGTAGCCCTTCGGCCACCAGAGCTGCGCCTTCGGCATCGGCAGCGTGACGGCAATCCGCTGCGCTGCGTCGCCGCTCGGTTGCAACGCCACGGCCTGCGAGAGGCGATAGGTCTCGCCACTGACATTATCGGGCCGCGCGGTGAGGTCCAGCGTCGCCGCTTTCGCGGCCGGGGCGCGATAGACGAATTCGACGCGCAGGCGCGGCTGCATCAGTCCCTGCGACCAGTCTGGTCTGAGGATCACGTTATCAATCGCCACGCTGCGGCTGAGGCGTAATCTCACCGGCGACCAGATGCCGCCGGAATTAGCGTCCTGTCCCTGCGGCGACCAGGCGCCCCCAGGCCGGGAGTCGTGCTGATTCAGAATGCCTTTCATCAGGTTTTTGCGCAGCGGCCAGTTCTTTTGCGGATCTTCGAACGGGCTGTCGACGCGCACCGCCAGCCGGTTATAGCGCCTCAGGCTGTCGGTAATATCGACGGCGAAGCGCTGAAAATAGCCTTCATGCCGCGCCAGTTTCTTGCCGTTGAGCCAGACGTCGGCAAAGTAATCTACGCCGTCGAACTCCAGCGTCGCTAGCCGATCGGCATCCGGCTTGCGCAGAGAGAATTCGGTGCGATACCAGAGCGCGCCCTGATGATCCCAGCCGGCGCTGTACCAGTTTGCCGGCACCCGCAGCTTGCGCCACGTCCGATCGCTGCCGCGCCAGCCGACAAAATCGGCGTCGTTGGCGTCGTGGGCGCGCCACTCTCCTGCCAGCGACCAGCTCTCCGGCGGCGGAAGCGGCGCGGCGTAGAGCGGCGGGCAAATCAAGACGCTCAGCGCCAGGGCGTAACGCATCATAGCTTCTCCTGCAGGTGGCGAAGTTGAGTAAAGAGCGCACCCGACTGCTGCTCGAGTTCGGTTGTCAGTGCTGCGCTATCCAGCTACGCCTCATCGCGGGCCGACTCCTCCAGCGCCTGTAAATAGCGCGTAAAGGCGTCGAAGCCAAAGGTCGAGGCTTCACCGCGCAGCTTGTGCGCCAGGCGGCGTATGCGCGTCATATCCTGTTCATGGAGCGCGCATTTCAGCTGCGCCAGCATCTCCGGCAGTCCGGCGGCGAACAGCGCCAGCAGCTCGCTCAGCAGCGCGTCGTCCAGACCGAGCCGCGCCGCCAGCGTATGTCGATCGGGCGGCGGCGAGGGCGGAGCGGGCTGCGCAGGCGTCGGCAGCGTGACGACGCGCAGGATCTCGTCGTTCAGCGATTCCAGGCTCACCGGCTTCGACAAATAGCCGTCGAAGCCGTGCTGCAGGCAGAACTCTTTATCACCCTTCATGGCGTGCGCGGTCATGGCGATGATGCGCTGGTGCACCCGTCCGGGACGGCTCGCTTCGCGCTCGCGGATCAGGCGCGTCGCCTGCTCGCCATCCAGTTCAGGCATCTGCAAATCCATCAGGATCAGATCCCAGCTCGCTTTATCCAGCTGTTCCAGCGCTTCAAGGCCGTTGCCGACGATGGCGAACTGGTGGCCGAGCCGCGTCAGGAAATGCGCGGCCAGCTTCTGGTTTACCAGGTTATCTTCCGCCAGCAGAATGCGCAGCGGACGCTCCGCGCTGGCGGCAAGCTCGCGCAGCGGCGACAGAGGCGCGACGGCGCTGGTCGGCTGCAGCGCCAGCGCCTGCCTGATGACGTCATACAGCTCGCGCTGGTCCACAGGCTTGCCGAGAAAGTAGTTCACGCCGATGCGGGCGAGCTGATCGGCGTCCATCACGCGGCTCATCGAACTGAGCATAATGATCTGGCTGTCGGCCAGCGCGGGTGTCGCTTTGATCTCCTGCGCCAGCGTCATACCGTCTTTGTCGGGCATCTGCGCATCCAGCAGGATCAGCGAGAAGCCAGTATGCGCCTGTAGAATCGCCAGCGCCTCGTCGGCGCTGGCCGCCAGGCTCGGCAGCAGGCCCATATTGCGCAGCATATCGCTCATGATATGGCGGTTGGTGGCGTTATCATCCACCACCAGCACCGGCACGCTGCCGAAGCGCGGCGAGGTTTTCAGGGCGTCGCTGACGGGCTGATGCGGCGCGGGCAGGCTAAAGCTGAACACGCTGCCTTTACCTGGTTCGCTCTGCACGCGCAGCTCGCCGCCCAGAATCTCTACCAGCCGCGCCGAAATGGTCAGCCCCAGCCCGGTGCCGCCATATTTGCGCGTCGTCGAGGTATCCGCCTGGCTGAAGGATTCAAAAATCAGCTGCTGCTTGTCAGCAGGAATGCCGATACCGGTGTCGCGCACCTGGAAGCCCAGCCTGTTGCTCTGCACGTCGCGACGCACGGAGAGCTCGACCTCGCCGGACGGGGTGAACTTTAGCGCATTGCTCGCCAGGTTGGTCAGCACCTGCCGCAGCCGCACGCTGTCCGCCGTCAGCAGATCGGGCACGTCGGGCGCGACGTTAACCAGCAGCTCGACGTTCTTTTCCGAGGCGGTAGGCATCAGCGGCCGCATCAGCGCATGCAGAAAGCCGCGCAGCTGGAACTCCTCCTCGTCCAGTTCGATCTTGCCCGCCTCAATCTTGGAATAATCGAGAATATCGTTGATTACGCGCAGCAGCGTATGGGCCGAATGGTAAACCAGCGTCATATACTCGCGCTGCTCGGCGGTGAGCTGAGTATCCAGGCAGAGCTGGGTCATGCCGAGAATGCCGTTCATCGGCGTGCGGATTTCGTGGCTCATATTGGCAAGGAAAATACTCTTCGCCTCGTTCGCGGCCCGCGCGGCAGCCAGCGCCTGCAGCGAAAGCTGCTCCGCCTCTTTGCGTTTGGTGATGTCCTGCAGCGTGCCGATGACGCGTGCGGTTTCACCGCTGACGGTCACGATTGCCACCTGGCCGGAAAGCAGCATCCAGCGGTAGTTTCCGTTACGGTGTAACAGACGAATCTCGCTTTCGAATACCGGCAGCTGCTGGTTGCTGGCGCTGGAGAAGAGCTGTTGCAGCGGCTCGCGGTCATCGGGATGCAGCAACGTATCAAGGAAGCTGGCGCTGTAGTGCCAGGTCTCGCGCGGGTAGCCCAGCATATTGAGCAGCGCGTCGTTGACCTGCAGCAGATCTTTTTGCTGCTGCCAGTCCCAGATGCCGATCTGGGTAGATTCCGCCGCCAGCACGAAGTCGGCGTGCAGCTGGTTGCGCGATTCGCTGATCGGTTCGAAACCCGTGATATCAATATGCAGGCTGACGATGCCGCCTTCCGGCGTGCGGTTGTGCTGCACAAAGACCTGCCGGTTGCCGATGCGGCGCATTTCGCTGTGGTTATCCAGGCGGCAGCGGCTGACCAGATTCTCAATCATCGCCTGCCGGCTCTGCTGATTTTCCGTCATATAGGCGGAGGCGATAAAATCCTCCGCCAGCTGCGTCAGCGTGATGCCCAGGCGAATGCGCGCTTCTATGCCGGGATAGAAGCGCACCACCTGATTATTGAAGGCGATCAGGCGCTCCTGGTCGTCATACATCAGTACCGCCGCGCGCAGCGAATCGAGCGCTTTAGGAAGCTGGCTTTCAGGCATCACGCCTCCTTAATTGGGGCTGCCGCGCTGGGCGGCGTAGTTAACAGGAAAACAGCGGTTCGGCGTGGTGAAGGGATCCTCCAGCTGCCGACGAAAATAGCTCTGCTCGCCAGGTTCGCTGTCGCGCAGCAGCGCGCCCATATTGGCTTTAAACAGCAGCGCCTCCAGCACCATGGCGTTAGTGGTGAGCGTAATGGCGCGATTGTAGTCGCCGGTCGCCTCGACGCGTCCTTCGAACCAGCCGCGCTGCGGATCGTTCTGCCGCTGGGTCATCGCCATCAGCGCGTCGGTAAAAGGCGTTTGCCACAGCGCCCAGAGTCCGAAAACGGCGCGGGTCGACACCTGCGCCAGACGCGGCACCCATTTGCCATCGTCAGCCAGCGTGTTCCAGGCGTAGCCGTTGGCGAAAATGGTGTCGTTGACGTGCCAGGGCGGCGCGGAAATATTGAAATCGCTGCGGGCGGTCAGGATATTTTTCTGCTGCCAGCGCATCTCCTGTACGCGATAGACATTGCTGGCGCGCTGGCGCTGAAGCGTCACGATATCGCGATCGGCGCCGGGCAGCGTCCAGGCGTACTCCATGCCGCTCAGCACGTAAGGCGTGGAGGTAATCGCGGCGGGTGTCCAGGTGGTGCGCGGATCGCGCGCGTCGATATCGAGCGCCAGCCCGTCGATAATCACATGCTGGGACGGCGGACGCAGCGACTGATCGTTGGCGAAGCCCCAGAGACCGAATCCCGCCGCGCTGTATTCGCTGTCGCCGAGACGGCCTTCCGCCTGCGGCATCAGCTTTTTATCGCGCATCTGCCCGGCATAGAGCTGTCCTTTATCATCCACCACGCGACAGAAGTCCCAGCGTAAAATCACGCGTTCAAGATATTCACTGTACTGAGGATGAAACGCTGCCACGATGCGCAGCGCCATCATCAGCCGCGCCATATCTTTCGCCGACCAGCCGATAACCTGCGGCGTATTGCCGTAGCCCACCATTGCTACGCTGGTGGCGCTATAGAGCAGATTCGGCACGTTCGCCGAGGTGAGCGGCAGCCGGTTCAGGGTGCCCAGAATCAGCGTCAGGCGGCGATCGAACGCTTCATCATCGATCAGATCGAGCTGGCGCGCCGCCGTGAGGGCGATCAGGGTATCGCCCATCTGCCACAGGCTGACCACCGGTCGTTTATCACTGCCGTTCACCAGCCCGGTTTGCGGCTGCGCGTTGTTCTCGAAGTAGCGCCAGGCGATGGTCGCCCAGCGTCGCTCCTGCTCGTTGAGCGCGCCCAGCCGCGCGGTGGTGTGCCAGCCGCCGTTGACCAGCCAGCGCCAGCCTGCTCCCTGATTCCAGGCCAGCAGGCCAGTAACCAGCGCTATCGCCAGCAGCAGCGCGAGAAGGAGACGAATTACTGTTTTAGGCATGTCGTCGCCACCGGCGGTAACTTAACGGGCGCCTGACTGTCGCAGCGCGCGCATTTGCAGGCCTGACATGACGGAGCGCTGCGCACGGCGGTGCCGCTCTGCTCGCACCAGTTTTTTATGCCTGGCGTGACGTTAAGGAACGGGCGGTTGCGCGGCGTGTTGTTGGGTTCGAAGATATCGACCAGCCGTTTCTCCCACATAGAGGGCGCATAGCTGGCCTTACGCGGATCGTTGCTGTTAAAGCGCAGCAGCTTGCCTTCTTTCTTGAACAGCAGCGCCTCCATCATGATGCCGTTGTTATTAGCGGTGAACTCTTTAATCGGGCCGTCGCCGTTTTCATACAGACCTTCGTAGTAGCCTTTACCCTGTTCGTCGGCATTTTCTATGCTGTCGAACAGGCGGTCGGTATAGGGCGAATCCCACAGCACCCACATGCCGAGCGCGGCCTTGAGCGAAACCGCCGCGACGTTGGGCACATACTGGCCTTTGTCGGTAATGGTGTTCCAGTTGTAGCCGTCGCTAAACACCGTGTCGTAAACGAAGTAGGGAGATTTATCGAGCTGGTGCTCCGAGCGCGCCGTGAGCGTCCCGGTGATCATGTAGCGGTTTTCCTGCGCCTGATAGACGCGGTCGGCGAAGTTTTTCATCCATGGATGGCTAAAGTCGCGCGCATCGTTATCGCGATCGTCGGCGTTGTCCCAGCCCATCTCCAGGCCGTGCAGCAGATAAGACTCGGTCACCACGTAGTTATGCTGGTTGGTCATGCGCGGATCGCGCGTGTCGTAGGGCACCAGTACGCAGTAGATATCCGCCAGCGCGTAAGGCTCGGGCCGGCTCGCCTGGCAGGTGGTAAAGCCCCACAGCTGGTAGCCCGATGCGGCGTACTCCTCATAGCCGAGTCGGCCTTCCTGCACGTATTGCGGCTGTTTTTTGCCGTCGAGATAGGCGCCGTAGAGCGTGCCGCAGTCATCCACCACGTGGGTGAAATCCCAGCCGAGCACCACGTTGTCGATGCTGTTGCCGTGCTCCGGATAGCGCTCTTTGATGATTTTCAGCCAGAGCAGCATGCGGCCGATATCGATGGCGGAGAAGCCGATCTCGCCGGGTTTGTTCAGGTAGTCCACTTTCTGGCCGGTAATGGTATTGTACGCCTTATTGGGCACCTGGTTCTGGAACAGCACCAGTTTGTTCAGCGTCGCCATAAACTGCAGCAGACGCCGGTCGAACTCCGCTTTATCGATAATGCCGAGCTCGCGCGCCGCCGTCAGCGCCGCCAGATAAGAGGCGCTGTCCCACATAGTGGTGGAGGGATATTTGTTAACCGCGTTCACCAGGCCGGTCGTGGGCTGCGTGTTGGCCACAAAATAGGCCCAGGCGTTTTTCGCCACCGCCATTTCGCGCTCGGTCAGTTCGCCGTGACGCACCTTGTAATCGGACGCAGGCAGGCTAACCGCCGCCTGAATCGCAGGCGCCAGAAACATCAGCGCAGCCAGCAGGGCAGCGAGGCCGGAACGGCGAAGCCATAAAGATCTCATTTCGTTGTTACTCCTTGTTGCTGCGGCTGCTTAGCGGGTAAAGGGGCGGCGAGACAACCCAGGCAAAGAAGCTGGCCGTGGGCGATATAGGAGAGGCTCTCCAGCACCATCGCGTTGGTATCCGCATCGATAGCGGCGTTGACCGAACCGTCGGCATTGAAGCCCGCTTTCCAGCCCTGGCCGGGCTCAATCATCGGCAGCATCCCTTTGCGCAGCGCCTCGCTCCAGCGGTTGCGGAACAGCGCATACCAGGCGAAGGCGGAACGGGTTGAGGTAAGGGCGCGGCTGGCGAGCGTTTCGCTGGCGCTGTCGTTGATGTTCTGGATGGGCAGCGGCTGGCTGCCCGGCAGCGCGCCGACGAAATCAGGCGCCTGCTCGGCGTAGTCGCTGTTGATCTCGCCCGCGTCGGACGGAGTGCCGGTGCGGTTCTGGACAATTTGCATAATGCGCCAGGTAATTTCGCCGCTGCGCGCGTCGAAACCCTGTTCCAGCCCGGTCAGCAGATAGGGCATGCTGATCAGGGACGGCTGCTTGCCCCAGGGCGTGCGCAGACCCTCATCAGGCACCGCATGGCCGTCGATTTCCACCAGCTTCAGGCCGTCCGGCGGCTGGCTGACCGCCAGACCGGCGGAGGCGTTAATCAGTCGCAGCACGCTGCCTGCATAGAGGCGATAGCCGTAGCTGCCGCGCGGATCGTCGGTGCGGATCACCCAGCGGTTGACCGGCAAACTGGCGCCCTGCGGCCCACTGCTCTGCAGCAGTCCCGCGAGCTGCCAGCGCGACAGCAGCTGATTGACCGCCGCCGCATGCTGCGGATAGCGCCACAGCAGGATCTGCAGCGGCATCAGCAGGCGGCCCATATCGATGGCCGAACCGGCATTCTCGTCTGCCGAGGGCAGCGCCTCCAGCGTGTCGGCGTGGTAGAAGGCGGCGGGCAAACCGTCCGGCTTCAGCGGCAGCGCGCCCAGCGCCTCCAGCGCCGAGCCGATGCGATCGTTGAACTCCGCGTCGGGAATGATGGCGAGCTGTTTCGCCGCGATCGCCGCGAGCAGGTAGCTGCCGGTGCTCCACAGGCTAAGCCAGGGCTTGTCCGCCTCGGCGTTCACCAGCCCGTTGGTCTGGGTGTTATTGACGAAATATTGCCAGGCGATACGCGCCCAGACCGCCTCGTCGAAGGTCAGTTCGCGCTGCTCAGGCAAGGGCGGGAACGACTTGCTCAGCACGATGCCGTCTGTGGTTTCGACGCGCGTCGGCATCTGCCGCTCGACCCACAGTACGATGGCGAAGCCGATTAAAAAGCCGATCAGGATCGTGAGATAGCTGCGCGCGCTGTAAATGCCCGATTTCAGGCTCATTCCGCTTCCGCCTCCTGCGTAGCAGGCGGCGTCCACATCGCCGCCATAATCATAGGCATCATGGCGGCGATATTGACCGCGCCCCAAAAGATATTAATCACGTAGCCTGACGGGTCGTCGACGTTGCCGCGCGCCACCTGAATGCCGCCCCAGATCAGGCCAAGCAGCGTCAGCGCCACGATCGCCAGCTGCGGCTTCACCAGATAGAGAAAACGCCCCGACTGCCGATCTTTGGGCGTGACGTGAAACTTCACCTTCTCGCCGCGCAGCACGGTGCTCAGGGCGCGCAGATTGACGGAGAAAAAGGCGAGATAGGATGAGCGGCCGTCCCAGGCGGATATGCCCCAGGTGCCGAACATAAACGCCAGTTCCGACACGATGAAAAAAGGCAGAAAGTGCAGGTAAAAGGGCGTCGAGTAGGCCGACACGGGCGGAATGCCGGTAAAGAGATAGATCAGCGGCGAGATCAGAAACACGGTGTTCCAGATACAGGCGAGATAGGACCAGAAGGTGGTGCCGTACATTAACGTCTGGCCCAGGCTGAGCTTAAAGCGGCGACGGCTGAAAATCTTGTCGTGGAACAGAATATCCAGCGAACCCGCTGCATATTTAAAGCGCTGGATCATCCAGGTGAGCAGGTCCTGCGGCGACAGCATTTTCGACTCGATGCCAGGATGCATGACCGAACGCCAGCGCCGCCCGCTGTCGCCGTGCAGCACGATAGAGGTGTAGATATCTTCCGATACGTGAAATTTGTAGGGCGTCAGCTCGGTATCGGCGATCACATGCGGGCGCATCGCCAGACTCAGCGTGGCGCGCATCTCGTCGTCGCGAATGTCGCGGGTATGCCGCGAAATCTCCTCTTCAACGCTGAATACGTAGCTGCGCAAGGCCGCCTGCATCACCGCCTCGCGGCGATGCACCGACGCCGCGCCGCAGCAAAATGCGGCGTTCGCCCAGTTGCGGCGGCGCAGGATCACGTCGTAGAACATGCGCGGGTCGTTGAAAAAGGGATCGCTGCCGACCGTCAGCCGCCCAAACAGTCCCTCTGCGGCGCGGCCGAACAGATAGCCCGGCAGGCCAGCGCGGCGGCGCAGCCAGTCGGCAAAACGTTCGCCCTCCGGCAGATCGTAAAACCACTGCGGCGTCTGCACCCAGGCGACGTCAGGATCGCGAAAATAGCCCAGCGTATTAGCCAGCAGCGTAGGGAAGACGCGAGTGTCCGCGTCGCAAATCACCAGAAAGTCGCCGTCGGTCTGCTCCATGCCGTTACGGATGTTGCCCGCCTTAAAGCCGATATTATTTTCACGCGTGATGTAATTCACCCCTTCCTGTTCGCACACCGCGCGCATCTCAGGCCGCCGACCGTCGTCCAGCACGTGGATGGCGAGATCGAGGGGCGTGGGATAGGTCAGCTTAAGCGCGTCACGAATAGAGAGTCGCACCAGCTCGGGATCCTCAGAGTAGGTGGCGATAAAGAGATCGACCTTCGGCGGGCGCGGGTCGGCGCGGTCCTGCTCCAGCAGACACTGGTTAATCTCGTCGGGCGGCGGCGGACAGGCGGGATCCTTGACCTGCCAGATATTGATGGTGAACAGCAGCGTGCCGACCCAGGCGAGCGTTTCCGCCAGCGCCAGCGGAATGGCGTACCAGAGCGCATCCATATTGAGCGACTCCATCCAGCGCCAGCGGACGTAATTCGCCCCCAGAATCAGGCCGGCTACGGCCAGCACCTGCCAGAGCCGCATTACCCACAGCGGCGTATGGAGCGGGGCGGGCGGACGTCGATGTTCAAAGCGTGAAAAGTAATAATCCATGGCGTCTCGTTTTAATGGCGGAAGCGTCTGTTGGTTATCTTTTCACCTGGTGGCAAGTGTCAATTCATTAGCTTGATAAATGGTGATAATTAAGGTCTTTTTATGTTTTTAGCGGAGCGACTGTGCTTAAAGATTAACCAGCCAATCGGAATGCGCTCTCTGACAATTTATATAGTATTAAATTACAGGTGTTTACAAGGTGATTAAGAATTTTTTCATTTCAGCGTGACTTAAACAGCAACAGCGCTAAACTTCTCCTTACAGAGTAACGATCTATTTCATTTAACTAAAAAATATCCTTACATCATTTACGGTAATCATTTATGGCGGATGTGGCGGTTGAGCCTAAAACGGTAAGCCTTGACTGGCGCGCGTGGCGCTATGCGGTACCTGGCAAGCGCGATCTGCGCGTCGATATGCTGCGCGGCATCGCGCTAGTGATGATGGTGGTGGCGCACACCGAGCTGCTGTCGCTGGTGAATATTTTTACCTGGGAGCGGTTCGGCCTCACCACCGGCGCCGAAGGCTTCGTTATTTTGTCAGGCTTTATGCTGGGCATGCTCAACCGCCAGCGGCTGCAAAAAGAGGTGCTGCTGACGGTAAGCTGGACCCTGTGGCGGCGGGCCGGGAAAATCTATCTGGTCAACCTGACTATCATCGGCCTGATGCTGCTGCTGTCGCGCATTCCTTACGTCAATACCTTTGAAGTCACCCACTTCGTCGACCGCTACTCCGGCACCGTCTGGTCGCTGTTTCCCACTACGCCGCAAATCAAAGAGACCTGGTTTAATATCATCCTCTACCTGCAAATCGGGCCGCATCAGACGCAGATCCTCGGCCTCTATATCTGCCTGCTGCTGCTCAGTCCGCTGTTTCTGGCGCTGCTGAAGGGACGACGTGCAGGGTGGCTGCTGCTGGCGTCGCTGGCGGGCTACGTCAGCTATCATCTCTGGCCGACGCGCCTGACGGTGGCGGAGTTCGAGTTCGCCTTTCCGCTACTCGCCTGGCAGTTTATCTATGTGTTGGGCATGTGCTGCGGCTGGTACAAAGATGAACTGATGTCGCTGGCCCGCACCCCGGGCGGCTATATCGTGATGGGCATTATGGTGATTTATGCGCTTGTCATGATGTTCGTCGCGCAGAACCATACCAACCCCTTTATGCCTTCATTCCTGCTGCTGCACGTTATTCCGCCCGCCGATTTCAACTGGTTTTACTACCACCTCGCCAGCAAAAACGCCCTTGGTCCCTGTCGCGTGCTGAACGATTTCAGCCTGATGCTGCTGGTTTATCTGGTGCTGACCTTCTGCTGGCGCCCCCTCGAGCGCGCCCTCGGCTGGTTTCTTATCCCACTCGGACAGCACTCGCTCTATACCTTTATCCTGCACGTTTTCGTGGTAATGGCGGTCAGTCAGTTCGTGGATTTCGACCTCTGGCACCAGGCGTGGATACGCAACACGCTGATTCATCTTGCCGCGCTTGGGCTGCTGTGGTGGATGGCGAAAAAAGAGATTGGCGGGCGTTTTATCCCTAATTAAGCGAGGAGTGCGGCATGGTTTACCCGTGGCTTTCGGCCAGAGGAGCAGGATGGCTGACTATCGCGTTCGCCGCGGGCGCGGCGGCGCCTGCTTGCGCCGTTGCAACCGACAACGAAACGGTTTCGGCGCATGAAGAGCCGATTCAGGCGGGGGTCTTCACCAGCCGCTGGGGTCGCCTCTTCTCCGGCAACAAAGATAAATTTTCCAGCGCGCTCAGCTTCTCAAGCGGGCTGAAAGAGCAGTGGATCACTATCCCTAACGGCGAGCAATCAGCGCAGCAAAAAAAGAAGATCAATCAGCTGGTGAACCTCAGCCTGCAATATTCTCCCTACAGCTTCTGGTTCGCTAACGTCACGCTGCGCGCCCCCATTTCCGATTTCGATAAATACACCACCGATTTTCGCTACAGCTTCGGCTATGACGACTGGCATCCCAATACCTTCAGCCTGGTTTATAGCAACTATGGCGATAACCACCTGTTTCCCTCGGGCAATGCGCGCCGCACCTACTTTGAACAGGGCGCCTTTACCTTCGCCTATAAATTTTCGCTGCCGAAGGCGCTGGAGAAGCATCTGCTCATCAATAAAGGGGACGCGCTCACCTGCCAGGTCGGCGTCAGCTGGGTGCCGCGCTACTATTCGCTGGCAGATAACGATCTGCGCTCTAATAAAGAGGTCGGGCTGGGCGGCTGTGGCTACACCTTTAAGCAGCACTTCTTTATTCGCGCGACCGCCTTCTGGTTTCCGCACTCTGAACAGCAGCAGCCGTGGAACGGCGACTACAGCTACAGCTTCGGCTATGCCGGCTATACGCCCGGCTCGTTTTCGCTCCAGTACAGCAACTACAGCGGCACGCGCTTTCCCGGCCGCAGCAGCGCCAACGCGAAATTTCGCGAGGGCACGATCTCGCTTATCTGGTTTCTCCCTTTCTGAGGTTTTTTATGGACGCGCTACCGCCTCAATCCGTGCTTATCGTCGACGACGCGCTGCTCTACCGGCGACTGCTGGCTGGCCTGCTGCGGCAGTGGGGCTATCAGGTTTTCGAAGCGGAGAACGGCGAGCAGGCGTTGACGCTGCTGGCGCACGAAGCGGTCAGCCTGGTGATTAGCGACTGGGAGATGCCGGTGATGGATGGCCTGACGCTGTGCCGCGAGATCCGCCAGCAGCTGCAGGATCGCTATATCTACATTATCGTGCTCACCGCGCGCGACAGCGTAGAGGATCTGCGCGTCGGTTTCGCCGCGGGCGCGGACGACTTTTTACGCAAGCCGGTCAACCAGGTCGAGCTGCAGGCGCGCCTGCACGCGGGCGAGCGCATTCTGCAGCTGGAAGGAACGCTGGCCAGCAGAAATCGCCGACTCAGCGAGGCGCTGACGCAGATCCAGCAGGATTTGCAGGCGGCGGCCACGCTGCAGCGCAGTATTCTGCCGCCGCACCATCTGCGCCAGGGCGACTATTTCGCCGACTGGCTGTTTATGCCCTCAGCCTGGGTGTCCGGCGATCTCTTTCATCTCTTTCCACTTGATGACAACGCCGTAGGTTTTTACTGCGTCGATGTCGCCGGACACGGCGTAACGGCGGCGATGATGTCGGTGGCGGTGGCGCGTCAGTTTCTGCACGGCCGCACGGTCGATCCCTTTTTATTCGACGGCGAGGCCGTTACGCCGCCGTCGCAGGTGGTGCGTATTTTGAACGAGCGCTTTTGCGCGCAGCATCCCGAGGTCACCAGCTATTTCACCCTGGTGTACGGCGTGATTGACCGTTATAGCGGCGAAGGACGGCTCTGTCAGGCGGGCCATCCCACGCCGTTTATCGTCAGCGACAGCGGCGCGGTGCGAGAAATCGGCGAGGGCGGCCCGCCGGTCGGGCTGCTTGAGCACCTCGACTGGGACGAGTACTCCTTTCACCTGGCGCCGGGCGAACGACTCTGCCTCTACAGCGACGGCATTAGCGAGTGCGAAAACGCAGATCAACAGATGTTCGGCGCCGCGCGACTGGAAGCCTTGCTGGCCTCGCTGCACGACCACTCCATCGAGGCGCTGCTGGCAGCGGTGGAGCAGTCGCTTAATCAGTGGCGCGGCATGACTACGGACGAAGCCGCGTCAGCGGCGGATGATATTTCCCTGTTGGTAATTGAACGTCAGCAGGGCTTAACGGGAGATAAAAATGAAATTTGAAACTGAAAAGATCGATAAGGCTTTACTCTTCACGCCGGTCGTGCGCCGTCTTGACGCCTCTGTCGCGCTACGTTTCAAAGAGGCGGTGGCGGCGGTGATCCAGCAGGGCGAAACCGCGCTGATCCTCGACTTTTCACGCGTGGATTTTATCGACAGTAGCTGTCTGGGCGCCCTGATTTCGCTGCTGAAGTCGCTGAGCGGCAAGGGGCAGCTGGTGCTTTGCGCGCTCAACGCCAATATCAAAGCGATGTTTGCGCTGACGCGCATGGATCGGGTGTTTACCATCTGTGCCGACCGCAGCGAGGCGATCGCCGCGATCAACGAAGGAGGCTGACCTATGTCTGAACACGCCCAGCAAAAAGAGCTACAGCTGCCCGCGACCATTAACAGCCTGACCACGCTTGGCGTCGCGCTGCGTCAGTTCCTGGCCGCGCTGCCGGTGAACGAGAGCTGGATCTATCCACTTGACCTGGCCTTATGCGAGGCGGCGAGCAATATTATTCGTCACGGCTATCATGACGACGCCACAGCGTGTTACAGGGTCAATTTTAGCCACGACGGCCGCGCGGTCACGGTGAAACTCCTTGACAGCGGCGTGCCGGTACCGGAGGAGAAGCGCCAGCCGCCGGTGATCGATCCCGACGCGCCGCTGACGCTGGAGAACCTGAGCGAGGGCGGCCGCGGCATGCAGCTTATTTTTTCAGGTGTGGACCGGGTCAGCTACCATCAGGGGAAAACGGAAAACCAGCTGACCCTGGTGAAAATGCTGCCTTAGGCGTTCTGCGCCGGAATCAATGACATTTCCCTCATGCCACCCATTGCGCTGGAAGCCGTTGATGCATCTAAAGCCAGCGCTGTTAGCCGCTATATATCATCGATATCAGCAGGGTCATACAGCGTTTCCTGCTCGGCTATATTTGAAACTGCCAGATATTCCTTTGAGCTTGCGGTTTGATCTCACGTTATTATCCAGCTAAAAAAATTCGCAAGTAAAAGATATAAAGTTATGTAATCGTCAGCCGGGCAGGCAATTTATCTTTAAACCTTCTCTGGCTGCATCTAATTCTTGCAAGATCACTTTCCTCATAACTATGTAAGCTTATCATTCATAGCTGCAATAGACTTCCATTAACGTGGCTTACTAATTACTGAGTAATTTACCATTGGAAGTAGGGGTTCAATAAAAACCAGCGTAAAACAATTATGAAAAATAACAATTTATATGGAATGGAAAATCTATATGGTTGAATGAGCACTAATAAGCCTGAGGGCTTCCAGAGTAAAGCAGCACCCAAACCTTCAATTGATAAATATTCATTAGATTGATTTTTCGTATTTTGAGAAGAGGTTTATCAAATTAATAATGCATTCCGGGACTCTGGCCATCAGAGCCGAGAGTGAAGATGATGGCATCAATATCTTTCGGCAATTCAGTAAATGTTTTAGTCAATGAAACATCACCGTGAAAACATCTATTTCCCGAGCAAGCTTTTTCACTTTGCTCTTATCTCTGACCAGCACTACAGGCTAATAGCTCATTTCGATAGCGGTATTCAAGACCTGAAATCCAATACTTCCTGTCGCCCCTGCAACGAGCATTTTCATGATAAACCTGCTGATAATTCAGACTTATTTTCGATACCTTCAGAATATCAATTATCATTTTTGTCAGTAGCAGGGCTAAAATGATTGTATCTATGACCCCCCTTCATGAGTGCGCGATGAAGTGAATGCCATAAGGAAATCATCAATGCTGAAAGAAAACTTCAATGAACTGCAAATCTTTCTGGTGGTAGCAAGGGAGCGAAGTTTTACCAAAGCAGCGGGCAAACTTGGGGTTTCTCAGTCTGCCCTCAGCCACGCGATGAAGGCGCTGGAGGGAAGACTGAATATCCGTCTTCTGACCCGCACTACCCGAAGCGTTGCGCCTACGGAAGCAGGAGAGAGAATTATTGCCTGCCTTGAACCCCGTATCGCCGATCTTGAACAGGAGCTGGAATCGCTTGTACAACTGAATGGGACCGCCTCCGGCAATATCCGTTTATCTGCCGGGGAGCATGCCGCGCGAAGTCTGGTATGGCCGAAGTTAAAACCCTTTCTCAGTGAATATCCGGAAGTTAATCTCGAACTGGTGGTGGATAATGGCTTTGTCGATATCGTCGAAGGGCGTTTTGATGCCGGGATTCGCCTGGGTGAAAGCGTGGATAAGGATATGATCGCCGTGAAGATTGGACCAGATATACGCATGGCTGTGGTTGGCGCACCATCCTATTTTGCCGCTAACCCCGTGCCCGAAACACCTCACGAGCTGCAAAATCACCGGTGTATCAATATGCGCCTGCCGACTTCCGGTGGACTTTACCACTGGGAGTTTGAGAAGGAAGGGAAACCGTTGCGGGTCAGAGTGGAAGGGCAGGTAACGTTTAATTTGCAGGCGGAAAGGATTGATGCTGCTTTATCCGGTTTTGGCATAGCCTGTATACCTGAAGACAGGGTGCAGGATTATATAAAGTCAGGAGAGCTTATTCAGGTTCTGCAGGAGTGGTGTCCGTCTTTCCCCGGATATTACCTCTACTACCCGAGCCGTAAGCAGCATCCGCCCGCTTTTGCGCTGATGATCGATGCACTTCGCTACTCGGAATAACGGGTCCGCCATACGCGGTGGACCCGTTCGGGTGTTAACGACCTACGCGAGCCTGGTGCTCAGGAGAGTAACGTTCGCCAACGATTTTAATCGTTTCAAGCGCCTGTGTTATCTGAAGCGAGTCATCCTGCGAAAGGATGATGTCGGCAGCCCCCAGATTTTCCTCCAGCCGGTGCAGTTTGGTGGTACCGGGGATTGGAACAATCCACGGCTTTTGTGCCAGCAGCCATGCAAGAGCAATTTGCGCAGACGATACGCCTTTCTCTGTAGCCATTTCACCCAACAGGGAAACCAGCTTTTCATTGGCTTCAATTGCCTGTTCAGCGAAACGCGGCACGGTGCTGCGGTAATCATCCTTGCCAAATGTCGTTCCAGGTTTAATCGATCCTGTCAGGAAGCCTTTGCCCAGGGGGCTGAAGGGAACGAAACCAATGCCCAGTTCTTCCAGTAACGGCAGGATCTCCTGCTCTGGCTCGCGCCACCACATGGAGTATTCGCTTTGCAGCGCAGTGACAGGTTGTACAGCGTGCGCACGACGAATGGTTTTTGCGCCAGCTTCGGACAGACCGAAATGCTTGACTTTGCCTTCAGCTATCAGGTCTTTCACGGTTCCCGCGACATCTTCAATGGGGACATCCGGGTCGACACGGTGTTGATATAGCAGATCAATGACATCAGTCTTAAGACGGCGTAATGATCCCTCCACAGCTTCACGGATATGCTCCGGGCGGCTGTTTAAAATCTGCTGCTTGTTATCATCGCCAAAGGTAAAACCAAACTTAGTGGCGATGACCACACGATCACGAAACGGTTTTAAGGCATCCCCGACAACTTCTTCATTAAGGAAGGGGCCGTACACTTCAGCGGTATCGAAGAATGTGACGCCTTGTTCAACCGCTGCGCGAATGAGCTCAATAGCCTGACGGGTATCGGTCGCCGGGCCGTAGCCGTGGCTGAGGCCCATGCAGCCGAGTCCAAGTGCGGAGACTTCGAGTCCGGATTTACCCAGATAACGTTTTTGCATTGAATGAATACCTCATTTATCGCGACTTAAACATCCAGTTTGCGGCCAGTCAGCCATTCCACCATCGCCGGGTCGCGGTGAGAGAAGAAGGCACTGGTTGCAGTGTCGAGGGCGGCAATCTGTAGCATATCTTCAGAACTGAGTTCAAAATCGAGAATGTTGATGTTCTCTTCCAGGCGTTCTTTTCGCACCGATTTCGCCAGCGAAACGATGCCTCGCTGGTAGATCCACCGCAGCACAACCTGTCCCACGCTTTTCCCGTACTTCTGCCCAATCTCCGTCAACACGGGATGCTGGAACAGACTATTTTTACCCTCAGCAAAGGGGGCCCAGGCTTCCGGCTGAATGCCACGGCTTTGCATCCATGGAACGGCATGCAGCTGCTGGTTGAAGGGGTTAACTTCAATCTGATTTACCGCAGGGGCCACTTTGTTGAAGGCGATAAGATCGGCCAGCCGGTCAGGGTGAAAGTTGCTGACGCCAATGGCGCGAACTTTGCCTGCCTGCTGCAGTTCTTCCATGGCTCGCCATGCCCCGTGGACATCACCGTAAGGCTGGTGAATCAGGTACAGGTCAACATAGTCAAGTTGCAGTCGATTCAGGGAACGCTCGAACTGTGCTTTAGCCCCTTCGTAACTGGTATCCTGCAGCCACAGTTTGGTTGTGACAAAAAGTTCGTTACGTGCAATATCGATCTGTTTCAGTGCGTTCCCGACCTGGGTTTCATTCTGGTAAGACGCTGCGGTATCGATCAGGCGGTATCCCGTATCGATGGCATCAATAACGGCGCGCTCACATTCAGCGGCATCTGTCAACTGGAAGACACCAAAGCCCAGCAGGGGCATTTCAACACCGTTGTTCAGTTTTACAGTTTGCATGAGGTTGTCCTTAGCTATTGTCCAGGGAATCTTAACGCAAACTGATTTATTCTATTAGATAGGGTAATTAGCTAGGGTTTATTAGTAATAGTAATTAATTCGTAAATACTTAATCGACAGACTTTGCATAAAGCGGTTATTTATGAAAATCATTCATAAGGGTAAGCGTCTTAGCTGACTAAACCAATCCTTTTCCAGACGCTATGCTGCATGAGTTGTCATCACGACAGGGACAATATCTGAAATCATCTGGTTTAAACTGATGGCTATACCTGTAAGGGATAAAAATGAAAGATGTCATTGTTGTAATTGGTAGTGGCTCTATTGCTCAGGCCATTGCGCGACGAGTGAGCGTTGGAAAACATATTCTCCTGGCCGATATAAGAACTGAAAACACTCGACAGACTGAAAATACCCTCTCACGCGCCGGATTTGACGTGAGTACTACTATGGTCGATGTGCGTTCGCGTGAGTCTATTCAGAAACTCGTGAAAACAGCGTGTAGCATAGGTGAAATAAAGGGGGTCATTCATACTGCAGGATTGTCACCGTCTCAAGCTCAACCGCAGGACCTCATCCGTGTTGATCTATACGGCAGTGCCGTACTTTTTGAGGCATTTGGTAAAGTTATCGCATCCGGTGGGTCCTGTGTTGTGATTGGCTCGCAGTCCAGTCATCGCTTAGACGTTGATGCTCTGACACAGGCTGAGGCGGATGCGCTTGCAACCCTGCCGCCTGAAGACCTTCTCGAACTGCCTCTGGTGAAAGAAATTAAAGACAGCTTATATGCTTACCAGATATCCAAACGCTGCAATGCGCTTCGCGTTATGTCTGAAGCGGTAAAATGGGGCAAGCGCGGTGCGCGAATTAACTGCATCAGCGCTGGTATCGTCTATACGCCTCTGGCTTATGACGAGCTTAACAGCGACGAAAGGGGCGCATTCTATCGAAACATGCTGGATAAATCTCCGGCGGGACGGGGTGGTACGCCAGATGAAATCGGTGCGCTGGCGGAGTTTCTGTTTGGGCCTAATGGTACCTATGTGACAGGAAGCGATCTGTTGATTGATGGTGGTGCAACCGCTTCCTACAAATACGGTGAGTTACGTCCCCAGTAATACATCATGATTTTCCGTAATTTGACGATGTCGTCGCAGGAGAGCAGTTTCGAGAATTGAGCCACGCACTGGCGGAAGTTCTGACAGCCTGGAATTACTCCCCCGCGCAACGCCCAGGGAGGGGCGGATATTTATAAATGAAAGTGTCGTCTGGCATCAATAATGAAGTTTTATTTTTTTAGCTGAACGGTCAGTGCCATCAAGGCGCTGGCCGCTGTAAACAACGCAATTATCCAGCCCATCGTCCATGGCGTGCCATCGCTGAACAGAGCGAGAAGAAGTGAAGAGATGATGCCACTGCCATATTGCAACGCTCCCATTAGCGCCGATGCAGAGCCTGCAACATTAGGCACTGCGTCAAGTGCGCAAGCTGTGGATGTCGCAGCGATGATGCCATTCATGGAGAAAAACACGAACACAGCGCCGACAATTAGGGTAATGCCACCTACCTTCAGCCCAGTCGCGACCGCCAGCACTAATGCGGCAATAGTGGCGATTAATACGGCATTCCTGAGCAGTGCTTCCAGGGGATAGTGGTGAACCAGGCGTCTGTTGACCATACTCACAGTCATTAATCCCACAACGTTTACTGCAAACAGCCAACCATAGTGCTGCGGATCGATACCGAAGTACGTGATGTACACAAATGGGGAGCCCGTGATAAAGGCGTAGGCCGCAACGTAATAGAATGTCAGGCACAGAGTAAACTGCATGTATTTGGCGTTGGTTAGCAAGGCATAGTAGTTTTGAAAGGCTCTTGTTACAGAGGTTTGCGAGCGTTTTTCAGCAGGCAATGTCTCCAGCAACCAGAATAAAGACATAAGCATTAGTGTTCCGATAATCGCCAGCAGCCAGAAAATGGCATGCCACGAGGTCACTTTAATCATTTGCCCTCCGATCAGTGGACCAGCAATTGGCGCGATGGCCATAATGATCATCAGGGTTGAAAGCATTTGTGCTGCACGAGTGCGGCTAAACAGGTCACGGATCATTGCTCGTGCCAGCATCGGACCGGTACAGGCACCTAACGCCTGAAAAACACGCCAGAAGACAATTTGCACGATATCTGTTGATAATGCGCAGCCCACCGAGCCGATGATGAACAGACCTAAGCCGATAAACAACGGCTTACGACGCCCGTAACGATCGCTAATCGGTCCCCAAATCAGTTGTGCGATGCAAAAGCCGATAAGGAACCCCGTTATTGTCAGCTCTGCATCACCCTGCAAATCTCTGGCCATAACAGGCATAGCCGGAAGATAGATGTCGGTTGATAAAGAGGTAACAGCCATGAGGGCGCTGAGAATAAGTAGAAACGACAGACCGGTTTTTTTAGCTATAGCCGACCGCGTACTTGCCTGTTGATTAAGCATGGTGACCCGTTAGGAATAAAGAGATAAGGACATGTTAACGGGTTTGTGCATACAGATAATTACAGGCGGAAGGATAGGGACTATGAATAACATTCATTAATGCTGTGAAATGCGAAAAAAGCGAAAGAATGATTTAAACAGGTGCTTATGTGAGGCCTTACAGGAAACAACCGTAGGGAATATTATCTATCATGATTCATGGAACGATGGTTGTTGTGCCTGATAGCGAAAACCCAAAGGAGGCGAATGCCTCCTTTAGCATTAACATGGAGAAATAATTTTCAGCATTTTGGTTTAAAAAGCAGCTTACTTATCAGGCTGAAACAGCTTCTGCACAAAATCAATATAGGCCGGGCGCCAGACATCCATTTCATGCCCCAGTTTCGGGTAGCTATGCCAGTCGCTGCGGATGCCGCGCTGATCCAGCTGCGCCTTCAGTCCGGTCATATCGCGTCCGGTGATAATGTCCTCTTCGCCGCTTACCAGCGTCAGCAGCTTAAGCTGGCGATTGATCGCCGCGGGTTTCTTCAGCTGCGCCGCCACGCGAAAGTCAGGCACGGTTTCGGTGGTCACGCCGCTGAAAATCCCCAGCCAGGCGAACTTATCCAGATGACGCATACCGCTGACCAGCGCCTGATAGCCGCCCTGAGAGAGGCCCGCCAGCGCCTGGCTGCCGGCATCTTTGCGCACCGGATAGCGCGCGGCCACCAGCGGCATAATCTCCTCCATCAGCTCTTTATCCGCCGCCTGCGCGTTGCGCGGATAGAAAACCTCGCGGCGGGTGGCGGGAGCGAAGCTCTCCGGTATCGCGCCCTCGGCGTCGGTTTCGGTATCCGGCATCACCACCAGCATCGGCACGATTTTCCCCTCGGCGAGCAGGTTGTCCATAATCTGCGGCACCCGTCCCTGGGTCAGCACTGACATGCCGGTATCGCCAAAGCCGTGATAGTAGTAGAGCACCGGCAGCGGGGGCGAATCAGCACGCGTACCGGGCGGCACCCAGACGGCGATGAGTCGTTCTCGTTTCAGCGACGGCGAATGCCAGCTCAGCGTGTGAATCTCACCGTGCAGCACCTCGCGATCGTCCAGCAGGCTGCCCGGCACGAGGATCAGGCTGGTATTGACCTGCCGCTGCGGTTTCGCCAGCGCGTTGCCCGTGTCGACGCTGCGAAAGCCGTCCACGTTAAAAAAGTATTCATATAAGCTGGGCTGCAGAGGTTCGCTGGTAAAAGACCAGATGCCCTGATCGTTTTTGCTCATGGGATGGGAAACGTAACGATCGGGCGTGGCTCCGGTCACCACCTCGACCGCTTTAGCGGCAGGCGCCCATAACTGCCACGTTATCGTGTTGTTAGCGTTAACGTGGCTGATGTACTGTTCCGGCGGAAGGGTGTCGGGCGGGCGCTGGGGCAGCGGAATCGCCAGCGGCGACTGACTCCATATCGCCAGAGTCACACCGAGAAAAAGGCAGCGAAAATTCATCAGATATCCTTAACAGAAGGCAGGTGCGTTAAGTGTGGCATAAGCTGAGAAAATTGAGCTGCCGCGCGTGAATTTTGCTGCCTGATTCCTCTTCTCTTAGCTGAGATCGCGGCCGTTACTGGCGATCACTTTTTTGTACCACCAAAACGATTTTTTCCGTGAGCGCGCCAGCGTGCCGCGTCCTAAATCATCCCGGTCGACATAGACGAAGCCGTAGCGCTTGCTCATCTCGCCGGTCGAGGCGGCGACCAGGTCGATGCAGCCCCAGGTGGTATAGCCCATCACCGGCACGCCGTCGTCGATCGCCTGCGCCATTGCCTGAATATGCTCGCGAAGATAGCTGATGCGGTAGTCGTCGTTGATGCTGCCGTCCGCCTCCACCATATCCTGCGCGCCCAGCCCGTTCTCTACCAGAAACAGCGGCTTCTGATAGCGGTCGTACATCATGTTCATGGTGATGCGCAGACCCAGCGGATCGATGCCCCAGCCCCAGTCGCTGCGTTTAATATAGGGATTGGTCAGCGATTTCACTACGTTGGCGGCGCTGCTGTTCTGCTCGTTCATCTCCGCCGAGGCGCAGCGTGACGCGTAATAGCTGAACGACACAAAGTCGACGCTGTTTTTCAAAATCTCCACATCGTCGCTCGCCATCTCGATAGCGACGCCTTTTTCGCGGAACAAGCGGGCGGCATAGGATGGATAGGCGCCTCTGGCCTGCACGTCGATAAAGAAGAGATTCTCGCGATCCTTCTCCAGTGCCGCCCAGACATCTTCCGGCTTGCAGGACCAGGGATAAAAGTTGCCGCCCGCCAGCATACAGCCGACCTGGTTGGCCGGGTTGACCTCGTGGGCGATTCGGGTCGCCAGCGCGCTGGCCACCAGCTCGTGGTGCGCCGCCTGATACTTCACCTGATCCTGATTCTCGCCCGCTTCGAACACCAGTCCCGCGCCGGAAAAAGGGCTGTGCAGCAGAATGTTGATCTCATTGAAGGTGAGCCAGTATTTCACCAGCCCGTCGAACGCCTCGAAGCAGGTGCGCGCATAGCGGGCGAAGAAATCGACCATTTTGCGGTTGCGCCACGAGCCATACTCCATGACCAGATGCATCGGCACGTCAAAATGACACAGCGTGACCAGAGGCTCGATACCGTACTTTTGGCACTCCTCGAACAGGCTGCGATAAAAGGCGATACCCTCCGGGTTGGGCTCGCGTTCATCGCCGCGCGGGTAGAGGCGGCTCCAGGCGATAGAGGTGCGGAACACCGTAAAGCCCATCTCCGCCATTAGCGCGATATCCTCTTTGTAGCGGTGATAAAAATCGATCGCCTCATGGCTCGGATAGTATTCGTCTTCGCGCAGCGCAAAGCGCTTTTCTAACCCCAGCTTAACCGGCATGCGCGCGGCGCCGTGCGGGATCATATCCACCGTCGTCAGGCCTTTCCCGCCTTCACGATAGCCGCCTTCAGACTGATTCGCGGCGAGTGCGCCACCCCATAAAAAACCTGCTGGAAATGTCAGTTCCGACATAAATTACCTCAATGATGGACTGCTGCCTTAACGGGCTTAATCGCGTCGGTTGGCGTGGGCGAGGCGCTGGCCTCGGGCGCGCTTTCCGGAATATCTTCAAAACCTAAAATCAACGTCAAAATAAAAGAGAGCACTACGGAGAGCACCATCACCGCCACCACCCAGACGATGCTCATCGGGTTGGCGGGATCGAAAAACTGCACGCTGGTAAAGAGTCCCGGCGACGCCATCGAGTGGCTGGCGAGCCCGCCGACCCCGGCAACCGCGCCGCAGACAAAGCCGCTGATCAGACAGGCGACCAGCGGACGCTTCAGACGCACCGCCACGCCATAGAGCGCCGGTTCGGAGATGCCTGCAACAATCGCGGAAGCGGCAGCGGCGAGGGCGGTCTGGCGCAGCTCGCGATTTTTAGTCTTAAAGGCGACCGCCAGCGAGGAGCCGCCCAGCGACAGATTGGCGCCGATCTCCGACGGCATTACCATGCCCTCTTTGCCGCTCTCTGCGATGGTCTGAATAATGGTCGGGGTAAAGACGCGATGCATGCCGGTCATCACCAGCAGCGGCCAGATTGCGCCCATAATCGCCACCGAGAGCCAGCCGAGATAGCCGTGAACGGTATAAACCAGCGCGGAAATGCCGCTGCCGATCCAGATGCCGAGCGGGCCAATCAGCAGAATGGCGATCGGCGCGGCGACCAGCACGATCAGCATCGGCTTCAGGAAGTTCTTCGTCACCGCCGGCGTGATGCGGTCGATGATGCGTTCGATATGCGACAGGATCCAGGTCATTACCAGCGCCGGGATCACCGTGTAGGTGTACTTCACCGGCGTCACCGGAATTGAGGCGAAGTCCACCGCCTGGCCCTGCGCCGCTTTCGCCATCAGATCGATAAAGCCGGGATGCAGCAGCACGCCTGCAATGGCGATCGCCAGCGACATATTGGTTTTAAACTTCAGCGAGGCGGACGCGGCCACCATCACCGGCAGGAAGAAAAAGGCGCCGTCGCCAATCACCGTCAAAATCGTCAGCGTCGAGGAGCCTTTCGGCAGTACGCCGCTCATTTCAAGCACCATCGCCAGCAGCTTCACCATCGAGCCGCCGATAATGGCCGGTATCAGCGGCGACATGGTACCCACCAGCGCATCGAGAATGCCGGCGCCGATGCTTCTCAGGGTGATTTTACGTTTCACTGGCGCGCCGCCTGAGGCGGCTGGGGTACCGAGTTCCAGGATCGCCTGATAGGCCTTGCCGACGTTGTTGCCGATAATGACCTGACACTGTGTATCGTTGTTGACCACGCCCATCACGCCAGGCAGCGCTTTGAGCGCGGTGCTGTCGATCAGGCCGCGATCTTTAACCACGAACCGCAAGCGCGTCATGCAGTGGGTGACCGCCTCAATGTTCTGCATACCGCCCAGCGACTGTACGATGGCGCGAGAGACTTCTGCGTAGGGATTAGGCATAGTTTTGCGTCTCTGTTGTTATGAGTAGAGTGTTTTTTACCGGCCGCCTGCTGTTGTAGGGACAGAGTGCGCGCTGATTCGCTAAGGCGTGATGATGCGCCATAGGAAACCGGTTTCATAAAATCATGAACAGTTGCAAAATTGATAACAAGATGACAGAAGCGGTTATTTTTCAAACTGTGACCAGCATCACTTACTGGATTGATGCTTGTCGAGCGGCGACTGAGGTTAAGTAGACTGCTCAGCTGACTGAGGGAAAAGGAAAAAATTATGGCCACCATACTTGAGGTCGCGAAACGGGCGGGGGTGTCAAAAGCCACGGTTTCCAGAGTGCTGTCGGGCAATGGCTATGTCAGTCAGGAGACGCGGGAGAAGGTGATGCAGGCGGTGGCAGAAACGGAATTTCGTCCTAACCTGCTGGCGCGCAATCTGTCAGTGAAATCAACCCAGACAATCGGACTGGTGGTGACCAACACCCTCTACAGCGGCAACTACTTTTCCGAGTTGATGTCGCACTCCGCGCGCATGCTGGAACAGCAGGGCCGCCAGCTTATTCTGGCGGACGGCAAACACAGCGCGGCGCAGGAGCGGGCGGCGATCGACTTTCTGCTCGATCTGCGCTGTGACGGCATCATCATCTATCCGCGCTTTCTTACCATCGACGAAATGGACGAGATCATCGCGCAGCACAAACAGCCGGTGCTGGTGGTAAACCGACGCCTGCGTCAGCACCACAGCTTTTGCATCTATGCCGATCAGAAGCGGATCAGCGTGATGGCGATACAATCGCTTATCGATCTCGGCCATCGGGATATCGCCTTTATCACCGGCTCGCTCGATTCCCCGACCGGTCTTGAGCGCCTGGCCGGCTATAAAGCGGCGCTGGAAGTAAACGGAATCCCGCTGCGCGAGGCGCTTATCGCCCAGGGGAACTGGCATGCGGAGAGCGGTGCGCAGGCCACGTCTGCGCTGCTCGCCAGCGGCTCCGCCTTTAGCGCGCTGGTGGCCAGCAACGACGAGATGGCGATCGGTGCTATCAAAGCGCTGACCACGGCGCAGATCGCGATGCCGACGCAGGTGTCGGTGCTGGGCTTTGACGATATTCCGCTCGCGCCCTTTACCGTGCCCGCGCTTTCCAGCGTCAAAATCCCCGTCACGGAAATGATTCAGGAAGCGATTGCGCGCCTGCTGGCGATGCTTGACGGCGGGTCCTGGCAAGACGCCGAGGCGTTTGCCGCCAGCCTGTCGCTGCGCGAATCGGTGGCGCCCGGCCCCTTTGCGCGCTAGCGGACGCTGGCAGTTAGCCAGCTTTCCAGCTGCGTCAGCTCCTCATGCTGCGCGGGCCAGGCCGTTTTCAGCTGCGCTACCGCGGCGGCCAGCGTATCGGGACGATAGGCGACGCCCTGTAGCTGCGTCGCCAGCGCCTCCAGCGGCGCAGGATTCAGGCTATCGCTAAAAATCTGACAGCGGCTGATCACGCCGCGTTCGACGTCGAAATGGATCTCCACGCCGCCCCAGGCAAAGCGGGTATCGAGCAGGTGAGAGAAGTCGGGCGACTGGCCGAAGTTCCACTCCCAGCTGCTCTGCCGCGCAAACTGAGCGGCAAAGCCAGGCAGGTCGGGCAGCGCCTCCGGCGAAATGCGCTCCGGCTGGCAGCGCGCCTGATAGTAATCGAAAAAAGATTCGGTGACGGCGTCACAAATGGCGGCGTAATTTATCGCTGGCGCGATTTCCGTTAAGTTCGCTACGCGCGAGCGCACCGAGGTGATGCCTTTAGTTTGCAGCTTTTTGATGTCCGGGTTGAGATAATCCGCCAGCCGCGACAGATCGGCATTGATTAAAAAAGTGCCATGATGGAAGCCGCGATCGGGGGTTTCATGATAGGCGGAGCCGGAAATTTTGCGGATCTCTTCACCGCGTCTGACCACGATATCGTTACGTCCCGACGCTTCGGCTTCAATCCCCAGCCTGCTCAGCGCGTGCAAAATGATGCCGGTCGAGACGCTCTTGTCATATTCCGGCTTGCCCGCCATAAAGGTAAAGCAGCAGTTGCCCAGGTCGTGAAACACCGCGCCGCCGCCGCTGCTGCGTCGCGCCAGCTTAATGCCGTCCTGCGCCATACGCCGCGTGTTGCACTCTTTCCAGGGATTTTGCGCCCGGCCGATGACCACGGTTTCGGCGTTGCGCCAGAGAAATAACACCTTCTGCGTGGCGGGCATCTGGCGGTAAATGCACTCCTCGACGGCGAGGTTAAACCAGGGATCGTTGGATTCCGAAAGCAGTAGGCGCAGCGTGGTCATCTCTTCTCCTGTGATCGTAAGCAAAGCGGGCGACAAGTTTAACGCGCTTTGCCGCCGTCAGCATGATGGCGCGTGCTCTGATTAAAGCGGCTTAAGGTTTCCCTAAAGTTAATACAGCATGCTGCCCGCTCCTGTTAACAGATGGACTGCAAGCATGATTTTCCCACTCAATAAAAGACCGACGCTAAATCGGCTCTCTTTTCTGCTGCTGTTTTCGGTTTATATCGCGGTATTTCTCAACCTGGCCTTTTATCACCAGGTGATCGCCGCCATGCCGCTGGATAGCGTGCGCAACTGGCTGGTGTTTCTTTCAATGCCGCTGGTGGCTATGTCGGTAATTAATATCGTCGTGACCACCGCCTCTTTTATCTGGCTCGATCGCGCTGTGATCGCGCTGTTTATTCTGGTCTCCGCCGCCGCGCAATATTTCATCTGGAATTATGGGGTGATTATTGATCGGTCGATGCTGGTGAATATCCTCGACACCACGCCGTCAGAGAGTCTGGCGCTGATGACGCCGCAGCTGGTGGCGACGCTGCTGCTTTCCGGCGTCGTTATGGCGGCTTTGGCGTTCTGGGTGCGCGTTCGCACGACCAGACCCTTCTGGAAAAGCGCGGTTTATCGCATTATCAGCGTGGCGGCATCGGTGATCTGCATTCTGCTGGTGGCGTCGCTGTTCTACAAAGATTACGCCTCGCTGTTTCGCAATCAGAAAGAGCTGGTGAAGTCGCTCAGCCCGTCCAACTCCATTGCCGCCACCATCTCCTGGTATAAACACAACCGGGATATGAATTTGCCGCTGGTGAAAATCGGCGAAGACGCGCATCTGCAACCTGCGATGCAAACGGACAAAAAGAATCTGACCATTTTAATCGTCGGCGAAACCTCGCGCGCCGCAGATTTCTCCCTTTCCGGCTACGATCGCGAAACCAATCCGCTGCTGAAAAAAGATAACGTCACCTATTTCCCGCATACCGCCTCCTGCGGCACGGCGACGGCGGTGTCGGTTCCCTGCATGTTTTCCGGTATGCCGCGCGTCCACTATGACGACGCGCTTGCCGGGCATCAGGAAGGCTTGCTGGATGTAATTCAGCGCGCCGGTATTAAAGTGCTGTGGAATGATAACGACGGCGGCTGCAAGGGCGCCTGCGATCGCGTGCCGCATCAGGATATCTCCAGCCTGAACCTGGCGGGGATGTGTATTAAGGGTGAATGCTACGACGAGGTGCTGTTTCACGGACTGGAGGCGTATATCCAGCAGTTGCAGGGCAACGGTGTGATCGTACTGCATACCATCGGCAGCCACGGTCCGACCTACTACAATCGCTATCCGCCGCAGTTCCGCCGCTTTACGCCGACCTGCGACACCAATCAGATTCAGGACTGTTCGCAAGAGCAGCTGGTGAATACCTATGACAATACCTTGCTGTACGTCGATTTTATTGTCGATAAGGCGATTAAGCTGCTGCAGGCGCATCAGGACAGATTTACCACCAGCCTGGTCTATCTCTCCGATCACGGTGAATCGCTGGGCGAGAACGGCACCTATCTACATGGGATGCCCTATGCCATCGCGCCAGAGGTGCAGAAACATGTGCCGATGCTGATCTGGCTGTCGCCGGACTACCAGCAACGCTATGGGGTGAACAAAAGCTGTCTCGATAAGCTGGCGGCGCAGGATGACTTTTCGCAGGATAATCTCTTCTCTACCATGCTGGGGCTGACCGGCACGGCGACTAACGTCTATAAAGCGGATGACGATATTCTGACTTCCTGCAGGAAAAGCTAATCGTGAAAGCCCTGCCAGCGCAGGGCTTTTTTTGCTAGCGGCTGAGCGTCGCGCCACGGCTGTTGATCACGTCGCGATACCAGTAAAAGCTCTTTTTCCGGCTGCGTTTCAGCGTGCCGGAGCCGTCCTGATGACGGTCCACATAGATAAAGCCATAGCGTTTCTCCATCTCCGCTTTTGAGGCGCTCACCAGATCGACAGGTCCCCAGTAGGTGTAGCCCATGATCTCTACGCCATCATTAAGCGCTTCCCAGACCTGCACCAGATGATCGTTGACGTAACGAATGCGGTAGTCATCGTTGATCTGGCCGTCTGCATCAGGCTTTTCCCTGGCGCCAAGGCCGTTTTCAACGATAAACAGCGGCTTCTGATAGCGATCCCATAAAATATTCAGCAGCGTGCGCAGCCCGATGGGATCGATCTGCCAGCCCCATTCCGAGCTGTCGAGATGGGGATTAGGCACCATATCGAGAATATTGCCGCGTAGCTTTTCAGCCTGACTGGCGTCGGCGGTGGCGCAGCCGGACATGTAATAGCTGAACGAGATGAAATCGACCGTATGGCTTAGCGCCTCGACGTCAGTCGGTTCGGTGTGCAGCGTAATATTCTGCTCGCGAAAGTAGCCTTTGATATAGCCTGGATAGCGGCCGCGGCACTGTACGTCGCCGAAGAACAGCCAGCGTCGATTCTCCTGCAGCGCGGCGAACACATCATCAGGCTTGCAGGTCAGCGGATAGAGCAGACCGCCAAGCAGCATATTGCCGATGCGCGCATCCGGTATAAGCTCATGACAGGCTTTCACCGCCAGGCCGCTGGCAACCAGCTGATGATGTATAGCCTGATAAATCTCCGTTTGACTCGCGTCGCCCTGTAAACCCACGCCGGTTAGCGGCGCGTGCAGCGACATATTGATCTCATTAAAGGTCAGCCACAGCTTTACCTTGTTGCGATAGCGCGTAAAAACGGTACGCGCGTAGCGTTCGAAGAAGGTAATGAGCTGGCGATTAGCCCAGCCGCCATAGTTCTGCACCAGCCCCCAGGGCATCTCATAGTGCGACAGCGTCACCAGCGGCTGGATATTGTGACGCGCCAGCTCGTCAAACAGCTTATCGTACCAGGCCAGGCCCGCCTTGTTTGGCTGCTGTTCATCGCCCTGCGGAAACAGCCGCGCCCAGGCGATAGAGACGCGCAGGCAGGTAAAGCCCATTTCCGCGAACAGCGAGATATCCTCGGGATAGCGATGATAAAAATCGATAGCGATATCTTTGATGTTGAAGTCGCCTGGCTGGCGTGCCACCACCGGCCCAAAAATGCCCTGAGGCAGCATGTCGGAAGTGGATAATCCTTTGCCGTCTTTGCGATACGCACCTTCAGCCTGATTAGCGGCCAGCGCACCTCCCCATAAAAACTCTTGCGGAAATTCACTCTTCATGGACGTCTCCTTTTTATCACAGCGCTTAACCGGCGTCGGCGCGCTGCGGCTGTGGTAAGCCTGCAACCACCGTCAGCAGGCAGGCAAGAATCAGGGAAAAGGCGGCGCCGACGATCGCGCCCCAGACAGAGCTATCAATGCCGCTTGCGGGAATGATCTGCGCCAGCGTGAAAATGCTCGCAAGCCCGAACGAGTAAGCCTGGCTATGGCTCAGCGCAACGATAGCGCCGCCAAGCGCACCGCCGACGCAGCCGAAAATAAAGGGGCGACGGCTGGGGAGCGTCACGCCGTAGACGGCGGGTTCGGTAATGCCGAATACTCCAGAGATAACGCTCGAGCCAGCCAGCGCTTTTAGTCGCGCGTCGCGCGTTTTCAGGAATACGCCAAGCGCGGCGCCGACCTGACCAAATACCGCGGGCAGCAAAATAACCAGCATCGGATCGTGCCCCAGCACCGCCATATTGTTCATCATTAGCGGGATTAGCCCCCAGTGGACGCCAAAAATCACGCAGACCTGCCACACCGCACCGAGCAGTCCGCCAGCCAACCAGGGCGCGGCTTTGTAAACAAACTGGAAGCCGTCCGCCAGCAGCTGACTAAGGACGGTCGCCAGCGGGCCGATCGCCAGGAAAGTCAAAGGCACGGTCACCGCCAGACAGATGAGTGGCGTAAAGAAGCTTTTCACCGCCGAGGGCATGATCCTGTCGCACTGGCGCTCCAGCCAGCAGCAGAACCAGGCGGAGCAGATGACGGGGATTACCGACGAGGCATAGTTGATAAACACAATCGGCACCCCGAAGAAGGTCGCAGTTTCTCCCGTCGCCGCCGCCTGAAAAGCAGCCAGCATGGTGGGATGAACCAGCGCGCCGCCGATAACCAGGGTAACAAAAGGGTTGCCGCCGAACTTTTTACCGGCGGTATAGCCGAGCACCAGCGGCAAAAAGTAAAACAGCGCGTCGGCCGCAGCGAATAATATCCGACAGGTTCCGCTGCTTTCCGTTAGCCATCCTGCCGCCTGGCAGAGGGCAAGCGCGCCTTTCAGAATACCGCAGGCCGCCATGACGCCGAGAAAGGGCGTGAATATGCCGGACACCACATCGATAAAAGCCGCCGCCAGCGCCTGCTTTTCTTTGTGTTGCGTTGGCGCGCCGCGCTTCACACCGTTCAGGCCCGCTTCCTGACAGAGCGCTGCATACACTTCCTGCACATGGCTGCCGATCACCACCTGATACTGGCCGCCGCTTTCGACCACCATAATGACCTCTGGATTGGCCTTCAGACTTTCAGCGTCCGCCTGCTGGCTGTCGTTGAGCTTAAAGCGCAGTCGGGTGGCGCAGTGTACCAGACTGTGAATATTCTCTTTGCCGCCGACATGCCTGAGTATGTCCTGAGCGAGTGCCTGATATTTCATGTTTATATCCGCTTTGGTTCAAGATTAATAACGCGCAAAAAAAAACCTGAGAAGACTTATTACAGCAGTGCTGCGATAAGTCTCTCAGGTTTTGCCTGTTGGAAGTAACAACCCCGAAACAGATGAAAATTAACAGCCGGAGGTAAAAGAGTCCAGCCTCATCGCCAGCGTTAATTGTGATGCTGGTCAATAAAATGAAACTACTGCAAAGCAGCACTGGCCTGGGCGTCATTTTATTTACTGGAATTATTAACGTGAAGGGAAAATAAACCTAACCTGCCATTTGGATTTAACTTTTTGTTCACATCAGTGGCATTATTGAAATAGAGCGAGCATTCCTGAATGCAGCCTTACACTTAACAATCGCGCTATAATAAAATAGTTTGCTTTATTTATTCTGATGCTACCCTAAAGTATGAAATACGGAGAGGGATCTTAATAAGGTCAGTAGGAATAATACAAAAGATAACCATCTTTATTTAGGGGAAGGTATGAACATAGCGAAGATACTTAACAACAACGCCGTAATAGCGATAAATGCGCAGCAGCGGGAAGTCGTGGTGATGGGCTGCGGCCTGGCGTATAAAAAGCGGCCAGGCGAGACGCTGGATGCGGCGCGCATCGAGAAAGTTTTCTGTTTGCAAAGCGACGAGCTTAACAGTCGGCTGGGCGAACTACTGCGACAAATCCCGCCTGAGGTAATGATCGCCTGCGATCGCATTATCGCGCGGGCGACGGAACAGCTGGGCGAACTACATGAAAGCATTTATCTGACGCTGACCGATCATTGCCATTACGCCATTGAGCGCCAGAAGCAGGGGCTCAGCCTGAAAAATGCGCTGCTGTGGGAGATCCGTCGCCTCTATCCTCACGAATATGCGATGGGCGAAGAGGCGTGTGCAATTATCGCCCGTCGTTTGAATATTCAACTGTCTGAAGATGAGGCGGGGTTTATTGCCCTTCATCTGGTCACGGCGCAGCTTAACAGCGCCATGCCGGAAGTGATGAAAATAACGCGAGTGATGCAGAATATACTGGATCTGGTAGAACAACAGCTCCAGATAAAATACGCCCCGGACTCGCTAATCTATCAGCGATTTATTACCCATCTGAAGTTTTTTTCCCTGCGAATGCACGCGCAAAAAACTGAACACGAAGAAGATGACACGCTCTGCAATACGATAAAAAGTAATTACGCTACCGCATGGCGGTGCGCGAAAAAAATAGAAAATCTCCTGCGCCTGCATTATCACTACGATCTGGAAAGAGACGAACTGATCTATTTAACGCTCCATATCGAGCGCATAAGAAAGTATATGACGACATCAACCGAAAGCGCGACAGAGAGCGATTCGCCACATCAGTGACAACGTCACGTTTTTCAGGATCTGAACCAGATAGCTAAGTAGCTAATTACGCTTGCAGACGCGATCAGCATCGCCAGATATTCTTCGCGTTTAAAAAGCAGGGCAGATTTCATTTTTACTCTCCTCACTAACTGAGTAGAGTTTTACATTTACAGCTTAGAGAAACCTTAAGATGAAAAAGCGCTGCTGTCGCGCGTCACAGAAACGAGAGAAAACCGGCCCTGAAGAGAGAGCCGGCAGAGAGAGTTAGCGGTTAGCCTTTAACGTACCTTTCAATCCGTGCGGTTCAGAACGTAGATACTGCGGTGGTGCAATCGCCTGCGCGCCCAGTTCGGCGGCAGCATGCCACGGCCAGCGCGGATCGTAGAGCACGCCGCGCGCCAGCGCCACCAGATCGGCGGTGCCTTCCTGCAGCACCGCTTCGGCGTGTTTCGGCTCGGTAATCAGGCCGACGGCGATAACCGGAATATTCACCTCTTTGCGAATATCGCGCGCGAACGGCAGCTGGTAGCCTGGTCCTACCGTAATTGATTGCTGAGGCGCAAGGCCGCCGCTCGATACGTGAACATAATCGCCGCCTGCGGCCTCAAATTCTTTACTGAATTCAATGGACTGCGCATTATCCCAGCCGCCCTCAACCCAGTCGGTTGCAGAAATACGCACGCCGATCGCGATATCATCAGAGACCGCCTCGCGCACCGCGCGGAAAATTTCCAGCGGAAAGCGCATGCGATTTTCCAGCGAACCGCCATATTCATCGTCACGGTGGTTGCTGAGAGGCGACAGGAACTGATGCAGCAGATAGCCATGCGCAGCGTGCAGCTCAATAAGTTGAATGCCGAGTTTCTCCGCGCGCTTCGCGCTATCGACAAACTTCTGTTTAACACGTGCGAGATCGTCGCGGCTCAGTTCCAGCGGCGGGCGATCCTCTTCATGGAAACCTTGCGCGGAAGGCGCGACCGTTTCCCAGCCGCCTTCTTCAAGCGTCAGCTGATGACCGCCTTCCCAGGGTGCGGCGCACGAGGCTTTGCGGCCCGCATGCCCCAGCTGAATGCCGACCGGAATCGGCGAATAAGCACGAATATCTTCCAGTACCATGCGTAAAGCCACTTCGGTATCGTCGTCCCACAGGCCGAGGTCGCCCGGAGTGATGCGGCCAATCGGCTCAACCGCGGTGGCCTCGATAATCAGCAGGCCCGCGCCGGAAAGCGCCAGCTGACCAAGATGGATGCGATGCCATGCGGTAGCTTTGCCTTCGCTCGCGGAGTATTGACACATCGGCGCAATAACAATGCGGTTTTCCAGTGCCAGCTTGCCAATATGCGTTGCGCTAAAGAGTTGACTCATGAATACCTCATTTCCTTGTAATGACTGCCTCGAAACAGAAAGTGTAATCGACTACTGGCGGATCATCGGCTTAATGCAAAAAAATAGCATAAAGAGAGCGGGTGAGAGTTTACCGTTATGGCTGCGTAGAGGGGCAACTGGCGCCGCTTCCGCGAAGTGGTGATTAAACGATCTTGTTCCGTATAAAAGTTAAACACCACTGAAATAGATCGCGCTACGCGAATTCTGGCGGCAAAGCAGGGGAAGAGTACTGCAAAATTTACGTAGCGCTGCCATTTTGCCGTTTAAAAAACATCCATCTGCCTGTGCGTGGCTTTATATAATGCCCATTATAGAAAGCCAGAGATCTGGAGGATCCTTTTTGCTGCCGGGATCGATAGCGGACGCCAGACGCAACGCGCCCGGCGTCCGCTTTGGTTACGCCGTTGTCTTACGGTTAGTAAGCAGCGCTTTCACCGTTTCGGCCGCGCGCTTGCCCGCCAGGAAAGCGTGATCCGAATTGTAATACTCCCATTCGCTGTAACGTCCGGAGAGATGAATGCCCTGCGCCGCCAGCCAGCTGCGGATCAGTTCGACGTTCGCTTTACGCTGATGATCGTAAACCACATAGGCATACGGCATATCCACCTCATTGGCGGTGACGATAACGTCATCCTCGCGAATAATGCCGACGCGAATACAGTCATCAATGCAGCGCTGGATCAGCGCCTCGCCTTCATACGGCAACGGCTGATCGGCGCGATAAGTGATTTCGCAGGTCAAACCAAAACCGCCTGGCGGGTTGCATTCCGGGCTGGCATTGCCCTGCAGGAAAATACGGTGGAACAGAGTATCGCCAGGATAGTAGATCCAGTGCTTGTCGCTGAGGTTGGCGCGTCCGATGCCGAGGTTAACGCAGCGCACCGACACGTGACGCAGCAGCGAGGCGGCTTGCTGCACCGCCTGCGGCGCGCGGTTGCCCATCAGGCGCACCAGCTCGGGTAGCGGCAGAGTGCTGATCATCTGATCGTATTGATAGTGACGACCATCCTTAAGGATTACGCTGCGGCTTTGCGGCTGGATGTCGGCTATCTCTGCATCCGTTTCCAGTACGCAGCTAAGATGCGGCAGGAAGCCATTCATCAGCGCCTGAAAACCGCCGCGTTTCGGGTAGCCAAAGCGGGCATTCGGCCCGACCGGTTTATCCAGCGGCGCCAGCGCGCCAGAGATGATCTGCTGAAGATCGGGCAGCGGAACGCGCCCGCCGAGCCAGGAGGTTTCCATATCGGCGAGCGGCGTTTTCCACAGTTTTCGGTTGTAGGGAACGGCAAAGTGATGCGCGATGCCGCGTCCCCAGGTGCGAAAGATAAAGCGCTCGAAATCCTCGTTCATCTCTTCTGCGCCGGCGGGTTCAGTTGCTTCGCTACCCAGTACGCCGTCGGCGCAGCAGTCGCGGCAGTCGGTATTGGCCGCCGAACGCACCGCGCTAAGCGGCGCCGCCTCCTGCGCTCCCGTGACACCGTAACGCGCCTCAATGGCGCCCAGCACGCATTCGCCAATTACCTCTGCCGGCAGGCCATGTAGCGCCGACTGGAAAGGATAACGGGTGAAGACGTCATGGCTGTACACCCAGGCTTCGCGGTTTTGCCAGTGCAGGTTATCACCCAGCAGTTTGTCGTAAAGCTGAAGCACATAGGGATCGTTGGAGAACATAATGTGGCCCGCATAATCGAAGGTAAAACCCTTATCTGCGATAGAGCGGCACCAGCCGCCAGGCGTCTCGTTTTTCTCCAGCACCACCGCGCCTTCGCCGTAGTGGTAGCCCGCGCTCAGGCCAGTCGGCCCGGCGCCCAGGATCAGACACTCCACGGGGCGCAGCGTTACCGCGCGCACGACGTCGGTAGTTTCCGGTACTTTCGCGGCGACAACAGGCTGTACCACGTTATCGCGCAGGCAGGCGATAAGCGCCTGCATCTGTTCCGCGGTACGATCCCACGAAGTTTCGGCGATGATCGCCGCCATCTGCGCTGCCTGCTGGCGCCGCGCCTCATCGCTCAGCCCCAGTGCGGCTTCGCAGGCGAGGATAAAGCCCTGCGGCGTGTCGGCGATACTGACGATATCGCTGTAATGACGCACTACATCCGGCACGGCGGTGCTGACGATGGGCAGCTGCGCCGCCATATACTCCAGCACTTTGGTCGGACTGATAAAACGTGTTGAGGCGTTCAGCGCGAACGGCATCAGACAGACATCCCATCCGGCCAGAAAATGAGGCAGCGCTTCATAGGGCTGCATGCCGAACCAGTGCAGATTGGGCCGCTGCGGCAGGCTGAGCGGATCGATTTTCACTACCGGGCCGACCATGGCGATATGCCAGTTAGGATGCGCATCGGCGAGGGCGGCGACCAGCGCGATATCCATACGTTCGTCAATCACGCCGTAGTAGCCCAGTATCGGGCCAGGCAGATTTTCCTGCAGCGGGTGGCCGTTGCTGCGATCGAGCGCCTGCTCGAAATGCGCGGCGTCGACGCTGCTGGCAAAACAGTGCACGTTCTGGTGGCGGTGCTTCTTCGCTTCATACAGGCTGGTGCCGCCGGTAAAAACCACGTCGGCGCGACTCAGCAGCGCGGACTCGCGCTGCTGCAGCTGGCGCGGCGCCATATTGAAGGCGGAAAGCTCATCCATACAGTCATAGATAATGGCGCTGGGATTGAAGCAGGCCAGCAGCGGCAGCGCCATCGGCGTATAAAACCACACCAGCGGCTGCTCATCGCTATCCAGCAGCGTGGCGAGCAGGGGCTGCAGCACCGCAATTTGGCTGTCATGGAAACCCGGCGCCGCGACGTCGGTGTGCGGCTCGATAACGGTAACGTTAGGCGCGGGCGACTGCTGTCGTAAACCCGCCTCGCCGGGCTGATAAACCGGCTCCTCAATGAACAGCACGCGGTGGTGCTGGGCAAGACGCGACAGTAAATGCTGTGGCCGTTGAAAGACGAAACCCCAGCGAAGATGACTAAATACCACCAAAACGGACTGTTTCATAGAGGACTCCTGTGGCTCGCCGGCCGGCGACAAAAGCGTGTGAAACCGGTGCAGCGAACGTTGTGATTGCCGCAACGCTGCGGCGGTAGGCTGGTGCAGCTGACGCGTAAAATCAGGGGCGACATCCCACAGACCGCTGCGCGGCCAGTGATGAGGATCTTCCCAGAGAGGGCTTTCTATAATGGGGTAAATGCAGACGCCCAGGATTTCGCAGCCGTCCAGCTGCGCCTGCGCAATCTGCGCGGTGATATAGCTCATCCAGGCGGGACGACCGCTGCCGACATGACTGGTTTCCGCCAGCAGTATCGGATGCTGATAGCGCTGTGCTAAATTCAGCAGCAGCTTATGGAGCGGCTTTCTTCGCCCGTCGCCCAGGTGCCACGCCAGCCGCTGATTGGAAGTGACCTCCCATTGATTGGCGTGATAGTAGTTGGCGCCGATGATATCGAGATAGCGCGGCGCACCGCCCAGCTCCGGGTTGCGTATGCCGGCCAGCATATCCCAGGCCTGAAACTGCGCGTCGTTCAACCTGGCGGTGAGCTGATAGCAGGCTTCGCTCTCTTCATCGGGAACCAGGTGAATAATAGGATCGCAATGAAGAAAGCGCGCGCGGGGATCGGCCAGCCAGATGGCGTCGCAGCCCGCGAGGGTCGCGCGCACCAGCTGGCGCTTGATATCGTCAGGATCCGCCTCGCGGTGGTTGCCGAACAGCCCGACCGACAGGCCCCAGCTAAGAAAAGAGATCTCATTCATCGGCGAATAGATCGGCGCACGACGATACCAGGGCGCCAGGAAAGCGGCGACGCGCTGGCAAAAAGCGGCGAAGCGCGGGACAAAGTTTTCTGAAAAAAGATCGACGTCGTCGGGCCAGCCATAGTGGCAAAAGGTCCAGTTAATCTGAATGCCCAGCTCCTGCGCCGCCTCCATTTTGGCCCGCAGCGTGGCGAACGTCCGTTCCGGATCCTCTTCCGCCTGGCGCCAGCCGATGCTCTCGCGCACGGTACGGATGCCAAAATGCTGTAAAGCGAGATAGTCGCTGTGAAACCGCGTTTGATGTCCCGTTAACGCATCCATCACCAGCCGCTGGCCTGCCGTATTGATATGGTCGGCGCCTTCGTACCCGGCCTGCCAGAAGCTAGAAAAAGGCAACATCGTCTCCTCCTTCAAAAATCAGGATTAAAAAGGGCCTATGCTATTGCGCGCGCGGAATGCTCCCCGGCATAGCAATCAGGTTGGAAAAGCTATAGAGAACAACGTTGCTGTCGTGAATTCCGTGTCCGGAAAAGAAGACGGTGCGCGACCGGCCGGGCCTGGTCGCAGTAAAAGCGTTATCCCGCACGCAGAGAAAAGGGGGTAAGGATTATTAGTTCCAGTGAGCAATCACTTTTGATCGAAGTATAACCCTGCCTGGTTTTCTCACAAGTATTTGAAGGAAAACAAAAAAAGCCAAGCGGCAAATCGGCGGGTCAGCGGAAGGAATAAACGCTGAATAACTTTATGAGAACAGAGGTCCTGCGCGCAGACACCTGCGCCGCGCCGGCGCTGCGTCCTCCACTGCGGTTTAGCGCCAGCCGCGCGCAGAGCGCGCAGCCTTTAAACGACCGCCTGACACTGGCGACAAAAATGGCTGTCGCTGCTGCCGAGAACGCGACGCAGGAAGTCCTGCGTGCGCGCTTCCTGAGGCTGCAGCAGAATTTGCTGCGCCGGTCCCTGTTCGACAATCTGTCCGCTGTGCAGAAAGCAGACGCGATCGGCCACTTCGCGGGCGAACTGCATCTCATGCGTGACGACAATCATCGTCATGCCTTCCTGCGCCAGGTTGCGCATCACCTGCAATACTTCGCCGACCAGTTCAGGATCGAGCGCGGATGTCGGCTCGTCGAACAGTATCGCTTTCGGCTGCAGCGCCAGCGTGCGCGCAATGGCTACGCGCTGCTGCTGGCCGCCGGAGAGCTGCCCCGGCCAGGCGTTGATCTTGTCCGCCAGCCCCACCAGCGCCAGCAGGGATTTGGCGCGCTTTTCCGCCTGAGCGCGCGACTCGCCGTTGACGTGAACAGGGCCTTCCATCACATTTTCCAGCACGCTGCGGTGCGGGAAAAGGTTGAAGCGCTGAAACACCATGCCGATCTGGCGACGGAGATCGTTAATGCTCTTATGGCGGTTATCGACCCGTCGATCCAGCACGCGGATCTCGCCGCCTTCATAGCTTTCCAGCCCGTTGATGCAGCGCAAAATGGTCGATTTGCCAGAACCGGACGGGCCAATCAGGCAGACCACCTCGCCAGCGTTCACGGAAAAACTGACGCCTTTCAATACCTCGACGCGGCCGAATTTTTTGTGGACTTCGTCAATCTCGATCATCTCAGGCTCCTTTAATCTGGCGTTTTTCCAGCCGTTTGGTCAGCGCCATCAGCGGCATGCACAGCAGCAGATAGAGTACCGCCACCAGCGTATAAACCGTGGTGTTGTCAAAGGTCGACGCGGCGATCAGCTGACCTTGTCGGGTCATCTCCGTAACGGCGATGGTGGAGGCGAGGGCGGAATCTTTCAGCATCATCACCAGCGTATTGCTGTAGGGCGGCAGCGCAACGTGAAACGCCTGCGGCAGGATGACGCGACGCATCGCTTTGGCAAAGCCCATGCCCATTGAGCGCGCCGCTTCAAACTGACCGCGATCGACCGACTCGATGCCGGCGCGAAATATCTCGGCGATATAGGTGGAAAAGCAAAAAGCGATGCCGATGACGCTGGCCTGAAAAGAGGTCAGGGTGATGCCAATATCGGGGAAAACAAAGTAGATATAAAACAGCACCACAATCATCGGCAGGCCGCGGGTAATATTAATGACCGTCGCCACTGGCCAGGAAATAATTTTCCACGGGCACATCTTTGCGGCGGCAAATATTAATCCCAGCGGCGTGCTAATCACCAGCGACAATAGCGTGATAGAGATCGTCATTTCAGCCCCTTTCAGCAAAAAGGGCAGATACGTATGAATGCTGCTCCAGTCCATCTTAGGCTCCTGAACGTGCTGCGTAACGGGGTTTGGGGCAACGGCAATTCATTATAATGAATATCTTTACCCGCCACGCGCTGTCAATAAATACCGGTTCTCGCGAGATAGCGAATTGTTATTACCGCGATAAGAAACAGCTATAGATAGGCGAAATGATTAAAGCAACGGCTTTTTCGGCAATGTGTGAGGTGCGGCGTTTTCGCAAAATAAAACGTTGACAGCGGCAGCATAAATTTCATTATAGTGAAAAAGACGTTCGCCCTTTCGCTACTGAACCAGGAGTGAGTTATGTCTGTCGCCCGTAAAATAAGCCTGCTGAATATCTCCATAGCCATGAGCATCGCCGCCGCGGTCAGCGTTAACGCCCAGGCCGCCGCGTTAACGGCGGGATCGCCGCCCTCCAGCGCGCCCACTACCTTCCTGAATACCCAGAGCGGAAAAATCGAAGGCTTTATGCCGGACGTCGCGGCGGAAGTGGCCAGGCGTCAGCATCTGGAAGTCAATTTTACCGCCGTGCCGTTCTCAACGCTGATTCAGTCGGTTATCGCCGGGAAAATCGATATGATCGTCGCTGGTATGACGCCGACGCCGGAACGCGCGAAGCGAATCGGATTCTCGCAGCCGGTCACCGCTTTCGGCGCAGGGCTGGTGGTACGTGACGACAACGCTAAAAAATATGACTCCTGGCAGGATTTGAAAGGCGACGTGGTGGGCACCATGGCGGGCACCGACTACACGCAAAGCCTGATGCAGAGCGGCATCGCCAAAGAGGTGAAGGTCTATGACAGCCCGGCGGACATGACGCGCGATCTTTCGCTGGGCCGCATCGCGGCGGGCATGAACGACTACCCCATCCTGAAAGCGCAGGCCAAAGCGGGCGGGCTGAAAGGCATGCACGTTGTAGAGGGCTATAAGCCGGAACATGTTTCGCCCATGGCGTTCGGTGTGAAAAAAGGCAACGACAAGCTGCTGGCGGAGATCGACAGCGCTCTGACCGCCATGAAACAGGACGGCACGCTTCAGACCATCAAAGATAAATGGGGCATGCCCTGATTTAACCCAGGTCGGCGAACAGGCGCGACGGCAAACAAGAGCATGAGATGAAAAACGCATCGCAACACAAGGCGGAACCCGGCGCCGCTGAAACGGATATCGGCTCGCGGCTGAAAAGCCTGCGCAAGGCGCGCAATCTGACCATCACCGAGCTGGCGCTGCTGGCCAACGTTTCCGCCGGCGCTATCAGCCAGATTGAACGCAACCTGACGAATCCCACCGTACGGGTGCTGGAACAGCTGCGGCTGGTGCTGAAAGTGCCGCTGACGGCGTTTCTGGAGGAGAGCGCCGCGTCGCTGCGCGGCGCCGAGCATTACGTCCGCCGAGGCGCGGAGCGGCCGCGCTTCAACGTCGGCAAGCGCGGCATCGCCAAAGAGATGCTGTCGCCGTCGGGCGACCATGATATGCAGTTCATGGTCATCGACATTCCGCCAGGCGTCCGCTCCGACGAAATGCTGATCGGTCAGGGCGAAAAGGCGGGGCTGGTGGTTGAAGGCGAACTGACGCTGGAGATCAATGGCGATACCGCGCGCCTGATGACCGGCGACAGTTTTCAGTTTAAAAGCCATCTGCCGCACAACATTTTCAACCATACCGAGAGCGATGCCAGAGTGTTGTGGATCATGCATATCCCGCCTGAAAAGCATCTCTGAATGCCCTGAACTTAAAAGGTTTCTCTATGCGCATAAAAATCAATGCTGTGACAGACAGCCCGACATTTCCCGAGCAGGTCGATGTGGTGGTGATCGGCGGCGGCATTATCGGCACTTCCGTCGCCTACGAGCTGGCGAAGCAGGGCGTTGCGGTGGCGCTGTTCGAGAAAGGCGTGATTGGCGGCGAGCAGTCGGGGCGCAACTGGGGCTGGGTGCGGCAGCAGAACCGCGACCTCTACGAGCTGCCGCTGGCGATGCGCAGCCTGCAGAGATGGGAGGAGCTGGGGGGCGAAATCGGACTGGATCTTGGCTTTCGCCGCAGCGGTATCCTTTACGGCACGCAAAACGAAGCGGACGTGGCGCGCTGGGAAAAGTGGGGCAAACAGGCGAAGCAGCTCGGTTTCGTCAGCCACCTGCTGTCGCCGAAAGAAGCGCATGAGCGGCTGGGCGACCAGGCGCGCTGGGTCGGCGGCATCTGGTCGCCGACCGACGGGCGCGCCGAGCCGTCGCTGGCGGCGCCTGCTATCGCCGTCGGCGCGCAAAAGCTGGGCGCCTCCGTTCATCAACGCTGCGCGGTGCGCGGTCTGGATATGAGCGCGGGCCGCGTCTCCGGCGTCTGGACCGAGCGCGGCCGCGTGCGTGCCAGCCAGGTGATCTGCTGCGGCGGCGCATGGAGCTCGCGCTTCTGCAAGCAGTACGGCATCGATCTGCCCAGCGCCAATATTCTCGGCACCGCGTTTAAAACTACGGCGGCGCCAGAGGTAATTCAGGGCTGTCTCAGCATGCCTGAGCTCTGTATCCGCCGCCGGCTGGACGGCAGCTACACCGTGGCGATCCCTGGCCGCGGCCAGCTCGATCTCGCGCCGCAGAATATCCGCTATGCGACGAAGTTCTACCCTATGTACCGCAGCAAGATCGCCAAAAAGCTCAAGCTCCGGCTGAACGGCTCTTTTTTTAACGGGCCCGAGGCGGCGGGGCGCTGGTCGAATGATGCGGTGTCGCCGTTCGAGAAGATTCGCGTACTGGATCCTGAGCCCGATCGGCAGATTCTTAATGAAGCGCTGGGTATTCTGGTAAGGGCGTTTCCTGCGCTGGAAGGAATTAAAATCGATCACGCCTGGGGCGGCTGGATTGATACCACGCCGGATCTGGTGCCGGTTATCGATGAGATGTCGCGCGTGCCCGGTCTGTTTATCGCCTCAGGCTTCAGCGGGCATGGTTTCGGCATCGGCCCTGGCGCGGGCCTGCTCTGCGCGCAGCTGATGACAAATCGGCAGCTCTTTACCGATATCGCGCCGTACCGCCTGGCGCGTTTCGATAAAGGCAATGCCATCCGCGAGCCGCAGATGATGTAGCGGCAAAAGCCCGCCGAAGCGGGCTTAAGCGCGTTACGCGCGTTGCGGTTCGCCGCGTACCGGCGTCTCGCCAGCGACAAAGTAGCTTGCCGTCGAGGCGGGAAGCGGCTGGCGGCCACGAATGTTATCGGCGATTTTTTCGCCGATCATAATGGTGGTCGCATTCAGGTTGCCGGTGATGATCAGCGGCATAATCGACGCATCAACGACGCGCAGCCCCTGCATGCCGTGCACGCGGCCTTCGCCATCCACTACCGCCATCTCATCGCTGCCCATTTTGCAGGTGCCGCAAGGATGGTAGGCCGTCTCCGCATGGTTGCGCACGAACTCATCCAGCTGCTCGTCGGTCTCGCACTCCGCGCCGGGACTGATTTCGCGTCCGCGGAACTTGTCCAGCGCCGGCTGGTTGATAATCTGGCGCGTGATACGTATCGCGTCGCGGAACTCATGCCAGTCCTGCTCGCTCGCCATATAGTTGAACAGGATAGCGGGATGGCGGCGCGGATCGCGCGACTTAATGCGCACATGGCCGCGGCTCGGCGAACGCATCGAGCCGACATGACACTGGAAACCGTGCGCGTTGACCGCGTTCGACCCGTTGTAGTTAATCGCCACCGGCAGAAAGTGATACTGAATATTCGGCCAGGCGAACTCTTCACGGCTGCGGATAAAGCCGCCCGCTTCGAAGTGGTTGCTGGCGCCGATGCCGGTGCCGTTAAACATCCACTCCGCGCCGATTTTCGGCTGGTTCCACCACTTCAGCGCAGGATAGAGCGACACCGGCTCTTTGCACTCGTACTGCAGATACATCTCCAAATGGTCCTGAAGGTTCTCGCCGACGCCGGGCAGATCGTGTACCACGGGAATATCGAACGATTTCAGCAGGCTGGCGGCGCCGACGCCGGAGCGCTGCAAAATCTGCGGCGAGGCGATGGCGCCCGCGCAGAGCAGCACCTCGCGCCGCGCATGCACCTTGTGCGAAGTATTGCTCGCCCCCAGCAGATACTGCACGCCGACGGCGCGCTTGCCGTCGAACAGGATGCGATCGGTGGTCGCATGGGTAACGATTTTCAGGTTCGGGCGGTTTTTCGCCTGATCGAGGTAGCCGCGCGCGGTGCTGGAGCGGCGCCCCTGCGGCGTCACGGTACGATCCATCGGGCCGAAGCCTTCCTGCTGATAGCCGTTGAGATCCTCGGTGCGCGGATAGCCCGCCTCGACGCCCGCGTCGATCATCGCGGCGAACAGCGGATTGTTGCCCGCCTTCGGCGTCGCCACGCAGACTGGACCGTCGCCGCCGTGATAATCATTCGGCCCGATATCGCGCGTTTCCGCTTTGCGGTAGTAGGGCAGACAGTTCTGATAGCGCCAGGACTCCAGCCCTGGCGCTTCCGCCCAGCCGTCGAGATCCATCGCGTTGGCGCGGATGTAGCACATGCCGTTGATCAGCGATGAGCCGCCCAGGCCTTTGCCGCGTCCGCACTCCATGCGGCGATTGTTCATATGCGGTTCCGGCTCGGTCTCGTAAGCCCAGTTGTAGCGTTTTCCCTGCAGAGGAAAGGCAAGCGCCGCAGGCATCTGCGTGCGAAAATCCATACGGTAATCTGGGCCGCCCGCTTCCAGCAGCAGAACGTTGACGTCGCTATCTTCGGTCAGTCGGGCAGCCAAAACGTTCCCTGCGGATCCGGCTCCGATAATGATGTAATCAAATTCCATTAGTCGCTCCTCAGGTTTCTTCATTAATCAAAATACAGACTGAAAACGGTCCAGCTCGACCTGCACGGATTTCACCTGGGTGTAATTCTGCAGAGTCATCAGGCCGTTCTCGCGGCCCACGCCGGAGTGCTTATAGCCGCCGACCGGCATCTCTGCGGCGGACTCGCCCCAGGTGTTGATCCAGCAGATACCCGCTTCAATCTGGTGAATAACGCGGTGCGCGCGATTGAGATCTTGCGTGACCAGACCTGCCGCCAGGCCGTACTCGGTGGCGTTGGCGCGGCGCACCACTTCCTCTTCGCTCTGGTAGGTCAAAATCGACATCACCGGTCCGAAGATCTCTTCGCGCACGATGGTCATCTCATCGCTGCAGTCGGTAAAGACGGTAGGTTCGACCCAGGCGCCGGCGTCGAAGCCTGCGCCCGTCATCCGCTTGCCGCCGCACAGCAGGCGCGCGCCTTCTGCAACGCCGCGCTCGATGTAGCGCATCACGTTGTCGCGATGACCAAAGCTCACCAGCGGGCCGAAGTTCGTCGCGGGATCGTTGAGGTCGCCGGCGCGAATACGGGCGACGCGTGCCGAAATTTTCTCTTCAAACGCGGCTTTCAGGCTGGCGGGAACAAAGACGCGCGTGCCGTTGGTGCAGACCTGACCTGAGCTATAGAAATTGGCCATCATGGCGATATCGGCGGCGAGATCGAGATCGGCATCTTCAAAGACAATCAGCGGAGACTTGCCGCCCAGCTCCATGGTGACCTCTTTCAGGGTCGAGCCCGCTGCGTTAGCCATCACTTTTTTGCCGCTGGCGACGCCGCCGGTAAAAGAGACTTTATCGATGCCCGGATGCTCGGTGAGCAGCTGACCGGTCACCGCGCCGCTGCCCGGCAGCACGTTGAACACGCCGTCCGGCACGCCCGCTTCGCTGTAGATTTCTGCCAGCTTCAGGGCGGTAAGCGGGGTCACTTCGCTCGGCTTAAAGATCATTGCGTTGCCGGCTGCCAGCGCTGGCGCGGATTTCCACAGGGCGATCTGAATCGGGTAGTTCCACGCGCCGATACCCGCCACCACGCCAAGCGGTTCGCGACGTGTATAGACGAAAGCCGTATCGCGCAGCGGGATCTGCTGGCCCTCCAGCGACGGGATCAGGCCGGCGTAGTACTCCAGCACATCCGCGCCGGTAACGATATCCACGCTGGCGGTTTCGCTCAGCGGCTTGCCGGTGTCCAGGGTCTCCAGCGCGGCCAGCTCGTCGTTGCGCTCGCGCAGGATATCCACCGCGCGACGCAGAATGCGCGAGCGCTGCATCGCGGTCATCGCCGCCCAGACCTTCTGGCCTTTGCGCGCGGCGGCAACGGCGTGGTCGACGTCGTCACGGCCAGCTTCATGCACCTTCGCCAGCACTTCGCCGTTGGCGGGATTGATGGTGTCAAAGGTGTCGCCAGCCGCTGCCGGGACATAAGCGCCATCAATATAGAGGTGCTGCTCTGCGAATCGGGACATGGTTCCTCCTTATCAGGAATGGGTGTTGCCAGCTAACTGCTGGCGAATGAACTGGGTCGTCAGCGAGCGAGCCAGCTGAAAATCAAAGGGCTTGCCGCCCAGCGCCGCGCGCAGCCAGAGGCCATCGATTAGCGCCGCCAGCCCATAGGCGGCGGTGCGCGCCGCCTCGCGCGGCAGCTCGCGACGGAACTCTGCGGCCAGCGACGAGAAGAGGCGGCTGCTGCTGACGCGCTCCAGCCGGTTGAGCTGAGGCTGATGCATGCTGCTCGACCAAAAGTCGAGCCACGCCTTCATCGCCGCCTTATGCAGCTGGCTTTCGTCGAAGTTGCCTTCGACGATGGCGCAGAGGCGCGCTTCGGTGCTGCCGCCGGCTAACGGCCGGAGCCTGACCGCCACTGCGTCGCGCAGCTGCCGCGTCACGTCGCGCATGGTGGCTTCCAGCAGGCCGTTCTTGTCTTTGAAGTAGTGGCTGATGATGCCGGTCGAGACGCCCGCGCGCCGCGCAATCTGCGCGATGGTGGCGTCGTTGATCCCGACTTCGTTAATGGTTTCCAGAGTGGCATCAATCAGCTGCCGACGTCGTATCGGCTGCATTCCTACCTTTGGCATAACAAGCGCTCCGCCCTAAACAAGTCTACTATTAGAACTTTTATTGATTGAACGTTCAATATAAAAAAGAAAGTTGTTAGGATACTGTGCCTGGATTGTTGCAAAGCGCAGCGTGCAACGCATCGCTTTACCGCTACGCTTAACGGTCAGGAGGAGAAGAATAAAGGAGACGCGTTTACACGCGGAGGACAATATAACCTGTTGAATTTATTATAAACCAGAGGTAACTGATGATTAATCCACCTGCAAGTGAAAAGGACAGAATCAATCCCGTGGTGTTCTACGCCTCCGCCGGACTGATTCTGACATTTTCACTGGTGACGATACTCTACAGCGAACAGGCCGCGGCATGGATTCAGGCGGCAGTGAACTGGGTATCGTCTACGTTCGGCTGGTATTACATGCTGGCCGCGACGCTTTACATCGTATTTGTGCTGTTTATGGCCTGTTCGCGCTTTGGCGCGATTAAGCTTGGACCAGAGCAGTCCAAGCCGGAGTTTAGCCTGCTGAGCTGGTCGGCAATGCTGTTCGCCGCCGGTATCGGCATCGACCTGATGTTTTTCTCGGTGGCGGAGCCGGTCACGCAGTATATGCAGCCGCCGGAAGGCACGGGGCAGACGCTGGAAGCGGCGCGGCAGGCGATGGTCTGGACGCTGTTCCATTATGGCCTGACCGGCTGGTCGATGTATGCGCTGATGGGCATCGCGCTGGGCTACTTCAGCTATCGCTACAACCTGCCGCTGACCATCCGCTCGGCGCTCTATCCCATCTTCGGCAAACGCATTAACGGCCCCATCGGCCATACCGTCGATATTGCGGCGGTGGTCGGCACCATTTTCGGCATCGCCACTACGCTCGGCATCGGCGTCGTGCAGCTGAACTACGGGCTGAACGTACTGTTCGACATTCCTGAAGGGCTGGCGGCGCAGACCGCGCTGATCGTGCTCTCGGTGGTTATCGCCACCATCTCGGTCACCTCCGGCGTCGACAAAGGCATTCGAATTCTTTCCGAGCTGAACGTGGCGCTGGCGCTCGGCCTGATCCTGTTCGTGCTCTTTTTCGGCAAAACCGATTTCCTGCTCAACGCGCTGGTGCTTAACGTCGGCGACTATATCAACCGCTTTATGGGCATGACGCTCAATACCTTCGCCTTTGATCGTCCCACGCAGTGGATGAACAGCTGGACGCTCTTTTTCTGGGCCTGGTGGGTCGCCTGGTCGCCGTTCGTCGGCCTGTTCCTGGCGCGTATTTCGCGCGGCCGCACCATTCGCGAGTTCGTGCTGGGCACGCTGATTATTCCGTTTACCTTCACGCTGCTCTGGCTGTCGGTATTCGGCAACGCCGCGCTCTACGAGATTATTCACGGCAACACCGGCTTTGCGCAGGAAGTGATGGCGCATGCGGAACGCGGCTTCTATCTTCTGCTGGAGCAGTATCCCGCCTTTAAGCTGAGCGCTTCAGTGGCGACCATTACCGGTATGCTGTTCTACGTGACGTCGGCGGATTCCGGCTCGCTGGTGCTGGGCAACTTCACGTCAAAGCTGAAGGACATTAATAGCGACGCGCCAAACTGGCTGCGCATCTTCTGGTCGGTGGCAATCGGCGTGCTGACGCTGAGTATGCTGATGACCAACGGCATCTCCGCGCTGCAAAACACCACGGTGATTATGGGCCTGCCGTTCAGCTTCGTGATCTTCTTCGTGATGGCGGGGCTCTATAAATCCCTGAAGGTAGAAGATTACCGTCGCGCCAGCGCCAGCCGCGATACCGCGCCCTATCTGGCGACCAGCAATGACCGGCTGAGCTGGAAAAAACGTCTGTCGCGGCTGATGAACTACCCTGGCTCGCGCTATACCCAGCAGATGATGGAGAGCGTGATCTTTCCGGCGATGCAGGAAGTGGCGAAAGAGCTGGAGCTGCGCGGCGGTCGCGTGACCCTGGAGCGGCTGGAAGCGGAAGAGAGCGCGCTGGGCTATATCGATTTGCGCGTCAACCTGGGCGAGGAGCAGGATTTCGTCTATCAGGTGTGGCCGCAGCAGTATTCCGTGCCGGGCTTTACCTACCGCGCGCGCAGCGGCAAATCGACCTACTACCGGCTGGAAACTTTTCTGCTGGAGGGGAGCCAGGGCAACGATCTGATGGACTACAGCAAAGAGCAGGTGATTATCGACATTCTCGATCAGTACGAGCGTCACCTGAACTTTATCCATCTGCATCGTGAGGCGCCGGGCAACAATATTACCTTCCCGAGCGTGTAATATTGGAACGGGCCAGCCAGGCTGGCCCGCTATCAGTTGCCCAGCCGATCGCTGCGCCAGCGGTCATAGTAGATATGCTCCGCCTGGAAATCCGCCGCGCCCGCCTTGCCGGTCAGCCGCAGCGCCAGCTGCAGCGCGAAGTCAAAAGCGACGCCCAGCCCTCTGCCGCTGAGCAGATTGCCATCCTCCACCACGTCCGCCATCACATACTCGCCATCCTCGTAGTGCATCCAGAGTTCGCCCGAGCAGGTATAGCGGCGTCCTTTCAGCAGACCGTTGCCCGCCAGCACGCGCGCCGCCGCAGAGCAGACAGGCGCAATGATCTTCTCCGCCTCGTCGTGGCGGCGAATAAAGGCGCTCACCGCCGGGCTCGCGGCCAGATTCATCGTGCCCTCCGGGCCACCGGGAATAATGACCGCATCGAACAGCTCGTGCTGGGCCTCTTCCAGCAAACGATCCGCCAGCGTCACCACGCCGTGATAGCTGACAACCTGATTGTGCGGATGGCAGGCGACGGTAGTTACCACGACGCCCAGCCGGCTCAGGATATCAAGGGTGATAAAGGCTTCCGCTTCTTCAAAGCCCGGAGCCAGCAGTAGGGCAGCTTTCTTTGACATCGTCTCTCCTTGCATCTGTCATCTGGACTGGAAATATGAAATTAAAACAGCGTTTCATTTATATCCTGGTTATCCAGCAATTGACAGCAGACAAGCGTGCTCGGACGATCGGATGCGGTGTTACGTCTGCCGAGGTTAGTCACACAATGTCTGGATGCCTCTGATGCGTTAAGCGTGACCCCTTAGTAAAACGACGATTTCAAGAGCAACTAAATAAATATCTTGCCAGGTGTGGCTTGCCATAAGCAGCTGAAATAAAGTCATAATGAGGCCGGAGCAATCCGGCCTCTTTTTAATGGCCGCCGCCAGGTCACCTTTCTATCATATGAGGTATGCCGTGAAATATTTTCCAGTTGTAATCATTGGCGGGGGAGTTGCAGGCCTGAATGCGGCCCGACTTCTTCGTCGCGCTGGCGTTGACTTTGCGCTGTTTGAAGCGCGAGACAGACTGGGTGGAAGAGTGCTGTCGGTAAATCAAGAGGGCGAGCCTGCAGAAAAAGGGTTTGATCTTGGCGCATCATGGTTTTGGCCGCGAACGCAATTGCCGCTGCGCGATTTGGTAGATGAGCTGAGTCTTGAAACCTTTCCGCAATACAGCGAAGGCGACGTGATATTTCATCGCATGTCGCGCGAATTACCCCGCCGCTTTAGCGTAGCGCATGACCAGCCTGAGCCGGAAGCTTTACGCCTGGCGGGCGGGAATTATGCATTAATATCCGCACTGGCAGCGGCATTGCCCCTGCATTCAGTTCACTGCAACATGCGGCTTTCACGAGTCGAACGGGATGGCCAACGCGTGATATCAACGCTCACACAGAAGGATGGCTCAGCGTTGCAGGTGGCTTCATCGCACCTGATTCTTGCACTACCACCCCGCCTGATAGCGGCGCATATCGCCTTTACTCCTCCGCCCGATCCCCGCACCCTACAGCGCTGGAAGAAAACGCCTACCTGGATGGCGCCGCACGCGAAATTCTTTGCGATTTATCCGCATTCTTTCTGGCGCGAAGCGGGCTTATCTGGCTCGGCGCAAAGCATGGCTGGGCCGCTGGTCGAGATCCATGATGCCACGACTTCATCGGGCGAAGCCGCACTAATGGGCTTTATCGGCATGCCTGCCGCGCAGCGTAAAAAAGTAGGGCAGCAGGCGATCATGTCCGCCTCAACAGAGCAGTTAAAACGACTTTTCGGCGAACAGGCCTCTGCGCCTTTACAGGTTTTTATCAAAGACTGGGCAGACGATCCCTTTACCTCAACCAGTGAAGATGAAATCGGCAGCGGGCCGATTGAAGCAGGCTGTGGTGACTGGTTCGACAGCGAGTGGCGTCATGTAATTTCGCTGGCGGGCAGTGAATTCAGTCAGACAGAGCCCGGCTTTTTATCGGGTGCGGTGGCGTCCTCTTTGCATGCCGTTACGGCATTGCTGAGTAAGCGCCAGAGCTGAAAAAAGTGATGAGGCTATATTCACAGCCTCATTTCAATGATGCTGGAGCAGTACTTGCCGCTATTTCCCACGTTCGCTATAAAGCACGCCGCCGCGCGCTTTATCACTGGCTTTGGTCTCGACGATCGACACCACCACGCGATCGCGCTCTACGCCGAAGCTCTCTACTACCGCCTCGGTGATCTTCACCAGCAGGGTTTTCTTCTGCTCGTCAGAGCGGCCTTCTACCGCATACACCACAATCTCAGGCATTCTTTTCTCCTCTTTCTTTGATAACGTGCTCCGCCGCGATCGGTCGCGTTTCGCCGGTTTCCACCAGCGTACGGGTAGCCTCCGGTGAACCATAAATCCACATAATTTTCATCGTCTCAGTGGCGGAAGCATTTCTGAACCGATGCGGCACGCCTGCGGGAATAAAGGTGACATCCAGCGGCCGAAGGTCGAACGCTTCGCCGTCGATATCGAAAATGGCGTGTCCCTCCACCAGCAGCACGCTCTCTTCACAGTTATGAAAGTGAAAAGGGATTTTGGCGCCGCCGGCAAACTCAGTGTAGCCGGTAATGAAGGCGCTGGCGCCCATGCCCGCCGTCACCAGCGGCGTGGTGCGCGCGCCGCCGCCGCGCTCGTGTGGCTGAATATCGGCCGGATGGAGCAGCCAGGAACCGGATGCGGTATGCGTCATACGTTTTCTCCTCGTCGTGTAAGCCTGAGTCAGTCTCGCAGCGGATGCAGCTTCAGCGGATCGACGCGCCCCTGAAGCATCCTTTCCGCTGCGGGAAAATCAGTGATCACCACGTCCGCGATAGTGAGGCTATAAAGGTTGAACAGGCCGCTTTGATCGTAGCGGCGGCTGTCCGCCATCAGTACCGTGCGGCGCGACGCTGCAGCCAGCGCGCGATACCAGCTCTGCCGATGCCCATCATGATGCCAGACGCCGCGCTCGCTCCAGTTCGTCGGCGACAGATAAAGCAGCTCGAAGCTCAATGAGCCGAGCGACTCCAGCGCCAGCGACTTATAGCAGCTATGGTCGCTGCGACTGAGTTCGCCGCCAATGAAAAAAAGCTGCGCGGGCGTGTCACGCAGGATATCGCCCGCGATCAGGAAGTCGTTGGTCACCGCCGTCATCTCTGCCGTCCAGGGGATCTGCTGCGCCAGCTGGCGACACAGCGCGCCACTATCGAGAAAAATAACGCGACTCTCTTTAACATAGCTCAGCGCCGCGCGCAGCAGCGAACGGCTCTCCGCCACGCCCTCGCGGCTGCGCGCGACGGAAGCGAGTGACTTGACCCCGCCGCGCACGGCGATCAGCGCGCCGGAGGCGGAAAGCTCGGCGACGTCCCGGCGAATGGTCATCACCGAGACGCGCAGCCGATCCGCCAGCGCCGCAAGGCTAAGGCAGGATTCGTCGGCCAGCGCGTCGAGAATATGTTGATGTCGTTCTGCTGGGATCATGGCGTTACACCGGTACGATGCCAAGCAGCATCGCCGCCAGCAGCGCGCTAACGCTCAGGAGCCAGACCTTGATCACAGAGTGACGAATATGCTCATCCACCCGTAAATTGAGCAGACTCAGGCCGAGATGGGTCGCCGGGATAACCGGGCTCAGCAGCAAACCAATCTGTTCCGTGATCAGCATAGCGATGGTGACGTGCAGCGGCGAGACGTTAAAACTCTGTCCAAGTCCTACCGCCAGCGGCAGCAGGGCGAAATAGAAGGCGTCGGAACCGATTAAAATCACCACCGGCACGCTAAAGGCCGCCAGAATAAGATAGAGATACGGTCCGAGGCTGTCAGGAAATATCGCCGCCAGCTCACTGACCAGCACTTTAATAATGCCAGTATTTTGCAGTATGCCAACAAAGACGCCGATGGTGAGAAAAATGACGATAACCGGAAATATGGTAATCGCGTACTCTTTGATTTTTTGCTGCGCCTTTTTGGCGTCGGGATAATTAATCATGACTGCCAGCGCGAAGGCGATCATAAACAGATAATTGCCTGCCACCCAGCCCGCCACCAGCGTCACAATGGTGGCCATCACCAGCGCAAAGTTGAGTTTCAGCAGCCAGGGACGCGGATTCGCCTGCGGGTTAAGCATCTCCTGACGCATTTGATAGAAGGCTTTAGACGCGATGCCCGATCCTTTGCGGTTCTCAACGCGCGCCATCCAGGCGCAGAGCAGGACGCCCAGCACAAACAGCACCCCTTGCAGCGGCAGCAGCTGATAGTAAACAGCAAGAATATCGAGATGAGTCACCGCGACGGCGCGATTAAGAGATCCGCCCCAGGGCGTGATGCCGGTGACGCCGACGCCCACCGTCACCAGCAGCAGCAGCGTTTTTCGGCTGATGTTCATCCTCTCGTAGATGGGCAGCAGCGCAGGCACGGTGACCAGCAGGGTGGCGTAGGCGTTGCCATCAAGGCTACAGACGGAGGCGATAACCAGCGTCGCCAGCAGCACGGAAAAGGTCGACGGGGTGACGAAGCGCAGGATGAAACGCACGATCACGTCAAATACGCCCGCCTCTTTCATTAGCGTAAAAAACATGGCGCTGAAGGCCACCAGCGTGGCAGTGCCGACCACCGACTTCAGCCCCAGCGCGACATAGTCGCCCAGCTCCCGGAAGCCGAATCCGCACACCAGCGCAGCGAGGGTAGGCAGGATAATAAACAGAATGCCTGGCGGAAAACTATTTTTCAGTAAACACCAGGTCAGCACGATAAACATGACGATCCCGGTAATCAGCATCAATGACATGGTCGAATTAACTCTGTTTTTATTTTTTACAGGTACAGAAAGCCCGAGCTATAAATAGCTCGGGCGCATTAAGGTTATTTCATATTAAAAATGGCGTCTAACTCAGCGACATTATCCGGTGTCAGCGTATTCATGCCGAAGGGCTTAAGCATAAAATAGAGCCGCGCGGTCTCCTCTAACTCCTCGGCGTTAAATACCGCTTCGCGAATATTTTTCCCGGAAATAATTGGGCCGTGATTCGCCAGCAGCATCGCATTGTGCTCGACGGCGAGCTTTTCGACCTCTTCGGCAATCACTGGCGATCCGGGACGAAGGTAGCGCACCACCGGCAGTTTGCCGACGCGCATCACGTAGTAAGGCGTAATCGGCGGCAGCGCATTCTCCTTATCCAGTCCAGGCAGACAGGAGAGGGCGGTCAGCCACGGCGAATGCAGATGCACGATGCCGCCGCACTGTGGACGCTGACGGTAGATCGCCAGATGCATCAGGATCTCCTTCGACGCCTTCTCTCCCGCCAGTAGCTCGCCTGTCATCGTCACTTTGCTCAGCGTGTCGGGATCCAGATCGCCGAAGCTGGAGTTGGTCGGCGTCGCCAGTACGTTACCGTCTGGCAGCTTCAGGCTGATATTACCCGCGCCGCCGCTGCTGTAGCCGCGTTGATACATTGAGCGGGCGTAGCGCACCAGATCCTGGCGCAGCTGAGATTCACTCATGGAAAGGCTCCTGTGCTTTCAGGAAGAAATCGCTGTTGCCAAAGTTGCCGGATTTGAGGATTACCCATTTCCGCTCATCAAGAACCTGCGTCCAGGGCACGCCAGGGGCGACGGCGTCGCCGATCACCATGCCGCGAATATTCAGTCCCTGTGTGACGGCGCCGGAGGTTTCGCCGCCCGCGACAATAAACTTGTTGAAGCCCTGCTGGCTCAGCGTCTGCGCCAGCGCGGCGAAAAACCCTTCAATCTTTTCGCTCACTCGCGCGGCACCGTACTTTTCCTGAATCAGCGCGATGATCTGCGGCGGCTGCGTGGCATAGACTAGCGGGGCGAGGGCGTCCTCAGCATGCTGGCGTACCCACTCCGCCACGACGGGAAAATAGGCCGCATCGTGAAGAATTCTTTCGACGTCCAGCGCCAGCGAAGCGGCGCGCTGCTGGTAGAAGTCGACCTGCTGATTGGTCATGGAAGAGCAGCTGCCTGACAGCACCACGCTGTAGCCCGCTGCCTCAATAGTCATGCCGCTGCCCGTGCCGCGCTGCTGCTGCGTATCGACCGCCGCGATGGCGTAGCCCAGCCCGGCGGCTCCCGTCACCAGCGGAAACGCGGCTGTGGCGCGCGCCACGGTCAGTAGATCGGCGTTATCGAGCACGTCGAAAATCACATAGCGAGCCTGACTCTGCTGCAGCGCTGCCAGCTGAGCCTGAATCTGATCCGGATGGTTTTTTACCGTATCGAGGGTGATATTGCCGCACAGGCCGCTTGACTGCGCCTCCATCAGCTTTTTCAGCGACGACGCTTTCATCGGCGTTACCGGATGGTGTTGCATGCCGCTTTCGTTGAGCAGCTCGCCTTTAACGAACAAATGGCCGTGCACAATGGTGCGGCCGTTGTCCGGCACCGCCGGGCACACCAGCGTCATATCAGCGTGAAGATTTTTCATCAGCGCGTCGGTCACTGGCCCAATGTTGCCCTGCGCGGTAGAGTCAAATGTCGAACAGTATTTAAACAGCTGACGCTGGCAGCCTTGCGCCTTAAGCCAGTCGGATGCGGCCAGCGACTGGCTCACCGCATCCTCTACTGCAATCGAGCGGCTCTTGAGGGCGATAACGATCGCGTCCACGCCTTCAGAGGCGAATGCCTCCTCAGGCACGCCGTTAAACATCACCACTTTCCAGCCGGCGCTCACCATAAAGCTGGCGATATCCGTGGCGCCGGTAAAGTCATCGGCGATAACGCCTAACCTGATCATACTTTTTCCCTTCGTGCGCAATGAATGGGCACATACTGCTTTTATATATTTATAAATGCAAAGTACATCAATGTTAATTTGTGGTTAAGATCACAAATTTAAGCCTGAGCATGGGTGACTACTGATTACGTTCAGTCAGGTAATGAATAGAGATAAAAAGAGACAGACCGCCTGGCGATTCTGGTGCTACTAACTGACTGAAATCTAACAGCCTTGCACATATGTGATTTTTTTGTGTGATAAATGTGATCTCAATCACCTTGCTTCTAGTGCATTTATTGGTATAAAAATGCAATCGAAACTGACCCACTATTGGAGTGTATATGCGTATTCTGGTTCTGCCTTGTGACGGCATCGGTCCTGAAATCACCTCAGCTGCGGTAACCGTGCTGAACTCACTGGACAAAGCCTATGGCCTGGGTTTTGAGTTTGACTATGAAGATGTCGGCTTTAAAAGCCTGGAGCTGCACGGCACCACGCTGCGTCAGGAGTCGCTGGAAAAAGCGAAAACCTACGACGGCATTATTCTCGGCACTCAGTCGCACGCCGACTATCCGGCGCCGGAAAAGGGCGGACGCAATGTCTCCGCCGGTTTCCGCATCGGCCTTGACCTCTACGCCAACGTGCGCCCGGCGCGTACCCGCCCGTTCCTGACCTCGAATATGAAAGAGGGCAAGACCATGGATCTGGTTATCATGCGTGAGGCGACCGAAGGCTTTTATCCCGATCGCAACATGACGCGCGGCTGGGGCGAAGTGATGCCGAGCCCGGACATGGCGCTTTCAACGCGTAAAATTACCCGCCACTGCTCTGAGCGCATCGCGCGCAAGGCGTTTGAGCTGGCGATGCAGCGCCGTAAAAAAGTCACCGCCATCCATAAAGCCAACAGCTTCCATATGACCGACGGCCTCTTCCTGGAAGCGGTGCGCGACGTCGCCAAAGAGTTCCCAGAAGTGGAGCTAGACGATCTGCTGGTCGACGCCTCAACCGCGCATCTGGTGCGTAACCCGGAGCGTTTCGACGTGCTGGTCGCCACCAACTTCTACGGCGACATCATCAGCGACCTGGCGAGCGAGCTGTCAGGCAGCCTGGGTCTGGCAGGCTCTATCATGGCCAGCGATACCCACTGCTGCGCGCAGGCGCAGCACGGCTCTGCGCCGGATATCCAGAATCAGGACAAGGCAAACCCGGTGTCGATGATCCTGTCGGCGGCCATGATGCTCGCCTGGTACGCGGAAAAGCATAACCAGCCGACCTTCCTCAAGGCCGCGCAGGAAATTAACCGTGCCATTGACGAAGTGCTGGAAAACCCGGAATCGCGCACACCGGATCTGGGCGGCAGCTGCGGCACCAAGGCCTTTGCGGAACGTGTGGCGGCAGCCATCCGCGCATAACGGCTGCAAACAGGCTGCCGCTGAGGCGGCAGCCTGTTTGCAGGGAGAAAAACATGAGCCAACGTATTGTGTTGATCCACGCCACGCCGCTGGCGGTGGCGCCGGTCAACGACACCTTCGAGCGGCAGTGGCCGGAAGCGGAGATCGCCAACCTGCTGGACGACGCGCTGAGCGGCGATCGCGGCAAGGTTGGGGCGCTGACGCCAGAATTTTATCAGCGTATCGACGCGCTGGTGGATTATGCATTGTCGATGCACGCCGCTGCGATCCTGTTTACCTGCTCGGCGCTGGGAGAGGCGATCAACGCCAGTGCGCAGCGCCATGCGCTTCCGGTGCTGAAGCCTAACGAAGCGATGTTCGAAGCGGCGCTGGCGCAGGGCAACAACATTCTGATGCTGGCAACGTTCGCCCCCGCCGTGCCGAGCATGGAGGCGGAATTTTACCAGCTCGCCGCCGCGCGAGGCTCTGCCGCGACGCTGAAAACCCTGGTCATCGCCGGCGCGCGCGATGCCCTGAGCGCGGGTGACATCGCATTGCATAACCGGCTGGTTGTCGAGGCCGCGCGGCAAAATCAGCACGTCGACGCTATCGTCCTGGCCCATTTTTCGATGGAGGTCGCTTTCGACGCGGCCTGCGCGGCCGTTGACTGCCCGCTATTAAGCAGCGCGCAATCCGCCGTGGCGAAATTAAAACGCCTGATGAATTAATTGCTCTCCCGTTGATAAATAAGGCCAGCCGTGAACAGCCACGCTTTTAAGGAGGAGGTGAAATACAGCGCTATTTCCTCTCCGTCAGAGACTCTGTTGCCAAAAAACAGCTGCGACTGTCATCACCATATTTATGACAGCCGCTTTCCCTTTGCGCCGGACGATACACGTCATTTACCGGACGCGACGCTGGACGACTATTTTCTTTTTAAAAAGCGGCTGGGTATTCAGCGGCACATTCTGGTGCAGCCCTCATCCTACGGCACCGATAACCGCTGCCTGCTGGAGGCGCTGGCGCGCGCCGGCGACAGCGCGCGCGGCGAAGCGGTGGTGACGGATCGGGTCAGCGAGGCTGAACTGGACGCGTTGGAGCAGGCGGGCGTGACCGGCGTGCGCTTTAACTTCGGCGCCGGCAGCGCCACCACGCCGGAGATGATGCTGCCGCTGGCGCATCGGCTGGCGGCGCGCGGCTGGCATTTACAGATCCACGCCTGCGCCGATCGGCTCTGGTCGCTGCGCAAACTTCTGCTGCAGCTGCCAGGCAATCTGGTGATCGACCATGTTTTTCGTCTGCCGCAACCGGAACCGATGGCGCATCCCGCGTGGCGGCTGGCGTGGGAGCTCATCAATCAGGGACGCTGCTGGGTCAAGCTTTCGGGGCTGTATCACCAGTCGCAGCGCGAAGACGTCTCGGATATGTCCGCCGTTATAAAAAGTTTTTTAAGTGAAGCGACAGAACGCGTGTTGTGGGGCAGCGACTGGCCGCACCCCAGCCTGATAAGCGCAAATAAAAATATGCCAGACGACGCATTAATTCTTTCGAAAATCTTCCACTGGGCAAGTAACGAACAGGTTCGTCATAAATTATTTGTGGCAAACCCGGCTGAACTTTACCGATTTAATTAATCGAATGGCAAAAAGGCCGAAATAATGGATACCTTACACTCCGCACCACGAAAAAATAAACCGACGCACTATCGTTATATGATTTTGCTGATGGTGTTCCTCAGCATTGCGCTGAATCACGGCGATCGTGCTACTTTTTCTATCGCCGGAACGGATATGGTGAAAGCCGCCGGGCTCGATATTGTCGCGCTGGGCTACCTAATCTCTACCTTCACGTGGGCTTACGTGCTGGGACAATATCCCGGGGGCTGGCTGCTGGACCGCTTTGGGTCGAAAAAGGTGCTGGTGACCGGCGTTTTCGTCTGGTCGTTTTTTGTTTTCCTGGTGGGATTTAGCACCGCGCTCGACAGCGTCTGGGTGACGCGCGTCATGATGTTTGGCTTTATCTTTATGATGGGGCTGATCGAGGCGCCGACGCTGCCGGCTAACTCGCGCTTTCTCGCCGCCTGGTTTCCGGCGCGCGAACGTGGTAAAGCCTCAGGCTTTACCACCGCCGCACAATACTTCGCGCTGGTGGTGTTCCTGCCGCTGATGGGCTGGTTCTCCTATACCTTCGGCTGGGAGTCGGTATTCTGGTTTATGGGCGGCATCGGCATCCTTATTTCTCTGCTGATGAGCCGTGTGCTGGCCGATACGCCGAAAGTCCATCCGCTGGTGAACAACGCTGAGCTGGAATACATCCAGTCCGGCGGCGGCCTGACCAACCTTAAAACCGCGAAAAAAGGAGACGTCAGCGGCAGAGGCTACACCAAAAAACTGCTGACCAGCCGTCTGGCGCTGGGCGTCTATATGGGGCAGTTTTTTTTCACCGTGCTCTCCTACTTCTTCCTTACCTGGTTCCCGGTTTATCTGGTACACGACCGCGGCATGACCATTCTGAAGGCGGGCTTTGTCGCCTCGCTGCCCGCGCTGTGCGGCTGTGCGGGTGCGCTGCTGGGCGGCGTGCTCTCCGACTTTATGCTGCAGCGCGGATATAGCCTGTCGGCGGCCCGCAAAACGCCGATCGTCATCGGTATGCTGCTGGCCGTCAGCATGGTGATCTGCAACTACGTCGACTCCGCCTGGATTGTAGTGGCGATCATGTCGCTCGCCTTCTTCGGCAAGGGATTCGGCGCGATGGGCTGGTGCGTGGTCTCTGACTTCTCGCCAAAAGAAGCGGTGGGGCTGAGCGGCGGCCTGTTTAATATGATTGGCAATATCTCAGGGATCTTCACGCCAATTATCATCGCCTACATTATTAAGGACACTGGCTCCTTTAACGGTGCACTGATTTTCGTCGGCGTCTGCGCCTTCCTGAACCTCTGCTGCTATCTCTTCGTCGCCGGTAAAATCCAGCGGTTGAACTTCGAGACCAGCCAGCAGGATCCAAACGACCGCTTCCCGGAGGAACCGCATGTCAGTCACCGCTGATTCAGAAATCCGTTTCGCCATCAATCTCGGCAACGCCGTTCTGGCCAACACCCTGCCAGACGGCGCACCCGGCGGCATTACCGTCGAGATCGCCCGTAAAATAGCGACCGCGCTAGGCACTCAGCCGCGGTTCGTCACTTACCCCACCGCAGGAAAAGTGGTGGACGATGCGCAAAATAGTCGCTGGGATATCGCGTTTCTTGCCGTCGATCCCAAACGTGAAGAGGTGCTGCGCTTTACGCAGCCCTATATCCAAATTCAAGGGACGGTGCTGGTGAAAGCAGAGAGCAGCTGGAGGTGCGTTGACCAGATGGATCGGCCGGACGTGGTCATCAACGTTGGTAAAGGCGCCGCCTACGATCTGCATCTAACGCGCCAACTGCAGCACGCGACGCTGAACCGACTCGACTCTTCCCAGGCTGCAATCGATGCGTTTCTGAGAGGAGAAGGGGATATGGCGGCCGGCATTCGCCAGCCGCTGACCCGCGTCGCCCGCGAACAGGCGGGCTATCGCGTTTTGCCGGACAACTTTGGCGCCATCAATCAGGCGATTTGCGTGCCGCGCCAGCAGCCGGCGCGCTATGAAAAGATCGTTGAACTGCTGACCCAGTGGCAGCAGGACGGCAGCCTGCAGACGATCATTGACCGCTATCTGGCTGACGCCTGAGCCGCTCGCAGAGCGTTCTCGTTATGAGAACGCTCTCTTATTTAAGGTTCAATTTTCAACTCTCTTCTGGCGTGGCACGTTATCCATCTGAGAACATAACAATGCTGTGATAGCGGAAGGTTTGTATGACATCGCCCTTATCTCTGGAACGCTCAACGCTGGTCATTGATGGCCGCCCCTTTCAGTTTCTCGATCTGACCCGGCTGTTGCCGCTCGATCGGCTACAGCGCCTGCCGTTCAGCCTGCGCATTCTGCTGGAGAACGTCGCGCTGCGCTCGCCGCAGGCGCTGCCCCATTTTCTGCGCATGCTACAGGGCGAAGAGGCGGCTGGTGAGGTTGCCTTTTATCCCGACCGCCTGATGTTTCACGACACTACCTGCCTGCCTGCGCTGGCGGACTTTGCCGCGATGCGCGATCTCGCCGCCGAACTCGGCGGCGATCCGCAGCGTATCAATCCGCATATCCCGGCGGTGCTGACCATCGATCACTCCGTTATTGTGGAAAGCTACGCCTCTGCCGACGCGCTGGAGCAGAATCTGCAGTTTGATTTTCGCCGCAACGCCGAGCGCTACCGCTTTATTCGCTGGGCGGAGCAGAGCCTTGATAACTTCCGCGTGATCCCACCAGGCACCGGCATTATTCACCTGATGAACCTGGAGGCGATCGCAGAGATTGTCACGGTGGATGCGCAGGAAGAGGTGCCGCTGCTGCACGCCGACTGCATGGTGGCGACAGACAGCCATACGCCGATGATCAACGCGCTGGGCATTTTGGGCTGGGGCGTCGGCGGACTAGAAGGGCAGGCGACGCTGGTCGGCGAACCGGTCACGCTGCGCTTTCCGGATGTCATCGGTATTTCGCTGTCGGGCGAGCTGGCGTCGGACGTCAGCGACAGCGATCTGGCGCTGCATATCACCCGCCTACTGCGCGAAAAGGGCGTCGTAGGAAAGTTCGTCGAGTTCACCGGCCCGTCGCTGCATCTGCTGCCGCTGGAGTCGCGCGCCACCATCGCCAATATGGCGCCGGAATATGGCGCCACGGTGGTATTTTTTCCGTGGGACGATCGCAGCGCCGACTATGTGCAGATGACCGGACGCAGCGCAGAGAAGCAGGCGATTATTCACGCTTATATGCGAGAGCAGCATTTGTGGCGAACGCCGGAGACGCCGACGCCTGAATTTACCCAACTGATCGCGCTGGATCTCGGCAGCATCGAACCCTGCATGGCGGGGCCGGTGAATCCGCATCAGCAGATCCCGCTGGGCCGCGCCGCCGAAAGCTTTCGTGACAGCCTGACGGCTGAAGCGCGTAACCGCCGCTGGCAGCATGCCGCATACCCGCAGACGATTGAGCAGGGCGCTATCGCCATTGCCGCCATTACCAGCTGCACCACCACCGCCAATCCCTGGCTGGTAATGCAGGCGGCGCTGTTCGCGCGCAACGCCGCGCGTCACGGCCTGAAGCCCAAACCCTGGGTGAAGACTTCGTTCTCGCCGGGATCGCGCGCCGTCACCGACTATCTCAGCGCCTGCGGTCTGCTGAGCGCGCTGGAAAAGATCGGCTTTGACGTGACCGGCTACGGCTGCATGACCTGCATCGGCAGCTCAGGCGCGCTGCAGCCTGCTATGGAGATGCTGGTGAACGAGGGGCTGCAGGCGGTCTGTGTACTATCGGGCAACCGTAATTTTCCCCGTCGCGTTAATCCAAGCCTCGGCCACGGCTATCTCACCTCTCCAGCGCTGGTGATCGCCTGGGCGCTGGCAGGCCATATTTCCCATGATATGATCCACGACGCGCTGGGCTACGACGCGCAACAGCAGCCGATCCGCATGCGGGATTTAATGCCGACGCGGGAAGAGGTGGAAGAGTGGGTCGAGCGCGCCATGAAGCGGGAGTTTTACGTTAAACGTCGCGAGATTATCTGGCAGGGCACACCGCACTGGCAGCAGATCGCCGCGCCGGGCAGCATGCACTATCCGTGGGAAGCGAGCTCGACCTATCTGCGTCGTCCCGGTTACTTGCAGCGTCTGCCGCGCGATCCTGCTGCGCCGCTGTCGCTGCACGACGCGCGCCCCTTTTTGTGGTTCGGCGACGACGTCACCACCGACCATATCTCGCCCGCTGGCGCGATCCCGCCCACCAGCCTGGCGGGAAAATGGCTGCTGGAACACCATGAGGATCCGCAGGATCTCAATCTCTACTCGACGCGCCGCAGTAATCATGAGGTGATGGTGCGCGGCGCTTTCACCAACAAGGCGCTGGCGAACCGGCTGCTGCCGCCGGAAAAACGCGGCGGCGGCGGGTTCGCCTGGGATGCTGACCATCAGCAGATCCTGCCCGCTTATGAAGCGGCGCAGAGCTGGCTGGCGCGCGGCGTGCCGCTGGTGGTGTTCGCCGGCGAACGTTACGGTGCTGGCTCCAGTCGCGACTGGGCGGCGAAAGCGCAGGCGCTGATGGGCGTTAAGGCGGTAGTGGCGGAGAGCTTTGAGCGCATCCATCGCACCAATCTGATTGGCATGGGGATCCTGCCGCTGCACTTCTGCTCGGGCGAGGCGGCGCGTCTGCCGGAAATGGACGGCAGCGAAACGCTGGACTTTATCGGGCTGCAGAATTTACAGCCCGGCAGCACGCCGCTGCAACTGCGCATCAGCCGAGATAGCAGGCTGCTCGGCGAGTTTGCGCTGACGGCGGTGATTGACTCTCAGCAGGAGCTTGCTTATCTGCTGCACGGCGGTATTTTGCCCTTTGTTATCCAGCAAACCCTGAAAGGCTGACCATGCGTTACGATCTGGTTTCGTTATCTCTTTTTGTCGCCGTGGCGGAAACGCAAAACCTGACCCACGCCGCGCGGCGCAAGCATACGGCGGTATCGGCGGTGAGCAAACGCATCGCCGAACTGGAGCAGCAGGTGGGTACCCAGCTGATGCTGCGCCTGCCGCGCGGCATCGAGCTGACGCCAGCGGGTCATTCGCTGCTCTATCACGCGCGCCAGATTTTTCGCAATCTGGAACAGATGGAAGAGGAGCTGAGCGATTACGCCGCCGGCATCCGCGGGCATATTCGCATCTTCACCATTTCAGCGGCGCTGATGCACTGCCTGCCGCGCGCCATCAGCCAGTTCCTGACGCACTATCCGCAAACCGATATCGATATTGAAGAGCAGACCGGCGTCGGCGTGGTGCAGGGGCTGCTGGAAGGCAACGCCGATCTGGGCATTTTCTCCAGCTGGACACCCGCATCGGGCATCGACGTCTGGCCGTGGCAGCAGGATCGGCTCTCCGTGCTGGTGGGGCACGATCATCCGCTCGCATCGCGCGCTTCGCTGCAGCTGGCCGATCTGCTTGATGAGAAGATCGTCGGGCCACACCGCGACAGCGCCGTGAGCCATATTCTGGAACGCGAGGCGCGCAGGTTAGGTAGAACGCTCAGCATCGGGCTGCGCGTCAGCAGCTTTGTCTCGATGGCGGAGCTGGTCAGCCAGCAGCTCGGTATTGCCATCCTGCCGGTAAATGAAATCGCGCCCGCTTCGCTGCACCGCGACGTACGGGCGATTCCGCTGGCGGAGCCCTGGGCGAAGCGGGAGCTGCTGGTGGGCGTCAAGGCGCATGCGCTGGCCTCACCGTCGGTGAAAACCCTGATTGAAAGCCTGACCGCCGCCAACAGGCGGGGCAGTCAGGAAGAAGAGGCATCAGACAGCGTGGTTAATCTGCGCTAGCGAAGCAGATGCTGGTGGGACTGAGCGTGACAATTGTCTGCTGACGCTTATGCAGCCGCCCGGTTTGCACATCGACGTCGAACGCCTGAATGGTATCAGACTCCTCGTTGGCGCTGAAAAAACTGCGTCCGTCGGGCGAGAGCGTGGTGAAGCGGGGCGTTTTGCCGCCGCATTCCACCCAGTCTATGACGCTGAGTGTGCCGTCGCGCGCATCGACTGCAAATATGCCGATGCTGTCATGGCCGCGATTCGCCGCGTAGACAAAACGGCCGCTGGGATGCACCTCAATCTCGCTGGCGTCGCTGCGTGTCGGATAGCCCTCCGGCAGCGCGCTCAGCGTCTGTTTTAGCCTCAGCGCGCCGCGCTGGGCATCCACCTCCAGTACCGTCAGCGTGCTGCTCAGCTCGCTCAGGCAGTAAAGCCATTTTCCGCTGGGATGAAAGTCGACGTGTCGCGGCCAGCTGCCAGGCGCGAGCCTGATTTCATCCAGCAGCCTCGCTTCACCCTTATGCCAGCGGTAAAGCCGGATCATATCAATGCCGTTGCCCGCCGCGCGTCCCTGTATCGGCACGGCGAACAGATCGCTGTCGGGCGCAAAGACGATTTCATGCGGCCGCGACAAGCTTTCCGGCGCATCCTGCGTGGCAGGATGGCCGGGAATGAACGCCAGCGAGTGGGGCGGCTGTAAGCCCTGTTCGTCAATGGAGAGCGCTGCGATATTGCCCCCTTCGTGGTTGGCGATCAGCAGATGTTGGCCATCAGGCGTCAACGCCGCGCCAACCGGGTTGTTGCGCCGCTGCGGATCGAGATCGGGATGAGAATGGCGCGGTCCGGTGGTCTGTTGCGTTAGCAGGCTCAGCAGGCCGCTCTCCTGATTGCGCTTCCAGACCGCAACCACATCCCCATCTCCGTGCAGCGCGTAAAGCCGATCGCGAAGGGGATCCAGCGTCAGCCATGACGGGTTCTCCTGCACCGATTCGACGCGCTGAATAAGCCGCCACTCGCCATCTGGCAGCACCTGATAGACCTCGATTCCTTTTCCACGCGCGCCGCGCCAGGCGGACGTTCGGCAACCCACATAGGCAAATGTCATGCAACCCTCCAAGTTAATGCATTTATAATAATATAAGTGCATTATCCATCTTGTGATGCACCTCACGACATTACCTGAGCTCAGCCTAAAAAAGCGATAAAAGTTGGAGAATAAGCGCTTTTATAAGGGGCAATCTCTAAAAGCACTTTTAGCAATCGAAAAACATTATTGCATTTACATATCTTTAAAAGCATAAATTAGCCGATCCTGTTCACATTTTCGACGCGGGCAGATTGCAGAAAAAGCGGGCACACCGCTTACTGTTAATGCGAAGTGAACGAATGTTAAAAAATGCATCTGGGAGTAAGGGTATGACCCAACGTATCGCGTATGTCACCTCTGGAATGGGCAGTCTCGGCACGGCGATTTGTCGTCGGCTGGCAAAAGACGGCTTTAAAGTTATTGCCGGTTGCGGTCCTGATTCAAAAAGAAAACAGGCCTGGCTGGATGATAATAAAAAAATGGGCTTCGACTTTATCGCCTCGGAAGGCAATGTGGCCGACTGGGACTCCACCGTTAAAACCTTTGAAAAGATCCGGCGTGAGACCGGCGAAGTAGACGTGCTAATTAATAATGCCGGCACTGCGCGTAATGCGTTATTCCGTGATATGCAGCCGCAGGAGTGGCAAGCGGTTATCGATACCAATATGAATTCGCTGTTTAACGTCACGCGTCAGGTGATCGACGGCATGATGTCGCGCGGCTGGGGACGCATTATCAATATCTCTTCGCTTAACGCGCAAATCGGTACCGTCGGTCAGGTGAATTACTCTACGGCAAAATATGCGGTGCGCGGTTTCACCCGCGCGCTGGCGCGCGAAGTCTCTGCGCGCGGCGTCACCGTGAATACCGTGTCGCCGGGTTATCTCGCCACCAGCAAGCTGAAAACCGTCACGCCGGTGCAGGTGATCGACAAGATCGTGCAGGAGATTCCGGTGCGGCGACTGGGATCGCCGTCGGAAATCGCCTCAATCTGCGCCTGGCTCGCCTCCGATGAATCGGGCTACGCCACCGGCGCGAATTTCTCAGTCAATGGCGGTATGCACATGAGTTAAGTTTCCCGCGCTGTAAAAAAATATAACGACGACAATTTTACTCGCGCCTTTATTTATAAGGGCGCCGGAGGCTCTTATGCTCTCTTTGCTGGGTTACGGCATGATCGTGGTCTTTATGATCCTGATCATGACTAAAAAGCTTTCTGCTCTGGTCGCACTGACGATTATTCCTATTATCTTCGCGTTAATTGCCGGTTTCGGCGGCGAGATGGGCGAGATGATGATAGAGGGATTAAAGAAAGTGGCGCCGACCGCCATTATGGTGATTTTCGCTATTCTTTATTTCAGCACCATGTTCGATACCGGCTTATTCGATCCCATTATTCGCTTCTTCCTGCGAATTATTAATGGCGATCCGGTGAAAGCAGTTATGTGCAGCGCGGTGCTGGCGGCGATGGTTTCGCTGGATGGCGACGGCTCTACCACCTATATGATTTGCGTCACCGCGATGCTGCCGCTGTTTAAACGCATCCGCCTCGATCCGCTTTCTTTAACCTGCGTGGTGTTTCTGGCCGGCAGCATCACCAATCTGCTGCCGTGGGGCGGGCCGCTGGCGCGCGTAGCGGCTTCGCTGAAAGTGGAGTCGAGCGATCTCTTTATTCCGTTGATCCCGTCGATGGTGTGCGGCTTTGTCGGCGTGCTGGTGCTGGCGTGGTATATCGGCATTCGCGAGCGTCGTCGCCTGGGTAAACTGAGCATTCAGACCCGCGCCGACGGCTCGGTGGTGGAAGAGGACGCAGAGAGCTATCTGCCCGCGATTAATGAGGTTAACGAAGAGCTGCGTCGGCCGAAACTGTTCTGGCTGAACGCCGGACTGACGTTAATACTTATGGCGTCGCTGGTGATGGAACTGCTTCCGCTATCGGTGCTGTTTATGGTCGCCTTCGCACTGGCGCTGCTGATTAACTATCCCCATCTTGATGCGCAGCGTCAGCGTATTGCTGCCCATGCCCCAGCGGCGCTTAACCAGACATCGATCTTTCTCGCCGCGGGCATTTTCGCCGGGATTTTATCGGGCACCGGCATGGTGACGGCGATGTCTGGTTCGCTGCTGGCTATTCTGCCACAGTCATGGGGACCCTATCTGGCGCCGATCACTGCGCTCATCAGCCTGCCGGGCACTTTCTTCATGTCGAACGACGCCTTTTATTACGGTGTGCTGCCGGTGCTGGCGGAAGCGGCGAAAGCCTATGGCATTGAGCCGATCGAAATTGGTCGCGCCTCGCTGGTCGGCCAACCGGTGCATCTTCTCAGTCCGCTGGTGGCGTCAACCTATCTGCTGGTGGGTCTGGCGGGCGTCGAATTCAGCGATCATCAGAAATATACCTTCAAATGGGCGTTTCTGCTCTGCATGATCTTCCTGGGGACAGGCTTGCTGTTAGGGCTTTATCCTGTCTACTCAACCGCGGCATAAACAAAAACGGCTCAGAAAATGAGCCGTTTTTTATTCAGCTTTCTGCGCTGATGCGGCGCATTTTTTTATTTTCCAGCGCCACCGCCAGATGCTGCTTCATCATATATGAAGCTTCGATACGCTGCCCCGACTCAATCAGCCCCAGCAGGCGCATGTGGTCTTTGACCTCGGCGTAATAGCGGCTGCGATCATCCATAATGCGGTAGTCCATCAGCATGCGCATACGGTTGACGTTGCGTAGCGAGATCTCGAAGAAGGGGTTATTAGAGAAGGCGATTACCGTCTCGTGAAAACGGTAGCCAGCAAGCTGCAGCTGTTTTGGCGAGAGTCGCTCAATGCCGTTGTCGAGCAGCATCTCCAGCTCGCGGCGTATTTCGTCGATCTTCTCCTGCGGCGCGTTGAAGGTCGGCTCCAGAATCGCCATCGGCTCAATCACCATACGAAAGCTAAAAATATGCTCCAGCGCCGCTTTGGTTTTCGCCACCGGCAAAAAACGCCAGCCGTAACCTTGTTTTCGCTCAACCCAGCCCTCGCTGATGCCGCGCGCCAGCAACGTCGAGAGCTGGCTTTTGGTCAGGTTGTAGCGCTTCATCAGATAGAGTTCTGTGACTTCCGCGTCGATATTGTCCTGCAGCCAGTCTTCCGCCAGTTGATAATATTCCGGCAAGTCGCTGCCGTCGGCAGGCGCCGCTTCGTCATGCTGCTGTGGCGCATAATCTTCTTTAACAAAAAAGCCGCGGTTGAGCTTTTGCTGCAGAACGCCTTTTTGTTCGAGATAGACCAGCGCCTCGCGTACCGGCGAGCGCGAGACGTCAAAGGTTTCGGCCAGTTTAGGCACGCTGAGATGCGCGCCGGGCACCAGTTTGCCAGTGTCGATCAGGCCAACGATTTTCTGCGAGAGTCGCTCAGTCAGGGCGCTTATTTTCATGTATAACGTAGCGTTAGATGATGAATGAATAGACGAATGTTGCATTTAAATAAAACCAAATGCAATGTAAAGCCCGCGCACTGCCGAAAAAACCTGGGGGTTTTGAACAGGAGCCAACGCTATCTGACCACATCAGGCCTTACTTAGTTAAAAAGTCACGCTGGTCTTAAATTCACCGACCCATGCATCCTGGGTTTCACTTAAACCTCCCGGATGATGCCAGTATTGGATGCCGGGCTGAAGCTCAAGCCAGCCAGCCAGACGAAAACGGTAATAGAGCTCTGCATTCACTGAATGGCCCGGTACCGGTTTATAAAGCGCATTATTATAGTTATTCACTCCGGAGCTTTTATTCGCAGCCTGTTGATTGCGGCGATAGTGATTACTGATATTGATATAGCTGACGCCAGCACCAATCCAGTCTTCTGGCCTGGCGTCGAATAAACCGCGGTAGCGCAGAGAGGTTGCGGTAACCCATTGCAGATAATTACTCCGGCGATCGCCCATGCCAATATTCCAGCCAATGCTCATACCTCGATTAGCGTTTTCCTGATGGCGTGTCACCTGCTGATTAGCGCTTGCCCAAATAAACCAGGTACGATGATATTTTTTATAGCCTTGAGGATCTTTCAGGCCGGTATGCTGTGATTTTCCATCATACAGATCGTGCTGCTCGGCGTTTGTAAACTGAACGCCGAGATTATAAATTCCGGGAAGAGAGGAGAGAGGGTTTTTCCACTCCAGTTCCAGTGGAAGCAAAAAGCCTTTACTGCCTTTTGTTGACCCACTCCAGGCATGGCTGCGATCGGCGGCACGAGAGTTTTGATCCAGTACACCGGTTTTGAGCGTCATGGCAGGCGTAAGCTTGTAGGCGAGGGTGGTTCCCCAGGTATGGATATTCCAGTTGCTCCAGAAAAAAGAGTTTGGCGATTTACCTCCACAAAGCGAAAGCAGCTGAAAATCGCACGGCGTAGCCTGGTCAAAGGTTTGCACCTTATTCATCATGCCGATTCGCCATTGCAGGCGGCGATCGTCAAAGGTTCGCGTAAATGTCAGCCAGCCAAGGCGCGTTATTGAGCCTGTGCCATGACTCTCCTGGGACGAATCATTGATATTGACCCTGGGATCCTGTAACCGTTTAGTCGTTAAATTATTATCGTGATTGCGGTTAACGATATTTCCTTCAAGTGCTGCATCTGGAATGCCGCTATATTTCTCTAAATCCTGAGTGAATGTTAATGAAAATTGATCGATATAGGCTAAATGTTGATTTTGAGCATATCCGCCCGCAACATTATAGGCTAGCTCGTTCAGGTAATTGAGGTTGAAATTAAAACCCCCCTCATTAAGTGCTGGCCGAATGCCAGCCATATCGCCGAACAAACCAGCGCCGGGCGCGTCAAATCCTAATACAGTGACGTTCCCGTCTTCTTTGCTTGCTCTTGCATTGGTTAAAGCAATCAGTAAAACGGCACCCAAAGCCAGGCGGTAAGCAGATATTTTTTTCATAACGTTATCTCGTCTAATCATCACAAAGAGGTAATTAATTGCTACCAATAGCCTTATGTAGAATCCGGCGCAAAAAAAAACCTGGGCGCGCTCATTTACTGCCTCCTGAATGAGCGCGCCCAGGTTTTGCCTTTTAGAACGTAGCAACCCTTGGCGGATTAATATTTATTAAAAGTCTCTGGCACGGCAACAGAAATAGCCAATTACATTCATTAATGTGAATGAGATCTACTTTTCAAACACTGGTTTTCATTTTATTCTCGCTTTTTAGATCGTTAAGTTACATTCCTTTGAAAGCGATTTATTCATAAATGAGGCTTTGACGTGTAGGTCTGGCAATCATTCAGCCGTAAGCGCTTTTATCTGAAGGCGCCATGAGTGCGCATAATCATGATTATGTTAAATTGGCTATGCGGTTTGTTTCGGTTAGCGATGTGCGGGCTTCAGCATTAAAAAATCCCCCTTTTCCCTGCTGAAACCCGCCTTGAAGGCAATTTATTTCGCGGCGTTTTCCGCCCGTTTAATGGCGGCCTGTAGTGCGGACGCGTTAGCTACGCCGGGAAAGACGCTGACATTGTCGGCGTTAGCGCCGCTGATCGGCATGACGATTAGGCCGGGCGTCCCCTGAAATCCAAGGTTTTGCGCCAGCGCATCTGTCCGCGCCACCACATCAAGCATGCTATTCGGCTTACCTTTTGGCCTGCCCGCAGTTGAGGCCGCTTTTTTAATATCCGCCTGCGTCAACTTGCCTTCCTGATGGCCCGTAGCAAATAGCGCGTTATGGTAGGCCAGATAGGCGTCGGCTCCTTTTTGCTGCCAGATCATCAGCCCCGTTTCCGCTGCGGTCAGTGACGGCTCCCATCGCGAACCGAAAATGGGCCACTCCATAAAGATATAGCGCACCTCTGGATGCGTTTGCATCAGCGACTGGATAACGGGTGCCTGTCTGGCGCACATGACACACTGATAATCGAAAAATTCAATCAGCGCCACCTTAGCATCTGCCGGGCCTGCTGCAGGAATGGCGGGATCGTTTAATAACGCATCCTGACGCTGAACCACGGCTGCGGTAATGGCCTTGATCTGCTTTTCATGCTGTAAAATATCCAGTTTTTCGCTGACTTCGATCAGCACTTCGGGATGCGCCAGCAGATAGCGTCTTGCGATTGCTCCAATCTGCTCTTCCTGCTCGGGCGTGAATTTATCCGCCATATGCTCAGATGCTGTAGGGGCAGTCGTTTGCGCTTCAGGTTTTGAAACGGGCTCAGGCTGCGTGGTTGACGAAGCAGGTGCCGCAACCGCCTGCGTTGCCTGTCGATTCGCCGCAGGTGGAGATGATGAGGCTTCAGCGGCAGCTCCTTTAGCGTCCGCGCTGCCCCTTTGAGAAGGCTGTTCCGGAGCTGTGGAAGCGCCTGCTTTGCCTGACGCAACAGGTGGATCCTGTGTCGCTAAAGAAGATGCCGAACCCGCTGCCTCAGCTGTTTGCGCTTCGGGTTTCACAACGAGCTCAGGCTGCGTGACGGGCGAAGCAGGTGCCGCAAACGCCTGCGTTGTCTGTTGATGAGCCGCCGGTGTAGACGTTGAGGCTTCAGTGACAGGCTCTACAGGGTCCGCTTTGACGCGTTGAGAAGGCTGTTTCGGGACAGTAGAAGCGTCTGCTTTACCTGACGCGACAGGGTGATCCAGTGGCGCCGTGGAGGATTCAGAAGCAGCCGCGTCGGCTGCCAGAGCGTTATGAGTAGTGATGCCAGCCACTAGCATAACCGTGAGGGCAATATTGGTCATTTTCACCATGCGATAAGATCCCAAAAAAAGTCTGATGCCTGACCAGGCGATAGCCGACTATTTTTGCCGAATGCATTCTGCGCTGAATTGACGAGCGTCATCCTGTAGCGCTGTTTATTAAACAGACAGGTAACGAAAATCAATTAGTTAAGGAGGGAAAAGATCAACTCAGTCACCGGCCTGACCGAAAAGCGCGGTAGCAGGCCGGTGATGCAAATGCGCCCCGCTATCCGCTAAATACAGGCAGCATATGAAGCCAGCTCAGCGTCCATACCAGGATATTCAATATGCCAAAAGTTATCACTACCGCTGGCGCAAGCGTGCTCCACGCTCCTGCACTTTCCTGTCGTGCAAAACGCCTGCGCGCGTTGATATAGAGTAACGCCGGCACAATCACCGCCCAGAGCGTGGCGAACAGCCCGGCGAAGCCGATAGCGGCGAGAAAGCCGTCTGGAAACCATAAGGAAGCGCTCAGCGCGGGCACAAAGGTCAACAAAGCCACCTTAAAGCGCGCCAACGGCGTGTCGCCGAGCTTAAGGCGATCGGCGATAAAGTCAAAAAGGCCAGCCGTTACGCCCAAAAACGAAGCAATCACCGCAAAATGGGAAAACAGCGTCATCATAAAGCTCAGCGCGCCGACATGCAGGCGATCGCGTAAGGCGGCGAGCAGCGCGGCGATATCTCCACCAGCCGCCACCACGGCGGGAAACGCGGCGCGCGGCAGATTGCCCATCGTACCGGTAATCCAGAACAGATAGATAATCAGCGACATCAGGGTGCCGTAAACCAGCGCGCGCCTGACCTGCTTTTGCTCGCCGCCATAGTAGCTTATCAGGCCCGTGATATTGCCATGATAGCCAAACGAGGCGAGGCAAAACGGCAGGACGCCGAACGCATAGGGCCAGTAGCCGCCCTCGCCGTTGCCGGCGTCGGCAAGCGTAAGCAGATCGACCTGCGTGAGCAGCCCGCCGAAGACCGTTACCAGCAGCAGAAGTTTGGCCAGCACACAAAAGGTCATGATCCTGCTAACCCCTTTTGTGCCCAGCCAGACGACGATGGCGACGCACAGCGTCAGGATCGCTTTCGCGCCCGCGGTGGAGACAGCCAGACCGGCGCTGTTAAGCGAATGCTGATAGACCGGCCCGCTGGCCGAAATATAGGCATAGGTCAGGATGCCGAGTACAAACAGGATACTCAAGCCATTTAGCGCGGCCCATCGGCGTCCTAACAGCGATCGGGTTAACGTGTCGTAGCCAGACCCGAGCGGAAAATAGCGGCTCGCCTGCTGAAACAGCAGTCCCGACAGCAGCATACATCCCCAACTTATTAGCAGTATCAGCAGCGACCAGCCGAACCAGGCGCCGGCCATGACCACAGGCAGCGTAAACATACCGGCGCCAACCACTGTTCCGCAGATAATCATCGCGCCCCACCATACTGAAGGCTGACGCTGGGTTAATGCTATTTCTGTCATTACGTATTCCGATAAAAAATATTAAGCCTGCACCAGGCGAGCGACGGCCAGAGCATAACTCATTAGCTGGCGATCCTCTCCTGGCAGACCATCCACAGAAAGGCCGACGGAGAGTTCGCCTGCTCTTCCAACCGGCAAAGTCAGACTGGGCGCGCCTGCACTGCTTGCGATATCCGTATTGCGAACCAGTTTTTCAAAAACAGCAGGATCGTACGCATCTGTCAGGCGCGGCACTGCACAGCTCACGGTTGGGTAAAGTAAAACATCAAGCTGATGTTCAGAAAACATCTCTTGCCAGGCAGTGCGCATATCGCCTGTCGTACACAGGCCTGCCAGATAGTCATCCCAGGAAACGCTGCACTGCTGCAGCTGCCGTTGAAGAAGATTACGTACCTGGCCATCGCTCAGCTGTTCCAGAATGGAGTAAAATCGCCATTCGAGCCCTTCAGCCAGCAGAAACCGAGGGAAATCGATAAAAAACTCATAAAACGGAACGGCGAACTGAACTGACGCATTGAGTTCACCAAGATGGCTGTCATCAAGTCTGATGACCTCCACGCCCTGAGCCTCAAGCCTGGCGACAGCCTCCCGGCATCGCTTCTCTACCGATATATCCAGTTCCTGCCACAGAAAGCGCTCAGGAATCCCCACGCGGCGCGGCATAACTGGCTCAACCGGTTTTTCACCCATGAGGGCGGCGTCGAGCAGCACGATATCGGAAACGCCGGGCGCAATAAAGCCTGGCGTATCCCGAGTGTGGGAAACCGGCACGATGCCGACAGACGAGTAGCGTCCGGTGGTCGGACGGAACCCTGACAGACCGCATAGCGAGGCCGGAATACGCACCGATCCCCCGGTGTCTGTCCCGACGGCGAAAGCGCTGGCGCCGGCAGCGACGGCAGCCGCGCACCCCCCGCTGCTTCCGCCAGCAAGATGTCCTGGATGAACGGGATTGCCTACCGTGCCCCAGGTGCCGTTACATGAGGTCACGCCAAACGATAATTCATGCATATTATTTTTGCCGCACAGCACTGCACCCTGCTCGATTAGGCGTGCAACAACGGGGGCGTCTTTTTCAGGCAGGAAATCGGCCAGTCCCGGCGTACCTGCTGTCGTCGCGAATCCGCGAGCGTTGATGTTGTCTTTACAGGAAAAAGGCAGTCCAAAAAGCGGCGCGTGGGTGCTCACTGCAGGTGCCGCTTCACCGTTCAAACGTTGCGGGTCATAAGCAATAAATGCATTAAGCGACAGCGTTTCACGGTAGCGTTCAAATCGGTACAGATGATTCTCTTTTAATCCGGTCGCGTGGCGATTCGAGGCCACCTCAGCGGCCAAAGAGCCAGGTTGTTTAGTCAGCATGAACGTGTCGCTCTCAGTAGTGAAAATGGCGCGCCATGGCGTGCAGCGGGTTATAAGGTATCAACGAACCACCCAGACTAGAGATAGCGGCGCACGCGGCATTGATCCCCGTCTGTACGGCCCCTTCCGCCCACCCTCCGGTAAAGGAGCAGCTGCATCCTGCGAGGTATATTCCTCTGTCGGTCTCAGGTTTGACGGCACTCTGGAACTGGAAAAAGAGCGCTTCTGAATAACGGTCGTCGCCCGGATAGTTCAGTTTGAACGCCCCCATCGAGAGAGGATTGGTCAGCCAGTCATACTCCAGAATAAATTTTGGATCGTTATTCATTGGAACAAGGTGGCGGGCGAAATCTGGCGCGGTCTGGCTGAGCTCCTCGACAAGCCTTGCCAGACGAGTCTCTTTATCCTTCAGCGTAACCAGCTTGTGCGAATCATCTTCCCACGTATAGCTGATGAGCACGACGCCGTGTCCGTCGGGATCGCCTGGCTGATAGTCAAGGCAGTAGACCCCTTTCGCGAGCGTATCTGTCAGGATGGTGTGCGGCAGTTTCTCTTTTAGCCAAAACTTGTC
>Ga0157361_1000022_pt1 | contig 100977 bp, 102 predicted proteins | sample AttlaeALBM2_FD_111481 | JGI IMG/M metagenome (GOLD analysis project Ga0157361, IMG submission 111481) | Fungus gardens microbial communities from leaf cutter ant in Ribeirão Preto, State of São Paulo, Brazil - Atta laevigata ALBM2 | ecosystem: Host-associated > Fungi > Mycelium > Unclassified ...
CGTTGGCATACTGGTAATCATCGGTATGGCCGGACAGACTGATTTTGTTCGGCAGATCATTCAGCACTGGCGCAATGGCGCGCAGAATGTCGCGCATATAGGGCTCGACGTCAGCGCTACCGGTTTTAAACATCGGGCGGTTCTGGCTATCGATAATCTGAATGCGCAGCCCCTCTTCCACCATATTGATGATCAGGTGCGGACGCAGCGCTTTCAGGCGTGGATCGGCCTCAATCAGCTGATCCAGCTTCTCGCGCAGGCGATTGAGACGGATCTCTTCCAGTTTTTTCTTCTGCGCATCCATATCCACCACTTTTCGTACTTCGCCATCCTTGCGCGTCGGGTCATCACCGCCGCCAGGGATCGGGCTCTCACTGTCGCTGCTGCGTGCTCCGCCGGTGAGCGCCACTTTCAGCGGCGTACGAAAGTACTCCGCAATCTGTACCAGCTCACGCGGGCTGGAGATCGACAGCAACCACATCACCATAAAAAACGCCATCATCGCCGTCATAAAGTCGGCATAGGCAATTTTCCACGATCCGTGGGCACCATGATGACCTTTATGTTTGCGCTTTTTAACCAGCACAATGGGGCGATTGCCTGCCTTCATGAGTTCTGATCCGAAGTCTGTTTCGCTGGGTTCTTGGCGTTCCGCACGTGCTCTTCCAGCTCAGTGAAAGAGGGACGTTCGGTGGAGTACAACGTTTTACGACCAAATTCGACGGCGATTTGTGGTGCATAGCCATTCAGGCTGGAGAGCAATGTCACCTTCACGCACTGCATCATCTTGGTGGTTTCGGCACACTTCTGACGCAGCACCGAAGCCAGCGGCGAAATAAAACCGTAGGCCAGTAAAATACCGAGGAAGGTTCCCACCATCGCGTGGGCCACCAGCGCGCCCAGTTCAGCGGCGGGACGGTCGGCAGATGCCAGCGCATGGACCACGCCCATGACTGCCGCCACGATACCGAAGGCCGGTAAGCCATCACCCATAGCGGCTAAACTTTGCGCTGGCACTTCACACTCGTGCTCGTAGGTTTCGATCTCTTCATCCATCAGCGCTTCAATTTCAAACGCATTCATATTTCCGCTGACCATCAGTCGTAAATAGTCGGTAATAAAATCCACTAAGGGTTTATCGGCCAGAATGCGCGGATAGTTAGCGAAAATTTCGCTCTGACTGGGATCTTCAATATCACGCTCTAACGACAGCATGCCCTGCTGACGCGATTTCGCCATCAGTCGGTAGAGCAGCGCCATTAAATCCATATAGACCGCTTTATTGTATTTTGAGCCGCGCATGAGCAGCGGCAGCGCTTTCAGGGTTTTCTTGATCGACTTACCGTTGTTGCCGACCAGAAAAGCACCTACCGCCGCGCCGCCGATAATGATCAACTCGGCGGGCTGATACAGCGCGCCTAAGTGGCCCCCGACCATCATATAGCCGCCCAACACGGAGCCGACGACCACGATATAACCCAGAAGAATCAGCACAAAAACATCCTTACGTCCGTAACGTGTTGGTAGAAGTTAAGCCAGAGAGCCGCAGGTGTTATTCGTTTTTCGTGGGCAAAAAAAAAGCAGCGGTATTAACCGCTGCTGGATGCTTTCCACGATGCGAACAAACTTAAACGGCGCGTTTAACCTGTTCATCCAGCAGTTGTGGAAAGGTATCGGCAGAATCTGCAGAAAGTTTACGTCTTTTTACGGCACGTGATGGCGGCTGGCACAGGCTGCAAACGAAGCTGCCCACCGGCTGATGCGCGTGGTTAATGAAGCTTCCACCACAGCATTTGCAATCAGCCAGCTCCAGCATGCCGCTTTCGACAAATCGCACCAGGGTCCAGGCGCGCGTTAGCGCCAACAGCGGGCCCTCGTCCGATTGCGGACACTGCTCAAGGTACAGGCGATAAGCTTTAATTACCGCCTCAACGCCACTGCTCAACCCGGTTTTCAGCAAAAACTGCCAGGCGTTACAGAACATCGACGCATGAATATTTTGTTCCCAGGTCATGAACCAGTCTGTTGAGAATGGCAGCATGCCTTTCGGGGGTGGTGCACCACGTAACTCTTTATAGAGTTTAATCAGGCGACCACGGCTCAGCTGCGTTTCACTCTCCAGCATCTGCAGTCGGGCGCCCAGCGTAATCAACTCCATGGCCAGCTGAATATCGCGTGCTTCCTGAACGATACTTTTTTCGGTCATTACACCGCCCTCTTCTTACTGCCGGCATCGTCTTTTGATGCGCTGCGTAATAAACGGCTGGATAATAAGATACCGGTGTGGATTTGCTGCAAGTCATCCACACGTGACTCCTGCGTCAAACGGTTAATTAAGGTGTGATCGGTAAAGCGGAACTGGCAAACCAGTTGATTGGTCTCCGCTAATTTTACCATCTCAGGCAGTGTTAATTGCGACAATGTATCCGCCATCGACTCATCGATGCCTAAACGAAACATTGCAGAAGCTTTTTCCTGGTTAATTAAACGCTGTGCAAGCAGTAAATATGACAGGTTGATGTCATATATATGTTTTAGTAATTCTGATGTACCCATTTTTCCCATCCTGATAGACGCGGCATATATACGGCCACAGAATTTAAACTTCTATGGTTCGGGTTGCTGGTTGGTAAATCTAAAGATGGCAAAAAATAATCAGGCATAAGCCAACGCATACTGAACTTTTTTTTATTCCGTAGCGGATTTTGATCAGTAGTAGTCAAAACTCCAGGCCAATCTTTTCTTGAGTTGTAACCATCTTCCGTGACGTCTGCTTACAGTTTTTTAAGACTAATCCGAAAACAACGCAAATCTATATCGTCTGATTTCCACATACAACGTGACTGGCATGAAATTTTAGATAAAGTGTGATCCGGATCACACTTTTAAGGCAAATTTTTCTGCTGAAGCTTCAGTAAAGCTTTTCTGTTGTCTTTTTTTTGTACGATTTTGAAATGTTTCGCTAATATTTCACAAGAAAAGTCTGAAATTTGAAGCCTGTCGCAGTTTGGTGGCTCTACGCGATCTTTTGTCTGCTACGTTGGCTTTAGAGTGCTACAACCTGCCGGAACATGGCACATAAGCAGCATAAAACACCAAAAAACGCAGAAATCATTTGCTTTCAGATTAATCACTTACAGGGAATATTGCCGTGAGACACCAATCACGGGCGCAAACGAAGCGTGAAGAGTGCGTGCAGATTAACTGCGGAGTGTAAGGAGTTTGTATAGAGGGTTTAGCGGGTCGCAGGGTGTGTAACAGGGCGTTACATTAGCATTATGAATGAATTGATGTTTTAACACACTGATGTAAGAGAACTATCGGCCTGGCCAGCCAAATCTTTAGGGCGTTAAGGGAAAATTTATGCCTGGCGCGTCTGTTTGCGCGCTTTTTAATCAAAACGTGCGCTTTATAACGCTGCATCAGAAAGTTAGCGGTTAACCATTTGAAATCGATTTCATGCAGAAAAGCTGGTGAGGTGAAAACGCTGTGCAGAGAGCGCAAGATAGCAGTAGGTTATTTTCAGAAAGATGCCCCCACTCCGGCATAATCCCGCGAACGGGAAATAGCAGAATGGGGGCATTATGTCCTTTTCCCTTAATTATGCCAGGCGGGGAAAGGTCGCGACTTTATTCACCGTGCCGTGGTCGTCACTGCGTCCCGGCAGCGTATTGAGATCGTCCAGGAAACTTTCACGCCAGGCGGTAATGTCCTGCTTGCGCAGCACTGCCATCATGTCGTTGTAGCGTGAAATACGTTCGGTACGCGGCATGGTTAACGCGCGATCCAGCGCAGCAGCCACCTCATCACGATCGTAAGGGTTAACGATCAGCGCCGAGGTGAGTTCATTGGCGGCACCGGCAAAGCGCGACAGCACCAGCACACCCGGATCGTCCGGGTCCTGCGCGGCAACGTACTCTTTCGCCACCAGGTTCATGCCGTCACGCAGCGGCGTCACCAGGCCGACATCGGTCAGGCGGAAAATCTTCATCAGCAGGCGACGGTCAAAATGCTGGTTCAGATAAAACAGTGGCGTCCAGCCCAGGGTACCGTACTTACCGTTGATGCGCCCCGCTTCGGTCTCCAGCTGATGGCGGATATCCTGGTAGGCCTGCACATCACCGCGTGATGTTGGCGCAATCTGTGAATAACGGATTTTGCCGCGGTGCTGCGGGAAGTTCTCCAGCAGCGCTTCATAGGCCATAAAGCGCTCCGGCAAGCCTTTGGAGTAATCCAGCCGCTCGCAGGCGATGATGTTTTGCAAATCACCCAGTTCACGCTTCATTGCCGCCATTTTCGGCGGTAGCGGGCCTTCGGCCATCTCTTTAATGCTGTCCGGCTCAATGCCAATCGGATAGACCTCCGTCATGAAGGTATTACCGAAGGCACGGTGACGCTTTTCACCTTTATTCTGCAGCTGCGTAAGCTGGCTCAGGCTGTCGAGGAACGCCACGCGATCGGATTCTGTCTGGAAACCCAGCAAATCATATTCACACAGCATTTCCAGCAGTTCCTGATGCGGCGGCAGCGCGTTGAAAATTTCCGGCGTCGGGAACGGGATATGCAGAAAGAATCCGATACGGTTATTAACTCCCTGCTTGCGCAGCTCCGCCGCCAGCGGCAACAGATGGTAATCATGAATCCACAGAATATCGTCTGATTTGATCAACGGTTTTAAACGCTGCGCCAGCAAGGTGTTAACACGGCAGTACCCCTCCCAGGCTTCGCGCTGGAACTGCACTAAGTCGAGACGGTAGTGGAAAGCGGGCCAAATCACCGTGTTGGAAAACTGGCAGTAATATTGATCGTAATCGTTCTGATTCAGGGGGAACGAGGCATAGGTGATGTTGTCCTGCTCGACCTGCGAAATCTCTTCACCCTCTTCACCGGAGAACTCGCTGATCTCTCCGTTCCAGCCAAACCACAATCCTCCGGTGGTCCGCAGTGCGTCGAGTATACCGACGGCGAGGCCGCCCGCACTGGTTTTGCTTCCATCAGGAATAGCGATACGGTTAGATACGACGACTAAACGACTCATAACCTAAACTCCTTACCGACGTTGTCATGTTCTAGTTGTAATAGTAGTTGTTCAAGCCAATGCCAAACGGCAGCCACATTTGGCAGCCGAAAATGTGCGTGGCTTGCTCCTTCCCCGACCTTAACCGAGATGCCTTGCATGGCATTGACGGCCAGAAAGCCCTTCTCATCGGTTAGATCGTCACCCACAAATACCGGAATGCGACCGGTAAAAGGCGCTTCCTGCATAAACTCACTCACCGCGGCACCTTTATCGATGCCCTGCGGCTTCAGCTCCACCACGCATTTGCCGGGTTGCAGTGTCAGCTCCGGAAAGCGCGTAACCACCTCTTCGGCCAGTTGCATGATGGCATTTTCGTAATCCGGTGCGTTGCGGTAGTGCAGCGCAAACGCCATGCCTTTGACCTCCAGCAGCGTGCCGGGCCATTGATTCAGCGTCTGCTGCAGCTCAACATGCAGCGTTTGCATAATGTCAGCGGGTAGCGCATGGCGGTGCATGCGTCCTGCCGCATCACGACGCTCAGCGCCGTGGACGCCGGCCGCAGGAGCCTCAAGCGGTGCTACCAGTGCATCCAGCTGCGCAACAGGCCGGCCGGAAACCAGCGCCAGGGCGCCCTGACTCAGATTGGAAATTTGCTGCAGATGCTGCCGCACCGAGGCGGGAATAGAGACTGACTCGGGCTGCGACTGAATCGCGGCCAACGTGCCATCGACATCAAAAAAGAAGGCATAGCGTCCGCCACTTAACGACGGCAACGTGCTGTTCTCATTAACCACAGGGGTCACATCTCCTCCTCTCTCTGGTCTGAAATAGGGGATGTTCGGAGGCAGGCTGGGTGTGAGGAGGTTTTACCGTAAAAGACGGTCGTTTGAAGGGTAACGCTCCATAACTAAACGAAATTTCTATCAACACAGCAACCGCACTACGAACATCGGCAACAATAAGTGTAGACAACAATATGGTTTTCGCCAGACGGGCGCGCTTTTCATTCGGGCCAGAGTGAGCTTTTCAGACGCTTGCGATTAAACCAAGCGGATTACTCTGCTTTTTACACGCTTCGCTTAAAGAAAAGGGTTTTTTCAGCCGTACCTTAGGGTGCAGCTGACGAAAAAGCGATCAGATGCGTTTGCCGCGCCTGCAGCAGGTTAAATGTTCTCAAACTTCAATGCGATCGCTGTGCGTTTTGCCGATTCGCTTGATTTGTGCTGTCGCTTGATAATACTGTATATAAAAACAGTAATTATGGACAATCCTTATGACGCGCTTCTTTTTGCCACAGCTTTCACCCGCACGCTGCTATCGCCCGCTGTTCCTTGAGGCCGTGCGCGGCGGCTTTCCTTCCCCGGCGCAGGATTATGTTGAGCGGAAGATCGATCTCAATGAACTGATGGTTACGCGCCCCAGCGCGACCTACTTTGTACGCGTTGAAGGCGATTCGATGTGTGATGCCAATATTAGCGAGGGCGATTTGCTGGTGGTGGACAGTTCGCTGCGGGCAAAGCATGGTGATATTGTCATTGCCGCTGTAAACGGTGAATTCACCGTAAAGCGGCTGCACACTACCCCCTGCGTGCAGCTGATGCCCATGAACCCGCGCTATCAACCCATCAGGCTGAGCGAAGAAGAGGAGCTGGAAATTTTCGGCGTCGTCACGTTTATTATCTATAACGCACGTAGCCAGCGCTGACCTGCGAGCGCGCGTTGCGGCAAAGCAAACTGATACCAGGAGAGTTCTGATAAATTATTATTCTGCGGCAGTGTCTCCAGCCCAGGAATTAAAATCTTCTATCAGCGCGTAAGAAACTTCTGCTGATTTGACTGGCTATTTTTCAGCGCGCTAAAGAAAATCTTAAAATACAGATTGTGCTCGCAATTGTGACATTCATCGGCCGGATTATGTTTGACCTGCTTTTCGCATCCATGCACACTGGCGAGCGTGAAAACGGCAGATGAAGAGCCATGAGATGTTGCAGAATTATAGCCAGCGCGTTCATTTCTATTACTGCATTCTGGTCGCACTGAAAATCAACGCTAAAAGTAAAAAATCCGGCGGCGTACGCGGTAAAAATAACTTTTTACTGAAGTGGCTGCGTAACGCGCAAAATAACACGATATTTCATCCCGATATCAGCAGCGAAATCGAGTGGCTGCGCGGCAAAATTATTAGCGCCGGGCCCGATGCCGATTTAGAACCTATGCTGCAGTATGTCTATGAAACGGCCAAACGGGCGGAAACGCTGCGCCTGGGGTCCTGAGGTGTTATCTGCCTCAGGCGATGACCTCATCAGCCAGCCGTTTCACCCCCTCCGCAAACCTTTACCTTTTTGCGCCTGACGCGCTATGGTGTCCCGCCTGCGATAAGCATCACGCAGGCGCATTCATGATAAGAAAAAAGAAAGGAAGACTGGCATGGAATTCACCATACGCAACGCGCAGCCCGCCGACGCAGAGCTTCTGCATCAGTTAGGCCGCATGACCTACAGCGCCCACTTTAAACATATGTGGGTATCCGAAGCCGAGATGGATGAGTTCATCGATAAAGAGTACGGTCTGGCTGAACTGAACAGCAGCCTGGTGGCGCCCAATGAGCGCTGGCTGATTGCCGAGACCGATAAGCCGATCGGTTTCGCAAAGGTGACCTGGAATACCCCGGTGCCGGACTCCGGTATGACCGGTGCCCTGCTCAACAAGCTGTACCTCAATCCGCAGGAGACCGGCAAAAATTATGGCCGCCGGATGTTTGAGAGCATCATCCACGAAGCGCGGGAGAAGCAGGAGGGGTATCTCTGGCTCGAAGTAATGGGTGCCAACGCCCGGGCGCGTAAGTTTTACGAGACCTTCGGTATGCAGCACATTAAAGATATCCCCTTCATTACGGCCTCGCAGCAGAGTATTGTGCAAATTCTTGGCATGGTAATTTAACCCCTGAACTCCCCCTGGTCCTCCCCGGCGCGGTCACTGCATCGCGCCCCAGAAATAAGCCTGTGCCCAATGGATAAATAGTATGACCTCCCGGCTTATGTTATTTCTGCTTACACATAAGCACCCTATTTTCCTGCTCCGCTACGCTTGCAGGAATATGATGCGCCATTATGCTTAAATACGTAACACGCACATGGCAATGTACAACGTCATGTTATTAAAGACTCATGAAGAGGATATATTATGACTCAGCATCGAGGCGGTTCAGGTAATTTCGCAGACGATAAACAGAAGGCGTCTGAAGCCGGGAAAAAAGGCGGCCAGAGCAGCGGCGGCGGTAACTTCAAAAACGACCGTGAAAAAGCATCCGAAGCGGGCAAAAAAGGCGGTCAGAGCAGCAAGCGTGGCTCGTGACTGACCAGGCGGCACAGGGAGGTGCTGCCATTGACTGCCCCACTTGTTTTACGATGATCTGCTGTACCCCGCCGCATTACGCCTCCTCTGCATTTATTCCTTTTACTACAGCAGACAACTCTGAAATTACTTCACAGGGGCAGAATTGGATATATGCTCAGTTATCGCTTAATTCATCCCACAGCACAGGGTTACCACTATGTTTCGCTTTCTTATCTCACTCTTCAGTAGCCCGGAATCCCTGTTACAGGTAATGAGCCGCCAGGATATTCGTGAATCTATCCAGGATGGCGACAGAATTATTATTGACGAAGATGGAAATGCTTCGGTTAATCCGCTTAGCCCTGAGGTACAGCAGGACTTTCTTGAGCACGTTAATACATTAAAGGATATCTGAATGGGCACGGCGATTTTTATGGTGTTAATGGTGTGCGGCTACTGGTATACCAGCCGCGATATGTCCAGCCGGTTAAAAATAAAGCGATCCATTGGCTGGGATGTCTATTTTCTGATTGCCCTGTACGGCTGTATTTTCGTGGTACAGGGGGTGCTGGCTACCGCGCTGGTCTGGCTGATCTTACTGGCCGCTTCCGCGGCGAATAATACATTTGCCCTCTCTGCCGATCTGCATGCGCGCTGGCACGTCGATTTTATGACGTGGAGTTTCCTGGGCATTCAGGCGCCTGTGGTGATTATGCTGACGTTTGCCGTGCTGTTCTGCGTGTACCGTTCCAACTGGGCCGGCAGCGCGCGGCTGACTGCCGGAAGCCGCAAGGAGCTGTATCAGCGCCTGTCTCGCTCTAACGGTATTGAGCAGATGTTGCTGCACTGCATGGAAGAGGGTGAGCTGGCGTGGATAACGCTGAAATCGCGCCGCATCTATATCGGCATGATTCACGCCGCCACCTTTGAGTACGCCAATACTGCCAACGTGGTCATGATTCCGATGCTCAGCGGCTATCGCGATCCGCGCACGCTGAATCTGGCGGTCGAGCACAACTACAGCCGCTGGTATCACAAGCACGACATCAGCTTCTCCTCGACGCCAAAAAGTGCGCTGGAGTTTCGCAAGGTGCTGATGGTGTCACAAATTGAGAGCCTGTCACTGTTTGACCCGGCCAGCGCAACCGCGCTGGCGATGGGGAAAACCGTGGGTAAACGCCGACGCTATCACCGACGTTAGCGCCTGCCCGACCACTGCCAGTTGCGCACCTCCGGCACATCTTCGCCGTGCTCACGCACATAGCGATGGTGTTCGGCGATGCGCTGCTGTAAATCGTCCAGCAGTTCCGGATGGCGCTCTGCCAGGCCGGGAACATGCAGGATGGCTGACTGCGCCAGATGGTAGCGGTCCAGCTGATTCAGTACGGTCATGTCGAACGGCGTTGTTGTTGTCCCCTCTTCATTGAAACCGTGCACGTGGAAGTTGCGGTGATTATTGCGCTGCCAGGTCAGGCGATGGATCAGATTAGGATAGCCATGGAAGGCAAAAATCACCGGCTTGTCACGCGTGAACAGCGCATCAAACTCCGCCTCCCCTTTGCCGTGCGGATGCTCCCCCTGCGTCTGCAGTGCCAGCAGATCGACAACGTTCACCACGCGGATGCGCAGCGCGGGCAGATAGTCACGCAGCAGGTCAACGGCCGCCAGCGTCTCCATAGTGGGCACATCCCCGGCGCAGGCCATTACCACCTCCGGCTCGTCGGTACAGCTCGCCCAGCGCCACTCGCCCATCCCCGCTTCACAATGGGCTTTGGCGCTCTCCATATCGAGCCACTGCGGTGAAGGCTGTTTGCCGGCGACAATCACGTTGATACGGTCCCAGGTGCGCAGGCAGTGATCGCCCACCCACAGTAAGGTGTTGGCATCCGGCGGCAGATAGATGCGTACGATATCGGCCTTTTTATTCGCCACGTGATCGATAAAGCCCGGATCCTGGTGACTGTAGCCGTTGTGATCCTGCCGCCAGACGTGCGACGAGAGCAGATAGTTTAATGAGGCGATCGGCTGCCGCCAGCCCAGCTTGCGCGACACCTTCAGCCATTTTGCGTGCTGGTTGAACATCGAATCCACAATATGGATAAACGCTTCGTAGCAGTTGAACAGGCCGTGACGCCCGGTAAGCAGATAGCCCTCCAGCCAGCCCTGACACTGATGTTCGCTCAGAATTTCCATCACCCGCCCGTCCCGCGCCAGCTGTTCGTCATAGCTTTCCGTCTCCGCCATCCAGCTGCGGCTGGTGACGTCAAACACCGGCGTCAGACGGTTTGAGGCAGTCTCATCCGGCCCGAACAGGCGGAAATTGTCCTGATTACGCTGGAAGATAGCACTGAGGTAGTGACCAAACTGCTTTGTGGCCTCGCCGCTATGGCTACCGGGCACGCCGGTCTCCAGCGCAAACTCACTGATATCGGGCGTATTCAGCGCGCGGCGTAAGCGTCCGCCGTTGGCGTAGGGCGACGCACCCATGCGTTTATTCCCCTGCGGCGCCAGCGCACGCAGTTCAGGGCGCAGTTTACCCGCCTCATCAAACAGCGTTTCTGGCTGATAACTCTGCAGCCACTGCTCAAGGATCTGCCGGTGCGCGTCATCTTCACGGCAGGCGGAGACCGGTACCTGATGCGCACGCCAGAAGCCCTCTACTTTTTTACCGTCAACCTCTTTTGGCCCGGTCCAGCCTTTAGGACTGCGCAGTACAATCATCGGCCAGCGCGGAATCGCCTCGTCTGCGCTGCCACTGCGCGCCTGCTGCTGATACCGCGCAATGGTGTCGAACGCCTGATCCAGCGCCTGCGCCATCTGCTGGTGCATCGCAGCAGGCTGGTCACCACACACAAACAGCGGCTCATAACCGTAACCGCTAAAGAGCTGCTGCAGATCGTCGTCGCTGCTGCGTCCGAACAGCGTAGGGTTGGCAATTTTATAGCCGTTAAGGTGCAGAATCGGCAGTACCGCGCCATCCCGCTGCGGGTTGAGGAATTTAATGCCGTGCCAGCTGGCGGCAAGCGGGCCGGTCTCCGCCTCACCGTCACCAATCACGCAGGGGACGATCAGCTCCGGGTGATCAAATGCCGCGCCAAAGGCGTGCGACAGCGAGTAGCCCAGCTCACCCCCCTCATTGATGGAACCGGGGGTTTCCGCCGCCGCATGGCTGGGGATACCGCCGGGAAAAGAGAACTGCTTAAACAGCCGCTGCATCCCTTCCGCATCTTCACTGATGTGCGGGTAGATCTCACTGTAGCTGCCCTCCAGCCATGTATTCGCCACCATGCCCGGTCCGCCATGGCCGGGCCCACACACATAGAGCAGATCAACATCGCGCTGGCGGATGATGCGATTAAGGTGCGCGTAGATAAAGTTGAGCCCCGGCGTGGTACCCCAGTGCCCCAGCAGGCGCGGTTTAATGTGCTCTGCCTGTAGCGGCTGGCGCAGCAGCGGATTATCCATCAGGTAAATTTGCCCGACAGAGAGATAGTTGGCGGCGCGCCAGTAGCGATCCAGCAAGGTCAGTTCATCATTCGCGCTGGGGGTAGTCATGCCTGCTCCTTAATTAATCTGATTGATTATTAACCTTAATAGAGGATCGGCGATGCCGCGAGCCAGACGGTAAGCGCAACCGGAAATAAAAATAACATAAAACATGGCACGGAAAATAATCAGGCGAAGCGTAAACGGCGCCTGGTTAATTAGCTTACAGAAAAGTCTTAATCCCTATTATTTACACCGTCACGCTTGCAGGAATGCCCTGCGCTATTATTATTAAATACGCAACTCGCACATGGCAGAAGAACCCGCCATGTTAATAAAGCTCATGAAGAGGAAATTAATTATGACTCAGCATCGAGGCGGTTCAGGTAATTTCGCAGACGATAAGCAGAAAGCATCTGAAGCGGGTAAAAAAGGCGGCCAGAGCAGCAACAGCGGCGGCGGTAACTTCAAAGACGACCGCGAAAAAGCCTCCGAAGCCGGTAAAAAAGGCGGTCAGAGCAGCAAACGCGGCTCCTGATACGCCAGTGACTCAGGGATGAGGCGTGGGGAGCACGGAGTGCTCCGTTATCTCCCGTCCCGTTTAAATATCTATCCTTTTGAGTAGCGATAAATATTTATATCGTAACCGTTTCATTTATTAACCCCTTGCCGTTTCGTCTTTTATTGACGGGCATATTCCGCACCGTTTATTAACCTACGGAGAATAAACCATGAAAGTTGAATCCCTGCTCGATCTGTTTATTCACGATCTTTCTGATGTTTACAGCGCTGAAAAACAGATTACGCGTGCGTTACCAAAAATGGCTCGTGCGGCTTCGGATGAGAGTTTGAAACAGGCTTTTCAGCAACATCTGGAAGAGACCCAGGGGCAAATTGAGCGTCTCGATCAGGCCGTAGAGGCGCACGAAGAGTTGCGTATTAAACGCATGAAGTGCCATGCGATGGAAGGCCTGGTGGAAGAGGCGCAAGAGCTGATTGATTCAACCGAGGCGGGCCCGGTACGTGATGCGGGTCTGATTGGCGCCGCCCAGAAGGTTGAGCATTACGAAATTGCCACTTACGGCACTTTAGTCGCTACGGCGAAAAAACTGGGGCTGGATCAGGCAGCCAGTCTGCTGGCAGAGACGCTGGCAGAAGAGAAATCTACTGACGAAAAACTGACAACTATCGCTGAACAACAGTGAATAACTATGTGAAATGATTGCAGTCTCTCTGCTCTCGTGAACGTTTCAACGAGGTGAGCTATGTTTCGACACGTTAAGAAATTGCAGTATACCGTCCGGGTTAATGAGCCTAACCCCGGACTGGCCAACCTGCTGCTCGAGCAGTTTGGTGGCCCGCAGGGCGAATTAGCCGCAGCGATGCGCTACTTTACACAGGGTTTAAGCGATGACGATCTTGGTCGTCGTGACATGCTGATGGATATCGCTACCGAAGAGCTGAGCCATCTGGAGATTATCGGTTCGCTGGTTGGCATGCTGAACAAAGGTGCCAAAGGCAAGCTGGCCGAGGGCACGGAAGAGGAAGGCGAGCTGTACCGCTCGATTACCGGTGCCGGTAACGATAGCCATCTGACCTCGATTCTGTATGGGGGTGGCCCAGCGCTGACTAACTCCGGCGGCGTGCCGTGGACGGCAGCTTACATCGATACCATTGGTGAAGTGACGGCGGATCTCCGCTCCAACGTGGCGGCCGAAGCGCGTGCCAAGATCATCTACGAACGTCTGATTAACGTGACAGATGATGTGGGCGTAAAAGATGCGCTGGGCTTCCTGATGACGCGTGAAGCGGCGCATCAGCTCTCCTTTGAGAAAGCGCTGTATTCGATTCGCAACAACTTCCCGCCGGGTAAATTGCCACCGATTGAGCAGTATGCGCACACCTACTTCAATATGTCTGAAGGGGATGAAGTACGCGGTAGCTGGAATTCAGATGAGAACTTCGATTACGTCGCCAATCCGCAGCCTGCGGTTGATGGCGGCGACGGCCTTGCTCACGTCACCCTGCCGGCCGATCAGCAGGCTGATGTGGATAGCCTGGCGGCCCGTACCGCGTCCGATCCGGATGTTAATCCGCTGACAGGCGCCGAGGCCGGCAGTAAAAAACCGCAGCCTGATGTCTGATTAAGGAGGTCCGTATGACTAATCGCATGGGTAATGGTGGTCGTCCTGATGACCAAAAGTCGCCACAGCGACCTGAGGATGACGAGACCAACGCACCGGAATCAGGTGATAAACAACCTGATTGATCCTAACCGCCTTCGGGCGGTTATTTTTTGTCTTCCGCTTCGCGCCCTTTTTGTTCTCGCGTTTACCCTTCGCTTATTTTATTTCATAACGAGAATCATCAGATTAATTAACGATCCTGCCGAAGCGTCCCGAGAAAATATAAGCGAAGCGGCAGAGTGCATTATTTTTGTGCGCCCTGAAAAATTACGCATTTATTTTTGTTTTACGCTGGCGTTCTGCAGATTCTGGTCTATGGTGCATAGAGCTTGTCAGTACCACGCATCACTATAATAACCAGGAATCAATGATGGATTTTAAAATGTTTGAAGCCAGACTACAGCAATGGCAACACTTGCACTTCACTGCGATTGAGTTAAACCAGCGCGACGGAAAATTCGAAATTTACGCAACCGCCGCAGAACATCAAACACTTAGCCAGCTTTTTATCTGCCGGGCAAGCGATGAAACCCACGCTCAGGAGCAGATAAAACAGTTCCGCAGCTGGTTACATAAACTGAATCTTGGCCGGACAAAGCGCAAACTGCAGCAGTTTAATCGTACTGCCACGGTTAATTTTCATGCGGCTAAAAGCGTAGCGTTAAAATAACCTGCCATGCGGTTCTGCTTTTTTACATTGCATTAATGGCGATACCCGGCGTATTGTGTGGCCGACGATGAATCTATTTTTGTCTCTAAGGCCACCTCTTATTAATACCCTGCAACAACGCTTTCCCGTTATGCCCTGTGATAGTGCAAAAGCTGACTGTATTTATCACTTCATTCGCGCTTTCGTTATGCTGGCGCACTTTATCTCCTTACCGCAGGCGCAGCGGGAGAAAAAAGTTTCGTGTCGCTATTGCCTGTGTCACACTGTATATACATACAAGTTGTGGAGGTGATGTGAGAGATGAGAACCGTCCAACACCGGATCTGTATGCACTGATTGGTATCGCGGTAGCGGGATTTGTCCGGGAGGATCGCGCTTTTGAGGCGCATGACGTTACGCTGACGCTCCACGATATGAAATCGGGAACGCATGATAAAGAGTTACAGCAGCTGTGCGATGCCGCTATACGACTACTTGCCGATCTGATGCACTGAGTTGTCCCCCACATGAATGGGGGACGCACGACTCATCAGGCATCATCCGGCGTATAGCCCACGACGATCTCCAGCGTACGCCGTAGCACATCGGCTTCAGCCTGGTCATGCGTAGACTCCAGCGCCATTACCAGACACAAGATAATCGATTTATTACTGACCCGACCCTCTGTTGCCAGCAGCGTGCGGATAACATTATCCAGCACCATGGCTTCATCAGATAATACCTTACCCGCATCACGAAAATGCGCGGCCAGCTCGGTGTCAGGCAGCGCAGTATAGAGGTTGTGATTTTCCGACATCATGCTCATCCCGTACTGTTAGCTACACAGTCAGATTATAATTCAACTTCCGGTTAATGCTTGCGGCTACTGCCCGGCGTTTCAGTACTGCTGAACAGCTGGTGTACATTGTCCCTTTCCGGCTGATCGTCACGCCGTTTACGTCCTGCGGAGACGCTATTGCGCACCTCTGCAATCGCGGCATTGATCAGCATGCGCCGATTGTCATCGCTGGCCTGGGCGTGCATTTTATGTAACTCATCGATGAGCCCCTGGGTGTTGACGGGCCCTGAGCGCTGTAACAGCGTCAGGGCGGCCTCCCCAATAAGCTCATCGATGATCTTCTGGTGTTCTTTGTTCATAACGAATCTCTGCATGCTGCCTGCCCCAACCGGGAACGTGGCATAAAAATAGCGCCGTACAATTACGGCGCGATACAGCCCGTCACAGGTCATACATGGGATAGTGCATTATCAGAGAAAAGTTTTCGTGTGTACAACCTGAACGTCTTAATACGCTTTCAGCTTTCACGCTCAAATAACAGGCCGATGAGCTGGTGATAGTGGTGCTCTTCTTCGGTCGTTGAAGCAAGCTCCAGACGACGCAGAAGTTTCGTACAAAGGGATTTGCGATTCAGATTGCGGCCCTCGCGGAGGATCTCAACGACCACCTGCCCCAAAGTTTCCTGCTGTGATGGCAGGGAAGCTTTGCTGAAATAGTTGGCAATCGCCTCGACTGAGTTCGGAGTGTATCCGTTCTGGCGCATAAGTGACTCCCGTTAAAGTTGACTACCGGATAAGTATCCGATGAAGTTGTACAAGTCTTGCAAAAGCTGTACAGAGGATAATAGAGGTTTCGGGAGGGTTTTGTTGCAAAAAGTGCTACCGGCAGGCAATTAAGAGTTTTGGAAATCCAGGCATATCAAGCTTTCAGGCCCGGCGTCACCTGTTGCTGACGCTGGGACCTGTACAGGTTAACTTTTTTTACTGCTCTCCGTAGCGGGCATTCTGACACTGTCGCTCTGGTGACTCAATCCCCGCAAAGGCGAACGGCTGCGATTGTCGTTCTCTTCCGCTGAACGGTAGTTCATCAGCCACTGGCGGGCCTCAGCTATCTGCCCAAGCCGCTGTGTGTCGCTCTCTTTTCCGGCCATAGTTGCCAGTTCAGCAGCCAGCGCGGAAACCGTCACATCCTTGCGTTGTAACAGCAGCGCATAGGCCGCTTCACCAACGATTTTATGCTCTGCATTCATCATATTTAACCTCCTGAGAATGTGGGCTTACGCTTGGTTCTCACAGGTTATTATAGACTATCGCGCTTTCACAACCGTCTGGCTTATTTTACGGGGATAATAGAGATGTGCCCGTTGACCTCCAGTACGGCATACTTGATCTGCTCCAGCCGCTCCAGACCCTGTGAACGCGCCGCTTCCAGCACATCGTCCTGACTGATGCCGGTCATCTTCATCCGCTGATGCAAAGCGTTGCCGTGTTCAACCAGAATCACCGGCCCCCCTTCTGCCATCTGCTCAATGGTCGGAAAGCGGTTTTTCAGTTTCCCGAGCACGATATCAATCGCAACCAGCGTTATGATGGTCAGCGCCGCACCGGTGACAGAGAAATCATCACCCAGCAGCGCCTGCTGCGTGGCTTCACTGATAATCAGAAGCAGGATGAGATCGAATGAGGTCATCTGCAGCAGTGCACGCCGCCCCGCAATTTTAAACACCACCATTAGCACCAGGTAGATACCGGCCGCGCGTAATACGGTTTCCATAACGTTCGCCTCTCAGGGATAGATCCATTGGGAGAAATGTACCGGCTGCATGCCGTCAACGCTGACGCTAACCGGCACTGTCCCCACGCTTTGCGCCTGCAGGCCGAGCCACACGGCGTGGCTGGCATTGGCGGCGTGCGTCGCAAAAGTTAAGCGCAGATCGTTACCCTCGGTTATCGCCTCCAGCGGCTGCGGCTGCAACGTCTGGATCTGCAGGTGGTTAAGCGCCCCGCTGCCAAGGGTGACGGTAAAACGATCGCCGGCGTGTGGCGCAACGTGAATCGTCATGTTCATGTTGCTTTGCGCCCGACCGAAGCGTTCGTACTCCACCGTGACCGAACCATCCGCGGAGCGCGCGTGCCCGCTGCTCAAAAAGCCTTTGGAGAACACGCCACAGGCGCCGAGAATAACAATCGCTATCAGCAGATACTCACCGGCGCGCTGTATGACACTCTCGCGGCGCTGCCAGCGCATGTTCTCTTGTACCGGAGCGCTCCGGCTGCTTAACTCATCATTTTTCACCGCATCATCCCTCTGGCATGGAGACAAACGTCAGGCAGGCCTGGTCCGCCTGTTATCTCAAGCTTAGTGAGAGAAAACGTGCACGTCATGTTGCGGCTCGGTTTATTTTACGTCGGGCTTAAAACGTAATGATAAATAAAACAGTAACTGCACAATTAATTCTATAATTCTGTTATCAGGTGATGTCATGTATTAACGAAACAGGAAACAAATAATGGATGAGAAATTAATTTCCTTAGCGAATGAACTGGGCGAAATTTTAAAAGAAAAATCACTGACGGTAACCACAGCGGAATCCTGTACGTCAGGCTGGGTAGGCTCCGCGCTGGCCGCTGCCAGTGACAGCAGCCGCTTTTATAGCAGTGGTTTTATAACCTATACCAATGAAGCGAAGCAGCGCGTTTTAGGTGTCAGCGGCGATACGCTGGCACGTTTTACCGCCGTCAGCGAAGCGACCGTCAGCGAAATGGCCTGCGGTGCAAAGAAACTCTCCGGCGATAACATCGGCCTTGCAACCAGTGGCTATGCCGGGCCGGATGGCGGCGAAGATGGCACGCCGGCAGGCACCGTATGGTTCGCCTGGTGCCTGGCGGATGAGAGCGTACACACCAGCCGTCAGTGGTTTTCCGGCGAAAGCGAAGAGGTAGTGTATAAAGCCACGCTCTTTAGCCTGAGTGAATTAAAACGCTTACTGACAGAGTAAACTGCGTTTTTAACGAGACGGAGAATGCGGGATGGCTAATTTTATTTTTAAACATAAAGCTGGCCATCCTGCTGATTATTCCTGACATCCTGATAGCGGGGCGTAAAAAGAGAGCCCGCCGCGCTTGCATGTCATTAAGCAGCGAGTAGCCTTAATAAAGTAATACGCTGATGAGACGACGCTTATCGCGTTATTAATGGCTGTTAGTGAGGTAATATTCTGAGTAAGCCTTGTGACAATTCCGGTAGTTTCGCTGACGACAAACAGAGCGTGTGACACCGGCAAAAACGGCTACAGAATAGCCGTCGCAATGGCTGACAGACAGTTACCTTGCCCGGGTATGCCATAACGCTTTCTAAGGGTGTTTATCGCACTTTTTTGTTGTTTTGGGCTACTTACCCCACGGTGCTGTTACAGCGACAGCGCCGTTTTTTATTTCCGTATGGCGCGATCGCCCTGCCTTACCACTTATAACGATAAAATATAACGATATAAACCGTTTTTATTAATGACGCTTCCTGCGCATCATAAATGCAACACAGGAGGACGTTATGGCTGATATCTCATTACTGCGACACCCGCGCGGCATGGCACCGCTGGCTTCCGGCTTAATGCTGACGGGCGCGATTGCTTTACTCACTGCATGGCTTGGCAACCAGCCCGCCGTTGCCCGGCTCGGTTTAGGCGCGCTCACGCTGGCTATCCTGGGCGGGATAATTTTAGGGAATACGCTCTATCCTGCCCTCCACGATCGCTGCGGAGAGGGCGTGCAGTTCGCCAAACAGAAGCTGCTGCGCCTCGGTATTATTCTGTACGGTTTTCGCCTGACGTTTCAGCAAGTGCTGGATGTTGGCGTTAGCGGTGTCGTGATCGATGCCCTGATGCTGACCAGTACCTTTCTGCTTGCCTGCTGGCTCGGGCGTAAGGTGCTGAAGCTGGACCGTGAAACCGCGTGGCTGATTGGTGCCGGCAGCAGTATCTGCGGCGCCGCCGCTGTACTGGCCACCGAACCGGTGATCAAAGCCAGCCCGACTAAAGTGGCGGTTGCCGTGGCGACCGTGGTGATCTTTGGTACCGCCGCTATCTTTCTTTACCCGCTGATTTGGCACGGCGTAGCAACGCTGTTCCCCGGTATCAGCCCCGCTGCGTTCGGCGTTTATACCGGCTCCACCATGCACGAAGTGGCACAGGTGGTCGCGGCCGGCCACGCCATCAGCCCTGAAACGGAGAATGCGGCGGTGATTGCGAAGATGCTGCGCGTCATGATGCTGGCACCGTTTCTGGTGATTGTGGGTATGCTGGTGCGCCGCCGTACGCCAGCGGCGGGCGGTACACCGCAGCGCATCACCTTTCCATGGTTTGCCCTGCTGTTCATCCTGGTGGCGCTGTTTAACTCGACACATCTGGTACCGCCCGCTGCGCTTGCTGTGATTAATCAACTCGATAACGTATTACTGGCCATGGCGATGGCCGCGCTGGGGCTCACCACTCAGATCGGTCAGTTGAAAAAAGCCGGGCTGCGCCCACTGCTGCTGGGCCTGCTGCTGTTTATCTGGCTGATTATCGGCGGGGGTGCCATTAACGTGGCGGTGCATGCTCTGCTCAGCTAATGCGCCCCACCCGCTTTACCCAGGCGGAACCTGCTTTATTCGATGAATAATCAATAAATTACCGGTTCCGCCTCATTTCCCGCTTCGCTGCCGCTGCTTGTCTGTCTATACTGTTTTTATATACAGTCTTTTTTGAGCAAAACGTTATGTACGCTCTGGTAGATGTCAACTCTTTCTACGCCAGCTGCGAAACTGTGTTTCGCCCGGACTTGCGCGGCAGGCCGATTGTGGTGCTATCGAATAACGATGGCTGCATTATTTCACTGAGCAGGGAAGCAAAAAAACTTGGCCTCAAGATGGGGGCGCCCTACTTTAAACATCGCGAAGAGCTGCTGCGCCATCAGGTGGTGGTTTTCTCCTCAAACTATGCCCTGTATGGCGACATGTCGCGGCGCGTGATGGACACGCTGGCAGAGATGTCGCCGCGCGTCGATGAGTACTCCATTGATGAGGCCTTTGTCGATGTCAGCGGCATGCGTAACGTGACGTCGCTCGAAGCGCTGGGGGGCGAAATCCGTGACCGTATCTATAAAGAGACCCACCTTCGCGTCGGCGTCGGCATTGCTCCGACTAAAACCCTGGCCAAACTCGCTAACTGGGCGGCCAAACGCTGGACCAAAGCCCATAACGTGCTGGATCTCTCCGCAACGCAGCGCCAGCGCGGGCTGATGCAGCGCATGAACGTGGAAGATGTATGGGGCGTAGGCCGGCGTTTGTCAAAAAGGCTCAATCTTATGGGGATTGAGACCGCGCTGCAGCTGGCTGACGCGCCAACCGCGCTAATCCGCAAGAACTTTGGCGTAGTGCTGGAGCGCACGGTACGCGAGCTGCGCGGCGAGCCGTGCCTGGCGTTTGAAGAGGTGATTCCGCACCGGCAAAATATTCTCTGCTCACGCTCGTTTGGCGATCGTATTACCGAGTACCAGGATATGCGCGAAGCCATCGCCAGCTACGCCGCGCGTGCCGCCGAGAAGCTACGCAGCGAGCGGCAGTATTGCCGCCATATCAGCACCTTTGTCCGCACCAGCCCGCACGATCCACATCAGCCCTACTACGCCAATGCCGCCAGCCAGACGCTGATCACCCCTACCGCCGACAGCCGCGATATTATTCAGGCCACGCTCAACTGCCTGGATCGCATCTGGGTACCCGGCAAACGCTATCTGAAAGGCGGCGTGATGCTGGGGGATTTCTACAGCGACGGCGTGGCGCAGTTTGATCTGTTTGCTGACTATCAACCCAGGCGCAATAGCGAGCAGCTGATGGCGCTGATGGATGAGATGAACGCCCACCAGCGCGGCGCGCTGTGGTTTGCCGGCCAGGGCATTCAGAAACCCTGGGCGATGAAGCGCGAGATGCTGTCGCCGGCTTATACCACCCGGGTAAGTGATGTGATGCGGGTGAAGGTGCGTTAGCCGTGTGCGCCGCTTATGCCTCCGCGCGTGATTTTCTGGCCGGCCAAAGATGGGCGCCTACACGTCAAGCCCGAAATGTTAATTTAAACACGGTTGATTTCGCGCTCGCGCGCCCTCACAGTTATGCTTTCGTCCTGACAGGAGTAAAAACAATGGCAACCGAATATGCGATCATCGCCGGTGGCTGTTTCTGGTGTACCGAAGCAGTGTTCAAAGATGTGATTGGCGTAGAGTCAGTAGAGAGTGGTTATACCGGCGGCGAGCGTCCGAATCCCACTTACGAGCAGGTGTGCAGCGGTGCCACCGGTCACGCTGAAGCCATTCGCGTCGGGTTCGATCCCGAAAAGGTGAGCTACGGCGATCTGCTGGATATCAGCTTTGCCACTCACGATCCTACCCAGCTGAATCGCCAGGGCAACGATGTGGGTACGCAGTACCGCTCAGCGATTTTCCCGGCCACTGCCGAGCAGGAAGCCGAAGCGATCGCCGCCATTGCGCGCGCGCAGGAGGATCACAATGTGCCGGTGGTCACCACCATTGAGCCACTGAAAGCCTGGTATCCGGCGGAAGCCTATCACCAGGATTACTGGGACGGTGCCGGCCAGCGTAACGGATACTGCCTGGCGGTGATCCCACCGAAATTACAGAAGCTGCGTAAAAGTTTTGCTAACCGCGTAAAACAGAGTTAATCACGTCAGCCTTTCAGGTGCGCATTATGCGCACCTGCACTGAATATCCTGCTGTTTTTGCCGCGACCCGCCCCCGATTATCCGTCATAATAGCTCCCCTCCTCTTTTCAGAGCGCCATCATGAATTTTCCACAGCCCGAAACCACGGCGCACAGGCGGCCGATGAAGCTCAACACCCTGGTGACGCTAATGCTGAGCGCGGTGATCGTGCTGGTGCTGCTGAGTGTGCATATGTTCTATTTCTTCCAGATTGGCGCTTCCACGCGTAGCCAGCTGGAGGATAAAGCGATGGCGGTAGCGCGCACGCTGGCTAAATCGCCGGAGATTCAACAGGCGCTGCGGCTACCGCCCGAACAGGCAAATCTCCAGCCAATCGCCAAAGCGGTTGAAGCCAGCAACAACCTGTTGTTTATCAGCATTACCAATATGGACGGCATACGTTATTCGCACCGCAACCCGGAGCTGGTGGGTAAGCACTTTATTGGTGCCGATATTGAGCCGGCGCTACGCGGCAGCGAGGTGGTCTCGGTCAATCAGGGCTCACTGGCCAAAGCCCTGCGCGTCTTTACCCCTATCTATGACGCACAGCGCCGTCAGCTGGGCGTGGTGTCGATCGGTATTTCCCTTGATGCCGTGACCGATCAGATCAACCAGAGCCGCTGGAGCATCTTATGGACCATCCTGATCGGCACCCTTGCCGGTGCAGTAGGTACGCTGGTGCTGGTGCGCGTGCTGAAACGCATTCTGTTTGGCCTGGAGCCCTATGAGATCTCCACCCTGTTTGAGCAGCGCCAGGCGATTCTCAACTCCGTGAAAGAGGGCGTGGTGGCGATGGATGAACAGGGCCAGGTCACGCTGGTGAACCAGGCCGCACAGCAGCTGCTGAACGATAACATGGCCAGCAGCATCGTGAGCGCAGAGCGCATTTATGACGCCTCGGTGATCAATCACCACCTGCAGGAGGTGCTGCGCAGCGGGCATGCCCGGCGGGATGAGGAGCTCAACGTCAATGGTCGCCTGCTGCTGAGTAACACCGTGCCGGTGCGCAGCCAGGGGCGTATTATCGGCGCCGTCTGCACCTTCAGGGACAAAACCGAGATCAGTCAGCTGATGCAGCGCCTGACGGGCATGGTAAGCTATGTGGATGCGCTGCGTGAGCGCTCGCACGAATTTATGAACAAGCTGCACGTGATTCTTGGCCTGCTGCATATGAAGAACTATGCGCAGGTGGAAGCCTATATTTTAAAAACCGCTAACAACTATCAGACGGAGATCGGCTTCCTGCTGGAGAAGATTAAGTCACCGGTGATTGCCGGTTTCCTGCTCAGCAAGATCAATCGCGCCTCTGACTGCGGCCATCGCCTCACCATCAGCGATGCCAGCTACCTGCCGGATAGCGGTAATGAGCAGCAGATGGCGGCGCTGATTACTATCGTCGGCAACCTGGTGGAGAACGCCCTGGATGCGATGAGTGAGCAGACCGAAGGTGAAATTCACGTGATGCTGCACTACCAGAACGGCTGGCTGACCTGCGAAGTGAGCGATGATGGCCCGGGCATTATGCCAGACCACCTTGCCACGGTGTTCGATAAGGGCTTCTCCACCAAGGGCGAAAATCGCGGCGTGGGGCTGTTCCTGCTGAAACAGCAAACCGAGCATCTGGGTGGCAGCGTCAGCGTGGAGTCAGAACCTGGCGTGTTTACGCAATTTTTAGTCCAACTTCCGTGGGATGGAGGAAACCAAACCGCATGATTAACGTGTTAGTGGTCGATGATGATGCCATGGTCGCCGAACTGAACCGCAGTTTTATCGGCCAGGTGCCGGGTTTTAACTGCGTCGGCACGGCCTCAACGCTGCAGCAGGCGAAGGAGTTCCTGTTTAACAGCGACACGCCGATCGACCTGCTGCTGCTGGATATCTACATGCAGCAGGAGAACGGTCTCGATCTGCTGCCCGCGCTGCGCAAAGCGCAGAGCCCGGTGGAGGTCATCATCATCTCGTCAGCGGCGGATGCGGAGAACATCAAAACCTCGCTGCACTATGGCGTGGTGGATTATCTGATTAAGCCGTTCCAGTTCCCGCGCTTTGAAGAGGCGCTGACCGGCTGGCGGCAGAAGAAGTCGCTGATGGATAATCAGCACTACTATCAGCAGGCGGATCTTGACCTGCTGATGCACGGCAGCCCGGCAACGCAGCATGACAATAAACGGTTACCGAAAGGGCTGACGCCGCAAACCCTGCGCACGCTGTGCCAGTGGATCGACGCGCATCCGGGGCACGAGTTCTCCACCGATGAGCTGGCAGCCGAGGTGAATATCTCCCGCGTCTCCTGCCGCAAATACCTGATCTGGCTGGCGCAGATCAATATTCTGTTCACCAGCATTCACTACGGCGCAACCGGGCGGCCGGTCTACCGCTATCGTCTGCAGCCGGAGTATCACTCCCTGCTGCAGCAGTACTGTCAGTAACGCAGTGACCAGGCCGCATCCAGCGGCTGAAAGCGGAAGTGGCGCGGTGCAGAGCAGATGATCTGCTGGTCGCGGGTGACGAATACTGCGTCCAGATCGGCCTGGTCGGCAAGCCAGGCCAGCCCCCGCTCAACGCCCATGCCGTAGAGCAGCGTGGTGTAGATATCACCATCCAGCGAGCGATCGGCAATCACCGTGACGCTGAGCAGCTCGTTATCCAGCGGATAGCCGCTGCGCGGATCAAAAATGTGGTGCCAGCAGCGGCCGTCCAGCTCAAAATAGCGCTCATAGATACCGGACGTCACCACCGATTTGCCCTGCACCTGCAGCACTCCTAGCAGTTCATCCTCGCGGCCAAACGGTTTTTTCAGGCCGATGCCCCAGCCCTGCGGTTCGTGCGGCGGGCTGCCCAGCGTCTGCACGTTACCGCCCAGGTTAATCAGCGCCTGCGTTACGCCCTGCTGGCGCAAAAGGGCCTGCACCACGTCAGCAATATAGCCTTTGGCGATGGCGCCGAGATCGATCTCCATGCCAGGCTGCTGCAGAAACACCGAGCGCTGCGCATCATCCAGCACCACCTGATGCGGATCGGTAAGGCGCAGCAGCGCAGCGATCTCCGCAGCAGGCGGCACGCTGCGCCCCTGAAAGCCAATCTTCCAGCGTTTCACTACGGGCCCGATGGCAAAGTTAAAGGTACTGTCCGGCAGGATGCTCACCGCATGCGCCACGCTGATCAGACGCCAGACCGCTTCGCTGACCACCACCGGATGGCGACCGGCAGCGTGGTTGATCGCCATCACTTCCGATGCGGCGCGGTTAACGGTGAACAGATTCTCCTGCTGTTTGATCAGGCTGAATACCTGGCGGGCGAGCGTGGGATTGTCTTCGAAGAGTTTGAGCAGAATGGGCGAACCCATCAGGACGGCAGAGTAGCTATAGACGCCAGCGTCGGACATGAGTCGCCTCGTGAGAAAAACGCTGCCTGCCGGTAAGCAGGCAGCGTAACAGCTTAGTTGCCCAGCGCCAGTTTAGCGGCATTCCGGCCAGCTTTGATACCAAAGATGATGATATCGGCCACGGCGTTACCGCCGATACGGTTAGCACCGTGGATACCGCCGACCACTTCACCGGCCGCCCAGGCACCGGTAATCACCTGCTTCTGCGCATCCAGCACTGCGGTGTCGGTGTTGATGGTGACGCCGCCCATGGTGTGATGCACGCCCGGGGCGATGCGGATAGCGAAATAGGGCCCCTGATTAAGCGGATGACGCAGCGCGGTTTTGCGACCAAAGTCTTCGTCATTCTGGTTAATCACGAATTCATTGTAACGGCCAAGCGTGGTTTGCAGCGCTTCCTGATCCATGTTGAGTTTCACCGCCAGCTCGTGCGGCGTCGGTGCGCTGATCACAAAGCCTTTGGCAATGTATTCGTCCGCTGCTTTGTTGTTGGCCCGCACCTGCTCGTCAAAGATGATCCACGCACTTTTCTCCGGCAGCGCGATGATCTCAGCAGAGACTTTGTCGCGGGTTTCCATCTCATTATAGAAACGCTGGCCCGCCTGGCTGACGAGGATCGCCCCGCCGCCACGCATCGCTTCGGAGATCAGATACGAGGTGGTCTGCTCTACCGTTGGGTGAATCTGGATCTCGCCCATATCGACGGTATCTGCACCAATTTTCTGCAGCATGCCAATACCGCTGCCGGTTGCCCCTTTGTGGTTCGTGGTGACGAAGCCATCCAGCTCCGGACGGTACTTCACGACCATCTCGCGGTTAGCACTGAAGCCGCCGGTCGCCACAATCACACTCTTCGCATTCAGGATGCGGCTGTCGTTGTACTCATCCACCACTTTTACGCCGGTCACGGCGCCATTCTCAAACAGAATCTCTGAGACAGAGGTCTCCAGCAGCACTTCGATTTCGCGCTGGTTAACGTTCTTCACCAGGCCGCTGATCAGGAAGCCACCGACCGCTGAGCGATCTTCCGGACGGTGGGTACGGTCAATGCTCATGCCGCCGGTAATGGTGATATCGCTCAGTTCGATCTGTTTAGCCGCCAGCCACTCAATGGCTTCCGGTGCCTGCTCAACAAACTCACGCAGCAGAACCGGGTTGTTTTTGAATTTACCGCCCTTGAGCGTCTCTTCGTAGAACAGCTCTTTGCTGTCTTCAATCCCTTTCAGCTTCTGATAACGGGTCTCTGCCGCGTTCATGCCCACTGACGCTTTGATGGTGTTGCCGCCAATGGTCGGCATTTTTTCGATGATCACCACACGCGCGCCGTCATCGTGCGCCTGAATCGCTGCGGCCAGCCCGGCACCGCCGGTACCGATCACCACCACATCGTAGTTGACCGGCGCATTCGGATTACCGCCCTCTTCAATCACATACTCTTTGCTTGAGGTGGTCAGCGCACGTGAGACCGCTTTTTTCAGCGCCTCACTCTGTGTGGTGGCACCGGTAATGGCATCCACGTGCGGACTGTTTGCCACCAAAATACGTTCACGCAGGCTCTCAAAGGTGCTGGTGAAATCGACGTCAAGGTTCGGGTCCGGTACCAGCGAGATATCGGTAATACGGTCGGTATCAAGCGTGACGTTGATTTTCAGCTTCAGCGCTTCGGCTTCAACTTTGGCCTGATAAACCCCGGCTTTGTACTTACGGTGACCATCGCTGACGTCGCGGATCATCGCGTCCACCAGCGAGAAGCGCCACAGCGGCTCCGGAATGGTCAGAGCTTCGCGTTTGGTGCTGTCGATATACAGCTCCATGCGCTCATTATTAATGATGCGATCGGCCCAGTCCGGATAGGCAATACAGGCTTTGCCCACCGCCACCAGGTCAAAACCTGAGGCCAGCGCCAGTTCAGCATCCTCTTTATTCACTACGCCGCCGACGCCAATGACCGGCACCTTCGCCAGTTGAGCAGAGCGCTGCGCCAGATATTTCGTGATCAGCGGCGTCGGGTCCTGCGTATCCACAATTGACGGGCGTAGCAGCTGGCCAACAGAGAAGTGGACGTAATCAAGACCGCGCGCCGCCAGCTTCTCCAGCAGCCAGAGCGTGTCATCCCAACGGATGCCCGGCACTTCCAGCTCTTCCGGCGAGAAGCGGTAGCCAATAATGAAATCCGCTGCCGCAAAGCGATCGGCCATGTTGTGGGTAATCTCCAGCACCTCCAGCGGGAAGCGTGCGCGGTTTTCGCGGCTGCCTCCCCACTTATCGTCGCGCTGGTTGGAGTTGGGTGAGTAGAACTGCTGAATCAGGTAGGTATTTGCACCGTGGATCTCTACACCGTCGAAGCCGGCTTTGATGGCACGGTTCACCGCATCACCGAATTTAGTGATCATGACATCCACCTCTTCCGCGGTCATCGCCTGCGGAGTGGTGGCGCCTTCACGCGGCGCGGCAATGGCGCTGGGCGCAATCGGCGTTTTCCCGCCAATCAGCGACGGTTCTACCATACGGCCGCCGTGGTAGATCTGCAGAATGGCTTTCGACCCCTGCGATTTGATCGCGTGGGCAATGCGTGCCAGGCCGGGGATCTTGTTGTCACTGTCGATGGCAATCGCGCCAGGGAACGCCGGGCCACGGTTATCAACGAAGGCACACTCAACAATCACCGTACCGATACTGCCCGCGCGCACCCGGTAATATTCGACAAGGTCGCTGGTGACACCGCCATCATAATAACCGGTGCAGGTGGTCATCGGCGCCATCACCAGACGGTTTTTAAGGACAGCACCTTTCGGGAGCGTTAACGGGTTAAGAATCGGGGTGAGCGTATTCATAATGGGTAACTCCGGAATGTAGAAATTGATAATCAATTCTTTGGCTGATCGGCGGCGTTTTTAATTATTGGAGTGGTCCGACTTCATGCTGTAAATATACCATTTAATTTAGTTACATAACCTAAGTTGTTAGTTATATAAGTTTCAGGCATGAAAGTAGTATTTATTACACATGGACGAAATTGTCGCTCCGCTAAGTTTTAACCAAGACTTGACAAAAATCAACTTTTTCCTTACATTTGATAAATTATCATTAATTTCAATGACATAAAAACAGCACAACTGCCTGCCATTGCTTAATTATGCGCCTGATGTTCACTTTTACTGCTTAATTTACCCCTTATGGTTCGTTTATTAAGGCGCAAAAGGTTAAAACAAAAAATCCCGCACAATTTTTATTGATCCAGATCAAAATAGATATTTTAATTAATCGCATCATAGCGTCATTCATTTGATAATTCGCGTAACGAATTTGCAAATCAAAGATTCATCTGAAAGGCATATTAAATAGTCACGGCAACTCTGCTCATTCTGTTTCGTTACTCAAAACCAGCAGCAACCGGGGCGATAAATCGCATTCTCCACAACTTGCAGACCAAAACTATGAATACACAAACAACCCAGAGTGAACCCCTGAAGGCGCCACCCGCCGCACCGGGGAAAAAGAACCGCCTGATGATGTTGTGCCTGCCGATTATCGTGGCTGTGCTGCTGCTACTGGTACCTACCCCTGCCGGGCTGGAACCTTACGCGTGGCACTTCTTCGCCATCTTTGTCGGGGTTATTGTCGGTCTGATTTTCGAACCCTTACCGGGTGCGGTTATCGGTCTGACCGGCGTGGTGGTGATCGCGCTGTTCAGCCAGTGGGTGCTGTTTAGCCCGGCAGAGCTGGCCGATCCGAAATTTAAAACCGCAGGACAAGCCTTCAAATGGGCGGTAAGCGGCTTCGGTAACTCCACGGTGTGGCTGATCTTCGGCGCCTTTATGTTCGCGGCTGGCTACGATAAGACGCAGTTTGGCCGCCGTCTGGCGCTGATCCTGGTGAAGTATCTGGGTCGCCGCAGCCTGACGCTGGGCTACGCCATCACCTTCGCTGACCTGCTGCTGGCGCCGTTTACGCCCTCCAACACCGCACGCAGCGGCGGTACCATCTACCCGATTATCGCCAACCTGCCGCCGCTCTACGGCTCTAAGCCTAACGATCCCAGCGCGCGTAAAATCGGTTCTTACCTGATGTGGGTGGCCATTACGGCGGCCTGTATCACCAGCTCAATGTTCCTTTCGGCACTGGCCCCTAACCTGCTGGCGCTGGCGCTGGTCAAAAGCGTAGTGGGCTTTGATATCTCATGGGGCATGTGGTTCCTCGCCTTCCTGCCGCTGGGCCTGCTGCTGATTTTGACCATGCCGCTGCTGGCTTACTGGCTCTATCCGCCTGAAGTGAAAGTGAACGATGAAGTACCGCGCTGGGCAAAAGCGGAGCTGGAGAAACTGGGCCCGCTGTCACGCAATGAGATCCTGCTGCTGGTGTTTGTGGTCGCCGCGCTGATGATGTGGATCTTCGCCACCGCCTGGATTGAACCGGCCATGGCTGCCCTGTTGGTTATCGTGCTGATGCTGTGGACCGGCGTGCTGAACTGGAGCGATATCACCAACAACAAAGCGGCATGGAACACCTTTGCCTGGTTCGCCACCTTAGTGGCGCTGGCGGATGGTCTGGCACGTGTGGGCTTTATCGCCTGGCTGGGTAAAGAGGGTGCGCTGCTGCTGCAGGGCTATGACCCGCAAGTCTCTGCGGTGGTGTTGCTGGTGGCCTTCTACCTGCTGCACTACCTGTTTGCCAGCACCACGGCGCACACCACGGCGCTGCTGCCCGCCATGCTGACCATTGCCGCCTCCATCCCGGGCATCAACATGCCCGTGTTCTGCCTGATGATGTGTACCTCACTGGGCGTCATGGGCATTATCACCCCGTACGGCACCGGCCCAAGTCCGATTTACTACGGCAGCGGCTATCTGCCAACCAAAGATTACTGGCGTCTCGGCACGATCTTCGGCGGCTTCTTCCTGATTGCGCTGATGGTTATCGCCTATCCGTGGATGGTGATGATGTTCTGATGATGTTGCTCCGATGTTAAAAACGGAGCCGCGCACGGCCATGAAAGTGATATGATGCTCGCCAGTCAGCTCTTGCAGAGGGCTGGCGAGAGAAAAATCGAATAACAGATCGCCTAATTTGCTGCCCGTCGTGCTGGCGGGCAACACGAAGCTAAGTGAGCCAACATGTCGAACAAACCCTTCTTCTACCAGAACCCCTTTCCTCTCGCCAAAGATGATACCGAGTACTACCTGCTAAGCCGCGAACACGTTTCCGTGGCGAACTTTGATGGCGAAGAGGTGCTAAAGGTTGACCCTAAAGCGCTGACGCTGCTGGCGCAGCAGGCCTTCCACGACGCTTCGTTCATGCTGCGCGCTGCGCATCAGCAGCAGGTGGCGTCGATTCTGGCCGATGACGAAGCCAGCCAGAACGATAAATATGTCGCGCTGCAGTTCCTGCGTAACTCGGAGATCGCCGCCAAAGGCGTGCTGCCAACCTGCCAGGATACCGGCACCGCCATCATCATGGGTAAAAAAGGCCAGCGCGTATGGACCGGCGGTGGCGACGAAGCCGCGCTGTCACAGGGCGTCTATAACACCTTTATCGAAGATAACCTGCGCTACTCACAGAACGCCCCGCTGGATATGTATAAAGAGGTTAACACCGGTACCAACCTGCCGGCGCAGATCGATCTCTACAGCGTGGATGGCGACGAATACAAGTTCCTGTGCATTGCCAAGGGTGGCGGCTCCGCCAACAAAACCTACCTGTATCAGGAAACCAAAGCGCTGATCACCCCGGCGAAACTGAAAAATTATCTGGTCGACAAAATGATGTCGCTGGGCACCGCGGCCTGCCCGCCGTACCATATCGCCTTCGTCATTGGCGGTACCTCAGCCGAGAGTACGCTGAAAACCGTGAAGCTTGCCTCGACCCACTATTACGATTCGCTGCCAACCGAAGGTAACGAGCACGGTCAGGCGTTCCGTGATGTGCAGCTGGAGCAGGAGCTGCTGGAAGCGTCGCAAAAGCTGGGCCTGGGCGCGCAGTTTGGCGGTAAATACTTCGCCCACGATATTCGCGTGGTGCGCCTGCCGCGTCACGGCGCCTCCTGCCCGGTTGGCATGGGTGTATCCTGCTCTGCCGATCGCAACATCAAAGCGAAAATCAACCGCGAAGGGATCTGGATCGAGAAGCTGGAAGACAATCCAGGCCGCTACATTCCGGAAGCGCTGCGTCAGCAGGGTGAAGGTGAAGTGGTGAGCGTTGATCTGAATCGCCCGATGAGCGAGATCCTTGCGCAGCTCTCCTCTTATCCGGTGGCAACCCGCCTGTCGCTCAACGGCACCATTATCGTGGCGCGTGATATTGCGCATGCGAAGCTGAAAGAGCGCATCGACAACGGTGAAGGGCTGCCGCAGTACATTAAAGATCACCCGGTGTATTACGCCGGCCCGGCAAAAACGCCAGAGGGTTACGCGTCCGGCTCGCTCGGCCCGACCACGGCGGGACGCATGGACTCCTACGTCGATCTGCTGCAGGCCAACGGCGGCAGCATGGTGATGCTGGCAAAAGGCAACCGCAGCAAGCAGGTGACCGATGCCTGCCACAAGCACGGCGGTTTTTATCTTGGCAGCATTGGCGGTCCGGCCGCGGTGTTGGCGCAGCAGAGTATTAAGAGCCTGGAGTGCGTGGAGTATGCTGAGCTGGGAATGGAAGCGATCTGGAAAATTGAGGTGGAAAACTTCCCGGCGTTTATCCTGGTGGATGACAAAGGCAATGACTTCTTCCAGCAGATTCACAACCAGTGTGCGGCCTGCGTGAAGTAGTCACGACGGCACCGGCCACGTTAAAACGCTCCCCCGGGAGCGTTTTTTATTGCCTGCCCGCGTTACGCCTGAATGCAGCGGCTATGCACATCCAGCAGGAGGTCAACGTCGTCATCGTTCTGGCCGATCACGTAGATGGCCTGACGCCCCGGCAGATTGACGGTAATGATATTTTGCTCCACCGCATCCAGCACCTCGTCGTGCTGCTCCTGATAGTCATACAGCGTGTTCATGTTTTCTCCTTAAAAACGGTGCATCACTTTACGGACTCTCATCACTTAATATCGGCAAGAATCGGCTTAAAAACAGCGGAAAATTCTGCTTTGGTACTGGCGGCACTGTGTCAGGCAAAAATGACATTCTGATGAAGATAGCAGCGGATTGCGCCGCTGCCCGCATAATCAGAAGAAACCGAGCGGCTGCGTGCTGTAGCTCACCAGCAGATTTTTAGTTTGCTGATAGTGATCGAGCATCATTTTGTGGGTCTCGCGGCCGATACCGGATTTTTTATAGCCGCCAAACGCCGCGTGCGCCGGATAGAGGTGATAGCAGTTGGTCCAGACGCGTCCCGCTTTGATGGCGCGCCCCATGCGGTACGCCCGGTTGATATCACGCGTCCAGACGCCGGCACCCAGGCCGTAGATCGAGTCATTGGCGATCGCCAGCGCTTCCGCTTCATCTTTGAATGTCAGCACACCCACCACCGGGCCAAAGATCTCCTCCTGGAAGACGCGCATGCTGTTGTCACCTTTCAGCAGCGTTGGCTGGATGTAGTAACCGCTGTCAAACGCTTCGCCGATCTTCTCTACGCCGCCGCCGTGCAGCACTTCAGCACCCTCACGCTGTGCGATCTCCAGATAAGAGAGGATCTTATCGAACTGCTGCTGCGACGCCTGCGCGCCAATCATGGTTTCGGTATCCAGCGGATCGCCGCGCTTGATGGTTTTAATCCGCTTCATCACGGCGGCCATGAAGGGCTCAAAGATCGACTCCTGCACCAGCGCGCGTGACGGACAGGTGCAGACTTCACCCTGGTTGAGGAAGCCAAGCACCACGCCTTCGGCCGCTTTCTCAATGAAGCTCTCTTCGGCCTGCATGATATCTTCGAAAAAGATATTGGGGGATTTGCCACCCAGCTCGACGGTGGACGGAATCAGGCTTTTCGCTGCCAGCTCAAGGATATGCCCGCCGGTTGCCGTAGAACCGGTAAAGGCGATTTTAGCGATGCCCGGATGCGAAGCCAGCGCTTCGCCCGCCTCTTTGCCGTAGCCGTGAACCACGTTAATCACGCCCGGCGGCACCAGATCCCTGATCAGCTCAACAAACAGCGTGATGGAGAGCGGCGTCTGCTCGGCCGGTTTAAGGACAACGCAGTTGCCCGCGCCCAGCGCTGGCGCCAGTTTCCACGCGGCCATCAGCAGCGGGAAGTTCCACGGGATGATCTGCCCGACCACGCCCAGCGGCTCATGAAAATGGTAGGCAGCAGTAAACTCATCGATCTCTGCCGCCGCCCCCTCCTGCGCACGCACGCAGCCGGCAAAGTAGCGGAAGTGGTCAACCGCCAGCGGCAGATCCGCAGCCAGCGTCTCGCGCACCGGTTTGCCGTTGTCCCAGGTTTCATTTACTGCGATGTATTCCAGATTCTCTTCCAGCCGGTCGGCAATTTTCAGCAGCAGCAGTGAACGCGCCTGCGGCGACGTTTTTCCCCACGCATCCGCAGCCTTACTGGCTGCGGCTACCGCATTATCGATATCCTGCTTATCGGAGCGCGGGAACTCGCCAATGGTCGAGCCGTTAATGGGCGTGGTATTAACGAAGTAGTTACCGTTTACCGGCGCGACAAATTCGCCGTTGATAAAATTGCCATAACGCGATTGCAGAGTGATCAGAGAACCTTGTTCTCCCGGAGCGGCATAACGCATGGTATTTCTCCTGACGGATAGCGTGGAATTAACAAGTATTAAACCTGTAATTAACATTGCGTGATCATCGTCAGCCTGTCAGATCGCACAGCGGGAAACTGTGACCGCACCGAAGGAAAATACGCGTGGAGAGGGCAAACCAGGTCGCCATGCCGGGCGCCCCCGGGGAAGCGATATGACCGACTCCAGGGGCACATTCATACGCAGCGGGAAACGCACAGAAAATTCTGAGTTTGCCCGCCAGCGCGGCGAAAAGCGAAACATGGGCGATTTCTGTGGTCAATATCAGGCAGACCACTGAACAGGAGACTTCGATGCTGGCTTCAGCCCTGACCTTAATGCGCAATAAAGCGAACTTTGTTCAGCAATTTATCCGCAACCCGCGCAAAATGGGCAGCATCACGCCCTCTTCGGATGCGTTGTGCCGCACCATGTGCGAAGCTGCCGACTGGGATCGTGCGCTGCGCATTGCTGAACTGGGCGCGGGCGATGGCGTACTGACCCGGCACATTCTGGCGAACATGGCACCGCAGGCACAGCTTGATGCGTTTGAGATCAGCCCGGAGATGGCGGCAGGTTTACGGCAGTGGCGTGATACGCGCATGCAGGTGCGCGCCTGCTCGGCCGAATATCTCTCCGGCGAGTACGATGTGATCTTCTCGGGCCTGCCGCTGCTGTCGCTGCCTGCCAGCACGCGCGCGGCTATCCTCAGCGCCGTGCATGACGTGCTGGGCCCGCGTGGCCTGTTCATACAGTTTCAGTACACGTCGCTGACCCAGCCCGATTTGTCACGCTACTTCACCTGGCAACGCCAGCGGGTGCTAAAAAACGTTCCGCCGGCATGGGTCTACCGCTGCACCCGCCACTACGCGCCCTGAGCCCGGGCGCACGACTGTGGTCGCGTCTGCAGCCAGAAGCGCCGCAGCAGTTCACGCGCCCAGTCGTCACCCGCGATCTGCTCGCCCGTATCCCCTGTCTCTGCCGGTAAACAGGCAGACATGATGTGAGGGGTGAACTCCGGATGGAACTGCACGGAGATCGCCTGCGCGCTGTAGCGCAGAATCTGGCAACCCTCCTGGGCAGAGTGTGCCAGCACCTGAGCATGACGCGGCGGCACCAGCACTGACTGGCGATGCGAAAGCCAGGCGGAGAAGGTATCAGGCAGGTGTGCCAGCCAGGGATCGCCCTGCCCGTTGCGGGTTAGCGTCTTCAGGCCACGCTCCCAGCCGTTCGGGTTATCCGCTACCTCGCCACCCAGCGCATAGGCCATCAGCTGATGGCCATAACAGACGCCCAGCAGCGGCAGCGCGGCCTCCAGCGCTGCGCGAATCCATGCGGCGGTGCGTTCGCTCCACTCGGCGTGGTCGGTTACCATCGCCCAGGAACCACTGAGGATCGCGCCGCTCACGCGATCAAATGCCGGCAGTGCTTCGCCAAGATGCGGACGCACAATCACGTAGTCAGCCGGCTGCAGCTGCAGCGCATCAATAAACCACGCGGGCTGTTCGCCAATTTTTGCCACCACGGCGGGCGGCGGGATATCCAGTTGAATCAGGGCAAGGGGGAGTGCGCAGGTTTGTGTCATACCGAATACGGTCCTCTGATTGATCGTGTTTCGGACATCCACTCTGACAGCAAATGTGCGCCCTGTCCTGGTTTTTTCCTGCATATGATACTCCGCAGGCGAAAAATAATCGGCCTGATGCCCGTGCTTCGTGCCATCATTAGGCGGTGATAACACTCTTTGCGTGAAGGATAACAGCGTGGCGGTGCGGCATTTCTTTCTGGTGCTGATGGTGGTTTCCATCTGGGCCTTTAACAACGTGGCGGTTAAGTGGGGCTTACTCGAACTTCCGCCGCTGTTTCTTACCTGGATGCGCTTTGTGGTGGTGGCAATTGTGCTGGTGCCATTCTGCCGCATTACGCGTCAGCAGCTACCCTGGCTGCTGACGCTGGCGTTCACCTTTGGCTTTATGCACTTCTCCCTGCTGTTTGTGGGCATGCGTTATACCGATGCCGGCACCGGCGCCATTGTGGTGCAGCTGGGCACGCCGATTGCCATGCTGCTGGCCATGGTGGTGCTGAAGGAGAAACTGCGGCTGGTACAGCTGATCGGTATCGCCATCTCCCTGAGCGGTGTGGCCGTGCTCTCCGGCAGCCCGACCATTCCTGCCTGGTGGGTGCTGTGTATCCTGCTGTGCAGCGCCACCGGCTGGGCGGTGAGCAATATGATTGTTAAAAAGTCTCCGCCGATTAAACCGCTTACGCTAACCGGCTGGATCTCTTTTCTGGCGGTGCCGATTGTCGGCGTGGCCTCGTGGCTGACCGAGTCACACCAGTTTTATGCCCTGAGCCACGCCGGCTGGCGCGGCTGGTTTGGCATTCTTTACAGCGCGCTGGCCTCCTCGGTTGTGGCCTACACGCTGTGGTATGCGCTGCTGAAAAAGTACAACGTCAATCTGATCATGCCCTACTCGCTGCTGACCCCGGTGCTGGCGGTGCTGATGGGCGTGCTGGTACTGGGCGATAGCATGAACAGCTTTAAAATAGTCGGCGCGTCGCTGGTGGTATTGGGCACGGCGATTGCGGTGATCAACCTGCGCAACCTGCGCATGCACGCCCGCTTCCCGCGCCTGCGCCGCCGCTGAAGTCTCTCTGCTATGCTTGAATCTCGCCTGTTTTCCGGAGATGTAGCATGGATAATCAACGTGCTGCCGCACTGTGGCAGCAAATGTGGCAGGGATTGCGCGGTGCCGAGGCTTTACCGGCACTGACTTTTCTCCAGACCAACACCCTCTCCTCGGCCTATGCCGTCAGTGAACTGGCCGCAACCAGCCTGGGCTTAGCCAGCCAGGCCCTGAGCGATCTGTTAGGCCGCCCGGCACCGGTCAGCATCAATGTCCGCCTCGCCTCGCGCTGGTTTCAGCACAGCCTCACACCACTTAATCGTCCGCCTGCCGCGCTCTGGGATCCCCTTGCCGGAGATTACGCCACGCGTGATGGCTGGATTCGCCTGCATACCAACGCACCGCACCACCGCGCGGCCATGGCCCGCGTGCTGGGGCAGCATCGCGAACACGACGCGCTGGCCGCCGCCGTGGCGCAGTGGCAGGCCGGTGCGCTGGAGCAGGCAATCATTGAGGCTAATGGCTGCGCCGCTGAGATGCGCAGCGAATCGCAGTGGCAGCAGCACCCGCAAGGGAGTGCTGTGATGCAGGAGCCGCTGATCGCCCAGTGCGCAACCGGCGATGCGCCCACGCCGGGCTGGCGGCTACCCCCGGCGCGCCCGCTGCTGGGCGTACGGGTGCTGGATCTCACCCGGGTGATTGCCGGGCCGGTTGCCACCCGCTTTCTTGCCAGCCTTGGCGCGCAGGTGCTGCGTATCGATCCGCCCGGCTGGCAGGAGCCAACGCTGGAGGAGGAGATAAACTGCGGTAAGCGCTGTGCCACGCTGGATATCAAAACGTTCGCCGGGCGCGCGCAGTTGATTGAACTGATTAAACACGCCGATGTGCTGGTGCATGGCTATCGCGCCGATGCGCTGGAGAAGCTGGGGCTGGATGCAGATGCGCGGCAGAAACTCGCGCCGGGGCTGGTGGATGTCACGCTGAATGCCTGGGGCTGGCACGGACCGTGGCGCAACCGGCGGGGTTTTGACAGCCTGGTACAGATGGGCTGCGGCATTGCCGATCGCGGCATGCAGTGGCGCGGCAGCGATCGGCCTGTACCGCTGCCGGTGCAGGCACTCGATCACGCCACCGGCTATCTGATGGCGGCGGCGGTGCTGGAGGGATTGCGTCAGCGGCGTGAGAACCGGGTTGGCTGGCAGGCGCGCTTATCGCTGGCGCGCACCTCATACCTGTTGCAGCAGCAGGGTGCCGCACCCGCGAGTCCACAAAGCGGCATTGATGCGCAGCCGCATGATGCGCTGAGTGCGCTGGAGATTACGCCGTGGGGCGTAGCCGAACGGCTGCGTGCCGCCGCCTGGCTGCCCGGCACGCCGATGCTGTGCGCCACGCCAGGCGCGAAACCCGGCAGCAGCAACGCCTGCTGGTAACTCAGGCTTCGTCGGCGCCTTCGTTCAGCTCATCATACATTGCCTGAATCGCTTCACGGCTCAGCGCGGCCAGCGTGCGATAGAAGGCGCTGGTGGCGTGCGCTTCCACTTTCCCCAGGAACGCACCGCACCACGGCAACAGGTACTCATCGAACAGCGCCAGCTGGGCCGCTGCTTCATCCTCCGCCGACTGATCTTCCAGCCACGACGCAGCCAGCAGCAGCACACCGAAGTGATCGGCCGGTGTGTCGCTCAGCGGCATCCCGCGCGAAGTGAGAAACGCGCGCGCCTCTGCCTCCTGCGGGCCGTGCGGCCACTGCGAGCCATAGGGCGGAACGCTGCAGTCGCTGCCCACGAACAGCGCATTGTAGTCCGCTGCCAGCGCCTGCGGATCGCTGCTCTGTTGCAGCCGGGTCAGCAGCTCATCCTGCTCCAGCGGCCACTGATCTTTCAGTTTGCCTTCACGCAGCAGAGTAAACAGCGGCACCAGCAGCGGGTCCTGCGGCTGGCGGTTAAACAGCGAGCCGATGACGCGGCAAAGAATGGAAAATTCATTCATGCAACAGAATTCCTTGAGGCAAAAAAGTTAAAAGTCAGCAAATTCAGCAATGTGCTTGCCGGTGCGCTGTTCGAGGAAATCGAGCAGGCGACGCGGCGTGACATTTAACACGCGATCCTCGGGAAAATCCACTTCGCGTGTGATACGCAGACAGTGCTCAAAATGGCCGAGCGTAAAGGCAGTATGTGAGTCAGAACCAAACGCCAGCCGTCCACCGGCGTCGCGCACGGCTTCTGCGATGGCCCGACAGTTCGGCTCGCTGCCCGGACGCGAATGGGTGAAGGAGGAGTTGTTGATCTCCAGCGCCACATCATAGCGGGCTGCCGCTTCGGCAACGGCCCGGATATCGATCGGGAATTTGGGGTTGCCCGGATGGCTGATGATATGCACCAGCCCGCTCGCCATGGTGGCGATCATCGCTTCGGTGTGATGCGCTTTATCACGCGGCGCGTAGACCGGCTCATGGAAACCGGCCACGATCAGATCCAGCGCATCCAGCATTGGGCCGCTGCAATCAATCTCCCCCTGCTGATTCTTGATGTTGGCTTCAATCCCGCGCAGTATGCCCACGCCATCAATCACCCGCGGCCAGATGCGCATATTAATAAAGTGCCAGTGATGCGGCGCATCCGCCATATCCGGGCCGTGATCGGTAATCGCGAACAGCTTCAGGCCACTCTGCCGGGCCTGCGCAACGTAATCATGTAGCGTGCTGTAAGCGTGGGTACTGGCTACGGTATGCATATGTAGATCAACGGGATACATCTACTTCTCCTGATTTAATTGAATTAATAGCCGCGCTGGCGATCAACCAGACCGTGCGGCATCTGCCCCTGCTCCAGTGCAAGTATGGCACCGGCAATGAAATCCATCGCCTCGCCCGGCAGCGTCGTAGCGGCATTATGCGGCGTAATTGTGACGTGCGGATGAGACCACAGCGGGCTCTCCGCCGGCAGGGGTTCAATCTGAAACACATCCAACGCGGCAGCGGCCAGCTGGCCACTGTTGAGCGCCGCCACTAAATCGGCTTCCACTACGTGCGCGCCGCGTGCCAGGTTAAGGAAGTGTGCACCGTGCGGTAAGGCGTTCAGAAAATCCTGGTCAATCAGGTGGGTGGTTTCCGGCGTGCCGGGTAGCAGATCGATCACCACCTGACACTCGTGCAGAAAGGCGCTGAGCTCCTCACGGCCGTGAAACATCTGCACGCCCGCCAGGCTTTTTGGTGAACGGCTCCAGCCGCGCAGCGGAAAGCCCCACTGCTGCAGACTCGCCAGCACGCTGCGCCCCAGCACGCCGGTTCCCATCACGCCCACCGTAAAGGCGCGACGATCGCGATCCGCCAGCGGTTGCCACTGCGCCTGCTGCTGTTGCTGGCGATAGTCCGCAAAACGGCGGAACCAGCCCAGCACGCACCAGCTGGCATACTCCTGCATCTGACGCGCCATGCCGGTATCTTCCAGGCGGAAGAGCGGCACCTCGTCCGCCAGCATCGCGGGCTGTTGACGCAGCTGGCTGAGTATCTCATCGACGCCCGCACCCATGGCAAAAACGCCTTTCAGCGCACGGCCCGCCAGCATCTCCACTGGCGGAGAACGGACGATCGCGTAGTCAGCTGGCGCCTTATCACCTGGCTGCCATTGACGAATCTCCACCTCCGGGATGCGCTGACGCATGCCGTCCAGCCAGACCTGTGGATGTTGCGAAGGGTGATACCAGATGATCTCCATACTGCTCTCCTTTTTTCTTTCAGCCTCAGGCAAAGCGCATAGCAGGGCAAGCAAAAAACGTCGCCTGCTGGCAATTTCCTGCGTGATTATTTGCGGGGGCTTCACATTTCCGCAGCTGTGCAAGGATAAGCGGCGTGATAGCGTCTAAAGTTGTTCGTGTGGTCAATGCGTTAGCGCACCACCTTTTCGGACAAGGAGAAAAACCGATGATAAAAAATGTCGTATTTACGCCCGCGCGCCTGAGCCTGTTACTGAGCGCCGCCCTGCTGAGCGTCTCTGCCGCGCATGCTGATGATAACAGCCGCATGCTGAGCAGCCAGCCACAGCCACCGGATGTGCGCCTCGGCCCGCTCTTCAGCGCGGTGCAGCAGGCAAAATTTTATCCGGACCAGAAAACCTTTGCCGATGCGGTCCCGAAGTACAATCCCGCGTCTATTCTTGCCGACTGGCAGATGCAGAAAGGCCAGCGCAACTTCGATCTGAAACGCTTTGTCGATACCAACTTTATTTTGCCTAAAGCGCAGGATAAATATGTGCCGCCCGCCGGTCAGAGCCTGCGTGAACACATCAATGGCCTGTGGCCGGTGCTGACGCGCAGCACGCCGAACGCCAGTCAGTACGATTCGCTGCTGCCGCTGCCGAAACCTTATGTGGTGCCGGGCGGCCGTTTCCGTGAGGTCTATTACTGGGATAGCTACTTCACCATGCTCGGTCTTGCGGAGAGCGGTCACTGGGATCGCGTGCAGGACATGGTTGATAACTTCGCCACCGAGCTGGATAAATATGGGCACATTCCTAACGGCAACCGCAGTTACTACCTCAGCCGCTCGCAGCCCCCCTTCTTCAGCCTGATGGTTGATCTGCTGGCAACGCACAAAGGTGACGATGTGTATCGTCAGTATCTGCCGCAGCTGCAGAAAGAGTACGACTACTGGATGGCGGACAGCAGTAGCGTGGCCGCCGGTCAGGCCAGCAAACGCGTCATCAAGCTGAGCGATGGCACGCTGCTGAACCGTTACTGGGACGATCGTGATGTGCCGCGCACCGAATCCTGGCTGGACGACGTCGAGACGGCGAAAAAAGCGCCGGAACGCAATAAGCAGCAGGTATATCGCGAGCTGCGCGCTGGCGCGGCCTCCGGCTGGGATTTCAGCTCACGCTGGTTTACCGATGCGCACAAGCTGGCATCGATTCGTACCACGCAGCTGGCGCCGGTCGATCTCAACAGCCTGCTGTTCCACCTGGAGCAGACCTTATCCAAAGCGGCGAAGCTGGCAAAACAGGATGACAAAGCCAAAACCTTTGCTGCCGCGGCTGAAAAACGTCAGGCGGCGATCAACCGTTACCTGTGGGATGACAAACAGGGCTGGTACGCAGACTACGATTTCGGCAAGAAGCAGGTGCACAACCAGCTTACCGCCGCCACGCTGTTCCCGCTCTATATGCAGCTGGCCAGTGATAAGCAGGCGGAGCGCACCGCCGCCGCCGTGGAGAAACAGCTGCTGAAACCGGGCGGTCTGGTCACTACGACCGTCAATAACGGTCAGCAGTGGGATGCACCAAACGGCTGGGCACCACTGCAGTGGGTGGCGGTTGAAGGGCTGGAGCACTATAAACAGCCGCAACTCGCCCGGCAGATTGGTCAGCGCTTCCTGCAGAACGTGCAGCAAACTTACGATCGCGAGCACAAGCTGGTTGAGAAATATGTCGTCGAGGGCGACAAGTTGGGCGGCGGCGGCGGCGGTGAATATCCGTTGCAGGACGGCTTTGGCTGGACCAATGGCGTGACGCTCAAGCTGCTGGACAAATACTGTCCGAAGGATAAAACCTGTAACAGCGCGGGCGATATCCCGGATATGCCGGCGCTGAAAGCAGCGCAGTAAGCGGCACGGTGCAGCTGGCGGCCCTGACGGGTCGCCACGCCGAAAGTCAAAAACATTGGACGTTCAGAAACAGCGATACCGATATTTAAGGGAGGAAGGACGCGTGAGGTAAGCCCGGACGTCACGCGGCAGGGATGCCGCGTGCCGAGGTCCGCATGGATGCGGCCGTTGCCGTTCCGGGCGTGCTCACGCGCCCTTCTGACCCTGCGCAGGAGCCATAGCGATTGCGCAGTACCCATAGCGTTAAAAGTAACCTGTGCAGCAATGACCGCCCTGTGAAGCGTTACTACGTCTCTACCATCACCGCCACCCTACCCCGTAAAAATCTGAACTTTCCTGCCACAGACATTTACACCTTGAAACGGCATACGCCAAAAGATAATAATTCTCACTTTTGATTGATTCTTATTTTCATTGCTTCCGCTGCCCCTGCGCGGCTTTACACTCTTTGCCAAAGGAACCGATATGATCCCGCTGTTTACCCTTAACCGTGGTCGCGTGCTGTGCGCGCTGGCGCTGGCATTTCCCGCCGCCGCTCTCGCTGAACAGTCTCTGGTGGTCACCGCACAGCCGCAGGAGAGCGCCACATCGCCCACTCAGGGCTATCTGGCAACCCGCAGCAGCGGAGCCAGCAAAAGCGATCGACCGCTGATCACCACACCACAGGCCATCTCGGTGATCACCCGCCAGCAGATCGAAGACCAGGGTGCGCAGGATCTCAACCAGGCGCTGAATTACACGCCGGGCGTCTTTACTAACTTTGGCGGTGCAGCAACGCGTTATGACACCCTCTCGCTGCGCGGTTTCCACGGTGGTGACGTCGACAACACCTTCCTGGATGGCCTGCGCGTCATGAGCGACGGCGGCAGCTTCAATATCCTGCAGGTGGATAACTGGTTCCTCGATCGCGTAGACGTGATCAAAGGCCCCTCCTCTGCCCTCTATGGTCAAACCGTGCCTGGCGGACTGGTCAACATGGTCTCGAAGCGCCCGCAGTTTGCTCCTGAGGGCCATTTCCGCCTCTCCACCGGCAGCAATGCCACTAACAGTGCAGCGTTTGATTACACCAATGCGATCAACGACCAGTGGGCCTATCGCCTCACCGGCATTACGCGCAACAGCGACACGCAATATGACCACACGCGTGAAGAGAAGTACGCCATTGCGCCCCAGCTCATGTGGCAGCCAGGCGAAGACACCAGCCTGATTTTACGCGCTTACCTGGAAAAAGATCCCTCCGGCGGCTACCACGGCTCCGTGCCGGCCGAGGGCACGCTCTACAGCCACAACGGCCGTAAGCTGAGTGATGGCTTCTATGAGGGCGACAGCGCGCTGGACCAGTTCAAACGCCATGAACAGATCTACGGTTACGACTTCTCACACCGCTTCAGTGATGTATGGTCACTCCACTCCACCGGCAGCTACAGCCACGCCAATGTGGCGCTGGATCAGGTGTACCAGATCGGCTGGAACGCCACCAACCCCGACCTGCTCAATCGCTACTACTCCGGCGAACGCTCCTCGCTCAGCGCCTGGGCGACCGATAACCAGCTGCAGGCCGAATTTGCCACGGGTGCCGTGCAGCATCGCGTCACGCTGGGGGCCGAATACCATCGCTACAAAAATGATCTGACCAAAGCCAAAGGCGCAGCCAGCGCCCTCAACCCCTGGAGTGGTATCGCCAGCGATGACCAGCCCGATTACGCCTGGAGTGCGCAAACGCGCCGCTATTATCAAACCGGTCTCTATATGCAGGACGAGCTGGCGCTGGACCGCTGGCACCTGGATCTCTCGGGGCGCTACGACCGCATCGTGTCAGAAAACGGCACCAGCCGCCGGCAGGACGATCACATCAGCGGACGCGCGGCGCTGCTGTATGCGTTTGACAGCGGCATCTCACCGTACATCAGCTGGAGCCAGGCCATTACGCCCGCCTCACTCACCGATCCTGACGGCAATCAGCTCAAGCCGACCACCGCAGAGCAGTATGAAGCCGGGGTGAAATATCAGCCGACCGGCACGCGCGATCTCTACAGCGTGGCGATCTACGACCTGACGCAAAAAGATGTCGCCAACCGCAACGTGCTGGACAGCACTTACTCGCCCTCGGGTAAAGTGCACTCTCAGGGCATTGAACTGGAAGCGCGTAATCAGTTGACCTCACGGTTCAGCACCATCGCCGGCTACACCCTCAACCATGTGCGCTTCAAAGCCTCGGTGGATGGCAACGACGGCCACACGCCATACGTTACGCCAAACAGCATGGCGTCGCTGTGGGGGCACTATCAGTTTGATTACGGTCTGAGCGCGGGCGCGGGCGTGCGTTACATTGGAAAACAGTGGGCAGATAACGAAAACACTACACGGCTCCCGTCGGTAACGCTGTTCGATGCCTCGGTTCGCGCCGATTTAGGGGCCTGGAACACGCAGCTGAAAGGCGCCTGGCTGCAGGTGAACGCCAATAACCTGACCGACAAACGGTACCTTGCGGCCTGTTACGGCACCGGCTATTGCTATCGCGGTGCAGAGCGCACCCTGACGGCAACGGTGGGCTACGATTTTTAACCGGTAAAAAAAATCCGCAGTCCCAATGGGAACTGCGGATCTTCATGAATCAGGATAACCGTCAGCTGCGGACTTTACGGTAGATCCACAGCACCACAATGGCACCGATCACCGCCACCACAAAGCTGCCGAAGTTAAAACCATCCACTTTACCGAAACCAAACAGGGTACTGATCCAGCCGCCCACTACCGCACCGACAATCCCTAATACCACGGTAATGATCAAACCGCCGCCATCTTTACCTGGCATGATCCATTTGGCGAGAATACCGGCAATAAGACCAAAAATAATCCATGAAAGAATACCCATTTGCTGCTCCTTACGTTATGAATCAAGGTGTTCACTGCGCTAAGTATAGACGGGATTTTTTTCTCTGCTGCGTTAACATAACGGGAATTCATGTGAATTTGACTAAAGCCTGGTGTCTGAAAGCCGATAACTAACGGACAGCTTTACCAAGCGTGATAATAATAATCGGACAAATGGGGCAGGACGTGAAAGACGCCGATAAAGAACAATACCTCAAACGAGGCACGTTAGCGGTTTTAAACGTGATGAAAGACCTGTTACGTTACCAGACTTTATTGATGGCCAACTTTTCCCGGGGCCAGTTCATCAGCCGTTTGCTGGCGGCGGATGAAGAGCGGGTGATTTTCGATTTAGGCAGCAATGCGCTGGATAATGAACTGGCGTTACAGAGCGGCGAACTGAACATAGCGGCGGAAACCCACGGCGCCAAAGTTGAGTTCAGCCTGCAGGGGCTAACGCGCATCGATTATGAGGGGCTGCCGGCGTTTGCCGCGCCTCTGCCTGAACTGGTGTGGCAGATCCAGCGCCGTGAATTTTTCCGCGTCAATGCGCCGATGGAACCGGTATTTTATTGCCATACCGAGTGGCCGGATGGCCGCAAAGCGCGCTTCCGCTTACAGGATCTGTCGCTGGGCGGCATCGGCGTTCTGCTGGATGAACCGCTGCCCGAGGGGCTCACTCGCGGTGATGACTTTAAAAAATTGCGCGTAGAGCTGGGCGAATATGGTCAGTTTGAAGTGACGGCAAAACTGCTGCACATCGGCGAGCGCAGCACCGTCACCGGTAAGAACGAAACCCGCGTCACGCCGCGCCTCAGCTTCCGTTTTACCGTGATCGAACCGGTACAGGAGCGCCAGCTGCAGCAGGTAATTTTTGCTCTTGAACGCCTGGCGCGCGACAAGGCTAATCGCTTCCAGTAATAACCGGCTGGCGTCACAGATGGCGTCAGCCAGGCTATCCTTCTCCTTGCTTAATCGTTTAATTATTCCCGGCAAGGAGACTCTCCCCAATGGAAAACTGGCTTTCCGCCCACCGTTTACAACTCATTTTTCTCAATCAAAACTTCTGGATAAACAGCGCCATCATTGTGTTTGGCACGCTGATCGTTTACTGGCTATTGCGCACTACCATCCGCTTTGTTTCCAATCGAATTGCCCGCTACAGCGAAGCGCGCCACGTGCGCATTACCGGCATACTGGTGGAGATCTTACGCAGCACCAGCCAGCTGCTGCTGCTGATCTTCTCGCTGCTGATTGCGCTCAAGTTTGTCGATCTGTCCGCCGGCTGGAGCGTGGCGATTGCCCACGGCTGGTTCCTGGCCCTGATTCTACAGCTCACGCTGTGGATCGACTGCGGCATTCGCCTGTGGCTGCATAGCTTACTGCGCGACCCGCTGCACGTACGCAACCCGGTCACCACCGTCATTCTTGGCATCCTGCTGCGCGTGGTGGTGTGGGTGATGATGCTGCTGGCGATTCTCTCTAACATGGGCATCAACATTACTGCGCTGGTGGCGAGCCTGGGCGTAGGCGGTATCGCCATCGCGCTGGCCATCCAGACGGTGCTAAGTGATGTGTTTGCCTCGCTGGCCATCGGTTTTGATAAGCCCTTTGAGCATGGCGATTTTATCGTGTTTGGCGATGTGGCTGGCTCAATCGAACACATCGGCCTGAAAACCACGCGTTTACGCAGCCTCAGCGGCGAACAGATTGTCTGCTCCAATACCATTTTGTTACAGCAGACCATCCACAACTACAAGCGCATGCAGCAGCGCCGCATCGTGTTTAAGTTCGGTATCAACTACGGTACGCCCGCAGAGAAAGTCCGGCAGATTGGCGGCATGGTCAAAAGTATTATTGAAGGCGTGCCGGATACCCGGTTTGATCGCGCGCACTTCCTGGCCTTCGATGAGTCGCAGCTGACATTTGAGGTGGTCTATTTTGTCCTGAGTGCCGATTACAACAAATACATGGACATCCAGCAGGAGATCAATCTACAGCTGATGGCCCAGCTGGAGCAGAAACAGATCCGCTTTGCCTTCCCGATGCGCCGCGTTGAGTTCACCGGTGGCGTGTTACCGCGGATCAACCTCAGTGATGCGTCAAACGAAGCCGAAACGCAGGCGGCTAAACGCTAAGGCTCACTTGAAGCCGCTCAGTGTGGCTGAAAGCGGCAGCGCGCCACGGCATCCAGCCAGCCCTGATAGTTTTCCTGCTGGCTGGCGGCGTGCGCAGTACGGGGCGCTATGATGCTGCCGCCCTGCAGGGCGTGCATCTCACTGCCCTGCTGCCACCAGCCCAGCATACGGCCCGCCAGCAGCACCGCGCCCAGCGCCGAGACCTCTGCCGTTGGCGCACGGTGCAGCGGACGCTGCAGCACATCAGCCTGCAACTGCATCAGCCACGGATTCTGCGTGGCGCTGCCATCCACGCACAGCGCGGGCAGCGTTACGCCGCTGGCCTGCTCCATGGCAAAAAACACATCGGCAATCTGGAAGACGATAGACTCCAGCGCCACGCGCGCCAGTACGTCCGGTGTGGCCGCATCGGTCAGGCCGCACACCATCCCGCGCGCTTTTAAATCCCACCACGGCGCACCAAGGCCAGAGAGCGCCGGCACAAAATAGATGCCCTGATTGTGCGCGCTGCGCTGCGCCATCGCCGTCAGCACGCGCGGATCATCAATGCCCAACATGCGGCCAAGCCACGCCGCGCCAGAACCGGTATGGGTGATATTGCCTTCAAAGGCAAAACGCAGCGCGCCGTCGTGCCAGGCGACCGTCGTGCTGAGGCCGTTTTCGGTCAGCAGCGGCGTTGCCATCGACATCATCAGCGAGGAGCCGGTGCCGTAAGTGGCTTTTACTACCTCTTCACTGCCGCTACGCTGCGCCTGCAGGGCGGCATGTGAGTCACCAATGCGCGCCAGAACAGGCGTGCCGGGCAGCAGCCCGGGTATATCGTTTACGGCAACCACCCCCTGTGCGCTGGCGGAGGGCACAATCTCTGGCAGGGCCGCACGTGGAATATGAAACAGCGCCAGCAGCTCATCATCCCAGTCGCCGCGGTGTAAATTGTAAAGCTGGGTGCGCGCCGCATTGGCGTGATCGGTGACAAAACTCTCGCCCGCGCTCAACTGCCAGCTGAGCCAGCAATCCACCGTGCCGATACACAGCTCGCCGGCCTGCGCACGCGCCAGCCCATCCGGCAGCGTCGCCAGCATGCCGGTCAGTTTGGCGGCCGGGAACATCGGGTCCACCGCCAGGCCCGTCAGCCCGGTGATGCGCGGCGCTTTGCCCGCCAGCCACAAATCCCGACAGAGGGACTCGGAGCGGCGATCCTGCCAGCTCACCAGCGGCGTGACCGGCGTGCCATCGCGCCGCTGCCAGATCAGCACCGATTCGCGCTGGTTGCTGATGGCGACCGCCGCCACCGTCGCGCCGTGGCACTGCGCCAGGCAGGCGCCGATCGCCTGCTTCACCGCCTGCCAGATAGCCAGCGGATCCTGCTCTGCCAGACCCGGCTGCGGATGGTGCAGCGCCAGCGGCTGGCTGCTGCGCGCCACGACACGGCCTTCACCGTCCACCGCAATCGCTTTGGCGTTGGTAGTGCCCTCATCAATGGCCAGTATTAACGGACCCGTCATGGTTATGCTCCTGCACGCATGCGTACTGCACTTGTTGCGACGCCGGCTGCGTCGATACCGTGATGCGCGCGCGTTGAGGCGCGATCGCCGGCAATCGCATACTGCCCATCCGGGATGCCCAGGCGCAGCAGCGGAATGCCGCAGCCGCCCTCCGCCAGCACCTCTGCCACCAGGCTACCGACGCCGCCGTTGACGTTGTGCTCTTCAACGGTAATGACTGCCGGGTAATGATTTAACAGCTCGCGCAGCCGTTGGGTATCACAAGGTCGAATCGATGGAATGGCGATCACACCCGCTTTGATGCCCTGTGCATCGAGTTGCTCTGCCGCGTGAACCGCCTCGTGCACCGTTGAGCCCATCGCCACCAGCGCAATATCGTGACCTTCACGCAGCACATCGATCTGGCCGGGACGGAACTGATAGCTGTCATCGTGCAGCTGCGGCAGATCTTTACCGTCAAGCCGGATATAGACCGGGCCGACGTGCGCCAGCGCATAATCGATGATCTGCCGGCACTCCAGCGGGCAGGAAGGTGCGTAGATCTCAATGTTGCCGAAGCCGCGCATTATCGCGATATCGTCGATACTGTGATGGGTGCTGGCGAGCGGACCGTAGCTGGCACCGGCGTTAAGGCCGAACAGTTTGACGTTGGTGTTGTTGTAGCAGACATCCACTTTCACCTGCTCATTGGCGCGTGAGATCAGGAACGGCGCGGCATTGCAGGTCACGGCCACTTTGCCCCCGATGGCCAGCCCGGCGGCCGTGCCGACCAGCGTCTGCTCGGCGATACCGACATTAATCAGGCGATCGGGAAAGGCTTTAATAAAGGGGGCGATTTTCGCCGTAGAGGTTGAGTCCGCCACCACCGGCACCAGATCCACCCCGCGATTGACCGCATCAATAAAGGCTTCCACCATCACCGTGGCGAGATGTTTTGCATTACTCATCTTTTAACTCCTCCAGCGCCTGTTCGATCTCATCTCCTTTGGGTACCCGGTGGTGCCACTCCGCTTTGCTCTGAATAAAGGAGATGCCAAACCCCTTCTCGGTGTGGGCCACCACCACCTGCGGTTTGCCGTTGCGCGGCAGGTTTTCCAGCGTCTCAACCACCGCGGCCATGTCGTTGCCGTTGCACTCACTCACCTCCAGGCCAAAGGCACGCCACTTCTCCGGCAGCGGATCGGTATTCATGATGTCGCGCGTGCTGCCCGCCAGCTGCAGTTTGTTTTTATCGTTGATGATCACCAGGTTATCGAGACCATAGTGCGCCGCCACCAGCGCGGCTTCCCAGTTGCTGCCCTCCGCCAGTTCGCCATCGCCGGTAACAACAAAGATCCGTCGGCGGCTGTTGTCTCGCTTCGCCGCCAGCGCAATACCGACCGCCACCGGCAGGCCGTGGCCTAATGCGCCGGTGTTCAGCTCGACGCCCGGGGTTTTCTGGCGCACCGGATGGCCCGGCAGGTGTGAGTCCGCATGCTGATAGGTTGGCAGCCAGTCGGTCGGGAAATAACCGGCCTCCGCCAGGACGCAGTAATAGCCGCCCACCGCATGGCCCTTTGACTGGATATAGATGTCGCGCTGCGGATCGCTGGTGCGGTCCGGTGCACAGTTAAGCAGGCGGAAATAGAGCGCGGTGAGAATTTCCACCTGCGACAGATCGGCCCCGGTGTGCCCGCCCGCCGGACTGCCGGCGTTTAGCTGAATGATGCGGCGGCGCACGGCGCGCGCTTTGGCGGTTAACTGCTCCACCGGATAGTTGAAAGGATTCATAAATACCTCTGAATTTTAAATCGATTACGAATATTTATTCATTTACGACAAAAAAAAGCGTGACGCTGTTTAGCTGGCACGTCTGGCTAACGCGCCGGCAACGTCTCCCTCGGGGAACTAACTTTTGCTCTCCTCGATAATGGCTTTTTGCGCGACCACCGCTGCCTTCTGCTGCATCCGGCTCTGCATCTGATCGATGATCACCGCCACAATAATCACGATGCCTTTAATCACCATCTGCCAAAATTCGCTAACGCCCATCATAATCAGCCCGTCGGCCAGAAAACCGATGACAAATGCCCCGACCAGCGTGCCCAAAATGGTGCCGCGTCCGCCCGCCAGCGAGGTGCCACCCAGCACCACCGCAGCGATGGCGTTCATCTCAAACGAGGTACCGTTGGCGGGATGGCTGGCCACCAGCTGTGATGAGACCACAATCCCGGCAATCGCCGCGCAGAAACCGGAAAGGGTATAGACCCAGATTTTCACCGACTTCACTTTGACGCCGGAGAGTTCGGCCGCCCGTTCGTTATCGCCAATGGCGTAGACCTGACGACCAAACGGCAGACGGCGCGCTACATAAGCAATCACCAGCGCCAGCAGCACCATCATCCAGATGGCCCACGGCAGGCCCAGGAAATAGCCGGCACCTATTTTGTCGAAGCCGGTATTGCCGAGCAGTTCGTTGCCCTGCAGGCCAGGGAAGGTTTCACCGCCTGAGGTGAGCATCGCCGCCCCACGCAGGATGTACATGGTGCCAAGCGTGCAGATAAACGGCGCAACGTTATAGCGGGTGATGATCCAGCCATTGACCGCCCCGATCAGCCCGCCAATCAGCAGCACCAGCGGCACAATCACCCATACGCTGGGGAAGATGGCGATGCCAAACATGGGCAGCACAATGCCTTTGGTGATCAGCCAGCCGGCGATCATGCCGCACAGGCCCAGCGTGGCGCCAATGGAGAGATCGATACCGGCGGTGATGATGACAAACGTGATGCCCAGCGCGAGGAAAGCGTTGATGGCGATGTGTTTAATCATGATCACCATGCTGCCCACCGCGAGGAAATCCGGCACGGTCAGGGCGAAGAAACCCACAATCAGAAACAGCGCGATGAAGGTCCGCAGTTTTAACAGCAGCAGAATCAGCCCTTCGCGCGAGTTAAATGCTTTGCCCGGCCGGGAGGCGAGCGCCATGGCGCCACTATTTTTCATACTTAAAACCCCTGTGCGCTTGCTTTAACCAGTGCCGCCTCTTCCGCGTCCGCGCGCGGCAGGTCAGCAGTCAGTTTGCCGCCGGACATCACCAGGATGCGATCGGCGACGGCCATGATCTCTTTCAGATCGGAGGTGGAGAAGACAATGGCAATGCCCTGTTGCGACAGCTGCACCATCATGCGGAACACTTCCGCTTTTGCCCCGACATCAATGCCGCGGCTGGGTTCATCCAGCAGCAGCAGGCGCGGATTGGTCAGCAACGAGCGGCCAATTACCACTTTCTGCTGATTGCCGCCGCTCAGTGCGCTGATGGCTACTTCGGGCGAGGAGATCTTGATAGCCAGATTGCCCACCGTTTGGGTAACAGCCTCCCGCTCCGCCTGTTCCGCGATCGCTATCCCGCCCGCCAGGCGCCGCCACAGGCTGGCGATGGTCAGATTGCTGGCAACCGAGGAGATGGGAAAAATACCGGCGCGTTTGCGATCTTCCGGCACCAGGCTCATGCCCATGCGGATCCGTTCGGCCGTGGGCAGCCGGGTCGGTAACGGTTTGCTGTCGAGCCACAGTTTGCCCAGATAGTTGCGCTGGCTGCCGAGCAGGCACTCAAACAGCTCAGTGCGCCCTGCCCCCATCAGGCCATAAATGCCAACGATTTCGCCGGCGCGTACGTTGAAACTCACGTCATTCACCAGCGTGTTGCCATTCGGGCTCACGCAGGTGATGTGCTCCGCTTCCAGCACGGGTGCGCCAAACTGGCGATCCGGCGGCAGAAAGTTGCTCATCGGCTCGCTGCCGAGCATTTCGCGCACGATCCACGGCACGTCGATATCGCTGACTTTCGCCTCCGCCTGGAAACAGCCGTCGCGCAGGATAGTGATGACATCGCCTATCGCCATCAGCTCCTCCAGCCGGTGCGAGATATAGATGATCGAGACGCCCTGACGCGTCAGCTCACGGATCACCCGGAACAGAATGCCGACTTCGGTTTTACTGAGCGCCGAGGTGGGTTCGTCGAGAATCAAAATATCGGCGTCCTCCGCCAGCGCTTTGGCGATCTCCACCAGCTGCTGCTGGCCCACCTTCAAATTGCCGACCTTCTCATCCGGCGCAATCGGCTGGTCGAGGCGCTGCATCAGCGCCGCCGTGCGCCGTCTCTGTTCGGCTTCGTTGATGGGGCGCAGCCCACGCTGGATTTCGCGACCGAGGAAGATATTCTCCGCCACGCTGAGGTTCTCAAACAGGTTGAGCTCCTGATGCACCATGCCGATGCCGTGGCGCGCGGCATCACGCGTGCTGCTGAAGGCCACTCTCTGCCCGTTCAGCCACATCTCGCCGCTGGTGGGCTGCTGCACCCCCGCGAGAATTTTCATCAGCGTCGATTTACCGGCGCCGTTTTCACCGATGATGACGTTCACCTTGCCGCGCCAGACGCGATAATCGACGCGATCGAGCGCCAGCGTGCCGGGAAACAGCATCGACATCTGCTTTGCCTGCAGAATGATCTCATCGTTCATTACGGACTCCCCTGCTGCAGCTGAATTGCCACCACATCATCGACCTTGCCCGGCGCCATCGTGACCGCCAGCAGCGCCTGCACCGGTTTGCCCACCCAGCTGGCATCCACCGCGGGCAGCTGTTTTACGGCATGCCGATTGAGCGCTTTCGTGAGCTGCGCATACTGCACCTGGTTGGTGAACTCATCGAACCGGAAGCCGGCAGCATCGCGAATGGCATTGCTGCGCAGTACCGGACCAATCTGCACCTGCACCGGCTTGCCGTTGATGGTCATCGTCAGGTGGCGCTCCCGCGCGTTACTGTTATCGAAAGCTGTGACGACGCCGCCCGCGCGGACAAATACGCTTTCACTGGCGCCCGCTTTAACGGTGTGGCTTTTGGTCTCCATGTCTGCCCAGCTCAGCGCCTGCTGCTCCGCCGGTTGCTGCACCCGACTGGCCCAGCCCGATTCGGCAATCTGCTGAGGCGTCTGGTTGCTATAGCCCGGCTTCGCGTTGGGATCTTTCGGCATGATGGGCTTGCCGTCTGCGTCGAGATCCACCACGGTGCAGGCGGCTAACATCAGCGTGAGTAGTGCGACAATCAGCCCACCTGTTGCTCTTCCCTTCATGCCGGCCTCCGCTTAGTTCGCCAGTTTGAAGGTTTTCAGCTTCGACGCGTTGCTCTCGTCAATCAGCACGCAATCCATCAGCTGCTTCTCCTCCTTCTGCGCTTTGCCGTTTTTTAGGTAGTAATCCACCTGCTCAACCGCCATCTGCGCCTGATCCCAGCCTGGCTGCAGCACCGTGGCTTTGATGTTGCCTTTATTGATGATGGAGTCACGGGTGTAGTCGCTGCCGTCAAAACCCACCACGATGACATGGGTTTTGCCGGCGGCTTTAAGCGCTGCTTCCGCACCGAGCGCCATGGTGTCATTACCGGAGATTACGCCGACGATGTTCGGGTTTTTCTGCAGGATGGTCTCCATGCGGCTGAAGGCTTCGGTCTGGCTCCAGTTAGCGCTCTGCTGCGCCACCATCTTCAGATCCGGGTAGTCATCCAGCACATCGTGATAGCCCTGCGAGCGCACGCCGGCATTGGTATCGGACTCTTTACCGAGCAGTTCAACGTAGTCGCCTTTGCCGTTGAGCAGTTTGGCGAACTTCTCTGCGCCGAGCTGCGCGCCCTGATAGTTGTTGGAGACAATCTGTGCAACGGCCACGCCGGTTTTATTGATTTCACGGTCAATCAGGAAGGTAGGAATGCCTGCGTCTTTGGCTTTCTGCACCGGCCCTACGGTGGCATCGGCGCCGGCGTTATCCAGGATGATCGCTTTGGCTTTGCGCGCAATGGCGGTTTCGATCAGCTGGTTTTGCTTGCTGACATCATCGTCATGCGACGCCACCAGCGTGGTGTAACCCAGGGCTTTGGCTTTTTCCCGTGCCCCATCCGCTTCGGCTTTAAAAAACGGGTTGTCATGCGAGGGGGTAATGATAGCGAGCAAGCCTTTATCCGCCGCCAGCGCGCTGGCAGAGGCCATCATTATTGAGGCTAACAGGGTAACTTTGAGGACAGATGCTTTCATTGATGTTCTCCGCTTGAATATATATTCAATTGCGATTTTATATGCACATTGACTATGCGCTGGCTTTACCGGGGCGTCCATCGCCCGATCCTGAAAAAGCGAAAACGATCACAAAATGTTCTGCGTTGTTATTTATGCGTGGCTGATTAACAATACCAGGCAGTTTCAGAGAGAGAAAAACCATGGCAAAACAGGACGAACAGCGACTAATGGTGAAGATCGCCACGCTCTATTACGTGGAAGGGATGAAGCAGTCTGATATCGCGCAGCTGCTGAAACTGTCGCAATCTTTTGTTTCGCGCATTCTCAACCGCAGCGTGAAAGAGGGTGTGGTCAAGATCAGCGTGGTACCGCCGGCCAATGTATTCCCCGAGCTGGAGAAAGCGATCGAGCAGCAGTATCAGCTGCCGCAGGCGATCGTGGTGGATGTGCCCGATCAGGCCTCGCCGCTGCAGATCAAACAGGCGATTGGTTCTGCTGCCGCGCACTATCTGGAGACGCGCCTGCGCGCCGATGAGCTGATCGGCATCTCATCCTGGAGCAGTACGATTCGCGCCATGGTGGATGCGCTGCATCCGCTGAGCGCACCGTGTAAAGGCGTAATTCAGCTGCTGGGCGGCGTGGGCGCCAACGGTAACGTGCAGGCCACCATTCTTACGCAGAATCTGGCGGCGCTACTGGGCTGCCCGGCGTGGTTGCTGCCGTCGCAGTCGATTGAGCACTCGGTGCAGGATCGCCAGCGTTTGTCGGTGAATCCGGAGGTGGCAAGGGTGCTGGAGAAGTTTGATGAGGTGGATCTGGCGATTGTCGGCATTGGCGATCTGGAACCGTCTGCCCTGCTGCGTAACTCCGGTAACTATTATGATGAGGAGATGCTGCGTACGCTGGCGCAGCGCGGCGCGGTGGGCGATATCTGTCTGCACTACTTTGACGCCGAAGGCCAGCCGGTGCTGAGCGCGGCTGAAGATCCGGTGATCGGCATGGAGCTGGCGCAGGTGCAGACATGTGCGCAGGTAGTGGCGCTGGCGGGCGGTAAAGAGAAAGCGCAGGCGATTCGCGGCGCGCTGCGCGGCGGATACGTTAAGGTGCTGATTGTCGATTACCCGACTGCACGACTGCTGGTGGCATGAGGCATGGCGGCCCTGCCGGGTCGCCACTACGGGGCGTGACCGGGAGTAAGTGGCACGTTTTGTGGCGAACGCCTGTGACGCCGCTGCGGTGAACCCTTAACCGATCGTCCGGTAAGCCGTGGTAACTTTCCACAGATAGCGCGGTGCCTGGGCAGCCGGATGCTTGTTCTGCACGTGCTGATAGAACTCATTCGGGGTCATGGCGTTGATCATTGCAATGGCGCGATCGCGGTCACGTGAGAATGTTCGCAGCAGCGCACCCGCGCCGTTGGCATAAGAGACGATGGTGGCGTAGCGCAGCGTCAGGGGATCGCGGATACCGGCCAGCGCCGAGTCTTGCAGAATCTTGATATAGGCCGCGCCGATATCGATATTTTTTGCCGGATCGCGCAGCTCTGAATTGCTTGGCTGTCCGTGGCGACCCTGCACACGGTACACCTCGCGCCCCGCCGTTGACGCCTTGATCTGCATCAGCCCTACCGCGTTCGAACGGCTGATCACGGTTGGGTTGCCCCCGGATTCGACACTAATAATGGCGCTGATTAACCTCTCATCAACGCCATAATGACTGGCGGCATCTTCGGTAAACAGTGACCAGGCATCACTCACTTTTGACGGCGGCGCCTGGGTTAACGGCGTATTTCTCTCAGGCGTAATCGATTTTTCCGGTTCGCTGGCACAGCCAGCCAGCAGCAGAGCAGAAAGCATAAGTAATCGAATTTTCACTGTTTTTGGGTTCCGCTATAGGATTGGCGCAAGCTATCATAACCAGAGCGGGTAAAGGTGAAATTACCGTTTATCCTAAATATGTCCACTACCGGGTAGCGCCATGACGTCATACACGCTTTTCGTCATCATCGGCCCCCTTTAGCAAGCAGAGAGTACTATGCCAGCTCCACGCTCTATACGTCTGATCGCCCCCTCTGGCTACTGCCACAATCAGGCCGCTGCGCAGTGTGCCGTGCAGCGCTTACAGGCTGACGGCCACCGGATTGAGAACCTTTCGGCCATCGGGCGTCGCTTTCAGCGCTTTGCCGGCGATGACGCACAGCGCCTGCAGGATATTAATGCGCTGGCAACGCTCCCTGACCTGCCCGATATCGTGCTGGCGGTGCGCGGCGGGTACGGCGTCACGCGTTTACTCGGCCAGGTCGATTATGCGGGCCTGCAATCCCGCCTGCAAAATCAGCCGGTTGCCCTGTGCGGGCACAGTGATTTTACTGCGCTACAGCTGGCCCTGCTGGCACAAACCGGGCTCATCACCTTTAGCGCGCCGATGCTGGCAGGTAACTTTGGCGCAGAGGCTTTATCTGAATTTACCCTTACTCACTTTTGGCAGGCGCTCTCTTCACCTACAGTCAGTGTAGGCTGGCGTAGTAACAGTCCCGATCGCGGGCGCTGGCATGGCACGCTGTGGGGCGGCAATCTGGCGATGATCTGTTCGCTGATTGGCACGCCGTGGCTGCCGCAGATTGAGAACGGTATTCTGGTGATCGAGGATGTGAATGAGCATCCGTTTCGCATCGAACGTATGCTGATTCAGCTGCAGCAGAGCGGCATTCTGGCGCGGCAGCAGGCGATTATCACCGGCAGCTTCACCAGTACCGCGCTTTCGGATTACGACAACGGTTTCGATTTTGCCACCGTCTGGCAACGGCTGCGCGACACTTATCAGCTGCCGGTCATCAGCGACCTGGCCTTTGGTCACGATGCCGATACCGTTACGCTTGGATTGGGGACCAGTGCTACGCTACAGATTGAAGACGGAGAAGCCCAGCTGGCTTATACCGGCCACCCGACATTGCGCTAACGTTGTGCCGCAGGAGACCGACATTGAAGCCGCTGTACGAAGACTTGTGGATCTCCACGCCAGAATTTCCCGCCGAAGAGACGGCAAATGATTTGATGATGCACGGGTTTATGCTGCGTCATCCGCGCGGTAACTTACTGATTGGTCGGGTGGAACATCCGCTTGACCACGAATTCCTCGCCGACGCTGGCGGCGTTATCCGTCACTACCTTACGCACTGGCACGAAGCCGCGCCGGGCACGCTGGCAATACAGCAGCGCTTTAGCAGCGCGCTCTATTGCCATAGCCGCTCGCTTGGGCCGGTGAGTCGGGTAGCTGAACCGGATGAAACTTTTACGCAGCAGGATGTGCACTTCGGTGATTTCCATCTGCTGCCAACACCGGGACATACGCCCGGCAGCAGCAGCTATCTCTACCGCTCACCGCTCGGCCAGACCTATCTGTTTGTGGGTGATACGCTGACCTGTCACTACAATCGCTGGGTCAGCGTGCTGGGGCCGGAGAGCAACCCGGCGGAGTTACAGCAGTCGCTGGAGCTGTTCCGCTCACTGCGTCCGGATGTGGTGCTGATGAGCACCACGCGCGGCCATCTCTCCTGGGCAAAGGTGGATTTACAGAGCTGGCTGGCCGCGATTGATGAAGCTGAACAGTCGCCGCTGGATTTGCGCCAGCAGCCACTGGTGTGATTACAGCGCTTTGCTCAGATAGTGGCGCTGATGGTGGCGCGGATAGTTATCGAGGCTGAAACGCAGCGTATAACCCAGCTTTTCATAGAAAGGCCGCGCCTGGAAACTGGCGGTATCGACCTGCGCATAGCGGCAGCCGCGCGCCCGCGCTTCTGCCTCGGCGGCTTCGATTAACTGGCTGCCCGCGCCCTGTCCGCGCAGTTCATCGCTGACCCACAACATATCAATGCGCAGCCAGTTACCGTAGGTGGAACCGGTCAGCCCGGCGCACTTTCTCCCTGCCTCATCGCGCATAAAGACGCCAATCGCTTTCATCTCATTGATATCAATAAAATGACTGTTAAAGGCGTTCAGCCCGAGACGGATCTCATCCAGGTCCTGATGGGTAACGCTTTCCGTGACGCTTAGTTGCATGGTCGGCTCCTGAGAACGGCATTATGAAGAGGGGTGCTGTCTGTCGTCGTAACGCTCCAGCGAAATGATCTCTGCATCGCGTTTTTCCGTGCGGCTGCAGGGCATCAGCTTATCGCTCCCGGCATAGACGAAAAAGGTTTCGCCGCTGTTTTTGTTCACAATCAGCTGATCGCCATTGCGAAAGCGGGTGATGGACACTTTGTCGCCCTCTTTCAGGCGAGTACGCTGCTGCCCGGCGGCCACCTGGAAGTGGCGCGAGGGCCACATCAGGGTGCTCAGACCGTAGTCGGCACGGGAGACCGTCATGGCAGGACGACCGGGGCAGTTGATCTGAAATTCGCTCTCACTCCACGCTGGCGTGATGTAACACGCCATCAGCGCCAGGGTAATTGTTATCGCCTTCATTGCACTCTCCGCCTGGATTACATGATGATTTTGCTGAGATTTTGCAAGGGTAACATAGCTACCGGCAAAGATAACCGTCGCGACGTGCCGCATCACTCCTGCTCAGCTGGTTTCAGCTGAGCAGCAGCGCACGATAATGCAGATGATTCACCGCGGTCGGGCCGGTGAAAGAGGGGGAATGAAAAGGGGGTGGGACGTCTACTCTGCCGCAACCTGTGCGGCCACCAGCATCAGTGCCAGTCCGGCATCGTCTGGATCGAATTGCTGCATAACTTCGTGGATCGCCGCGACGCAGTTCATCACCTGCTTTTTTTTGTCGGCGTCTAATTGATCAATCGCGTGCTGAAGAATCATTAAACTGGCTTCTTCTTCTCTCATGAATTTACCCTTGTTTTGCTTGCCTGGTGCGCAACGCTGGCAAGAATAACGTTTATCTGCTACCAAAGTCACCCCCTTAACATTCTTACCGCTTAACGATTAAACAAATGGCAAATGGGAAGCGGCGCCAGACATGCTATGATCCAACTATCAGTGCGCGACGTTGAGCCACTGCAAACCAGGGAACGAACCAGGATCAGGACCATGTGGCGATTCAGTATTGTACTCACTCTTATGTTACTGGCGGGCTGCAGCTCGACGCCAAAAGGCGTTGACTGCCCGGGCGAAGTCGCGACGATTTATGGCCAGTCGATGGGCACCACCCCGGCGCGCATTTTCGACCTGGTGAACGCCTTCTCTGTCACGCGCGACGGCATAACGGTGCAGAGTGGCGCGCTGCACTCCAGCGATCGCTTCCGCTATATTCCTTCCGCCGTTACCGCTGAGGGCTTCTATGCCCAACGGCTGACCAATAATCAGTTCCGCCTGATCAACCCTTATCAGAACACGATGATCACCTGGACGTGCCCATAAGCCGTGCGCCATGCCGCGGGATGGTTTATTGTCAGGCTTCCTCATGCAGTGGGCTTGTATCATGGAAAAGAGTCTCGACAATAACGGCTATATCGATTTCCCCTTCCCGGCCACGCGTAACGCGGATGGCTCCGTTAATCCGTGCGGGTTTGACCTGACGCTGGAGACCGATCGCATTGATGAGATCGCCGCCGGTAAACATTCCGAAAATTTACGTCGGTTACTGGAGGAGGTGAATTTACAGGAGGGGCTGTTTATGACCCTGGCCTGCGACTGGCAACAGCGCCCGGACGGCGTGTGCGGTTTTCTCGATGTGGCGTTCCGCCCTGCTCAACCGGCGTATCAACGCGAAGAGGCGCTGAGCCTGGATCAGCGGTTTGCCTGCTATCTTGGCCTTCAGGAGAAACAGCACGCGATGGCGCCAGGCACGCTGGTCAACTATGCGCGAGCGGTGCTGGACTGGAGCTGGTCGCCGTTACAGCTTCGACAGCGGCGCTATGAAAAAGTGACTATTCGCTACTACTGCCAGCAGGCTGAAGATGCCGAGTGGTGTTTCGATCATTTGCGCCACTTCTTTGTGACCTGGTATCCCGCTTATCGCAACCAGCCATAAAGGCGCTGTGCTGCCGCGACAGGCTGACCAGGCAGGGCCTTCGAATGCCCGGATACTTTTATGAATTCTGCAAACCGTTGTTACAACCTGAATGGCGCTCAGGTTGCCGGTCCGCCATTCTGTGACTACGCTGAAAGAGACATTCACCACTATCAGGGAGTCAACATGACTGACAAAGCGGAAGCAAAACTGAATGAAGCGGCGGGCGCAGTACAGGAAAAATTTGGCGAGTTTACCGGTTCACAGCGCCATCAGGCGAAAGGGGCCGCACGCCGTTATCCGGCGCAAGCCAGCTATGCTGTGCAGGATGCTGCAGACTGCGTGGTGAAATCGGTGCGCGATAATCCTGCCACCGGCCTGGCCGTCGCGGCCAGTATTGGTGTTATTGTCGGCTTCTTACTCGGCCGCAAATAAACATCGACGGGGGCCGTTGCGCCCCCGATTTCCGGCCTGCGCTATGCCTGCGAGCGCCGCGCTTTAAAGCGTCCAACCATGGTCATCAGCGCCTGATAGATCAATCCCGCATACAGACTCATTACGATTGCCAGTCCAGGCTCTTTGCCCTGCGCCTGCCAGGTGACAAACCACATAAAAATGCCCCACATCAGTGAGAAAATCAGCCAGCCTTTTACAAATTTAATCACACCCTGCATAGCACCTCCAAAATCGTGAGCGCTGAAGATAGCCGGTTCCGCGCGCAAAGGCACGCTGCATACCAACAGGATGTTAACTGTTTCAAAGTTTTGCGAAACGGCGTGCAGGCGACGCAGCATGGCATTTCCTGCCAGGTTGCAGTAAGTTTCATTCTGACCAAGGCGTGACAGGTTTAGCACGCTATCTGGTCTCCTGTTACGCACGCGTCGCTTATCACCACCGGCGGCTTTATGTTTGAATTTCCGGCAACCCCGGCTGGCATGTGAATGAAATGAATTACCTGAATACGATACAGACTTTTATTGAAGGCAATACGGTACTCTCCGCGACCTTCAGCCTGTTTTTACTTATTGTTGCCGGCATGGTCGCCCACCTTATCTGTAAGTTTTTTGTGGTGAAAGTGGTGCGCCGCGTGTTCTTCAGCGCCCATAAGAGTCAGGTGCCGCTGGATAAAGACGTCAGGATTTCGGAGAAGCTCTCCAACTTTATTCCGGTTATCACCGTCTATTACCTGCTGCAATTTATGCCGGATCTGCCGGAACATTTGCTGATTGCGATAAAAACCATCTGCGGCATTCTGTTCTTCGTCTATCTGTCGCTGTTTTTTACCGAAGTGCTGGAGATCGTCAACAACTCCTACTCGCGTAAATCAAAACGCAAAAATCACTCGATTAAAGGCTACATTCAGGTCGGTAAGATTCTGGTCCATATCCTCTCCGCCATCATGATTCTGGCGATTATGTCGAACAAATCGCCAGTGATCATTATCTCCAGTCTGGGTGCCGTGGCTGCGGTGCTGATGCTGGTGTTTCAGCATACCCTGCTGTCGCTGGTGGCGAATATTCAGGTCTCCTCTAACGATGTGCTGCAGCTTGGCGACTGGATTGAGATGCCGGATAACGGCATCAGCGGTGAAGTTATTGATATTGCCCTGCATACCATCACCATACGCAACTGGGATAACACGCTGTCGCGCATTCCCACTAAAAATTTCCTGACCGAGACCTACACCAACTGGCAGGCGATGTTCTCATCCGGCGCCCGGCGCATTATGCGTAGCTTCCACCTCGACCAGACGTCGATTCGCTTTGTCGATCAGCAGATGGTGCAGCAGATGAGCCAGGTACGCGGCGTGAATGAGCAGCTTTCCGTTCTGATGGATGGGCGCGATACCAGCGCCGTGGGCGATCGCTGGTTCGCCGAGAATGGCATCACCAACCTGACAGTGTTTCGTCACTACCTGACCGCCTGGCTGGCGCAGCGTGACGATATCCGCAAAGATATGTATATCGTGGTGCGCGCGATGAAGCCGTCGCCCGAGGGGTTGCCGGTGGAGATCTACTGCTTCACGTCATCGGTTATCTGGGCAGAGTATGAGAACTCGCAGTCGGCGATATTTGAGTACATCTACGCCGTGCTGGGGCAATTCTCACTGCGCATTTACCAGCATCCGGTCGGTAATGATCTCTGGCGACTCTCACAGACGCGCAGCCAGGCGCTGCAAAACAGCGAGAGCCGTGTTGAATAAACGCATAAAAAAACGGGCGCCGCTGGCGCCCGTTTCATACTGTAACGGCTTTTCAGCACATTACATGTTCGCGATGATTGCGTCGCCAAACTCTGAGCATTTCAGCAGTTTCGCGCCATCCATCAGACGCTCGAAGTCATAGGTCACGGTCTTTGCGGCAATCGCGCCTTCCATGCCTTTAACAATCAGGTCTGCGGCTTCGAACCACTCCATGTGGCGCAGCATCATTTCAGCAGACAGGATGACAGAACCCGGGTTCACTTTATCCTGACCAGCATACTTCGGTGCCGTGCCGTGCGTCGCTTCGAACAGTGCACACTCGTCACCGATGTTCGCGCCTGGTGCAATACCGATACCGCCAACCTGCGCCGCCAGGGCATCAGAGATGTAGTCACCGTTCAGGTTCATACAGGCAATAACGTCATACTCGGCCGGACGCAGCAGGATCTGCTGCAGGAAGGCATCGGCGATCACATCTTTAACAATGATCTCTTTACCGGTGTTCGGGTTTTTGAACTTCATCCACGGACCACCGTCGATCAGCTCACCGCCGAACTCCTCTTTCACCAGCTGGTAGCCCCAGTCTTTGAAAGAGCCTTCGGTGAACTTCATGATGTTGCCTTTGTGTACCAGGGTCAGAGAGTCACGATCGTTAGTGATGGTGTACTCAACCGCTGCACGCACCAGACGTTTTGTGCCCTCTTCTGAGCACGGCTTCACGCCGATACCGCACTGCTCTGGGAAGCGAATTTTCTTCACGCCCATCTCTTCGCGCAGGAACTTGATCACTTTATCCGCTTCTGGCGTGCCCGCTTTCCACTCGATACCGGCATAGATATCTTCGGAGTTCTCACGGAAAATCACCATATCGGTGTCTTCAGGACGTTTAACCGGGCTTGGCGTGCCGGTGTAGTAGCGGACCGGACGCAGGCACACGTACAGATCCAGCTCCTGACGCAGCGCAACGTTCAGAGAACGAATACCGCCGCCAACCGGCGTCGTCAGTGGGCCTTTGATTGCAACGCGGTACTCTTTGATTAAATCGAGGGTTTCCTGCGGCAGCCAGACATCCTGGCCGTAGAGTTCTACTGATTTCTCACCAGTATAAATTTCCATCCAGGAAATTTTACGCTCACCGTTGTAGGCTTTCTTCACAGCGGCATCAACCACTTTCAGCATAACCGGGGAAACGTCAACGCCAATACCGTCACCCTCGATATAAGGAATGATCGGGTTAACAGGAACGTTTAGTTTGCCCTGATCCAGGGTGATTTTTTGACCTTCCGCCGGAACAACTACTTTGCTTTCCATCAACCTCTCCTTCGAGCGATTTTTTGTTAATGATTTGTAAGATGCGGGTCAATACTACTTGAATATTTCCGCTACGCCAATCACCGCAGTTTCGCGCTATAATGCGCCGATTGTTACTCAGTGCAAAGCCCATGCGAAAAACATCTCAACGAATTCACCAGGATAAACGCCCGAATACCCCGGCGCGCCGCCCTGCGCAGCGCACCCCAAGGCCGAAAGGTCCACGCCGCGTCATACTTTTTAACAAACCCTACGATGTGCTGCCGCAGTTCAGCGACGAGGCCGGGCGCCGCACGCTGAAAGATTTCGTGCCGGTGAGCGAAGTCTACGCCGCGGGTCGTCTGGATCGCGATAGCGAAGGTTTGATGGTGCTCACCAACGATGGTGCCCTGCAGGCGCGGCTGACGCAGCCGGGCAAGCGCACCGGAAAAATCTATGTCGTGCAGGTGGAGGGCGTACCGCAGGAATCAGATTTATCCCGTCTGCGCACTGGCGTCATATTGAATGATGGCCCAACCTTACCGGCAGAGATTGAGCAGATTGCGGCACCCCCCTGGCTGTGGGAACGCACGCCGCCCATTCGCGAACGCAAGGCGATCCCGACCAGCTGGCTCAAAATTACGCTGTACGAAGGGCGTAATCGCCAGGTGCGGCGCATGACCGCCCATATCGGCTTCCCCACGCTGCGCCTGATTCGCGTGGCGATGGGCGATTACCTGCTGGACGGCTTAGCGCCCGGCGAGTGGCGCGATATCACAAAGCAGGTCTGATACCCGCTTTTAATAACTTCAGGTTAACAATTTAGGCGAAACGATGTTTAAACCTCATGTTACGGTCGCCTGTATCGTCCAGGCGCAGGGCAAGCTGCTGGTGGTAGAGGAGCGCGTGCGCGGTCGCATCACCTTGAATCAGCCTGCCGGGCACCTCGAAGCGGATGAAACTTTGCAGGAAGCGGCCCGGCGCGAACTGTACGAAGAGACCGGGATTGAGGCCAGCCCACAGTATTTTCTCGGCGTGCAGCAGTGGATTGCGCCGGATAGTACGCCTTTTGTGCGGTTTCTGTTTGGCCTGGATCTGGCAGAAACGGTCGCCACCACGCCGCACGATCGCGACATCGATTGCTGCTGGTGGCTGCTGCCAGAGCAGATTCTCACGGCTGACCGTCTCCGTTCGCCGCTGGTGGCGGAGAGTGTGCGCCTGTGGCAACAGGGGGCGCGTTACCCCTTACAGCTGGTCGCGCCGTTCCAGTGGCCTTTTCATGAGGGTGCGCAGCGCGCTTCCCCATGATAGAATGCGCCGCCTGTTTTTATCGTAATTAAGAGTGCGTCATGTCTGACAACAGCCAGAAAAAAGTGATCGTCGGAATGTCCGGCGGCGTCGATTCCTCCGTATCCGCCTGGTTACTGCAGCAGCAGGGCTATCAGGTTGAAGGCCTGTTCATGAAGAACTGGGAGGAGGACGACGGCGAGGAGTATTGCACCGCCGCTGACGATCTGGCTGACGCACAAGCCGTGTGTGACAAACTCGGCATCAAACTGCACAAAATCAACTTCGCCGCCGAGTACTGGGACAATGTGTTCGAACATTTCCTCGAAGAGTACAAAGCGGGACGTACCCCGAATCCGGATATTCTGTGTAACAAAGAGATCAAGTTCAAAGCGTTCCTTGAGTTCGCGGCTGACGATCTCGGCGCAGACTATATCGCCACCGGCCACTATGTGCGTCGCGCCGATGTGGATGGCAAGAGCCAGCTGCTGCGCGGCCTGGATGGCAACAAAGATCAGAGCTACTTCCTGTATACCCTCAGCCACCAGCAGATTGCGCAAAGTCTGTTCCCGGTCGGCGAGCTGGAAAAACCGGAAGTGCGCCGTATCGCCGAACAGCTTGATCTGATCACGGCAAAGAAAAAAGACTCAACCGGTATCTGCTTTATTGGTGAGCGTAAGTTCCGTGACTTCCTCGGCCGCTACCTGCCGGCACAGCCGGGCGAGATTGAGACCGTTGACGGTGAAGTGGTGGGTGAACATCAGGGCCTGATGTACCACACACTCGGCCAGCGTAAAGGGCTGGGCATCGGTGGACGCAAAGAGAGCAATGACGATCCCTGGTATGTGGTGGATAAAGACGTGGCGCGCAATCGCCTGATTGTGGCGCAGGGCGGCGACCATCCGCGCCTGATGTCGGTTGGCCTCATCGCGCAACAGTTGCACTGGGTCGATCGCCAGCCGCTTACCGCGCCGCTGCGCTGCACGGTGAAAACCCGCTACCGTCAAACCGACATCCCTTGCGAAATGGTTCCGGTTGGCGGCGATCGCATTGAAGTGCGTTTCGACGAACCGGTTGCGGCCGTGACGCCAGGCCAGTCCGCCGTGTTCTATCTCGGCGAGGTTTGCCTTGGCGGCGGAATTATTGAACAGCGCCTGCCGCTGGCAGATGCCTGACCGGGCACTGCTGACGCGTCTACAGGAGTAAGCGTGGCTAAAAATTATTATGAGATAACGCTGGCCCTGGCGGGCGTTTGCCAGGCAGCCCATCTGGTGCAGCAACTGGCGCATCAGGGACAGTGCGACAATGCGGCGCTGCAGGTATCACTGCGCAGCGTGCTGGATTTAAACCCGGGCTCAACGCTGGCGGTATTCGGTGGCGATGAAGCCGGCCTCCGCATGGGGCTGGAGACGCTGATGGCGGTGCTGAACAGCGGCAGCCGCCAGGGCGCAGGTGCAGAACTGACGCGTTATACCCTCAGCCTGATGGTGCTGGAGCGTAAACTCAGCGGCAACAAAAGCGCGCTGAATACGCTGGCGCAGCGTGTCAGCCAGCTTGATCGTCAGCTGGCGCACTATGATCTGGAGTCCGATACCATCGCCAGTGCCATGGCGGCCATTTACGTTGATGTGATCAGCCCGCTGGGCCCGCGCATTCAGGTTACCGGCTCACCGCAGGTCCTGCAGAATTCGCAGGTGCAAAACCGGGTCCGCGCCGCGCTGCTGGCGGGCATCCGCGCCGCCGTGCTGTGGCAGCAGGTGGGCGGCGGGCGTCTGCAGTTAATGTTCTCGCGTCAGCGTCTGCTGCGTGAAGCGAAAACCCTTTTATCCCGGCTGGGTCCGGCGTATTAAGCGCCGCCCTGCCCTATATTGTTAACGATTCAGGAGTTGCACTGATGGAATTATCCTCTCTGACCGCCGTCTCACCTGTCGATGGTCGTTACGGCGATAAAGTCAGCCCGCTGCGCGCCATTTTCAGCGAATACGGTCTGCTGAAGTTCCGCGTTGAGGTTGAAGTTCGCTGGTTACAGAAACTGGCTGAGACCGCAGAGATCAAGGAAGTTCCTGCATTTGATGCCGACGCAAACGCTTTCCTTGATGCCATTGTCGCTAATTTCAATGAAGAGGACGCGGCGCGCATCAAAACCATCGAGCGCACCACCAACCATGACGTGAAAGCCGTTGAGTACTTTCTGAAAGAGAAAGTGGCTAACGTGCCGGCACTGCACGCGGTCTCGGAGTTCATCCACTTCGCCTGTACCTCTGAAGACATCAACAACCTGTCGCATGCACTGATGCTGGAAACGGCTCGTCGCGACGTGATTGTGCCCTTCTGGAACGACCTGATTAACGCGGTGAAAGGTCTGGCGCAAGCGTATCGCGATATTCCGCTGCTGTCGCGCACCCACGGCCAGCCGGCCACGCCCTCTACCCTGGGTAAAGAGATGGCGAACGTCGCCTACCGCATGGAGCGCCAGCTGCGCCAGCTAACTCACATTGAGGTGCTGGGTAAGATCAACGGCGCGGTCGGTAACTACAATGCCCACATCGCCGCGTATCCGGAAGTGGACTGGCACCAGCTGAGCGAGCAGTTCGTCACTTCACTGGGCATCCGCTGGAACCCGTACACCACGCAGATTGAGCCGCACGATTACATCGCTGAACTGTTTGACTGCATCGCCCGCTTCAACACTATCCTGATCGACTTCGATCGTGATATCTGGGGCTATATCGCGCTTAACCACTTCAAACAGAAAACCATTGCCGGTGAGATCGGCTCCTCCACCATGCCGCACAAGGTTAACCCAATCGACTTCGAAAACTCCGAAGGTAACCTCGGCCTGGCGAACGCGGTGCTGCAGCATCTGGCCAGCAAACTGCCGGTATCACGCTGGCAGCGCGACCTGACTGACTCCACCGTTCTGCGCAACCTCGGCGTGGGTGTAGGCTATGCGCTGATCGCCTATCAGGCGACGCTGAAAGGCATCTCCAAGCTGGAAGTGAACCGCGATCGCCTGCTTGATGAACTGGATCACAACTGGGAAGTGCTGGCTGAGCCGATCCAGACGGTGATGCGCCGTTACGGCATTGAGAAGCCATACGAGAAGCTGAAAGAGCTGACGCGCGGTAAGCGCGTGGATGCCGCCGGCATGCAGGCCTTTATCGATAGCCTGGCGCTGCCGGAAGAGGAGAAGGTCCGCCTCAAGCAGATGACACCGGCCAACTACCTTGGCCGTGCCGTCCAGATGGTTGACGACCTGAAATAAGCCCCATCGGCTACCGGCTTTTGGCGGATCGCTAAGGCGATTGGTCAGAAGCCGTGTAGATCGCGTTAAACTTCGGTTTAATTCGTGTCGCGTATACTTTCTGCATCATCACCGAATGAGAAAGTAAGGAAATACTATGCGTGTTCTGGTTGTGGAAGATAATGCCCTGCTGCGCCATCATCTCGCGGTCCAGCTGCGCGATATGGGCCATCAGGTTGATGCTGCCGAAGATGCTAAAGAAGCCGACTATTTCCTGCAGGAGCATATTCCGGATATTGCGCTGGTCGATTTGGGCCTGCCCGATGAAGATGGCATGTCGCTGATTCGTCGCTGGCGCGGTGACGCCATTCGCCAGCCGATTCTGGTGCTGACCGCACGCGAAGGCTGGCAGGCGAAAGTCGAAGCGCTGGAAGCCGGCGCTGATGACTATGTTACCAAGCCTTTCCATATTGAAGAGGTCGCGGCGCGTTTGCAGGCGCTGATGCGCCGCAATAGCGGGCACGCTTCACAGATTATCTCCATGCCGCCGTTCCAGGTTGATCTGTCGCGTCGTGAACTGACGGTGAATGATGCGCCGGTCAAATTGACCGCCTTTGAATACACCATTGTTGAGACGCTGATCCGCAACGCCGGAAAAGTGGTAAGTAAAGACTCCCTGATGCTGCAGCTCTATCCGGATGCCGAACTGCGTGAGAGCCACACCATTGATGTGCTGATGGGCCGCCTGCGGAAAAAAATTCTCGCGCTCCATCCGGCAGAAGTGATCAATACCGTGCGTGGCCAGGGTTACCGCTTTGATCTCTGAGTGATGAATTGGCTTCGTCGTCAGCGTCCTTTCTCTTTACGCGCGCGTTTTCTGCTGGCGACGGCTGCTATCGTCCTTTTTTTGTCGCTCTCCTATGGCATGGTGGCCGTCATTGGCTACGTGGTCAGCTTCGATAAAAATACCTACCGCGTCATGCGCGGCGAGAGCAACCTCTTTTTTACCCTCGCCCAGTGGAGAGACAATAAGCTCACCATTGCCCAGCCGGAGCGCATGACGCTCAACTTCCCCACGCTGGTGTTTATCTACGATGAGCGCGGCAAACTGCTGTGGCAGCAGCGCGATGTGCCGGAGATCCGCGATAACATTCGCCGCGAGTGGCTGCTCAAGCCCGATTTCTATGAAATTGATACCAGTAATCGCACCAGTATGGCGGCCATGGGCAACAATCCGCAGGCGCAGCAGCGCCTGCACGCCATCGACAGCGACAGCAACGACACCTTCACGCACTCCGTAGCGGTTAACCGCTACGATGCCACCACTAATCTGCCCGCGCTGACCATTGTGGTGGTCGATTCGATTCCCCAGGAGCTGCAGCACTCTGACGTTGTGTGGTCATGGTTCAGCTATGTGCTGGCGGCAAACCTGCTGCTGGTGATCCCGCTGCTGTGGCTGGCCGCGCACTGGAGCCTGCGACCGATCGGTAACCTCACCTCGCAGGTGCGCGAGCTGGAGGTGGGCCACCGCGAAAATCTGGCTGACAATCCACCGCAGGAGCTGCGCAGCTTAGTCCGCAACCTCAACCTGCTGCTGACCAACGAACGGCAGCGCTACACCCGCTATCGCACCACCTTATCTGACCTGACGCACAGCCTGAAAACTCCGCTGGCGGTGCTGCAGAGTACGCTGCGTTCGCTGCGCAGCGGCAAAGAGCTGACGGTCGAACAGGCCGAGCCGGTGATGCTGGAGCAGATCAGCCGGATTTCGCAGCAGATTGGCTACTATCTGCACCGCGCCAGTATGCAGGCCGATCACAATCCGCTGCAGCGCGATATGCACTCCGTTTCGGCGCTGCTGGATAGCCTCTGCTCTGCGCTCAACAAGGTCTACCAGCGTAAAGGGGTGGAGATCACGCTGGACATCTCACCGGAGCTGACGTTCATTGGCGATCAAAACGATTTTATGGAGGTGCTGGGCAACGTACTGGATAACGCCTGTAAGTACTGCCTGGAGTTTATCGAGGTGACCGCGCGCCAGACCGATCAGGCGCTGCATCTGTTTATTGATGACGATGGCCCTGGCATTCCGGAGAGTAAGCGCGACCTGATCTTTGTGCGTGGCCAGCGCGCCGATACCCTGCGCCCCGGCCAGGGATTAGGTCTGGCGGTGGTGCGCGATATTCTTGAACAGTATGCCGGGCAGGTTATCGCTACCACCAGCCCGCTGGGCGGCGCGCGCATGGAGGTGATCTTTCAGCGCCAGGAAGTTCCACATCACCGCGAGTAGAAAGCACGGCGGGCTGTTATACTTGGCAGCAATTATGGCCCCAACCGGAATCCTCGTATGGACTATCAGCTCGACATCAACTGGCCCGACTTTATTCAGCGCTACTGGCAAAAACGCCCGGTGGTGCTTAAGCGTGGTTTCAAAAACTTTATTGATCCTATCTCCCCTGATGAGCTGGCCGGTCTGGCGATGGAGAACGAGGTGGACAGCCGCCTTGTCAGCCACAGCAACGGCAAATGGCAGGTGAGCCACGGACCGTTTGAAAGCTACGATCATCTCGGCGAAAGTAACTGGTCGCTGCTGGTTCAGGCGGTTAACCACTGGCATGAAGCCTCGGCGGCGCTGATGCGTCCGTTCCGCTTTCTGCCGGACTGGCGCATCGACGATCTGATGATCTCCTTCGCGGTGCCAGGCGGCGGTGTGGGTCCGCATTTCGATCAGTATGACGTGTTTATTATTCAGGGCACCGGCCGTCGTCGCTGGCGCGTGGGTGAAAAAGTGCCGATGAAACAGCACTGCCCGCACCCTGATCTGCTGCAGGTTGAGCCTTTTGATGCCATTATCGATGAAGAGCTGGAGCCGGGCGACATTCTCTATATCCCGCCGGGCTTCCCGCACGAGGGCTACTCGCTGGAGAATGCTCTCAACTATTCGGTAGGTTTCCGCGCACCGAATGGCCGTGAGTTAATCAGCGGCTTTGCCGATTACATGCTGGCGCACGAGCTGGGCAGCTACCGCTTCAGCGATCCGGATGTGCCGGCCCGCGATTGCCCGTCGCAGATTCTGCCGTCGGAAGTGGAAGGCATCCGTAAAGTCATGCTGGATGTTATCAACCAGCCGGAGCAGTTCAACCAGTGGTTCGGTGAGTTTATTTCGCAGTCGCGCCATGAACTGGATATTGCGCCGCCGGAGCCCCCTTATCAGCCCGACGAAATTTACGATGCGCTGCAGCAGGGCGATGCGTTAACCCGCCTGGGCGGCCTGCGCGTCCTGACGCTGGGCGATGCGGTCTTCGTGAACGGTGAACACGTAGCGTGCAGTCACCCGGAAGTGCTGGCAGCGCTGGCGCGTAAGCATGTGCTGACGCTGGACGATTTCGGCGACGCGCTGGACGATCCCTCTCTGCTGGCGCAGCTGGCGGCGCTGGTGAACAGCGGATACTGGTTCTTTGCGGATTAAGCCCGCCAGAAACGGCGAAGCCCTGTGAAAACCGGGCCTGCGTGTATGCAGGCCCGTTCTGTTTAGTCTCTCTTCTCAGCGGCCAGCGCCGATAGCCGTACGATCACTTCGACCGCCTGCGTCATCACATTCAGTGAGGCAAACTCATGCTTGCCGTGGTAGTTGTACCCGCCGGTGAACAGGTTCGGACACGGCAAACCTTTCCATGACAGCGCGGAGCCATCCGTACCGCCGCGAATCGGTTTCACCTTCGGCTCAATACCACAATCGCGCATCGCCTGTAACGCCAGTTCGATAATGTGCGGGTGCGGCTCCACTTTCTCACGCATGTTGCGATAGCTGTCGCTGATCTCTACGCTCACCGAGCACTCGCTCTGTAGGCCTTTGCTCACGCGCCTGCCGATCTCCTCCAGCAGCTGCTTACGCTGCGCATAGCCGTCGCTATCAAAGTCACGGATCAGGTACATCAGCTCGGCGTGCTCCACCGTGCCTTTAACGGTATGCAGATGGAAAAAGCCCTCGTAGCCGTCGGTAAACTGCGGCTTCTCTTTGGCCGGTACCTCGGCATGAAAGCGCATCGCCAGATCCAGGGCGTTAACCATCACATTTTTCGCGCTGCCCGGATGCACGTTATTACCGGTGATTTTGACGATGGCGGTAGCCGCGTTGAAGTTTTCAAACTCAAACTCACCGAGATCGCTGCCATCCAGGGTATAGGCCCAGTCGGCGGCAAAGCCCTCTACGTCAAAGTGTGACGCGCCGCGACCAATCTCCTCATCGGGCGTGAACGCCACGCGAATCGCACCATGCGGCGTATCGCCTTTGGCCAGCTGCGCCATCGCCGTCATGATCTCGGCGATGCCGGCTTTGTCGTCGGCCCCCAGCAGCGTTTTGCCGTCGGTGGTGATCAGCGTGTGGCCAATCATCTTATGCAGAATCGGGAACATCACCGGCGAGAGCACCTCTTCGCCGTTACCCAGCGCGATATCGCCGCCACGATAGTTTTCAATGATCTGCGGATTGACGTTTTTCGCGGTGTAATCCGGTGACGTATCCATGTGGGAAATAAAGCCGATCACCGGCGTTGGCCAGTCAACGTTGGCGGGCAGCGTGCCCATTACGCAGCAGTGATCGCTCAGCGAGACATCCACGAAGCCAAGAGCAATCAGCTCTTCCTGTAACTGGCGCGCCAGCGTCCACTGCCCTTCGCTGCTCGGCACCTGTCGCGCCTGAGGTTTTGACTGAGTTTCTACTGCTACATAACTGAGAAAACGCTCAAGTAATTGATCCATCTGTCATCCCTCTAAAGAATCTGCATCATTATCACGGCGGGCGATGGCCGCCATGTTGCGTCAAATCATTATCTTTCAGGTTAGCCCTCCCGGCGTGATTACGCGCTGAAATTCGTCCTGAAGCTTGTTTATCTGGTTTGCTCGCTGAGCATACTCCAGCAATTTGCAGACTTTTCAAGGTTATTCCGTGTCAATACATGGCTTTGATGCGTTTTTGCGGTATTATCGCGCCCTTCATCACGGCAACCGGTCGCAGGCGGCTATGCTGTAATCTGATTTTTCCTCAGACTGAGTGACGAAAATGACGCAAACACGCGCGCAGCAAGCGCTGGTTACGCTTTCTGGCATCAGTAAAGCTTTTGATGGCAAAACCATCATTTCCGATTTCGACCTGACTATTGATCACGGCGAATTTATCACTCTGCTTGGCCCCTCCGGCTGTGGCAAAACCACTATCCTGCGTTTGATCGCCGGCCTGGAGCAGACCGACAGCGGCCACATTCAGCTGGATGGCAGCGACATCACCGACACGCCCGCCGAGCACCGTCATATCAATACGGTGTTTCAGAGCTATGCGCTGTTTCCGCACATGTCAGTCTTCGAAAACGTTGCGTTTGGCCTGCGTATGCAGAAAACCCCGGCGGCCGAGATCACCACGCGCGTGACCGACGCGCTGGCGATGGTGCAGCTGGAGAATTTTGCCGACCGGCGTCCCCATCAGCTCTCCGGCGGTCAGCAGCAGCGCGTAGCCATTGCGCGTGCGGTGGTCAACCGGCCGAAAGTGCTGCTGCTGGATGAGTCTTTATCAGCGCTGGACTACAAGCTGCGCCGCCAGATGCAGAACGAACTGAAAGCCCTGCAGCGTAAGCTGGGTATCACCTTTGTGTTTGTCACACACGATCAGGAGGAGGCATTAACCATGTCCGATCGCATCGTGGTGATGCGCGATGGCCGCATCGTGCAGGATGGCACGCCGCGCGAGATCTACGAAGAGCCTGCCAACCTGTTTGTCGCGCGCTTTATCGGTGAGATCAACGTGTTTGACGCTGAGGTGATCAACAACGCGCGCGCGCCTGCCGTACGCGCGCTGGTTGAGGGGCGCGAGTGCGACATCCACTGCCCGTTCCCGGTGCGGCCAGGCGATAAACTGCATGTACTGCTGCGCCCGGAGGATCTGCGCGTGGAGGAGATCGACCACGACAGCCGCAGCGAAAACCTCACCGGCTACGTGCGTGAACGTAACTACAAAGGCATGACGCTTGAGTCCACCGTTGAGCTGGAGAACGGTAAATTGCTGACGGTAAGCGAATTTTTCAATGAAGATGACCCTGATTTTGACCACTCGCTGAACCAGAAGATGGCGGTGAGCTGGGTGCCAAACTGGGAGGTGGTGCTGCCGTATGAAACGGATGCGTAATCGTCTGCAGAGCGCGATTGTGGCGCTGATTGTCGGCTGGCTCACGCTGTTCGTGCTGCTGCCCAATCTGATGATTTTTGCCACCAGCTTCCTGACGCGCGACGACGCGCATTTTGTCAGCATGGTTTTCACGCTGGATAACTACCGGCGCCTGCTCGATCCGCTCTATGCCGGGGTGCTGCTGCACTCCCTGAATATGGCCTTCATTGCCACGCTGTGCTGCCTGCTGCTGGGGTATCCGTTTGCCTGGTGCCTGACCAAACTGCCGGCGCGCCGGCGTCCGCTGATGCTGTTTCTGCTGCTGGTGCCGTTCTGGACCAACTCCCTGATTCGCATCTACGGCCTGAAAATTTTCCTCAGCACGCGCGGCTGGCTGAACGAGTTTCTGCTGTGGGCTGGCGTCATTGATAAACCGTTTCGCATTATGTATACCCCGGAAGCAGTCATCCTGGGCCTGATCTACATCCTGCTGCCGTTTATGGTGCTGCCGCTCTACTCCAGCCTGGAGAAGCTGGATAAATCCTGCCTCGAAGCCGCGCGCGATCTTGGCGCCAGCAAGCTGCAAACCCTGGTGCGCATTATTCTGCCGCTCACCATGCCGGGCATCGTTGCCGGCTGCCTGCTGGTGTTTATTCCGGCGATGGGGATGTTCTTTGTGGCAGATCTCATGGGCGGCGCGAAGAATTTGCTGATCGGTAACGTGATAAAAAGCCAGTTCCTGAATATCCGCGACTGGCCCTTTGGTGCCGCGACCAGCGTTGTCATGACGCTGCTGATGGGCCTGATGTTACTGGTTTACTGGCGCGCGGCGCGCCTGCTGAACAATAGAGTGGAGCTGCAGTGATGGCGCGTGGGTTACGCGGCGGCTTCATGGCCGTCATTTATGCCTGGTTTTATATTCCGATCGTTATTCTGATCGTCAACTCGTTCAACGCCTCGCGTTTTGGCATCAACTGGCAGGGCTTCAGCACGCAGTGGTATCGCCTGCTGGTCAATAACGATAGCCTGATTCAGGCGGCGCAGCACTCGCTATTGATGGGCGTGCTCTCCGCCAGCTGCGCCACAATAATCGGGTCGCTCACGGCGGTGGCGCTCTACCGCTATCGCTTTCGCGGTAAGCCGTTTGTCAGTGGCATGCTGTTTGTGGTGATGATGTCGCCCGATATTGTGATGGCCATTTCACTGCTGGTGCTGTTTATGCTGCTGGGCATTTCGCTCGGCTTCTGGTCGCTGCTGTTCTCGCACATAACGTTCTGCCTGCCTTTTGTGGTCATCACTGTCTATTCACGCCTGAAAGGGTTTGACGTACGCATGCTGGAGGCGGCGAAGGATCTCGGCGCCAGTGAGGTAACTATCCTGCGCAAAATTCTGCTGCCGCTGGCGCTGCCCGCCGTGGCGGCAGGCTGGCTGCTGAGCTTTACCCTGTCGATGGATGATGTGGTGGTGTCGTCCTTTGTCACCGGCCCGACCTTTGAGATTCTGCCGCTGAAGATCTACTCGATGGTGAAAGTTGGCGTGTCGCCGGAAGTGAACGCGCTGGCGACCATTTTGATGCTGCTGTCGCTGCTGCTTGTGGCGGCCAGTCAGCTGTTGCTCCGTGATAAAACCAAATAGAGGATAACCGATGAAAAAGTGGTCTCACTGGCTGGCGGCTGGGGCGCTGGCGCTGGGTTTGCAGAGTGCGCAGGCCGATGACAACAACACGCTCTATTTCTACAACTGGACGGAATACGTGCCGCCGGGGCTGCTGGAGCAGTTCACTAAAGAGACCGGCATCAAGGTGATCTACTCCACCTATGAATCCAATGAGAGCATGTATGCCAAGCTGAAAACCTGGAAAGATGGCGCCTGGGATCTGGTAGTGCCCTCCACCTACTTCATCGCCAAAATGCGTAATGAAGGCATGCTGCAGAAGATCGACAAGTCTCAGCTGAGCAACTTCAACAATCTCGATCCCAACCTGCTTAACAAGCCGTTCGACCCGAACAACGACTACTCTATCCCCTACATCTGGGGCGCGACGGCGATTGGCGTCAACACTGATGCGGTCGACGCGAAAACCATTACGCGCTGGGCCGATTTGTGGAAACCGGAGTATAAGCAGAGTCTGCTGCTAACCGATGATGCGCGCGAAGTGTTCCAGATGGCGCTGCGTAATCTTGGCTACTCCGGTAATACGCAGGACCCGCAGCAGATTGAAGCGGCCTATGAAGCGCTGAAGGCGCTGATGCCGAACGTGCTGGCGTTTAACTCCGATAACCCCGGTAACCCGTTTATGGAGGGCGAAGTCAACGTCGGTATGATCTGGAATGGCTCAGCGTACGTGGCCCGCCAGGCCGGTACGCCGCTGCAGGTTATCTGGCCTGAAGAGGGCGGCATCTTCTGGATGGACAATCTGGCGATTCCGGCCAATGCCAAAAACAGAGCGGGCGCGCTGAAGCTGATCAACTTCCTGCTGCGCCCGGATGTGGCGGCAAAAGTGGCGGAAACCATCGGCTATCCTACGCCTAATCTGGCGGCGAAAAAGCTGCTGCCGAAAGAGGTGGCGAATGATCCCTCTCTTTATCCGCCTGCTGCAGTGGTTGAAAAAGGCGAGTGGCAGAACGACGTCGGCGCGGCCAGCGTGCAGTATGAAACGCTGTTCCAGAAGCTGAAAGCGGGACGTTAACGCCGGGCTGCCCGCTCACGCCTCCCCCGCGCCGGAGGGAGGCGTGAGAACCGCGGGTGACTACTTATACAAGCCGCGTAAAAACGCATGCACAAACGCCGGCACCACTTCGCTGGCTAAGCCGTATTGCCCTTCGGCAAACTCATTTCCCACCTGGCTCGGCTCCAGATTCAACTCCACGGTATGGGCGCCCTGCAGCTTCGCCTCATGGACAAAACCGGCCGCCGGATAGACGTGCCCGGATGTGCCGATAGCCACAAACAGACTGGCCTGCTCAATTGCCTGATAGATCTCCTCCATCCCCAGCGGCATCTCGCCAAACCACACCACGTGCGGGCGCAGGCGCGACGGGAACTGGCAGCAGGTGCAGCGATCGTCCGCGGTGACATCTTCCGTCCATGTCAGTACCTGGCCGCTGGTTTCACAGCGCACTTTCAGCAGCTCACCGTGCATATGCAGCACGCGCTCACTGCCCGCACGCTCGTGCAGGTTATCAATATTCTGCGTCACCAGCAGGAAGTTATCGCCCAGCATCTGCTCCATCTCAGCCAGCGCGATATGCGCGGCATTGGGCTGAATCTCCGGCTGCTGCAGCTGGCGGCGGCGCGCGTTATAAAACGCCTGCACCAGCGCCGGATCGCGGTGAAACCCTTCCGGCGTGGCCACATCTTCCACCCGGTGCTCCTCCCACAGGCCGTCTGCGGCGCGGAAGGTGCGAATACCGGACTCGGCTGAGATGCCTGCGCCCGTCAGCACCACCACGCGCGGCAGCGGGTGCGCAGCCAGTTCAGCATTGCGGTCGCGCTCGAAGATGCGCTGGCGAAAGCGCTGATGCACTTTGCGGCGGTTTTTCTTATCGCGGGCGAGTCGTAAGCGGCGGCGCTGTATGCGCATAAAGGCTCCTTAATCGGCGGCGTTGTAAGCCGTGTTTCGGGTGTCGGGTCGGGCAATAATGTCCCGATAATAGCGGCTGCGGATGACAGCTGCCTGTAACAGACGCTAAAAATGTGCGCAGCCGCGAAGGCGGCTGCGTTTTTCTGCATTAATGGCCGCTGAGCACGCGGGCCGGATCAATGCGGCTGGCGCGCCGCGCCGGATACCAGCTGGCCAGTAAACTCAGCACAATCGCGGTTGCCAGCACGATAATCACATCCAGCCAGTGCAGCTCAGACGGCAGAAAATCGATGAAGTAGATGTCACCGGCCAGCAGCTGATGACCGGTGAGATGCTCAATCATGCGCATCACCGGCGTCAGGTTCAGCGCCACCAGCACGCCTACCACCACGCCGCTGACGCTGCCGAGCAGCCCGGCCAGCAGGCCATACCAGATAAAGATGGCGCGAATCAGGCCATCTTTGGCACCCAGCGTGCGCAGGACTGCGATATCACTGCTCTTGTCTTTCACCGCCATCACCAGCGTAGAGACGATGTTGAAGCAGGCGACGCCAATCACCAGCACCATCGCCAGATACATAATGGCGCGAATCATCTGGATATCGCGGTACATATAGCCATAGGTGCCGATCCAGCTTTTGATATAGACGTATGAGTGGGTCACTTCGCCGGCATCGCGCACCAGCTTCTGCGCCTTAAACGGGTCATCCATTTTCAGCGCAATACCGCTGACGCTGTCGCCCAGATCCAGATAACGCTGCGCATCCGCCAGCGGCACCAGCGCCAGGCTGTGATCGAGCATGCCGCTCAGCTGGAGAATACCGCTCACCTGTAAACGGATACGCTTCGGCTGCAGCAGCTTGTTCCCGCCATCGTTATTCGGGATCAGGATGGTGATCCAGTCGCCCTGCTTCACGTGAAGCGAGCTGGCAATGCCGCCACCCAGAATGATTTGCTGTTTTCCGGCCGTGAACTGTGACCAGGCATCGCCTGCCACGAATTGCGGCAGCGCGCTGAGACGTGGCTCCTGCTGCGGATCCACGCCTTTCACCTGCAGCGCCTGGAGCTTTGCCCCGCTCTCAATCAGCCCGGTAAAGTTGACGTAAGGCGCCGCCGCCGCGATACCGGCGACCTGCTCGATCGGCGCAATCATCGGCTGCCAGTGACGGAAGGGCTGGTTAACCGGCTCGATTTCACCGTGCGGCACCACAGCCAGAATGCGTTTGTTCAGTTCACGCTCAAAGCCGTTCATCGCGCTCAGGCCGATAATTAGCACCGCCACACCCAGCGCAATGCCCACCGTAGAGATGATCGAAATCAGCGAAACCATGCCGCCGCGCCGCCGGCCACGGCTGAAACGCAGCCCAAGCAGCAGAGAGAGAGAGGAGGCCATCAGATCGCTCCCGGCATCAGGTGCTCGCTCAGCTGACCATCGCGCATCTCCATTTGACGGCTCAGGCGCTTCGCCAGGTTGAGATCGTGCGTGACCACCAGAAACGTGGTGCCCTGCTGCACGTTGAGCTCGCCAAGCAACTCAAAAATGGCATTGGCGTTGCGGGCATCCAGGTTACCGGTTGGCTCATCGGCCATCACCAGGCGCGGACGATTGACCAGCGCACGGGCAATCGCCACACGCTGGCGCTCACCGCCGGATAGCTCAGAAGGCCGGTGCGCCGCACGCGGCTCCAGCCCGACGGCCGCCAGCATTTCACGCGCGCGGGACTCTGCTTCCGCTTTGCCGATTTTGCCAATCAGCAGCGGCATCGCCACGTTTTCCAGCGCGCTGAAGTCTGGCAGCAGGTGGTGAAACTGATAAATAAAGCCCAGCTCACGGTTGCGCAGCTCCGCTTTGGCAGACGAGGACATCTCATTGAGTGATTTGCCATCAAAGACCACGTCGCCGGAGGTGGGCGCATCCAGCCCGCCCAGCAGGTGCAGCAGCGTACTTTTACCGGAACCAGAGCTGCCGACAATCGCCGTCAGCTCGCCCGGCTGCAGGCTAAAAGCCACATTGCGCAGCACATCGGTCTGCACGCTGCCTTCCTGATAGCGTTTGCACAGGTCACGACACTGCAACAAAGGGGTATTACTCATAACGTAAAGCCTCAGCGGGTTGAACGGTGGCAGCGCGCCACGACGGATAGAGAGTTGAGAGCAGCGCAACGGCCATCGAGACCAGTGCGATGGTGATGACCTGCCAGACGTTGATGTCCACCGGCAACGCTGCGCTATCAAGGAACAGGCCGATCACCGGCATCAAATTGTTCAGCTGGCTGGCGAGCAGCACGCCGAGCAGCGTACCCAGCAGCGCACCGATAATGCCGGCGCTGGCGCCCTGCACCATAAATACCGCCAGAATTTGCCGGCGGGTTAAGCCCTGGGTCTGCAGGATCGCCACTTCCGCCTGCTTCTCCATGATCAGCAGGCCCAGCGAGGTGATGATATTGAAGGCGGCGACGGCGATGATCAGGCTAAGCAGCAGGCCCATCATGTTCTTCTCCATGCGCACCGCCTGGAAGAGATCGCCTTTGCGCTCACGCCAGTCTTTCCACGTCAGATCGGCGGGCAGCGTCTGCTGGCTGAGCGCATCAACGTTAAGCGGTTTATCCAGCCACAAACGCCAACCGGTGATGTTGCCGGCCGGATAACGCATCACGCGTGAGGCGTCCTGCTGGTTGACCAGAATCTGATAGCCATCGACTTCGCTGTTGGCCGCATAGGTCCCGGCAACGGTAAAGATGCGCTGGCTGGGCACACGCCCGACCGGCGTAAACTGACTTACCGAAGGCACCATCAGGCGCAGCTGATCGCCACGTTTCACGCCCAGCTGAGAGGCCAGCTGTTCACCGAGGATAAGGTTGTACTGGCCGGGCTGCAGCACGCTCTGGGACGTGTTGACCAGGAAGGGCGTGAGCGGATCCGGCTCGTCGGGGTTAACACCAAGCATGACGCCCACGGAGACATTGCGCGCGCTCTGCAGCACGACGTCGGCGGTGGTGAGCGGAGCAATACGCGTGACGCCCTGCAGATGGAGATCCTGCGCGCGAAGCTGCTGCGGATTGATGCTGCCTTTCTCGCTGGTCACCAGCGCCTGCGGCATCAGGCCGAGGATATTGCCCTCCAGCTCACGTTCAAAGCCGTTCATGACCGACAGTACGGTCACCAGCGCCAGTACGCCAAGCGTAATGCCGATAGTTGAGAGCCAGGAGACGAAGCGACCAAAGCGGTCTGAAGCACGTCCACGCATGTAGCGCAAACCGATAAATAACGCGACTGGTTGATACATGAGATCCGTCTTGGCCGTTGCCTGCAAATAAGTAGTGGGATGATAAAGGAGCTGTCTGCTTTATGAAACCTCTAACCCTCTGAGTCTAAGGCAAAGTTGCGTCAAAATGCGTCGCCTGACGCGATGATGCATACAATTGCGACAAAATAATGGCGCTATTTGTGCAATTATTGTGCACATCCTCACGTAGACTTAACTCTGCTTTACCGCGTTTTCGATAAGCACCGCAGTCAGCCTGTCCTGTTCAGGCGAGGAGTTCCCCATGTTCAGATTTCCGAAAGGCAGTATTGTGAAACACAAATCGGGAGAGATTAAAGGCGAGATTGTGAACGTCTTTGAACAGGGAGATGCACCCATTGGTTATTACGTGAAGTGGGACGACGGCAATCACAGCTATCATCTTGAGCGAGAGCTCTCATGGGCTAATGTTGATCGTCCGCGCATGCACTATACACAGCAATCCAGTAAGTAGATCGGGGCGACCCGGGTAAACATGTTCTGCCAGGTGCGCATTCATGCGCACCTGGCAGAAACTCAGAAAGGAGAGATGATCCTCACGGCGGTTTATGGAATGATGACGCCCTGGAATCTGAGGAGAGAATGTCGCACCTTATGTCGGAACAGCATCGCTACACCCTGCCTGCCAAAGCGGGCGACCATCGTCAGCTCGGCCAGCTGGTCGGCGCCGCGCAAGCGGTTGAGTGCGCCAGCATCACCGAACGCCACAGCGGCCCGGTGTTAATGATCACCCCGGACATGCAATCGGCGCTGCGCCTGCAAGAGGAGCTGCGGCAGTTCACCGATCTGCCGGTTACCCACCTCGCAGACTGGGAAACCCTGCCCTACGACAGCTTCTCGCCGCATCAGGATATCATCTCCGCCCGCCTCTCTGCCCTTTATCAGTTGCCCACCATGACGCGCGGCATCCTGATCATGCCGGTTAACACGCTGATGCAGCGCGTGTGTCCGCACAGTTTCCTGCACGGTCATGCGCTGGTTATGCAGCAGGGGCAAAAGCTATCGCGCGATGCGCTGCGCGACCAGCTGGAGCAGGCCGGCTATCGCCATGTTGATCAGGTTATGGAGCACGGCGAATACGCCACGCGAGGCGCGCTGCTCGATCTGTTTCCGATGGGCAGCGATCAGCCCTACCGTATCGACTTCTTTGATGACGAGATCGACAGCCTGCGCCTGTTCGACGTTGACAGCCAGCGTACGCTGGAAGCCGTCAGCGCCATTAATCTGCTGCCTGCCCATGAGTTTCCGACCGATAAGGCCGCCATCGAGCTGTTCCGCAGCCGCTGGCGTGAGACATTCGACGTACGCCGCGAGCCGGAGCACGTTTATCAGCAGGTCAGCAAAGGCACACTGCCCGCCGGTATCGAATACTGGCAACCCCTGTTCTTTGAGCAGGCGCTGCCTACGCTGTTCAGCTATCTGCCGGCCAACACGCTGATACTTAATAGTGGCGATCTGCCCGCCAGCGCTGAGCGCTTCTGGCAGGATGCCAATGCACGCTATGAAAACCGCCGTATCGATCCGATGCGTCCTCTGCTGGAGCCCGCCACGCTCTGGCTGCGCCCGGATGCGCTGCTCAGCGAACTCAAAGCCTGGCCGCGCATGCAGCTCAGCACCGAGACGCTGCCAGAAAAAGCCGCCAATACTAACCTTGGCTACCAGCCGCTGCCGGATCTGGCGGTACAGGCGCAGGCCAAAGCCCCGCTCGATATGCTGCGTCAATTCCTGGAAAGCTTTGATGGCCAGGTGATCTTCTCGGTAGAGAGCGAAGGCCGCCGTGAGAGCCTGCAAGAGCTGCTGGCGCGCATCAAACTGCGTCCGCAGCCTATCGACCACTTCGATCAGGCGGATGCCCAGCCGCACAGCCTGATGATCGGCGCCAGCGAACGCGGCTTTATTGATACTCAGCGCCAGCGTGCGCTGATTTGTGAAAGCGATCTGCTGGGCGAGCGCGTCAGCCGTCGCCGGCAGGATAACCGCCGCACCATCAACCCGGATGTGCTGATTCGTAACCTGGCGGAGCTGCATCCCGGCCAGCCGGTGGTGCATCTGGAGCACGGCGTTGGCCGCTACATTGGCCTGACGACCCTCGAAGCGGGCGGCATTGTGGCCGAGTATCTGATGCTCTCCTACGCGGGCGACGCCAAACTTTACGTGCCGGTCTCGTCGCTGCATCTGATTAGCCGCTATGCCGGCGGCGCTGACGAAAATGCGCCGCTGCACAAGCTGGGCAGCGATGCCTGGTCACGCGCGCGGCAGAAGGCTGCTGAGAAAGTGCGCGACGTTGCTGCCGAACTGCTGGATATTTATGCCCAACGCGCGGCCAAGACCGGTTTCGCCTTTAAACACGATCGCGAGCAGTATCAGCTGTTCTGTGAAGGGTTCCCGTTTGAGACCACGCCGGATCAGGGCCAGGCGATCAATGCCGTGCTGAGCGACATGTGCCAGCCGCTGGCAATGGATCGTCTGGTGTGCGGCGACGTCGGCTTTGGTAAAACCGAAGTGGCGATGCGCGCCGCTTTCCTCGCGGTAGAGAACAGCAAACAGGTCGCGGTACTGGTGCCGACCACGCTGCTGGCGCAGCAGCACTATGACAACTTCCGCGATCGCTTTGCCAACTGGCCGGTACGCATTGAGATGCTTTCGCGCTTCCGCAGCGCCAAAGAGCAGGCGCAGGTGCTGGAACAGGCCAGCGAAGGCAAAATCGATATCCTGATTGGCACCCATAAGCTGCTGATGAGCGATCTGAAGTGGCGCGACCTTGGCCTGCTGATTGTTGATGAGGAGCACCGCTTTGGCGTGCGTCACAAAGAGCGCATCAAGGCGATGCGTGCCGATGTCGATATCCTGACGCTGACCGCGACGCCGATTCCACGCACTCTGAACATGGCGATGAGCGGCATGCGCGATCTGTCGATTATCGCGACGCCGCCGGCGCGTCGTCTGGCGGTAAAAACCTTTGTGCGCGAGTATGACAGCCTGGTGGTGCGTGAGGCGATTCTGCGTGAAGTGCTGCGCGGCGGCCAGGTCTATTACCTCTACAACGATGTCGAGAACATTGGCAAAGCGGCAGAACGGCTGGCAGAGCTGGTGCCCGAGGCGCGTATCGCCATCGGTCATGGCCAGATGCGTGAGCGCGACCTGGAGCGGGTGATGAATGATTTCCACCACCAGCGTTTTAACGTGCTGGTGTGTACCACCATCATCGAGACCGGTATCGACGTGCCCAGCGCCAACACCATTATCATTGAACGTGCCGATCACTTTGGCCTGGCCCAGTTGCACCAGCTGCGCGGTCGCGTCGGGCGTTCGCACCATCAGGCCTATGCCTGGCTGCTGACGCCGCATCCGAAAGCCATGACCACCGATGCGCAGAAGCGCCTGGAAGCGATCGCCTCACTGGAAGATCTTGGTGCGGGCTTTGCGCTGGCAACCCACGATCTGGAGATTCGCGGTGCCGGGGAGTTGCTGGGCGAAGACCAAAGCGGCCAGATGGAGAGCATCGGCTTTACGCTGTACATGGAGCTGCTGGAGAACGCGGTGGATGCGCTCAAGGCGGGACGCGAACCCTCGCTGGAGGACCTCACCAGCAATCAGACCGAAATCGAGCTGCGTATGCCTGCCCTGCTGCCGGATGATTTTATCCCCGATGTGAATACGCGTCTCTCGCTCTACAAGCGTGTTGCCAGCGCGGCGGATGAGCGGGATCTGGCCGAGCTGAAAGTCGAGATGATTGATCGCTTCGGGAAACTGCCGGATGCCGCACGCAATCTGCTGGATATCGCCGGACTGCGCCTGGTGGCCCGCGAGCTGGGGTTGCGTAAAATCGAAGCCAGCGACAAAGGCGGTTTCTTTGAGTTCGCCCCGCAGAACCAGGTTGATCCCGGCTGGCTGATAAGCCTGCTGCAGAAAGATCCCCGGCAGTGGAAGCTGGAAGGTCCGACGAGGCTGAAATTTACCCACGATTTAAGCGAGCGCAAAACGCGTATGGAGTGGGTACAAAATTTTGTCAGCGAACTGGCGAAGCACCGGGTTTAGGGATCTTGCCCGCAAATTATGGAGATAAAGGTAAATAACGACTTAATCCTGTGATAACACAATGATGGATTCACAGGATTAAACCATGGAAGGAGCTTAATAATGAGCAGACGAGAGGATATTCTCGACGGCAGTAAAGCAGAAAGAAGCGCTTACGGCTTAGTTTATACAGAGGTATTAGGCTGGATAGACCTTGGCCATGCGCAAGGCACTGACATCAGACAGCTGTGGGCGCAAATGTTGCGTGGTGAGGCGCAAAGCGGACCCACCTATGATGTCACTTACAAACAATCAATGGTTGGCCTTAAAAGGCGCCTGACCGTTGGAAAATCAATCACCTGGCGTCTCAAAAAGGGTTTGTCATATCACCAGAAGCAAAGCATAGCGCTTGCCATGATGATGACGCTGGCGCGCAGATTTGAAGGGCTGCAGGGTTCTTTCCCTTTTAGCTGGGCTACGGACAGCGGATTCAGTGGCGAAGACCTGGTTTCGGATCTGCTCGGTTTTTACCGGGTTGTTGCATGCATGGGCGGCATTTTCAGCTATCTGAAGCCAGTGAGCCAATCAGAGGCGTTAAGGCGCTGGGATTATTATGGAAAAATTGGCTCCTGGAAAAACGAAACGTTTAAACCGCTACTTTTCCCTGATCCTCTTCAGGTTTCCCACGCCAAACCCTACTTTGGTCAACTGCCTATCTTTATGCGAAGCGTAACCCCTTATAATCGGTGGACATCGGAAGATGTTGGCATCATTGATCCCGATCGTGGCTTTATCCATTTTGGCAAAGGCGTGTCAAAGCTATGAAAACATCTTTCAGGATTACGCTTTGCATTCTCGTAGCTTGTGCGGCTTGTTTTGCCTGGGGCTTGCATTATTTACGAATGGAGTTTGCGGATAGTGCAGATTATACGGAGCAAGATACACAAGATTACAACTTTTATACGCCGGATTTGCTAAAAAAAGCGCCGCGCCTGACTGATAATTACAGCTTTCATTACAGTAATGTATCAGGCCCCAACCCTGCTCAAATTTTCCGGATGAGGTTTATCGGTACGACCGATGCCGATCAAATTAATGCCTTTATGAAACAGAATGGCTATATAAAAAGCGAAGCATGCAGCTTTACAGGTGACTGTTGGGCTGGCAACGATCCCAATGTCACCGTATCGGTTGAAACAGAGGAGAAACCGCGAGCCGTCCTCATCTCAATGGTAGACAAAAGAAGCTGATTACATCCTGATAGTAACAGCCATCACACTGCGTTATGGATTTCCTGGCGGCCCTGACGGGTCGCCACTACAAATATCGTGCGGATTATCCCGGTAGCCCTGTGACGAAGAGATCCCAGGAGCACTACGCTCTACGCTTCGCCGTATGCCGGCAGCAATAATGACGAAGTTATGGGGATTATTCAGTCTGTTGAGAAATAACAGTATAAAAAAAGCGCCTTACGGCGCTTTTTTTGTTACTGCTGCTGTGAATAGCTTTGCCCAATCAGGCCTGATTCGAATTCAGGATAAGCTGACCATTACGGTCGAGCGGAATGCGGGTGCCAGGGTCATTCTCCATGCGGATTTTGCCCTGCTGGTCGCCTATTTTATAGGTCACGTCATAACCCAGCATCTTTTCCTGTTTGTCGTACACCGTTTTACAACGCTGTTCGCTGGTGGTGTAGGTATCGCGATCCTGCAGTGCGCCCTGCACCTGATTACCGCCGTAACCCCCGGCCAGCGCACCTGCTACGGTCGCGACATCGCGGCCACGTCCGCCACCAAACTGGTGACCCAGCACACCGCCCGCTACCGCACCCAGTACTGAACCGGCAATACGGTTCTCATCCTGCACCGGACGACGATGAGTGATAGTGACATTACGGCACTCCTGTCGCGGCTGTTTGGTGCTCTCTTTAATCGGCGTTGCTGAGAGAACCTGTGCGAACTGCGGGCCACGATCAAAGACGTCCATGCTGGCGACCGCAGCCACACCCAGCGCCGCTGCCACACCAATCCCGATACCCGCTAACATTGATTTATTCACAGGAATGTCCTCCTGAAGTTGTTACCGCGCATTCCTGCCGCTATCCGCTACCGGATAACCGAGGCATAACCGGCGTGCGCGCCGCGCAGTGTTCGTTGGGATAAGTTCTACAGATGGTCCGAAAATGCAACATCAGATTAATGGAGGAAACGCAGCGGAACGGAGGCAGTACCGGCTTTTAGGAGAGTTCTGAGAGGGGTTGCCATCCAGCTGTAACGTTAGCGGGATTAACCCAAATCAAGGGGTTACAGCAGAGATTTGCGGAACGGGCGGCGTGAACCGCCCGGAAAACATCAGTGAAGCTTGAGGCGCGGACGCAGTACGCGGTTGAGGCTGCCCACCAGCATCATCAGGCCGGTCTTGAAATATCCGTGGAGCGCAATCTGGTGCATACGATACAGAGAGATGTAGACAAAACGCGCAATGCGCCCTTCCACCATCATTGAGCCACGCATCAGGTTACCCATCAGACTGCCCACCGTACTGAAGCGCGACAGAGACACCAGTGAACCGTGATCTTTATAGACGTAAGCCTTCAGCGGTTTGCCTTTGCGCTGCGCCAGGATGTTCTCCAGCGCGCGTGACGCCATCTGGTGCGCTGACTGCGCACGTGGTGGCACAAAACCGCCACCCGGCAGCGCACAGGAGGCGCAGTCACCGATCGCATAGATATCGTCGTCCAGCGTGGTTTGCAGCGTCTCTTTCACCACCAGCTGGTTGATGCGGTTAGTTTCCAGCCCGCCGATCTCTTTCATGAAATCAGGAGCCTTAATGCCGGCCGCCCAGACCATCAAATCCGCTTCGATAAATTCGCCACCTTTAGTATTCAGACCATTTTCAGCGGCGCTGGTGACCATGGTTTGCGTCAATACGCGGACGCCGATCTTACTCAGCTCCTGGTGTGCCGCCGCAGAGATGCGCGGCGGCAGCGCCGGCAGAATGCGTTCACCCGCTTCCACCAGCGTAACGTTGAGCGCGTTACTGTCGAGCCCCTTATAGCCATAGCTGTGCAGCTGCTTCACGGCATTATAGAGCTCGGCGGAGAGTTCAACGCCGGTCGCACCGCCACCCACAATGGCGATATTCACTTTCTGCTGCTGCCCTTCGCTGGCCGAGAAGCGCAGGAACAGGTTGAGCATCTCATTGTGGAAACGACGCGCCTGGTGCGGGTTATCCAGGAAGATGCAGTGATCTTTCACGCCCGGCGTGTTGAAGTCGTTTGAGGTACTGCCAAGCGCAATCACCAGACGGTCATACGCCAGCTCGCGCTGCGGTACCAGCAGGTCGCCGCTGGCATCGCGAATCTCTGCCAGTTCAAGGGTTTTCGTGTCGCGGTTAATCTGCGTCAGCGAACCCAGCTGAAACTGGAAGCCGTGATTGCGCGCGTGTGCCAGGTAGCTAAGCGCATCAATCCCCTCATCCATCGAACCGGTCGCCACTTCATGCAGCAGCGGCTTCCACAGATGGCTGTGATTACGATCCACCAGAATAATTTCCGCCTTTTTCTTACGGCCGAGCTTGTGCCCAAGCTGCGTCGCCAGCTCCAGGCCACCGGCGCCCCCGCCGACAATGACGATTTTTTCCAAAGTTGTAGTCAATGAAGACCCCCTCAAAGTTGTAAACCAAAAGTTAATTAATGGTTATGTAAAAACCTTAATAAACATAGGGTTGGCGAAATTTAATCGCGAGCTGAGGGCAGAGTAGCACGCCGTGAGAGTCAGATCATAAGAAAATTGATGTACATCAATCTTTCAACTGCATTATCAGAATGTTACACATTCTGTGCGCCGCATCACACGGCGCGCAGGGGTTCAGGCAAGGGATTTAAAGGCTTTGATGCGCTGTAGATGCGGGGCAATGGTTTTAAATTTGTGGCTGGCAGTCTCATCCCAGACGATCTCGTAAAACGGATGAAGTGCCGCAGCGCTGCGCTGATTATCCAGCGCTTCATCCTGCCGGGAGAGAATGGTCAGACAGCGATCGCGGTTCTTCTCGCGAAAGTCGCTAACGCATTTGGTGGCGATGTCCAGATACTCTTCCGGCCGGTCGATTTTGCCTTCCATATTTTCATAAGGAAACAGATTGGGGTTGAAGATAGTCTGGCGGATGCCGCAGAGAAAGCCGATACGCTCAGCCCAATAGCCGCCGAGGCCGACGCCGCATATCAGCGGATGCGTATCCCCGCCCTGTTGCAACAGCTTGTCGCACTCTTTCAGCAGAAACTGCATATCGTGTTTAGGATGGCGGGTGCTGTAGCTGATAAGCCTGACGTCCGGGTCGATAAACTGCAGCTGCAGCACCTTTTCGTGGTTGCCCGGACTGGTGGAATCAAAACCGTGCAGATAGATAATCATGAGTATCCTCAGCGTGGAGTGACATCCGGGCAGCGGCGTTTATCTGCCCGACGCTTTATGCGCCAGCCAGCGATCCTGCAGATCGCCAAGCTGACGATGATTCTGTCGCCAGCGCGCGCTTGTCCGCAGGCTCTGACGATCAAAACGTCCCTGATGGTATAACCGCGTGACGCGCTCTGCTTCGATCGGCGTCAAGTTATCCAGCACGCTTACCGCACCGGCGCGCTGATTGCACACCAGGATCATATCGCAGCCGGCATGCAGCGACTGCTGCGCCCGTTCAGCATAGCTGCCCATCACCGCCGCGCCCTCCATGGAGAGATCATCGGAGAAGATCACGCCGTCAAAGCCCAGCTCCTGCCGCAGTATGGTTTGCAGCCAGTATGGTGAGCCGCTGGCCGGCAGGGGGTCGACGTCAGTATAGATAACGTGTGCCGGCATCACCGCATCCAGCAGCTGTTCATCAATGAGCTGCTTAAAGATAGTCATATCATGCTGGCGCAGCGTGGTCATCGCGCGCGGATCGCGCGGCGTCTCTTTATGGGAATCGGCGCTTACCGCACCGTGGCCAGGGAAATGCTTACCGGTGGTCTTCATGCCGGCTTCGTGCATACCGTTGATAAAGCGTCGGGCGATCTGCAGCGCAATCGCCGGATCCTCATGAAAAGCGCGATCGCCAATCGCCGCACTGATATGACCGATATCCAGCACCGGCGCAAAGCTGATGTCGATATCCAGCGCCAGCATCTCGGCCGCCATCTGCCAGCCCGCCTGCTGCGCCACATCGCCGGCTGTCGCCAGGTCGTGAAGCGCCGCGAAAGATTGCATGGCAGGCAAGATGGTAAAACCTTCGCGGAAGCGCTGCACGCGTCCGCCCTCCTGATCCACCGCAATCACCAGACGGTTACGCGATGCGGCACGAATCTGACGCACCAGCTCGGCCAGCTGCGCCACATCGTGAAAATTCCGGGCGAACAGAATCAATCCGCCCACCAGAGGATGTTGCAGAATTTCGCGCTCTTCAGCATCCAGCGCGTAACCTTCGACGTCCAGCATTAGCGGCCCGGGCGTATTCATCGTCATGTCTCTGTTCCTGTATTAAAGATCCTGCCAGCTGGCCTGCGCCAGCTGCTGCAGGGTGTCATCCTGGCTCTGCTCGGCGCGCAGCTGATACCAGCTGGCCATCAGCAGCTGCAGCCACGGCTGCCAGCGCTGCACCTGACGCGCCAGCACCGCTTCATCTATCTTTGCCTGCGCTGCATAGCCGCTGATCCAGCAGGCCTGATGCGCCGTATCAATGGCGCAAACCGCAGCGATCTCCAGCGCAACGTCGCCATCAGCAGCATACTCCCAGTCAATTAAACGTAAGCCTTGCGATGTGGCAATAATATTGCCTGCATGCGCATCCATATGCAGAGGCGCAAGACGCAACGGCTGCGGCTCACCGCGCTGCAGTAAGCGGCTCAGCCGCCGGTGCCAGCGCCAGTGGCGCTGCCGGCACAACTGCCAGTAGCGCTGCAGCAGCGGTGCCAGCCGCAGACAGTAACCGGTTAACGGCTGCTGATGCAGCCGTAGCAGCAGCGCCAGCACCTCGTTGTGCTGCGCCGTGAATTGCGCCGGGGTGAGCATCTCCCCCGGCAGCCAGCCTTGCAGCAGCCATGGTGACTGCCAGCCAAGCGGCTGCGGCCCAAGTCCGGCATGGCGCAACTGACGCAGTACGCGGTATTCACGCTGGCGATCAACAAACGGAATCGGCTGCGGCGGGACTCTGCGCGCCAGCAGCATGTGCCGATCGCGTTGCACCCGTATGCTGTTGCCGCTCAGCCCCGGCAGCGCGAAAAAATGACCGGCAGCTTGCGCCGTCGGCCATTGTTGCTGAATCAGTTTTTGCAGCTGCGCATCAGGGCTGTGCAACACCGTTACCTGACCAGATAATCTCACCGGTCTGCACCAGCATCAGCTGCATCTGCAGCGCAGGGGCTTTTACGTCGCCCTGCGCATTGCTGTAGAGCACATACTGCGCGTTGACGGTACGCGCAAGGCCGATCGCTTTACTGCGTGAGTTGAGGCTATCCTCTGGCGACAGGCCGAGCGTTTGCTTCGCCTGATTCAGCTGGTCATTTGATACCAGGCTGAATTTACCGTTGTTCGCCAGCGCACTCTCAATCGCAGCAGTGGCTTTTTCAGTTTGCAGTGCGCCGTTGGTGCTGTTTTTGATGCGGTCTACCAGCAGCACGCTGCCTGGCGTCACGCCCGCTGACTGCACCATGTTCGCCACCAGCGGCTGTACGCTGGCCGCCCAGTTGATGGTTTTCAGCTTCGGCGGCTGCGGCACGGTCTGCGGCGGCGGAACCGGCTGCGCAGGCGGCTGCTCCGGCTGGGTCGGCGTGGCGGGCTGCGTCGGTTCAACCGGCGCCGGGGTTTGTTGTTTCACCACACAGCCGGTGAGCATCAGCGCAAATAAGAGCGCGCCAGAACGTTGTACACTGCGAATCACAGGTTACTCCTCAAAGATAAAGATAGAGACGCACCTTGCTGGCGGTCAGATTACCGATTTGCGAAACCACTTCTGTGCTGCCGTGCGCCGGGACGATTTGCGTCTGCGGCGGCTCCTGCGGCTCGAGCTCCAGCCCTTTGTCGTCGTACCAGTAGAACCGGTAATGCACGGTCACCGGGGTTTCACGTTGATTATAGAGCACGCCTGACGCCCGCTGCTGACCATCACGGCTGGTGAGCGTCGGTTCATCGGTGATGATACCCGCAGAGAGCACGGAGGACTCCATCACCAGCGACTGCGAGGTGTTAATCATCGGTTTATCACTGCTGCAGCCGGCAAGGGCCAGCATCAGCGCACCACACAACCATTGACGCATGACAAGGTCCGCCTGAGGGTTAAATAGCCAGCATCGGGCCCAGTGGCTGTCCGCCGACCAGGTGCATATGAATGTGGTAAACCTCCTGCCCGCCGTGACGATTGCAGTTCATGATCAGGCGGTAGCCATCTTCGGCAATGCCTTCATCACGCGCAATTTTCGCCGCCACGGTGATCATGCGGCCCAGCGCCTGTTCATGCGCGGCCTGCACATCGTTGGCGGTTGGGATCAGGACGTTGGGGATGATCAGAATGTGCGTAGGCGCTTTGGGCGCGATATCGCGGAAGGCGGTGACCAGTTCGTCCTGATACACCACGTCGGCGGGGATTTCGCGACGGATGATTTTACTGAAAATCGTTTCTTCAGCCATGGTGCATTTCCTTAAGCCTGAGTTCAGTCAGGCAGTATGCGTGAGGAATTCCGTTTCTTTCAACCTCAGGACCACTTTTCTTGTATTAACTGGCTGCCTTTACGTCGTTTATTCGTCCCACCTGACCGCTGCACCGTTCTGCCGCTGAGACGTGATCCATAACTCAAAAAATGAAACGCTGTTTTATAAATTAGAGATATCACGCCATTTTCTTTGTAATTTTGCCAGTACGGCCATAACGGTAGCCATATTGCGAAGGTTTACGCCTGCGCGCGGCTCTACTTTGAGTGCATCCGAGCATGTCGTCCGGGGTGTTAAAGGATGTGCCATCCACTTTAAGGAGAACCTGCCATGCGCTCTCGTAAAATAGGTCTGGGCCACTATCTGGCTTACGGCTCCGGGGATTTTCTCGGCGCCGGCACCACGGCGCTTACCGCCGCCTGGCTGCTCTATTTCTATACTACCTTCTGCGGTCTTTCGCCCATCCAGGCCACTTTCATTTTTGCCGCCGCACGCGTGCTGGATGCGGTAATCAGTCCGCTGATGGGCTTCCTGACCGATAACTTTGGCTCGACCTGGCTGGGTAAACGCTTTGGCCGACGCAAATTTTTTATCCTTATCGGTATTCCTGCGGTGTTCAGCTATAGCCTGATGTGGATAGGCGACATGGGATTCTGGTGGTATCTGCTGACCTACCTGCTGTTCGATATGGTTTACACCATGATTCTGGTGCCCTACGAAACGCTGGTGCCGGAGATGACCGATGACTTTAAGCAGAAGACCCGCTTCTCTGGCGCTCGCATCGCGCTGGCGCAGCTCTCCAATATCCTTGCCGCGCTCCTGCCGGGGGTGCTGATTGGCTGGTTCGGTAAAGACAATCCGGTGTCGTTCTTCTATGCCAGCCTGGTATTCTCGGTGATATGTGCGCTGGTGCTACTGCTGGTGTGGCGCTTTACCTGGGAGCGCGATGCCAGCGAATTTTCAGCTGAGTCACGCCGCGCTGAGCAGGAGCGCGCGCAGCTCACGCTGTGGCAGAGCCTGCAACGGCTCTATACCGAGCTGGCATCAACGCTGCGCGTTCGTATCTTCCGCCAGCATCTGGGCATGTACCTTGGCGGCTATATTGCCCAGGACGTATTCAACGCGGTGTTCACCTGGTACGTGGTATTTGTGCTGATGCAGAGTGCGCAGATCGCCTCCAGCCTGCTCGGTACCATGGCGGTGCTGCAGTTTATCGCCGTGATGGCGATGATCCCGCTCTGTATCCGTATTGGTCCTGCGCCTGCCTACCGTCTGGTGGTGGTGCTGTTTGGCCTCAGCACCCTCTCATACGCGGTACTGGCCTATAGCGGTATGAACGATAACTTCTCGCTGCTGCTGCTGATCTCTGCGCTGGCCGGACTGGGACGTGGCGGCATCAACTATGTGCCGTGGAATATCTACACCTATATCGCCGATGTGGATGAGGTGATCACCGGTCAGCGCCGCGAAGGCATCTTTGCTGGCGTGATGACGCTGACGCGCAAAGCCTCACAGGCGGGTGCAGTGATGCTGGTGGGGATTGTACTGCAGCTGGCGGGCTTTACTTCCGGCCAGGCCACGCAGCTGCCTGCCGTCGGCCATACCATTCTGGCCATTCTGAGTGTGGGCACCGTCTGCGTCCTGGCCTGCGGCTTTCTGGTTTCGCTGCGCTTTAAGCTCAACCTGTACACGCACACCGTACTGCGTGAAGAGACCCTGAAGATGCGCGCTGCCGGGCGCACGGTTCCCGAACAGATTACGCCACAGGCGCGTGCCATCGTCGAAACGCTGGCCGGTATGCGTTACGAAAATTTATGGGGCAATAACAATGTGGGTTTCCTTAACCGCCATAAACCGGCCGCGCCACCGCTGGCGCAGCCGCCCCGCACCGTTGCTTCTCTCCCTACCCTGATTAACGATAGGAATGAACCATGACCGTATTTCCTGTAAGACAGAGCGCGCTGTTGCGCCAGCCCGAATACCTGTTACCGCGCAGCGAGCTGGTGCAGCTGATTCACAAATTGCGCGATAACCTGGTGAGCATTACCGATCGCAGCGGCGAATTCCTGCTGCATCTGGATGATGGCCGGGTGATCGACACCAAAGGCTGGGCGGGCTGGGAGTGGACGCACGGTATTGGCCTGTACGGTATGCTGCACTTTTACCAGCAGACCGGTGACCAGGCGACGCTGGAGGTGATTGATACGTGGTTCAGCGCCCGTCTGGCAGAAGGCATGCCAACCAAAAACGTGAACACCGTTTGCCCGTTTCTGACGCTGGCCTACCGCTATGAGGAGACGCGCAATGCCGCATGGCGGCCGGTGCTGGAGCGCTGGGCTGAGTGGGTGATGTATGAGATGCCGCGTACCGAACAGGGTGGCCTGCAGCATATTGTCTATAACAACGAGAATAGCCAACAGCTGTGGGACGATACGCTGATGATGAGCGTGATGGCGCTGGCGAAGATTGGTCAACTACTGGAGCGTCCGGAATTTATCGAAGAGGCCAGCTATCAGTTCCTGATTCATACCCAGTATCTGATGGATCGTGAGACCGGCCTGTGGTTCCACGGCTGGACGTTTGCCGGCCGGCATAATTTTGCCCGTGCGCGCTGGGCGCGCGGCAATAGCTGGCTGACCATTGTGATCCCGGATTTTCTGGAGATGATGAACTGGCCGCAGCAGCACGCCACGCGCCGTTTTCTGCTACAGGTGCTGGAGAGCCAGGTGAAGGCGCTGGCCGCCTGTCAGCACAGTAGCGGGTTATGGCATACCCTGCTTGACGATCCCGAAAGCTACCTGGAGGCCTCGGCAACAGCGGGTTTTGCATACGGTATCGTGAAAGCGGTGCGCAAACGCTACTTGCCTGCAACTTATCTGCCGGTGGCCGAGCAGGCGCTGCGCGGTGTGATTGCCAACATTGACGCTGACGGCGAGCTGAAACAGGTGTCATTTGGCACGGCGATGGGCAGCGATCTGGATTACTATCGCAACGTGCCGCTGACCTCGATGCCGTACGGTCAGGCGATGGCGCTGCTGTGCCTGACGGAGTATTTGCGGGTTTATCTGTAATAAAAAACCCCTCCGGAGAGGGGTTAATCCGCACCAATGCTGAAGTGCGATGGAGCGGCGGCAGAGGAGTAAAGCGTCCCGCGACAAGGATGTCGCGGGCCCGAGCCCCAGGGATGGTTCTGGCGTCTTTACGATCTGACGCCGCTTCATCGCACCGGCTCCCACCGCCGTTTACCGTTACATATTGCGGATATAGTCATCCATTTCGGTTTTCAGGTTATCGGACTTGGTGCCGAAAATCGCCTGAACACCGGAACCGGCGACCACTACGCCACGGGCGCCGAGGTTTTTCAGTTCCGCCTGGTCAACCTTTGCTACGTCCGCCACGCTGACGCGCAGACGGGTGATGCAGGCATCCAGGTTAGTGATGTTCTCTTTACCGCCAAAGGCGGTGACCAGTTTACCCGCCATCTCACTGCCGGCCACGCTGCTCTGCTCAATCGCAGTATCCTCACGGCCCGGGGTTTTCAGGTTAAGTTTGGTAATCAGCACACGGAACACGGTGTAGTAAATCAGACCGTAGATGATCCCGACGATAGGGAACAGCCAGATTTTGCTGCTGTTACCGCTCAGCACGATGAAGTCGATCAGGCCGTGTGAGAAGCTGGTGCCGTCACGCATGCCAAGCAGGATGCAGATTGGGAATGCCAGACCTGCCAGAATTGCGTGAATCACATACAGAATCGGCGCCACGAACATGAACGAGAACTCGATCGGCTCGGTGATACCGGTCAGGAACGAGGTCAGCGCAGCGGAGATCATAATACCGCCCACTTTGGCACGATTCTCCGGCTTGGCCGAGTGCCAGATTGCGATCGCCGCAGCCGGCAGACCGTACATCTTAAACAGGAAGCCACCTGAGAGTTTGCCTGCGGTTGGATCGCCAGCCATATAGCGTGGAATATCGCCGTGGAACACCTGGCCTGCAGCGTTAGTGAACTCGCCAATCTGCATCTGGAACGGCACGTTCCAGATATGGTGCAGACCAAACGGCACCAGCGAACGCTCTACCACACCGTAGATGCCAAACGCGACAACCGGGTTCTGGTAGGCTGCCCACTGCGAGAACTCCTGGATAGCGGTACCAATCGGTGGCCAGATAAACGCCAGCACCACACCGGTAAAGATGGCGGTCAGGCCTGAGATGATAGGCACAAAACGCTTGCCGGCGAAGAAGCCCAGATATTCAGGCAGCTTGATACGGTAGAAGCGGTTAAACATGTAAGCGGCAATGGAACCCGCAATGATGCCGCCCAGTACCCCGGTATCCGCCAGGTGTTTGGCTTCAATCTCCGCAGCCGGTAAGTGCAGCACCAGTGGCGCAACTACAGCCAGGGTCTTCACCATGATGCCGTAAGCCACTACCGCCGCCAGCGCTGATACGCCGTCGTTATTGGTAAACCCTAATGCCACACCGATAGCAAAGATCAGCGGCATGTTGGCAAATACCGAACCGCCCGCTTCGGCCATCACGTGGGAGACCACTTCCGGCAACCAGCTAAAGTTTGCAGAACCAACACCTAACAAAATACCGGCAATCGGCAGGACCGATACCGGCAACATCAGCGATTTACCTACTTTCTGCAGGTTCGCAAATGCGTTCTTGAACATAGAAGCTCCTGAGTATGAGTGCATTTTTTTGCGCAGTGCGCAGGGTAAAGGGGGAGGATCCTCTACCCGGGTGACGCTGAGCGTCTTTTGATTTATTACGAAGAGTAAAATAAATGACGGCGCGTTACTTTGACGGCTATCACGTTTCACTCATCATCACCTACCGCTTTCAGTTATTTCTTACTGACTTGCTGCTATAAACAGCAATAAAACACTGCCTGCGCGCGGGGAAGCGCAGTGCAGCGGCAGGATTAGCGATTAATTACAGCGTTTGAAATAAACCCGCTCAGGCGCCAAGACGGCTCATCGGGATATGAAACAGGCGGGAGAAGTTCTCCGTGGTGGCGGCGGCGAGCGTCTCAATATTCACGCCCTTCAGCACGGCCATGTAATCAGCGACATCACGCGTAAACGCCGGCTGATTCTCTTTGCCACGATGCGGTACCGGGGCCAGATAGGGTGAATCGGTCTCCACCAGCATACGATCCAGCGGCACGTAGCGCGCGGCATCACGTATCTGCTCCGCGTTGCGGAATGTCAGAATACCGGAGAAGGAGATGTAGAAGCCCAGATCCAGCAGCTTCGCCGCCGTCTCTCTGTCCTCGGTAAAGCAGTGCAGCACGCCACCACACTTCTCTACCTGCTCTTCGCGCAGGATCGCCAGCGTATCGTCCCGTGCGTCACGGGTGTGGACAATAATCGGCTTATTGAGCGCAATCCCGGTGCGGATGTGCTCTCGGAATGACGCCTGCTGCTGCGCTTTGGTCTCCTGCTGGTAGAAGTAATCCAGCCCGGTCTCACCCAGCGCTACGACGCGCGGCTCCGCAGCCAGCCGGCGGAACTCCTCGACGTCATACGGCGTTTCCTGATTCAGCGGATGCACGCCGCACGCCAGCGCGATATTGTCACGCTCGCCCACCAGCGCTTTAATTTTGTAGTAGTCCGGCAGCGTGGTAGCAATCGCCAGCATAAATTTCACATCGCGAGCTGCCGCTTTGGCAATCACGTCATCAATGTCACGATGCTGTTTTTCATAATCAAGGCCATCGAGATGGCAGTGCGAATCGACAATAAACATACTTTTCTCTTTTACCTTAGCCGAGGGTCGCGGCGGGAGAGAGTAAGCGTCCCCACGCCAGCAAACGATCGGTCAATATCAGTTCCCGGTTGAGCGCTGCCACGTGTAACAGCTGTTCACGGCACTGCATCCACTGCTGGCTGCTCTCGTTTAGCGCGCTGCTGTTGAACTGCTGCGCCAGTTGTGCAACCACATCCGGACGGTCGCCATTGCTGAGCCAGTTGCCTGCGCCCTGCTGCACCTTCATGGCATCCACCAGCAGCGAAATCAGCCAGCTCAAACGGTCCGCCACATCGTCGCCATTGAGCGACGGTAGCAGCTGCAAAATGTCACCGCGCAGCGCGGTAGTTAATGCATCACACAGCGCCTGGCGCGCCTGCCAGCGCGCGGGTTGCAGCAGCGCCAGCGCAGCCGCCGGCGCGCCGTTGCTCAAACGCAATGCTGCACGCAAAACCTCATCCGCTTGCGGATGCTGCCTGCTGAGCCACTGCAAACTCTGCATCTCTTCTGGCGGCGTAAGATGCCAGCGCATGCAGCGGCTGCGTAACGTCGCCAGTAGCCGTGACGGCTCGCGCACGCTCAGGAAAAACCAGCAGTTCGCCGGTGGCTCTTCCAGCGTTTTCAGCAAGGCATTCGCCGCCGCTTCGGTGAGCTGCGTAGCATCCGGTAGCCAGACGATCTTCGCTCCCCCCTGCTGGGCAAAGTGGTAGAGCTTCTCCGTCACCTCGCGTACGGCATCGATACCCAGCGAGGATTTCCCCTTTTCGGCCTCAAGCCGATACCAGTCCGGGTGGGTATGGGCCTGCATCAGCTGGCATCCGTGACAGTGGCCGCAGCTCTTTAAGCCCTCCGGCTGCTGACACATTAGCCAGCGGCTCACGCCCCAGACCAGCGCATCATCTCCCATGCCGTCAATCGCCTGAATCAGCAGCGCATGGTGCGCCTGCCCATCCTGGTGGCGGGCAATAATCTGCCGGTAGGGTTGATTCAGCCACGGATACCAGTTCATTGCGACTGGCCCGCCAGCCACTGCTGCAATACACGCTTAAGTGACGCTGTCACGTTTGCAATATCCTGCGTGGCATCAATGGTGATAATTGAAGGGTCCGCTTGCGCCAGCGCCAGATAGCGCTCACGCGTGCGCTCAAAGAAGCGCAGCGACTCTTGCTCAATGCGGTCCAGCTCGCCACGCGCCCGTGCCCGCTGCAGGCCAATTTCTGGTGTCACATCAAGGTAGAGCGTCAGATCGGGTCGGAAATTCCCCAGCACCGCTTCACGCAGCGTGCTCATCAGGCCGGTATCCAGGCCACGTCCGCCCCCCTGATAGGCCTGGGATGAGAGATCGTGACGATCGCCCACCACCCAAGCCCCCCGCGCCAGCGCCGGTTTAATGACGTTTTCAACC